>ERZ773203.576-NODE-576-length-20094-cov-75.895055_pt1 | contig 20094 bp, 13 predicted proteins | sample MGYA00580529_ERZ773203 | MGnify/ENA primary metagenome ERZ773203 (study PRJEB29015, sample SAMEA2738176) | human oral metagenome | biome: human oral; feature: human-associated habitat; material: saliva | place: China | collected 2177 ... | reverse complement strand
CCGACCGTGACCGCGTCGAGCGCTGTTTGCGCGAGGGTCATGATGGGACCTTCCCGTGTGGGGATGAGAAATCGATATGCCCCGTGACGAAGACGTTGGGACCTACGTCACGGGCTGGCTTTAATGTAGCTCAAAAGACAGAAACGGAGCGCTTGAAATGCCGGTTATGTGATGGTTTTGTGACATATGTGTCCGAATATTTTTGATGGACTTGTCCGACTGATTATCTGGGTGTGATGTTGAACCTGTCGCCCATCGGGAGATGGTGCCTAGTCTTGTGAGACAATTAGGGTGAATGGATGTCGCGGGCGTGCCCCCGCGATGAGAGCCGAGCGATGATGTGCCGCCGGCACCTGCGCACCTGCGCTCCACTAGGTTTCCGCCCCCCGCGGGCGATGAAAATAGGGTGCGTCCCGGCATGGGGCGCGCGCCCACCATTGGAGAATCGTGACAACCGAATCAACTATGCCCGTGGCTCCTGCCGCGTCGCTTTTGTTCCAAGCACCCGTGTTCCAGGCCGCCCCCGAAGCGGCTACGCCTATCGTCGGCGAAGGATCCGAGCCTCAGCGTCGGCGTGCCTCCACCGCCCCCGAAGAGGAATCGGCTCCACGTGAAGAGACCTCCAAGCGTCGCCGCCGTTCCAAGAAAACGGAGGAGGCGCCGGTGGCCGCCGAAGAGGATGTTTCCGCCGGTGAGGGCGAGGAAACCCCTGTCGAGCCAAAGACTCGGCGCCGTCGTCGCCCCAAGAAATCCGACGAGGCTTCGGCCGCTTCCGAAGACAACGCCGAGAAAGCGAACGTAGCCTCACGCGAGACCGACTCAGTCGACGAGGAGGACTCCTCAAGTCGTCGTCGCCGCCGTCGCCGCGCACGTTCGGCTGCTTCGTCCTCGTCCGAAGAAAACTCCGATCCGGTCGATCAGGTGCAGGCTCTGAAGGGTTCAACCCGTCTGGAGGCCAAGAAGATGCGCCGTCGTGAGGGGCGTCGCGAAGGCCGTCGCCGCCACTCGATCTCCGAGTCCGAGTTTTTGGCTCGCCGCGAGTCCGTTGAACGCACGATGGTCATCCGCGACCAGGACGGCCTGGACCAGATTGCGATCCTGGAAGATGGCCTACTGGTTGAGCACTACGTTGCGCGGCGTACCCAATCCTCGATGGTTGGCAACATCTACCTGGGTCGCGTTCAGAACGTCCTGCCGTCGATGGAAGCCGCGTTCGTTGATGTTGGCCGTGGTCGTAACGCTGTGCTCTACGCCGGTGAAGTTAACTGGGATGCCGTCGGCATGGAGGGCAAGCCTCGCCGCATTGAATCCGCGCTGAAGTCCGGGGACCCCGTCCTCGTTCAGGTGACGAAGGATCCAATCGGACATAAGGGCGCCCGCCTGACCTCTCAAATCACTCTGGCGGGACGCTACCTGGTCCTCATTCCCGGCGGCTCCATGATGGGCATCTCCCGCAAGCTCCCGGATAAGGAACGTGCCCGCTTGAAGAAGATCCTCAAGGCTGTTGTGCCCTCAGGATCCGGCGTCATCGTGCGTACCGCCGCGGAAGGTGCGACGGAGGAACAGATTCGCGACGACGTCGCGCGCCTGAACCGCCAGTGGGAGGACATTGAGAAGAAACGTACTTCCACGAAGAGCGCTCCAACACTGCTGCGCGGTGAGCCAGAGCTTGCTGTGCGCGTCGTGCGCGACATCTTCAACGAGGACTTCTCCAAGCTCGTTATCGAGGGGCGCGACACCTACGCGACCGTCAAGGAGTACGTGGATGAACTCAGCCCCGAACTCTCCGATCGCGTCGAGCAGTGGGTGGGCACTCAGGATGTGTTCCATGCGCATCGCATCGATGAGCAGCTCGCCAAGGGCATGGATCGTAAGGTCTGGCTGCCCTCGGGTGGTACCCTCATCATCGACCGCACCGAGGCGATGACCGTCATCGACGTCAACACCGGCAAGTTCATCGGGGCCGGCGGCACTCTCGAGGAGACGGTTACCCGCAACAACCTGGAGGCGGCCGAAGAGATCGTGCGTCAGCTGCGCCTACGCGACATCGGCGGCATCGTTATCATCGACTTCGTCGACATGGTGCTCGAGTCGAACCGTGACCTCGTACTGCGCCGCCTGGTGGAGTGCCTGGGCCGCGACCGCACGCGCCACCAGGTCACCGAGATCACCTCGCTGGGGCTCGTGCAGATGACACGCAAGCGCGTGGGTGAGGGGCTGGTCGAGGCCTTCTCTACCCCATGCGAGGCATGCGAGGGTCGCGGATTTATCGTGCACCATCACCCCGTTGAAAACTCTGGATCTGATTCGTCGTCGAAGTCTTCCAATAAGGCTTCGAAGAAACAGCAGAAGAAGACGGAGAACCACCATATCGAGGATCGTGTGGATCACGAGCGCGCGAAGGAAGCCCTGAGCGCCATCGCCGCTGCCTCAACCCGTAAGGATGACGAGGCCTCGGCACGCAAGGAGGGGGCCGCCCAGAAGCGTTCCCCTCGCCGTGTGCGCGCCGAGTCCGGTGACGTGACATCTGCCCAAGAGGTGAACACACCAGTAACCGACCAGTCCGCATCGAAGGATAACGCGTCGGACGCTCCCGATGTTCAAGTACCCGCGGATCCTGATGCGCAGACCGCCATGGACAGCGGAGTGAAGCGTCCTCGTCGTCGCCGTCGCGTAGCGGAGACAACCCCGATGCCCGACCTTCCGATCTACATTGACCTGCCCGATCCAGTTGAGTCTGCAGATCAGGTGCCGGTGCCGCTCAAGGATGCTTCCGACATTCAGCTGCCCGAGCAGCATGAGAAGGCACCTGCTACCCGCAGGCGCACTACCCGCAAGGTAGCCACGGCCTCGTCTGCTGAACCAGCTGAGGCTCCTGCTGTACCTGCTGAGCGTCACGTCGAGGATGATGCATCTACCGCCGAGGTCTCACCTGCCGAGGTTTCTGCCCCGCAGCTCCGCCAGGATCCCACGGCGCGCAAGGCTCGCAAACATCGCGCGGTCGCTTCCACAGGCATTGTTGAACCCGAGGCTGCCCCCGCCCCGATCGTTGTCGAGCTACCCGCCCGCGCCGAGGTTGTTGAGTCGTCCATCCCGACGCTCTCGACCGATGACATCCGACTGCCGGAAGCGTCCGACCAGCCACGGGCCAAGCATCGCCGCCGCGTCGTGTCAACGGGCATCGTGGATGCGGGATAGTTTTTCTGGGAGAGAGGGATGACCGGATTGCCTTCCCTCTCTCGTGGGGGTGTGGAATCGCACAGCTATTCCGCCAATTCGTCAGTCGTGCCGGGTTGCACTCGGGCGCGTCAATCAGCTAGATTTGATCGTCGGCGCAACAAGCGCCAACGGGATCATGAGAACTTCGCAAGTCCTCGGCAGTTTCGAGGCGAGATCCCGGTTACGAATACGAGAAGAGATGAGCTCCAACGTGGTCTACGCGATCGTCAAGGCTGGCGGCCGGCAGGAAAAGGTGTCCGTCGGTGACGTCGTCGTCGTCGACAAGCTGGCAGAAGAAATCGGTTCGAGCATCGAGCTCCAGCCGCTGATGCTGGTGGATGGCGACGCCATCACTGTTGACGCAGCCAAGCTGGACAAGGTTTCCGTTAAGGCTGAGGTTGTCGACTCGGCCAAGGGTCCCAAGATTTCCATCATCAAGTACAAGAACAAGTCGGGCTACCGCAAGCGCCAGGGGCACCGCCAGAAGATGTCGGTCGTCAAGATCACCGAGATCGCCTGAACCCGACGTTCCTACGAGCAGAAAGTAGCACCTGATGGCACATAAGAAGGGCCTTGGTTCCTCCCGTAACGGTCGCGACTCGAACGCACAGCGCCTCGGCGTGAAGCGTTACGGCGGCCAGCTAGTTAACGCTGGTGAGATCATCGTTCGTCAGCGCGGCACTCACTTCCACCCGGGCGACGGCGTTGGCCGTGGCAAGGACGATACCCTATTCGCCCTGCGCGCGGGTGCGGTCGAGTTCGGTCGCAAGCGCGATCGCAAGGTTGTCAGCGTTTCGCCGGTCTCAGCCTGAGACCGAGCGCACGAAGGGCGTCCGGCGTTGCCGGGCGCCCTTTTCACTATCTTTCTTCGGCAGGAGGAGTTCCAGTGGCAGACTTCGTGGACCGCGTGACTCTGCACGCGGCGGGTGGTCACGGCGGTAACGGCGTCGCCTCGATTAAACGTGAAAAGTTCAAACCGCTGGCAGGCCCCGACGGCGGGGATGGCGGTAACGGTGGTTCAGTCATTCTGGAGGTCAGTGAGCAAGAAACAACGCTGCTGAACTATCACCGTAAGCCTCACCGTCGCGCTGACAACGGTACGCCAGGCATGGGTGATTTCCGTCAGGGTAAGACAGGCGCGGACATCGTCCTACCGGTTCCCGAAGGAACGGTTGTGAAGTCGATGTCGGGTGAGCTACTCGCTGACTTGACGGGTGTGGGTGCGCGCTTCGTGGTCGCCGAGGGCGGTCGTGGAGGTTTGGGTAATGCTGCGCTGGCGTCCAAGGCCCGTAAGGCTCCCGGTTTTGCTCTGCTGGGCGAGCCGGGTGAGGAACGCGATGTGATCCTCGAGCTCAAGTCCGTCGCGGATGTCGCCCTCGTCGGTTTTCCTTCGGCGGGCAAGTCTTCGCTGATCGCCGCCCTCAGTTCGGCGCGCCCGAAGATCGCTGATTATCCTTTTACGACCCTCGTGCCGAATCTTGGCGTCGTGTCGGCGGGGGATACGCGCTACACGGTCGCCGACGTCCCCGGCCTGATCCCCGGCGCGTCCCAGGGACGAGGCTTGGGCCTGGATTTCCTGCGTCACATTGAGCGCTGCGCCGTCATCGTGCACGTCCTGGACACGGCCGCTTTCGAGACCGACCGCGAGCCCGTGGAGGATCTGCGCATCATCGAGGCCGAGCTGGCCTCCTATCAGGGCGACCTGACTCAGGTCGAGGGCTACGTGCCGATCATGGAGCGCCCCCGCGTCATCGTCCTGAACAAGATCGACATTCCCGACGGGCGAGACCTGGCCGAGATCACGCGTCCCGACCTCGAGTCGTTCGGCTGGCCGGTCTTCGAGGTGTCCGCCGTGTCCCATGAGGGACTCAAGCAGCTGTCGTTCGCGTTGGCAGCCATCGTCGAAGAGGAGCGCGCGAAGCGCCCCGCCCTCGAGGCCGCTCGCCCCGTCATTCGCCCCAAGGCGGTCGGGCGCAGCGTGGAGATCACGGTGCGCAAGACCCGCAAGGATGGGGAAGAGGTCTACCAGGTGCGCGGCGACAAGCCGGAGCGCTGGGTGCGTCAGACGGACTTTTCTAATGACGAGGCCGTGGGATACCTCGCGGATCGCCTGAACGCCGCGGGCGTAGAGGACGAGCTGATGAAGGCTGGTGCTTTCGCCGGTGACACGATCGTGATCGGTGATTTGGATGGTGGTGTCGTCTTTGATTGGGAGCCGACACTGACAACTGGGCCTGAGCTGCTTGGCTCGCGTGGCACCGACCTGCGTTTGGAGCGCAATACTCGACCGAGTCGTAAGGAGCGTCGCGAGGTGTACCACCAGGTCATGGATGCTAAGAGTGCGGCTCGCGACGAGTTGTGGACCGAGCGCGAGGCCGGCCATTGGACGGATGCATCGGATCAGTCATGAGCGGAGTGTCCGGCGCGCACCGTATCGTCGTCAAGATTGGGTCGTCGTCCCTGACACGCGAGGACGGTGGTCTTGACTTGAATCGCATCGATGCTGTTGCACGCCTCGTGTCTCGCTGGCGTGGGCACGAACGCGAGGTCGTCATTGTTTCCTCCGGCGCTGTCGCTGCAGGTCTCGATCCGCTTGGTTTTTCGTCCAAGCCGAAGGATCTGCCGAGCGTGCAGGCTGCAGCTGCGATGGGACAGGGGCTCCTCATGGCGCGTTGGACGGCAGCGTTCCAGGCCCATCACCTGGACGCTGCTCAGGTCCTGCTGACAACAGATGATGTCATGCGTCGCGACCACTACACGAATGTGCGTGCTGCCTTGACACGCCTTCTTGGCCTCGGTGTTGTACCGATCCTGAACGAAAACGACGCTGTCACCACCCGTGAGCTGCGCTTCGGAGACAATGACCGCCTCGGAGCCTTGATCGCGCAGATGATTCAAGCCGACGCGCTGGTGCTCCTCACTGATGTTGACGGCCTGTACACTGCGCCCCCGGATCACCCCGGCTCCCAGCTGATCGAGACAGTTACCGGCGCGGATGACCTGATGAGCGTCCTTGTGACCGGCGCAGGTTCGCGCGTGGGCACGGGCGGCATGGCGACGAAGGTGCAGGCCGCAATGCTGGCGACCACCAGCGGTATCGGCGTGCAGCTCGCCAACGCGGATGCTCTTCAGGCGGTGCTGGCGGGTTCGTGCGTGGGCACGTGGTTTGAACCTTCCCACGAGCGTCCGGCTTCGCGCCGCCTCTGGATCGCTCACGTGGCTCCCTCACGCGGTGAGATTGTTGTCGATGAAGGCGCTGCGCAGGCAATTACGGTTGGCAAGAAATCATTGTTGGTTGCCGGCGTGCGCGCCGTACTGGGACACTTCGACGCAGGCGACGTCGTGGATGTTGCCTGTCCAACAGGCCTCGTTGCGCGCGGCCTCTCGGGGTATGACTCTGACACGCTGTCCGAGATAGCTGGTTGTGGCACTGTGGAGCTGGAGGCTGCGGGTCACGAACACCCCAGGCCGGCGATCCACCGCGACGATCTTGCGGTGTTGGGCGACGCATTTTCGACGATGAGTGCAGACTGAGACGGTCCGATCCCCCCTCGTGTGACATGATGAACGGGTGGATACTGCTGCAGATATTTCCCAGGTGACGGATGCCGCACGTGAGGCGGCACGCCTCCTCGCAAACGCAACGACTCATGCGAAGAACCGGGGGCTCGAGGCCATCGCGGCGGCTCTTGTTCAGCGCACCGACCAGATTCTGTCTGCGAACGCCGAGGACATGGCGCGTGGTCGCGCGGAACAGATGAGCGAGGGGCTACTGGATCGTCTGGCGCTGACCCCTGAACGCATTCGAGGCATCGCCGCGGCTGTTTGCGAGATCATAGCCCTGCCTGACCCGGTTGGCCAGGTTGTGCGTGGAATGCGCACGGACATCGGCCTGCGCGTCACCCAGGAGCGCGTTCCCCTGGGTGTCGTCGGCATCATCTACGAGGCCCGCCCCAATGTCACCGTCGACGCCGCCACCCTGGCGCTCAAGGCAGGCAACGCTGTGATTCTGCGCGGTGGTAGCGCAGCCCAGTCCTCGAACCACGTGCTCATCGATGTGTGCCGTGACGCTTTGACTTCCGTTGGTTTGCCCGCCGATGCGATTCAGACGGTCGACCGGTGGGGGCGCGCGGGTGCCCGGGCGATGATGCGGGCGCGCGGACAAATCGACGCACTCATTCCCCGCGGGGGAGCGGGCCTCATTAACGCCGTCGTCGAACAGTCGCGTGTCCCCGTCATCGAGACGGGCACTGGCAACTGTCACCTGTACGTCGACGCCTCTGCGGATCTCAACGCTGCCGAAGCAATCGTCATGAACGCGAAGACACAGCGTGTGGGAGTGTGTAACGCGGTGGAAACCTTGCTGGTCCACGCCGACGTGGCACCGCGTTTCCTGGTTGCGGCGATCACTCGCCTGACCGCCGCGGGGGTGACAATCCACGCCGATGCTGCCACCCGCGCCATCGTCGATGGCCAAGCTTCCATCGACTCGGAGATGATCGTGGAGGCAACGAAGGCCGATTGGGAAACCGAATACTTGTCGATGGACTTGGCTGTGCGCGTCGTCAGCGGCGTCGAGGATGCAACTGCGCACATCCGCCGCTACTCGACCGGTCATACTGAGGGCATCGTCGCGTCCGACGTCGCCGTTATCCGCGCCTTCCGGGAGGGAGTCGATGCTGCTGCTATCGCTATTAACGCCTCGACCCGCTTCACTGACGGTGGCCAGCTGGGGCTGGGCGCCGAAGTGGGTATCTCGACGCAGAAGCTACACGCGCGCGGACCTATGGGCCTCGCCGAGCTGACCACGACCACGTGGATTTACGAGGGGGAAGGAACCATTCGCCCGTGAACACGCAGGAGCAAGAATCAGCACAGGCCTCGAACGAGGAAGAGATCGAGAGGACCACCGAGGCGACCGCGGGCGCAACAGCAGCCCCAGCCTCGCCCCAGCACCCACCGCGCGCCCTTCGTCGGAGGCGGGCAATCGGCATCATGGGTGGCACCTTCGACCCTATCCACCACGGGCACCTCGTTGCCGCCTCCGAAGTCATGGACGTGTTTGGACTCGACCAGGTCGTGTTCGTTCCCGCTGCTTTGCAGCCCTTCAAAGCGGGACGACGCGTTACTTCGGCTGAGCACCGCTACCTGATGACCGTCATTGCGACTGCCTCGAACCCGCGTTTCGCGGTTTCCCGCGTGGACATCGATCGCGGAGGCACAACTTTCACGATCGACACGCTCGCGGACCTCGCCACGGAGTACCCGGATTCGGACTTCTATTTCATCACAGGCGCCGACGCCCTGGCGCAGATCGCGCAATGGAAGGACGCCGAGAGGCTCTTCGAACAGGCGCACTTCATCGGTGTCACCAGGCCGGGGCATGATCTCTCGGATTCCCCCTTGCCTGGCAGATCCGTGTCCCTGCTCGAGGTGCCCGCCATGGCGATTTCATCAACTGACTGCCGTTCCCGCGTCGAGGAGGGTAAACCCGTGTGGTATCTCGTGCCCGACGGCGTCGTTCAATACATCAACAAGTACGGCCTCTACAGGTCCTAACCGAGGAGAACAGTGAGCCTTCCCGACGCTACTTCAGATCTGGTGACGCTGGTCGCTCATGCAGCCCACGACCGCGGTGGTATCAACCCTGTCTTGGTTGATGTCACCAGCAAACTCGCCCTGGCCGACGCCTTCGTCGTCGTATCCGCGCCGACCGACCGGCAGGTGCGGGCAATTTCGGAGGACATCATGGACCGCGTGTGGGCGGAGCGCGGGCGCCGTCCCGACCACATTGAGGGCCGCGCCGAGGGGACATGGGTACTCCTGGACTATTCGGAGTTGCTCGTCCATGTGCTATGCGAGGATGAACGCGAATACTACGCGCTCGAACGCCTGTGGGGTGATTGCCCAGCCGTTCCGATCGACGTGGATACCGACCAAGCCCGCGCGGCCGCGGCCGCGCGGGCGGCTGCCCACGGCGCGGAGTCGGCGCAATGAGTGCCTCACGCATCGTTCTGCTGCGTCATGGACAGACGGACTTTAACCTCGAGCGTCGTTTCCAGGGGCACATCGATAAGCCTCTGAACGATGTGGGCAGGTCCCAGGCGGCGGGTGCTGCAGGCGTACTCGTGAGTCGCCTGTGCGAGCCGAGCGCGGAGGTCGGTATCGTGACTGCTGAGACAATGCCCGTAGACGATAATGGGGGAGTACGCATCATCTGCTCGCCTCTGGGGCGAGCCTGCGAGACTGCACGCATTCTCCTTCGAGTGTTTGACATTGCGGGATACCCCGCTGAAGGTCCGTTCGCCGACGAGAGGCTTACGGAACGTTTCTACGGCACCTTCGAGGGGAAAACCTACGAGGAGATCGCCTCCGAGCAACCTGAGGCATATTCGCAGTATCGTGCGACTGGTGAGTGTGAGCGCGCCGACGTTGAGCGTTCTGAGGTCGTGGGGGAACGTATACGCGACGCGGTCGTGGAGGCTGCGGCCGCGTGCCGTTCCGATCAATCGCTCATTGCTGTCTCCCACGGTTCCGCAATTGCGAGGGGTATCGTCTCTCTGCTCGGACTTGACCCGGCTGTTTTTAATGGGTTGCGTGGCGTCGATAACTGCCACTGGTCGGAACTTGTGCCCGTCGGTATCTCGACCGCGAAGAGTGCGGCGCGGACGGGTTGGCGCCTGGCATCGCACAACATCGGTGCGCGTGAGGACGTCCTGGGTGCCTAGACGCTGTCTTGGGCCTATCCATCTGCCTCTGCGACTGATGACAGTCAGTGTGATCAGGGACATGTAATCTGATTTGCGTATTCTTCATGGAGTCCGCTAATATTTATCAGGTCCCCGGGGCGACAAACTGAATAAAGGGGCTATGGCGCAGTTGGTAGCGCGCTTCCATGGCATGGAAGAGGTCGGGGGTTCGAATCCCCCTAGCTCCACCGAAAATCCGACACTCGCGTAGTGGGTGTCGGTTTTTTGTCTATTCGGTCATCTGCTGCGGGATGGGCCTGTGGGGGAGTGTGGCTTCATGTGATGGCGCCTGGCCTGCGTGGCTCTGGGGGGTTGTGGGACAAACCGATACATTTGTCCGTCCTCCAAGTTGGTGCCCATCGACTTCAGGGCCGACTTTGTGGTACTGGCAAGCCGACAAGTTGTCACAAAACCAACGCGTTTTGTTATATGAGCACACTATTGCGTGTCTCAACCGGCTTTTCGCATTGTGGGGTGAGTAGTGTCCCGCATAGTGGCGTAAGTGCGTGGTGATCGGCCTGTTGTTCTGTAGGTCAAGCAGGAGAGTCTAATGTGTCTCCGAATACCTAAAATGTTAGGCTGCGGTCACAGTTGGACTTTTGGTCCGGTAAGTAACTGGGTGGTAAATATAACGATTTGGTATCGCTATGTGGAATGTTCAAGACCTGTCAAATCTCAAAAGGCCTGGAATTGCGTATATTCATTGGTAATTGCTTACTGAAAAAAGTTGATTGTGAGCGTACCGCGTGGAAAGATTTACCTGTCTTTGTTTCATAGTGTTAGGTCGATAGTCGATGTCGTTCCAGCTCACCCGAACCCACACCTCGGTCGTTCTCGCCGCCACAACGATCGCAGCCTCACTCGTCGTAATTCCCTCTCTCGCTGAGGGGAATCAAGCCAGCCAGGACGGATTCTGTGCGGCACTCACGGGCGCGGAGCCGCGCATTACATCTGAATACAACCCGCTTCTCGCTAGCTACGCTGCGGGCGCTGCGGGTGCCTCGACCCCCTCTGCGACCGGTTCTGATCGGGAAACTGAGCTGCGCGACGCTCTCGACGCCGCGAAGGCCTCACTCGCTGCCGCCCAACAGGGCGCTGTGAACGCTACGGCCTCAACGGTCGCCGACAACACGACGGACGTTGACACGGTAAGCCGCGCACTGGGCTGGGTTGACTGGTCGCAAGTCGACGATGCCACCCAGGCAAAGATTATCGAGGTGCTGGTCGTTCAGAAGATGAACGCCTATCGAGTTAACGCTGGTCTTCCGGAATTGGTTGTTTCGGATACGCTGACTAGCGACTCTCGTTCATGGAGCCAGCATATGTCCGATACAGACGACTTCAGTCACGATCCAACGTGGAAGTATTGGAACGGCGTGACCCTTGACGGCGGTGAAACCAGCTACGCTGGAGAGAATATCGCTTACAACTACCGCGAAAACTTCGGTGACAAATGGGGAGCTTACGGGACGACCAAGGACCCGATGCAGGCCGCGAATGCGCTCTTCGATCAGTGGAAGAATTCCCCTGGCCATGACAAGAACATGCTCGCTCGCAACAATGTTGTCGGCGTTGGTGTGTACATCGCCAAGCATGGCCAGTTCACTCGTATCTACGGGACTCAGAAATTCTATGCCATCTCTGGCAGCGGAGTTGATACCGCGCGCTTCCATACGACTGGCGATGCAGCCTCGGCCTACGGTTTCGACGGCGCGGCATTCGTGGCAGACAATACGAATTACGTGTCAGGCTTGGCTGGATCTGGTGACGAACAGCGTGCGAACTCCTGGCAGAATCTGGTCGGCGCCCTTCCTGGCGTAGTTCTTCCCGTCGATGTGAACCAACTTCCTACAAAGGCCGGGGCTGACGCTCCTGCGGCCTCTGCAGCCGCCTCCGCAGGCGCGCATGATGCGACAGTTGATAATCAGGCTGTCGCCGCTGCGCAAGCGAACGTTGATGCCGCACAGGCAGCATTGGATGACTATCTAGCAAACCCGTCCAGTGAGCAGTCGCCGCAGAGTCTATCCGACATTGACGCCCAACTCGACACGACTGCCGATGCTATTGCTGCTGATACCTCCGTTCGCCCTGAAAAGGACGGCGGTGTGACGATGCAAGGGACAGATCAGTCTGGCCGTTATCTCACGGCGGAGGAGTACCGCAACGCGGTAACGCGTTGCATGACGAGCGCCGGTTCCTACGATCCTGCTAAGCCCGCCGATCAGAAGAAGGACGTCCCGAATCCGTCGATCGGCCAGCCGACTCAGGAGCCATCGGCTCCGGCACCCGGCCCCTCGACCCCGGCACCCAGCCAGTCCACCCCATCCACCCCCACGCCGTCGGCTCCGGCACCCGGCCCCTCGACCCCGGCACCCGCCCCCTCGGCTCCAGCACCGGCATCGGATGAAGGCACGAATCCCTCCAACGTACGTGTGCAGACCCTCGCAGCGACGGGTTCATCCGCCGTGTGGGTTGCGGTTGGTGCAGTGGCTGTCCTAGTCGCCGGCATTGGTGCGCTCGTCGCGTCGCGGCGTGCTAAGAACTGAAATAGTTCGCGGTAAGAGAGGCCCGTCTTCGTAATGAACGAAGACGGACCTCTCTTTGTGTGTGTGATTCGGTGACGTCGCTGAGAGATACAGCTATTCACCGATGGGCGATCAGATCAGCGAACCGTCGCTGGCGAACTGGTACCAGGTGCCGTTGATGTAGGCGGGACCCGTCACCATCTTGCCGGAAGACTGCAGGTAGAACCAGGTTGAGCCGAGCTTAACCCAGCCGGTGACCATGGCGCCGGACTCGTTCAGGAGGTACCAGTCATCACCGATCTTGGTCCAGCCGGTGACCATCTCTCCCTTGTCCTTGAAGTAGTACCAGGTGCCGCCGACCTGGCTCCAGCCGGTCGCCATCTTGCCGCTGTTCTCCAGGTAGTACCAGTCGTTGCCCTGCTTGGTCCAGCCGGTGACCAGAGAGCCGGACTCGTTCAGGAGGTACCAGTCATCACCCTGCTTGGTCCAACCGGTAGCCATGGTGCCGTCTTCACCGAGGAAGTAGAGCTTGCCGCCGACAGCCTGCCAGCCGGTCCCTTGTGCGCCGGACGGCTGGTAGTACTCCCACTTGCCGTCATTGTTGTACCAACCGGTGACCATGTAGCCATTCTCGTCGAAACGGTAGGTCTTGCCGTCGATCTTCTGGACGACACTCTTCGGGTAGCTCTTGCCGTCCTCGTTCTGGTACCACCATCCGTTAGCGTCGTACTTCCACTCGCCCTTCTTGGGCTGTTCGGGGGTCGGCTCGGTGCCGGGCGTGCTGGGATCGGTGCCGGGCGTGCTGGGATTGGTGCCGGGGGTGGGCTCGGTGCCGGGCGTGCTCGGATTGGTGCCGGGCGTGCTCGGATTGGTGCCGGGCGTGCTGGGCTCGGTGCCGGGCGTGCTCGGATTGGTGCCGGGCGTGCTGGGCTCGGCGCTTGGCGCGGTGGGCTCGGCGCTTGGCGCGGTGGGCTCGGACGCGACTGGGCTGGTTGCTCCGGGAGCAGGAGTGTCATCAGCGTACGTCGGCAGGATGATGCCAGCCGAGACAACGGCAGCGCTCAGCGTCGCAATGGCGGCGCGGCGAAGATTGGAGGCACGCATATTGTTTCCTCTCGGGAAGAATGGCGAAGACGAATGTGTCACGTGCCGTGACATATCCACACATCATTAGTGTCGTCGGGGTGAACCTACGACGGTCACTTGTCGAGTATGTACGACAGTTTGTTACAAATCAAGCGATAAGAGTTGTTGCGAGTCTAGCTTTCCATTCAGTTAATGCGGATATTCGTTAATCAGCTAACCGGTCGATAGCTTGGCAGTTATTGATTAAATGTTAGCGACGTATCTTAAGTTGCCTAAGAGTGACCACTGGGTAACCCATGTAGTGTGATGTACGTAACTAAATACTGTAGGACTCATTGCACCACTAACCAGCAGGTTGGTATTGTTCAACAGTCGGTGGCGCTAAGACGGGAGTCTCGCCAGCTCTCGATGATGCCGACACCATCGTCACACAGAGTTGCCTCCCCCCTTGCTCGACAAGAGGGGCACCGCACTCATTCGACTGATCAACACGTATCGTTTCGCGATCGTTACCTGAGTCTGTGTCGCCAGTCGTACTTTGCGCGCCATGGCGCGGACTCGCCCCATCTCCACTGGCGGGTTGGACCACTTTGCTGTGCGTGACCGTCCCTTTCTGCAGATGCCCAGGCGAGAGACTACCGAAGCCGATTCTCATTCCCGCGCTATGGCTGATAACGCGATAACGTCCTATCAATGAGGTGGGTGTTCCCTTATGCATTCACACGCTGAGAAGAGAACAGACAGCGCCCGGGGTAGCTGTGACCACCCCGGGCGCTTGTGCTTGAATGCGATGTTCTCAGTCTGCGTCCACCGCCTGGTTGGCGATCTGACGTTCACATACGTCGATGAGTTCGCGGATGATGCGCAGCGTTCCGGCGGATGCGTCGGCGTGAGCCTCGATCCACGCCTTGCCTGCTGCAACCACGTCGACCTCGGGCGCGTAGCCGGCGAGCGCGGTCGGGAAGAGCAGCGTCGTGAGGTCCTCGGCGGTGTGGAACGTGAAACGCTCCCAGATGTCCGTCAGGGCATCGAAGTACTCGCCGACGTAGGAGGCATAGGCGGAGGGCGTGCTGCGAGCCTGCGCCCAGAAACCGGAGATCATCGCCCAGCGGGTGTCGTTGGGGATCGAGGTATCGGTCAGGACCTTGTCCCACACGTCGGCCTTGATCCACTCGCCGGAGCGCGCTGCGCGGCAGGCTGCTGCGTTCTGGTGACCGGTCATCGTGTCGTCAATGGCTTCAAGGGCATCAATGTCGGCCTCGGTGGCGGCGCCGCCGCGCACGAGGGAGAGGAGCAGGTCCCACTTGAGATCGACGTCCAGGTCCAGGCCGTCCAGCGTCTGCGTACCGTCGAAGAGGCCGCGGATGGCGTCGAACTGCTCAGAGCTGGTCGCGTTGCGTGCGGCTGCGGCCACGAGCATGCGCTGCGCATCCGACCCGGAGGCAGCGGTGCGGGCCAGGAGGAGCAGGCGACGCCCTGTATCCTCGGCAGCTTCTGCGCGAGCCTGCGGTGCGACGAAGGTGCGCACGGCCTCGTCGATGTGGCGCAGCGTCAGCATGAGCAGGCTCATGTTGTCCTCGACCGGGATCGAGGTCAGCGCCAGGTTCAGGTAATCGCGGGCGGGCATCTCGCCGTCGCGGGTCATATCCCACGCGGAGGCCATGACGACGCCGCGCGTGAGGGAGTCCGTGAACTTCGTGATGTTGGAGATCGCGAAGGCCAGCGACTGCTCGTCCAGGCGAACCTTCGCGTATCCGAGGTCGCCGTCGTTGACCAGGATGAAGTCGGGACGGGCGATGCCGGCGGCCGCCTCGACGATCGTGGACGCGCCATCCACGTCGAGCTCGTCGCGGAAGACCTGGGCCAGCGCGGCCTCCTCGGTCAGCGAGTAGCCGGCGACGCCCAGGCGATGCGGACGCAGGGAGGCGCCCTCGGAGAAGGCCTCCTGGACGACCTCGAGGCGCTCGATGACACCGTCCTCGCCCGTTGTGATAACCGGGCGCAGGAGGGTCACGCCGGCCTCCTCCAGCCACACCTTCGACCAGGCCGCCAGGTCACGGCCCGACGCGGCCGCCAGCTCGGAGAGCAGGTCATCCAGCGTGGCGTTGGCGTAGGAGTGCTTCGTCAGGTACTCGTGCAGGCCCGCGAAGAACGCGTCGCGCCCCACGTAGGAGACGAGCTGGCGCAGCACGGAGGCGCCCTTGGCGTAGGTGATGCCGTCGAAGTTGACCTCGACGTCGGCCAGGTCACGGATCTCGGCCGTGATCGGGTGGGTGGTGGGCAGCTGATCCTGCTTGAGGCCCCAGTCCTTGCGGACCATGAAGCCGGTCCAGCCCTCGGTGTACTTCGTGGCCTCGGCCAGGGCGAGGTGGCTCATGAACTCGGCGAAGGACTCGTTGAGCCACAGGTCATTCCACCATTTCATGGTGACCAGGTCGCCGAACCACATGTGCGCCAGCTCGTGCAGGATCGTGTTGGCGCGAGCCTCCATCTGAGCCTCGGTGGGACGGGTACGGAACACGTAGGCGTCGCGGAAGGTCACGCAGCCCGCGTTCTCCATGGCACCCGCGTTGTACTCGGGCACGAAGATCTGATCGTACTTCGTGAAGGGGTAGGCGATGCCGTAGGCGCTCTCGAAGAACTCGAAGCCGCGACGGGTGATGTCGATGATCTCCTCGGCGTCCAGGTGCTCGACGATCGACGCGCGCGCGTAGACGCCCAGGTCGATCGTGCGCCCGTCGGAGGAGGTGAGCGAGGCAGTGGTGCCCTGGTAGGGGCCGGCGACGATCGCGGTGATGTACGTGGACATCGTCTCCGTGGTCGCAAAGCGGTAGGTCCACGCGTCGCCGTCTTCCTCGGGGGAGGGGGTGGGCGCGTTGGAGAAGACCTTCCAGCCCTTGGGGACCTTCACGGTCAGTGTGAAGGTCGACTTCAGGTCGGGCTGCTCGAAGGTCGTGTACACGCGGCGCGCGTCCGGGACCTCGAACTGGGAGTAGGTGTAGGCCTGGCCATCCGCGGGATCGACGAAGCGGTGCAGGCCCTCGCCCGTGTGCATGTACTGGCAGGACGCGTCCACCTCGAGCACGTTGTGTTCTGCCAGGTTCTCCAGGGCGATGCGGTTGTCCTGGTGGACGGTGAAGGGGTCGAGGGCGTTGCCGTTGAGGCGAATCGAGTGAACGTTGGTGGAGACGAGGTCCGCGAACGTGGAGGCGCCTTCGCGCGCGTCGAACTCGATGCGGGTAAAAGAACCGAAGTCGGTGTCGCCGCGCGTGAGGTCCAGGGAAATTTCGTAGCGCGTCACTGAGGGGATGATTGAGGCGCGTTCGGTTGCTTCCTCTCGGGTGAGGTTCAGGCCTGGCATGGGGTGCCTTTCCGTCGATGGAATGGGGGGCGCTATCGCGCCTAACATTCCTATGGTGTCATGTGTTGTAGGTGGATGCGCGTGGCGGGCCGAATTTTGTCGGCTGGGACACGCTTTTACCAGATGGTGACGCGCTGGGCGGGGTCGAGCCACATGCCATCCCCGTGCTTGACGCCAAATGCGTTGGCGAAGGCGTCGAGGTTGCGCAGTACCTGGTTGCAGCGGAATTCGGCGGGGGAGTGAGGATCGATGGCCAGCATCTGGCGGGCGAATTGTGGACGGGTTGCCGTGCGCCACGCGCGTGCCCAGGAGAAGAAGAAGCGCTGGGGACCGTTGACGCCGTCGATGACGGGGGCGGTCTGCGGGGTGAGGCCCTGCTCGGCCAGGGCTGCCACCCACGCCTTCCAGGCGATCGTCATGCCGCCCAGGTCGCCGATGTTCTCACCGATGGTCAGGGCGCCGTTAACGTGGGGGAGCGAGCGTTCGACGCTTTCCTCGCTGTCGCCGCTCTCTTCCTTATTGTCCTCGGAGGGCAAGAGGACGGAGGGTGTGAGGACGTCGTACTGTCCGATGAGCGCGTGGGTGCGTTCCTCGAAGGCGGCGCGGTCCTCGTCGGTCCACCAGTTCGACAGGTTACCGCGACCGTCGTAGCGGGAGCCCTGGTCGTCGAAGCCATGGCCGATCTCGTGGCCGATGACCGCGCCGATTGCGCCGAAGTTCACTGCGTCATCGGCCTGGGCGTCAAAGAACGGGGGCTGGAGGATTGCGGCGGGGAACACGATTTCGTTCTGCGTGGGGTTGTAGTAGGCGTTGACGGTCTGGGGCGTCATGTACCATTCGTCGCGGTCGACGGGGCACCCGAGCTTGTCCCATTCGCGGTCGGTGGCGTGGGCGCTGGCGGCGCGGATGTTGTCCACGAGCGTAGCGGCCGGGTCCAGGTGCAGCGTCGAGTAGTCGCGCCACTTGACGGGGTAGCCGATCTTCGGGTTGAAGGTCGCCAGCTTGGCCAGCGCCTTCTCCTTCGTCTCTTCACTCATCCAGTCGAGGCTGCGAATCGATTCTCCGTATGCGTGAAGGAGGCGGCCCACCAGCGCGTCCATCGCGTCCTTCGCGTCGGGTGGGAAATGGCGGGCCACCCAGGCGCGCCCCATGGCCTCGCCCAGGTATGACTCGATGAGGGACAGCGCGCGCTTCCAACGCGGGCGCAGCTCTTGCGTGCCCGCCAGGGTGCGGCCGTGGAAGTCGAAGTTCTCCTGGACGAAGTCGGCCGAGAGCAGGGAGGCGCGCGCGTCGATGGCTGACGCGCTCAGCCACTCCTTGAGGGTGGCCAGGTCGGTGTGTTCCCACAGGGAGGCGGCACCGCGCAGGTAGTCGGGCTGGTCGACGTTGACGACGAGGCCGGAGACGGGCATGTGGGCTCCGCGCGCCCACGCGTCCCAGTCGAAGCCAGGCGCGAGCCTCGTGAGCTCGCTCCACAGGGTTGGATTGTCAGACAGGAGTGGATCACGGTTGGAGACCGAGTCGCGGTGGTGCGAGGCGATGGCCGTTTCCAGAGCCATGATGCGCCGTGCCGCGCCCTCGGGGTCGGGCATACCCGCCAGGGAGAGGAGTCGAGCGGTGTGGGCGATGTATGCGTCGCGGATTGGGGCATAATCCTCCTCGCGGTAGTAGGCCTCGTCGGGCAGACCGATACCGGACTGGACCAGGGAGACCATATAGGCGGAGGAATCGTGCGGATCGGTGCCCACGTAGGCGCCGACGAGGCCACCAATGCCAGTGCGCATGAGGAAACCCATGGCCTCGGCCAGTTCGTCGCGGCTCGTGCATGCCTCAATGAATTCTAGGTCGGCGTGCAGGGGAGCGCTGCCGGCGGCCTCGATAGCGTCTTCGTCGAGGAACTGCGTCCACAGGACCGCGATGCGCTGCGCGTCCGGGTCGTCGAGTCTTCCGGCTGCTGCGTCCTGAGCAATTGTGCGGGCATATTTTTCGGAGGCATCGCGCAGTGCATGGAATGCGCCGTCCATGGGACGGTCGGCGGGAATTTCGTGGGTCGCCAGCCACGTGCCGTTCACGTGGCGATAAAAATCGTCTTGGGGGCGCACGGTGCGGTCCATGTTCGCGGTTTCGAGGACGCGTGCGAGCAGTGTGTTCGTCATGCCATAACTGTAGGTTGTTTTGGGGGCTTTGTGTGTGACCTAGGCATTTCTCCGACGCGACAGGCGATTTACGTGAGGCCTATAGGCTGTTATTTGTGGTTTCTTGAGGAATTTTGGGGCGAAAGTGCGAATGGTACTTTCGCGCACGCTGAGCGTGCACATTTGTGCATTGGCCAGTGTGAATTCGTTCAGATGGGGATGGGCGGGGCAAAATAGTAAGCGCAATGAGGCACATCCTCATGAAGACGTGAAGGGAAATAACACGGTGAAGACACTTCGCACTGACGTGTGCGTCATCGGTGGCGGCTCCACCGGTGCCGGCGTCGTCCGCGACGTCGTGATGCGCGGCTTCTCAGCTGTCCTCGTCGACCGGGCGGACATTGCACAAGGGACGTCTGGTCGTTTCCATGGCCTGCTTCACTCCGGCGCGCGCTATGTCGCTTCCGACCCCGAGTCGGCCACCGAATGCGCCGAAGAAAACGTGATCGTCAAGCGCATCAACGCCAACGCCATCGAGGCCACCGGTGGCCTCTTTGTGGTGACCGCTCACGACGATGAAGACTACGCGGACCAGTTCCTGGCCCGCGCCGCTGCCGCAAAGGTGCCAGCGGAGGAAATCTCCATCGACGAGGCCCTGCGACGCGAACCCCGACTGGACCCGCGCATCAAGCGCGCATTCGCTGTTCAGGACGGAACGGTCGACGGCTGGCAGATGACGTGGGGAGCCATCCGCTCCGCCCAGGCCTATGGAGCGCAGATCTTGACCTACCACCGCGTGACCGCCATCGAGCGTGAAGAAGACCGTATTTCAGCCGTCATCGTTCACGATGAGCGAGGTGGCGAGGACGTTCGCATCGAATGCGGCTTCGTCTTGAACTGCGGCGGCCCCTGGGCCGGCACAATCGCGGGCATGGCTGACTGCCACGGCGTCGACGTCGTCGCTGGCGCCGGCATCATGATCGCCATGAACCACCGCCTCACGCACTCGGTCATCAACC
>ERZ773203.574-NODE-574-length-20131-cov-31.652570_pt1 | contig 20131 bp, 15 predicted proteins | sample MGYA00580529_ERZ773203 | MGnify/ENA primary metagenome ERZ773203 (study PRJEB29015, sample SAMEA2738176) | human oral metagenome | biome: human oral; feature: human-associated habitat; material: saliva | place: China | collected 2177 ... | reverse complement strand
CACTCCCCATTAGTCGGTGTCTGATTTCTCAGTCCAACTAAAGGGGAGCAGTTCATAGCCAGGGGGACAGTGCTTTTACCTTGTAGACGCGCGTTTAAGGTTGCAGGTCTCAGGCGCCGCCTACAGGTCTAGTTATAGGCGCGCGGCGCAGCCGGCGCCAGCCACAGTGGCCTGCACTATCCGCACGATGGCCCTGCACTATCCGCACCAGCCATCGGCTCACAGGCGCACCGCGTAGGGCATGATGCCCGAGTAGCGCACGCCGGTTACACGCACCGGCACACCGAAGGTGGGTGCCTCAATCATCTGGTCGTTACCCAGGTAGATGGCCACGTGATAGATAGATCCAGCAGAGCCATCAGAGGACCAGAAGATCAGGTCACCGGGCTGGACGGAGTCCAGTGAGACGTGGGTGCCTTCCCAGTACTGGGCGCGTGAGGAGTGGGTCAGGCTCACCCCGGCAGCGGCCCAGGAGAGCATGGCCAGACCAGAGCAGTCCACACCAGAGTAAGATTCGCCGCCCCACACATAGTCCACACCGATGAAGGTGTAGGCCTTGGCGATTGCCACATCCGCACCACCGGAAGGGGCGGGAGTCGGGTCGGGCTCAGGTTCCGGTTCCGGCTCGGGAGTGGGCGCGGGTGCCGGTTCAGGCTCAGGGGCCGGGGCAGGTGCCGGCTGGCTGGTTTCGCTGGGGCTGGGAGCCGGCTCAGGCGTAGTGGTTTGGCTCGGCTGCGGATCAGGCGCAGCACTCTGGCTAGGTTGCGGGTTAGGCGCAGTAGTTTGGCTGGGCTGAGGGTCAGGCTGGCTGGGGGTAGGCGAAGCGGTTTCCTTGGCCTTAGCTTCGTTCTGCTTTTCCTGCTCTTCCTTAGCCTTGGCCTGGGCGGCAGCCTGCTGAGCCTGCTTGCGAGCTTCCTCGTTCTTGCGGTTTTGCTCAGCCTGCTCAAGCTGTTCTTGACGCTGGGTTTCTAGGGCCACTGTGGTGTTGCGCTGAGCTGCCAGTTGGCTGATCAGGTTGGCACGCTGGCTGGTGGCCTGACTTTGGGCGGCCTGGGCGGCGTTAGCGGCAGCTTGGGCAGCGTTCTTGGTTGCTTCAGTTTTTTGCGTGGCGGTGCGCTGAGCTGATTCTTTCTGCGCGGCAATGCCTTCCATGGTGGTGGCTACCGATTGCAGAGCCTGCACTTTTTGCAGTTTTGCGTCAGTGTTTTCACCCGCACGGTCCAGCGCGGCCTTCTGGCTGGCAATGTCTCCCAGTGAGCGCCCAGTCAGGTAGGGGGAGACTATGTCGAAGGGGTTGCCGCCGTCCTGGTAGGTCTGTACGACGACGTCGGAGAGGCTTTTGCGGGCCTGGTGCGTCTGCTTGGTGGCAGCCGTGGCCTTGGCTCGCGCAGCGGCGGTGGCTGCCTTGGCTTTGTTTAGTGCATCAAGGGATTGCAGATAGTCCTCAGTGGCGATCTGTGCCTTCATGGTGGCGTTTTCAGTGTTGGCTTTGAGTGTGGCCAAACGTGCCTCCAGGGAAGCGATAGAAGCAGAAGTGCTAGCTTCCTTCTGCTTTGACTTGTTGATGTCGTCTTGACTGGGGCCATCTGCGAAGGCCACGGGGTTTGCGGACAACACCATCGACGCCAGTACCACAGCAACTGTGCTGCGGAAGGCGCATGATCGTTTGTTCTGACTCACGAGGACTCCAATGACTAGGGATATTGACTGATGGCTGCGGGGTACAGCCCCGGTTTATTTAGCCCTAGATTAATGCCCTGGAGCCCCAAAGGAAACAGTTTCATCACAATTCACATAATCCTCATTGTTATCAGTTTTAACATTCCTTCAAGATTCAATTATTATTTAGTGGCCTTGCACACAAATTGAGGGGCAACCCAAAAACGGGCTACCCCTCAAAATTTTTCTATTCACAACCAAAAATGGCTGCTAGCACTACCTAGTGCGGCTACGCAGCGCCAAACCGCCACCTAGCAGCGCCAGCGCAAAGACTCCGAACAGCCCAGTTTCCACCCCGCTATGAGCTAAGCCACGTTTGGGACTTTTGGTGGGGCTGGGCGCTGCTGCGAGGCTAGCGCTGGGTTTAGTAGTGGACTTCGTGACGCCAGCTTCGCAAGTGGAGGGTGCAAGCGCCGCCGCTGGGGCCGTGGCGGCCGCAGCTGTCGCTGTGGTAGCCGCAGTTGGGGCAGCCGTCAATGGGGCCATAGTCGCGGGCGCCGTCGCCGTTGGCGTAGCCGAACCAGCCCCTAGACCAAAGCCCCGCGCATAGGCCACCCCGCTAGCCCCGGGCACGCTAACTGGCAACTTACCAAGCGCGCTAGCCTGGCCGCTAAGCACATCCACCGCAGCTGCTAGGGCCACCGAGTTATTGGCGTAAATCTCTGCCACCACCTGCGGGCCTGACGTCCCGCTACGGTAGCGAGCCAGCGGGTAGGGCAAGCTGGTGTTAATGACGATCACCTGCTTGCCGGTGGCCACCAGCGCGTCAATGGCTTTGAACTGCTGGGCGCCAGGGGCGTAGCTAGCAAAAATCACCGTATCCACATTGGCTGCTTGGCGCACCCAGGCGGAAATCTCACTATCTGAAGGGTTTTCTTTAGCGTCAGCATCCTGGGTGAAAACTACACTGAAACCAGCGGCTTTAAGGGGCTCAGGCAGTAACTCCGGGTTAGCCCAGGAGCTACCGGCCAGCAGCACGCGCGTCCCCTTGGCTGCGTCCAGCGGTGCCTTACCCTTAGAGTCATTGCGCAGCAAGGTAACTGAGTCACGGGCAATCTGCCTGGCCACATCCTTACTAGCGGGCGTGCCCAGCTTGGCTTTTACGCTGGCGGTATCAATTGGCTCAGTTTTGAGCACTCCGCGCTTTTGCTTCCACTTCAAAATGCGCAAAACTGATTGGTCAATTTGCGCGCTAGTGAGTGATCCGTCTTTAACTGCAGCTTTGACCCCGTCAACTACTGCAGCGGCGTCCTTGGTATTTAGCAAAATGTCACTGCCAGCTTGCAGCGCTTTGACCGCTACCCTGGCGCGAATAGGGGCCAAGAATTTTTTAAACTCTGTGGAGGCCTCGCGGGCCGAGTCCGCCTGAGTTGGGTCTTTATCAGCTTTTTGTTTGGCGCTGTCTTCCTTGTTCTTGAGCTCCTTGTATTTAGCCTGCTCAGCGGGGGTCATTACGGCCAACTGGGCCCCTTCCATGTCTAGGGCGTCAGTGGTGATCACCCCGGTAAAGCCCAGCTCTTGGCGCAGCAGCCCGGTAAGTACCGGCTTAGATAAGGTAGCCGGCAGCTTTGGGTCAATAGCGTCGACGACGATGTGGGCGGTCATGATCATGTCGACGCCGCTGCTAATGGCTGTTTTGAAGGGCACTAAATGCTGGTTTAGCACTTGGCGCGAGTAGGTTACGCGAGGCAAGCCCAGGTGGGAGTCGGTGTCGGCGTCGCCGTGACCGGGGAAATGTTTAGCGGTAGCCGAGACGCCCTGGCTTTGGATGCCTTGGATTTGGGCGCCGCCTAGCTGGGCCACCAGGTTGGGGTCATCGCTGATCGCGCGCAAACCAATAACCGGGTTGTTGGGGTTGGTGTTAACGTCCAAAACCGGGGCGAAATCAGCGTTAATCCCCAGCGAGCGCATTTCGCAGCCCAGCACCTGGCCCTGACTGTAGGCCAGGGACTGGTTGGCGGTGGCGCCGAGCGCCATATTGCCGGGGAAGATTGTGGCCGGGGCGCCTACGCGTGAAACCATGCCACCTTCTTGATCGATAGTGATGCCTAGCGGCACGTTACCGTCAGCTTTAGCGGCAGCCTGCAAACCGTTGGATAGGGCCGCCACCTTGGTTACGTCAGTGTTTTCAGAGCTGAAGTTGTGGGCCCAGTTGAAGTAGAGCACGCCACCTAAGTGGTATTTCTTAACCGCTTGGGCCGGGGTGGATATGCCAGTGCCAAAAATGGCCTGGTTGTCACTGGCGTAGGTGGTGTCATCTGCACTGTCACCGTAAACGTGGGTCCACAGCAGCTGCCCCACTTTTTGGTCCAGGTTCATTTTGGCCAGGATCTGCTCAGGGGTTTGCTCCGCCGCCTGCACCTTGGGGGTTAAAGCGGATGGAACTAAAGCGCTTAAGGCGAGGGCCCCTGCTAGCGCTAGGGAAACCAGCGATCGCATGAAGCCTCCTTTAATCTTTTAGAAGCAATAATTGTCGTCACTATTATCCATCCCTAGCCCGTTTACCGCCTGTTACCAGCACTTTTAGGTTAAGAGCTTTACCGGTGTGCGAGCGGGCGCGGCGCCAGAAGCGATCAGGGCACATATCCCTGTGTAGACAAACGATTTCCCGCCGCGCAGGACCAGAGGCGATAGGGCAAGTGCTGGCCAGCCGGTTTCACAAGCTGACCAGGCCCAGGGGCAGATATTGCAAAATAGTGCCGTGGAAAATCGTGCTGTGGAAACCTTCGACTCCCCCGCTGCTATTGACTGGCAGCTACAGGTAACCCCTTACACTGCCCCGGCTGCCAACCAGTGGGGGCCGGATATGTTTGGCCCCGGTTTTAGCGCTTACACTCTGCCTTTAGCTGACGACGGCGAAGGTGACAGCCCCGTAGCCACCCTGGTGCGTCATGAGCCGGCTGCTGATCCACATATGCACCAGCAACCAGATAAAACCCGCTTTGTGGTGCTTAGCTTGCATGGCTGGAATGACTATTTTTTAAACCCCGGCATGGCTCGCTCATATGCGCGCCTGGGTGGTGCTTTCTATGCGCTTGATCTGCGCCGTTACGGACGTTCACTACGACCAAACCAGATTCCATTTTGGTGTACCAGGCTAGAAACTTATGACGAAGAAATAGACGCTAGCCTAGAGATTATTAGGCGAGCTTACCCCCAGCTGCCAGTACTAATGCTGGGCCACTCAACCGGCGGCCTGATTGCCTGTCTATGGGCGCATCATCACCCGGGGCAGTTAGCTGGCCTGATTTTGAACTCTCCCTGGTTGGAACTGCAAACCACACCCCAGTTCCGCTCAATTTCTGCACCGGTTATTCACCGCCTAGCCCAGGCCACACCGCACGCTGTAATCATTCCTACCCAGGTAGCTAACGATTTGGGCCCGGTTGAAGGTGACTCATTTTTCAAACTTTATGACGGCTGGGATCAATCTAAAGAAGGCCCACTGCCTGAAGGGGCTGACCCGACTGATCCCTACTACAGTGGCTGGCAAACTAACTGGGATTGGAAATGGCGCAAACTACCCAATATTCAAGCCGGTTGGGCTAGTGCCATCATGACTGGTCACCAGCATGTGCGTCGCGGCTTAAACATTGACTGCCCGCTGCTAGTACTCACTTCTAAACACTCGCACCTTACGCTTACCTATGGGGACCTGCCCGAACGCGATAAGGACACGGTTATTGATGCGCGTCGCACTCGCGCGCGCGCCAATGAGCTGGGCCAATGCATCACACAACTACGTATTGCTGACGCGGTTCACGACATTTATATCTCCCGCCCCAGCGTGCGTAACCAGGTAGTGGCCCAAGTTGATCACTGGCTAGCCAGTTACACGGCTATAGATTTCACCCCGGCTAACGAGCCAGATCCCAGCCATCCGGCTAACTTTACGGAGCGGCTAATAGCTAACTGGCAGGCCCTAATCAATCCAGCCAGCTAAACCGGGCCAGTTAGAATCGGCCAGCTAGCTTAGCGCCCCTGACGGCGTGAACGCACGGGGCGTCCCGGCCGGCGCGGACTGCGCTCAGCAGCAGCGATCAGCTCTTCTAGAGACTCATACAGGCTGGGGCCATCGGCGCCAAAACGCCACACATCCCAGCCATCAACTGACTTTGCCGGTTCACAGTGGTGGGCTGCCTGGCCGGGTTCATCAAAGCTGGTTCCATCAGAAACCCTAATCATGCCGTCCGGGCGCAGCTGGGCGGTGTGGAAAATTCCTTCGGTTACTGACTGCCAAGTGATCTGCACCGGCTCGCTCAAAATAGAGGCCAATGCGTTCAAAGCTAGACGCGAGTCCTCACCGCTGGGGTGTGAACGTGAAACCGTAGACTGCCCCGAGTCGCGGCGCGAGAGGCGTCCCTGGCCAGTTACCCGAGCCCGCACACGGGTAGCACGTACCGGCTGCCCATTACGTGAAGGAGCAGACTGGCGATAACCAGGAGTTACAGCCGGGCTAGGGGCCGGGGTAGGGGCGGAAACAACAGTCGGAGACACAGCGGCCGGGGAGACTGCCGTAGGAGCGTGGGGGCTGTACTGGTTAGCTGCCCGCTGAGCGCGGCGGCTACGTCGAGAAACCGGCGACGGCGACGTCGTCGAGCCCGCAGCAGAGCCAGCCCCCTGGGAAGCAGCACTACCCTGAGAAGCAGCACCCCGGGAAGCAGCGGCACCCGGGGAGGCAGGCGCAGCCGAGGGCTGAGAATGAGAAGCAACGGGAGTAGGAGCTGAGGGGGCAGCGGGAGGTACAGGAGCCGCCGGGGTGGCCACCGAGGGGGCCGAAGCAGCGGCAGATGTAGAGGTAGCGGCAGAAGGTGCAGAGGCAGCGGCGGTAGCCTCAGACTTACCCACCTCAATACCCTCATCCATGGGGTCACCAGCCGGCAAAAGCTTAGCGCTCACCGGCAGGTGGTGAGAGTCAATACGGTCAATTTCCACGAAATTGCGGCCGCTAGAAAGCGAACGCACTGAAAGCGAGAATACTTCCAGGCCAGAGTCGCTGAGCACCGACAGGGAAGAAAGTACGTCAGGAGAAACAGAGGGAGACACAATGCTCAAACGCGGGCCAGGATTAATACGGGCCGGCATAGTCTCCCTAAAAGCAGTCCAATCCTTCTGGAAAGCGGTGGGGCCCGCCGGATATAGGCTAGCGATCTCCGCCCAGCCTAAGTGAGAAGTAGCGTTTAGGCGGCCCATCGCAGCCACAACCGTGGTTGAATCCAACTTAGGTAGTAGCTCCACCGCCACCACCTGGCCAGAGCCGTCAATAGCCACTAGCGAATGGCCAGCGTCTAACTGTTTCCAAGCAACCGGAAACAGCGGCCTACGCAGCACCTGCGCCACCTGTTCACGCACCAAATCAAGGGCCTGACGGTGTGCGGACTCATCGGCAACCCCACCCAGCTGAGCCGGGACTAGCGCTCCCTGTCGGATTTCAAAAATCGCCACGTTTGCCTCATCTGTAGATTCCTGACCGCTCTTATCATCTCACACTCCTAAACACTGGGGCAGCCTGTGTTCAGCCAGCGCTAAAGCGGAGTGTGTGGCATTAGCGCCAAAAGATAGGTGACCGCCGCCCATAGGACGACGGTCACCTAACTGAAGTTAAAAACTCAGCCGTTGATCACAGCGGCGCGGCCAGCCTCCAGGCGGGCCACCGGCACGCGGAACGGAGAGCAGGACACGTAGCTGATGCCCAGACGGTGGAAGAAGTCGATCGAGTCGGGGTCACCACCGTGCTCACCACACACACCCAGCTTCATGTCAGCCTTGGTCTTGCGGGCGCGCTTAGCACCGGTCTCCATTAGGCGACCCACACCGCGCTCGTCGATGGTCTCGAACGGGGAGGTGCCGAAGATACCAGCGTCCATGTAGTGGCCGAAGAACACGCCTTCGACGTCGTCACGCGAGAAGCCCCAGGTGGTCTGGGTCAGGTCGTTGGTGCCGAAGGAGAAGAAGTCAGCTTCCTCAGCGATGGTGTCAGCGCTGATGGCAGCGCGCGGCAGCTCAATCATGCAGCCGATGGGGAAGTCAAGCTCGTAGCCGGACTGGGCGCTAACCTCAGCCAGCACCTTCTCAGCGCGCTCGCGGGCGATCTGTAGCTCACGCACCGAACCTACCAGCGGGATCATGATCTCGGGCTGGGGGCTGCCACCGGCGCGCAGGCGCTCCACAGCGGCCTCAGCAATGGCTCGGACCTGCAGCTCGATCAGACCGGGCATGGTCAGCAGCAGACGCACGCCGCGCAGACCCAGCATGGGGTTGGCTTCGTGGTTCTTGCGGACAACGGCCAGCAGCTTCTCGTCAGCCGGGTCCAGGGTGCCGCGTTCGCGGTCCAGGGCCACCTTGACGCTCAGCTCGGTTAGGTCAGGCAGGAACTCGTGCAGCGGCGGGTCGATTAGACGCACGGTCATGGACTTGCCGTCCATGGTTTCGAGCATCTTGACGAAGTCACCCTTCTGCAGCGGCAGCAGCGCGGCCAGGGCCTGCTCGCGCTCTTCGTCAGTCTGGGCCAGGATCAGGTCCTGTACGAACTGCTTGCGCTCACCGAGGAACATGTGCTCGGTACGGCACAGGCCAATACCCTCGGCGCCACGGTGGATTGCGTGACGGGCGTCGTCGGGGTTGTCAGCGTTGGCGCGTACACGCAGGCGACGGCGCTCGTCAGCGTGACGCATCAGGCGGTGCACGCTGGCAACCAGCTCGCGGGTGTCGGCGTCCTCGGCACGGTAGAGGGCCTCGTCTAGGCCGCGACGCAGGTAGGTCATAACCGGGGAGTCAACTACCGGGACCTCACCTAGGAATACTTCACCGGTGGTGCCGTCTACGGCGATTACGTCGCCAGAGTGCAGCACAATCTGCTTGCCGTCACGGTTAACGGTCAGGGTGCGGGCTTCGGCGTCGACCTCTAGCTCTTCAGCGCCACAGACACAGGTCTTACCCATGCCACGGGCGACGACGGCGGCGTGGGAGGTCTTACCACCGCGGGCGGTGAGCACACCGTCAGCGGCAACCATGCCGGGCAGGTCGTCGGGGTTGGTTTCGCGGCGAACCAGGATGACCTTCTGGCCTTCAGCGGCGCGCGAGACGGCCTCTTCGTTGTCGAAGACGATGCCACCTACAGCCGCACCCGGGGAGGCGGGCATGGCCTTGGTCAGCAGCTGACGCTCTACATCGGTGGCGAACTGCGGGAACATCAGCTTGGTTAGCTGCTCACCGGTAACGCGAGTGAGAGCCTCGTCCAGGGTGATGAGCTTTTCGTCAACTAGCTGGCTGGCTACACGGAAGGCGGCGGCAGCGGTGCGCTTACCGACACGGGTCTGTAGCAGCCACAGCTTGCCGCGCTCAATGGTGAACTCGATGTCGCACAGGTCGCGGTAGTGGGTCTCCAGCTTACGCATGGCGGCGCGCAGCTCACGGTAGGACTCGGGGTCAATGTTCTTAAGGTCGGCTAGTGACAGGGTGTTGCGGATACCGGCCACAACGTCCTCACCCTGGGCGTTGACCAGGTAGTCACCGTAGACACCAGAGTGACCAGTGGAGGGGTCACGGGTGAAGCACACACCGGTACCGGAGGTCTCGCCCATGTTGCCGAAGACCATGGTGCAAACGTTGACGGCGGTGCCCAGGTCGTGCGGGATCTTCTCACGACGACGGTAGATGTGAGCACGCTCAGTGTTCCAGGAGCGGAACACGGCCTCGGAGGCCATGTCTAGCTGGGTGCGCGGGTCCTGGGGGAAGTCGATGCCCGCGTGTTCCTTAACGATCTGCTTGTACTGGTCTACTAGTTCCTTGAGTGCGTCTACGTCCAACTCGTAGTCCAGCTTGACGCCCTTTTCTAGCTTCTTTGCGTCTAGGGCGGAGGAGAAGTGTTCGCCTTCAATGTCCAGTACGGTCTTACCGAACATCTGGATTAGGCGGCGGTAGGAGTCCCAGGCGAAACGCTCGTCGCCGCTTGCCTTGGCCAGGCCCTCAACAGACTTGTCGTTTAGACCAATGTTGAGCACGGTTTCCATCATGCCCGGCATCGAGAACTTAGCACCCGAACGCACCGACACCAGTAGCGGGTCCTCAGCGTCGCCTAGCTGGCGGCCTAGGTCCTCTTCTACGCGACGTAGCGCGGTGGTTACCTGTACAGCTAGCTCCGGGGGGACGACGCCGTCGTGCAGGTATGCGCGACAAGCGTCAGTAGTGATAGTGAAGCCAGGAGGCACCGGCAGTCCCAAGCGAGTCATCTCAGCCAGGTTTGCACCCTTACCGCCGAGCAGATCCTTCTGGTCCTTGTCACCCTCACTGAACATGTATACGTACTTGGGCATCTTCGCCTTCTTCTTGTCGATGCTTGCCTTACCATGCGGGGCGTGACGGGAAGTCACGCACCGACAAAATCCTAATGTGACTTATGGCCTAAATTCAAATTTTTATGCCCCAAACAGGCCAATATTTGTACATATGTTAAAGCTTTTTGCGTGTGCAAGACTACAAACAGCGCTACAATCCCCCACCAAACGTAACGTGGGCCGCCCCCACTGGTGGGGGCGGCCCTCGTTGCATTAGCTTCCTAGCAGGCCTAATGCGTTAGCTTCAGACAGCTTAAAGGTCAGACACCTTCAGCTTCAGATTCGGCAGCCTTAATTTGTGCTTCTTCAGCTTGTTCGCGTTCCTGCGTCTTAGCCTTGGGTAGGCGGGCGGCGCCAGGAATGGCAGTGAAGGTGAATTCACCCAGCAGACCTTCACCCTGAGCATCGACCAGGATGTGGCTGCCGCTAGCAATCTCACCGAACAGGATCTTCTCACTGAGGGCGTCTTCAATGTCACGCTGCACGGCACGGCGCAGCGGGCGAGCCCCAAGCACCGGGTCAAAGCCACGCTCAGCCAGTAGCTCCTTGGCGGCGTCGGTCAGTTCAATGGACAGGTTCTGCTCTACCAGGCGCTTGTCGAGGCGGGCGATCATCAGGTCCACGATCTGGCGCACCTCGGGCTTGCTCAGCTGCGGGAAGACGATTAGGTCATCTACACGGTTGAGGAACTCGGGGCGGAAGTGCTGCTTGAGCTCACGGTTAACGTGAGCCTTCATTTCCTCGTAGTCCATGGTGCCACTCTCGGTGGACTGGAAACCGGTGGCTACCGACTTACCAATGTCCTTGGAGCCCAGGTTGGTGGTCATGATGATCACCGTGTTCTTGAAGTCAACCACGCGCCCCTGGGCGTCAGAGAGGTGTCCGTCTTCAAGGATCTGCAGCAGCGAGTTGAAAATGTCCGGGTGGGCTTTTTCAACCTCATCGAATAGCACCACGGAGAAGGGGCGACGGCGTACCTTTTCGGTCAGCTGGCCACCTTCGTCGTAACCAACGTAGCCAGGAGGGGCACCAAACAGGCGCGAAACCGTGTGCTTTTCGGCGAATTCACTCATATCCAGCTGGATTAGAGCATCTTCGTCGTCGAACAGGAACTCAGCCAGGGCCTTAGCCAGCTCGGTCTTACCCACACCGGTGGGACCGGCGAAGATGAAGGAACCGCCGGGGCGCTTGGGGTCCTTGAGTCCGGCGCGGGTGCGGCGGATGGACTTGCTCAGCGCCTCGATGGCCTTGTTCTGACCCACGATGCGCTTGTGCAGCTCGGCTTCCATGTTGAGTAGCTTGGTGGATTCAGCCTCGGTCAGCTTGACCACCGGGATGCCGGTGCTCATGGCCAGCACTTCAGCGATCAGGTTTTCATCCACTTCGGCTACCTGGTCTAGGTCGCCGTTCTTCCAGGCCTGCTCTTTGGCGGCACGCTCACTGCCTAGGCGGCGTTCGTCGTCGCGCAGGGCGGCGGCGCGCTCAAAGTCCTGAGCATCAATGGCGCTTTCTTTTTCACGCTTAACTTCAGCGATGCGCTCATCAATCTCGCGTAGCTCAGGCGGGGCGGTCATGCGGCGGATGCGCAGACGCGCGCCGGCCTCGTCAACCAGGTCAATGGCCTTGTCGGGCAGGTAGCGGTCATTGATGTAGCGGTCGGAGAACTTAACGGCCGCTTCGATGGCCTCATCGGTGATGATGACGCGGTGGAAGGATTCGTAGCGGTCACGCAGCCCCTTTAGGATCTGAATGGCCTGCTCAATGGTGGGCTGGTCTACCTGTACCGGCTGGAAGCGGCGCTCTAGGGCAGCGTCCTTCTCGATCTTGCGGTATTCCTCTAGCGTGGTGGCGCCGATGGTCTGTAGCTCGCCGCGCGCCAGCATGGGCTTGAGGATGGAGGCCGCGTCGACGGCGCCCTCAGCCGCACCGGCGCTGACTAGGGTGTGGATCTCGTCAATGAACAAGATGATGTCACCGCGCGTACGTACTTCTTTAAGCACCTTCTTTAGGCGCTCTTCGAAGTCACCACGGTAACGCGAGCCGGCCACCAGCGAACCCATATCCAGGGAGTAAAGCTGCTTGTCGCGCAGAGTTTCGGGAACGTCGCCATGCACGATGGCTTGGCTGAGGCCCTCCACCACAGCGGTTTTACCTACACCGGGTTCACCGATTAGCACCGGGTTGTTTTTGGTGCGGCGCGAGAGGATCTGCATGACGCGCTCCATTTCTTTGGAGCGGCCAATTACCGGGTCTAGTTTGCCTTCACGGGCGGCTTGGGTCAGGTTGCGGCCAAACTGGTCTAGGATGGCGCTTCCCGACGGCGTCCCCTCCTTGAGTGCAGAGGCACCGGACCCCACAGTTTCTTTGGCGTCATAGCCGCTAAGCAGCTGCATTACCGCCTGACGCAGAGCCGCCAGGTCGACGTCGAGATTACCCAGAGCCTGAACCGCCACACCTTCGCCTTCACGCAGCAAACCGAGCAGGATGTGCTCAGTGCCGATGTAGTTGTGGCTTAGCTGCAGGGCTTCACGCAGGCTGAGCTCAAGCACCTTCTTGGCGCGCGGGGTGAAGGGGATGTGACCACTAGGAGCAGACTGGCCCTCACCAATAATCTCCACTACCTGGGCACGTGCCTTGTCTAGAGTTACGTCCATTGACTCTAGAGCTTTGGCTGCTACTCCCTCACCTTCGTGGATGAGGCCCAGCAGCAGGTGCTCTGTGCCAATGTAGTTGTGGTTGAGCGCGCGCGCTTCGTCCTGGGCTAGGACGACGACGCGGCGAGCTCGGTCCGTAAAACGTTCAAACATTCGGGGCTGCTCCTTGGCAGGTCCATCGACAACTGTATGGCTTAAGGCTATCCCGCTTTCCTATATAGCGGTCTAGTGGTTTCGCACGCGGCATATGCAAAGTTGAGCCTAGTAGACTCAGGTCAGCTAAAACCGTTACTCGCGCCACGCTTTATTTGGATTCCAAGTAATCCGATCGAGTATTTCATACGATGGCCCGAAATCTTGGCTCCTCAAAGTGGACGTTCTAAAAACTGGGAGGACTCCCCCTAATGGAAGGGCAAGCAGACCCACCGGAAGGGCAAACGGGTCTGTCGGAAGGGCGAGCAGACCCGTCGGAAGGGTAAGCAGAGCCACCAGAAGGGTAAGCAGACCCGCCGGAAGGGCAAACGGGCCAAAGCCAAGCCCTCCCCCACAGGTGCGCGACGCATACTTTGCCGCGCCATTCCATAAAAAATCTCGATTCCCTAGGGATTTAGAGATCTTTTCGCTAAATACAGCAGGTCACTTCTGTCAAGTAGTGAATAGTTATTTTCTCTATGAAAAATAGCACATTTAGACTACAATATTTGCACGCGTTTAGTGACTGTTCAGGTTCCGCGTTCTAACTGGAGGTATAAAACATGCGCATCGTCAAGCAAACGCTTGCAGCCCACAACCGTGTTTCTGACGGACAACTTGTAAGCGCCCTGCTGGCTTTAGGTTGCGCCGGAGCAACGTGGCTCATTTCCCCTTCAATGCCCCTGTGGGCAGCTTCAGTCAGCTTCATGCTGTTCTTTGTTTGGCTGGCCACCATCGACCGCATCACCGGGATTTTGGAGCCGGCCACCGGGCCGGGCACGCTCAAGTCCACCGCATCTAACAAGCACGGCGCACTGCTGCTAACGGCGCTAATCGCCGTCACGGTGATCGCAGCCTGCCTATAAACCTACGGGCGGGCCACTCCATCTAGGTGGCCGCGCCAATATGAGTGGCGCAAGTCCATATGAGCAGACCGCCAGCCCATATACGGGCAGGCCGCAGCCATTGAGGCCACTATGTAAGGGGAGCCTGGCATTGCCAGGCTCCCCTTAGTTTTGCAAGTTTCGTTTAGGCCTCAAGTTCAATAGTGACCGGCCCATCGGCCTGCATATCAATCACCATATGGGCCCCAAACTGGCCCGTGGCCACCTCAAGCCCCCGCGAGCGCAGATCCTCAACCACGGCCTGCACCAACGGCTCGGCCACATCCGCCCCGGCCGCCTGGTTCCAGCTGGGCCGGCGTCCCTTGCGAGTGTCGGCATAAAGGGTGAATTGGGAAACCACCAGCACCGGCGCGGCGGCGTCGGTTACTGACAGCTCCCCTTCTAGTAGCCGCAAGTCCGCGATTTTACGGGCAATTAAGGCCACCTGGGCGGCGCCGTCGTCGTGAGTAACCCCCACCAAAGCCAGCAGGCCCGGGCGGTCAATAGCGCCCACTACCTGGCCGTCAACACTAACTGCAGCGCGATTAACGCGCTGGATAACCGCCCGCATCAGCTGCGCCGGTTGTTGCGGTCGCCTTCGTCAATGACGCGCAGCTTGGAGCGCACGCGGGCCGGGGACAGTGCCGCCAGCTGGGGACGCACACCAGCCAGGTACACTGCCGAGGCCGCCACCGCGATCATGCCGAAGAAGGAGTACCAGCCCAAAACCACGCAGGCCAAGCCCGCCCCAATGTGTACCCCGATCCAGGCGGACTTGCTTAGGCGGGAGGCGGCCGGGAAGAGGTTAGCCGGACGTACCAGGGTGTCTAACAGCGCCCAGACGATAATCAAAAACGCGCTGACAGCCAAGGCGATATTGACTATGGCCACAAATTGGCTTAGATAAAAGGCCACATACGCCAGGATTTCGCTCATACATACCTCACTTAAGTTCTTGACTGAGTCTAACGGCTAAGCCGCGTTTTCTGGGGCTAGCCATGCTCAGGGCGCAGCCGCTTTAAACCCAGGCCCGGACGCTGGCTGGGTGAGGCTTCAGCCTTGCCAGCAGGATCAACCAGTAGCTCTTGGCTGGCGCTTTCGTAGCCGTCTTCCAGATCCACCGCCAGCTCGGCTTGTGCGGGCACGCCTCGACGCACTAGGGCCAGGGCGATATTACCCAGCTCCCAGTGGCGTGCCACGCTGGTTATTGTGCCCACGGCCTTGCCGGCGGGGTTGTCGCCGACGGGTAGGTATACGCGCGCGCCCACCTCGGGTAGCTGTCCTTGCCAGCCGGCTAGTTGCAGCTGCACTAGGCGACGCGGGGGGCGGCCCAGGTTGACCGTGCGGGCGATGGTTTCTTGGCCCGGGTAGCAGCCTTTGTTTAGGTGCACGCCGGTGCGTAGCCAGTCCAGCTCGTTGGGGATGGCGCGGGCGTCCACTTCACGCGCCCAACGCGGCAGCCCAGCCTCGATGCGCAGCGCCTCCCAGGCCAGCTCCCCCACTTGGGTTAAGCCTGTTGTTTGGCCGGGGGCCGCCTCTTGGCCCGACGCCGCCGCCTGGCTTGGCCCTGGCGCTTGGCCGGGGGCCGCCGCTTGGTCCGGGGCCGTCTGCCCAGCTTTGAGGGCCACTACTACCCCGCCGGCGCGGTAGTTGGCGCCGGGGTGGCGCGCACCGGTGAAGTAGGTACTGCCGCCGGGGGTGATGCCCGGCCAGGGGTCGTGCCAGGTGGTTACTAGGTTTTTGACGACGTCGGCCAGCTTTTGCACCCCGTCACCGATAGCCCCAGCTACCTGCAGATCTGGACGCACCTGGGCCTGCACGCGCAGCATGAAGCGACGCGAGTTAAGTAACTGGGCTAGCCCATCACCGCAGCCGGCATCCACCAGCAGCAGCACGCTTTGGTCACCCGGGGCTGCTTGCTCAGCCTGGGCTGGCGCGCCCGGCGTAGCACTGGAGGCACTTGCCTGCCCAGCAGCGGCGTCGGCAGTGCGCGCGGCGTCGTCGGCCCCTGAGAGGCCACCAGAAACCGGGGCTGGTACCAAGGCGGACACAGCCAAGGCGGCGTAGAGGATATGGCCGTTAGCGTCCAGGAACAGCACCTGGCGGCTCTGGCCATCATTTTCCAGGTCGGTTAGCACCTGACTAGAGACGGTGGTCAGGTAGCCAAGCCGGTCAGCGCCGCTTACCTCAACGACGTCGCGGCTAAGCCACGCCCATGCCTGCCCCTGAGCTAGTAGCGCCTGCTCACGCAGGGGGTTACCAAAGTGTTCGGGTGCAAAAGCCATAGCTGTTTAAGCTACTTCGCGCTGGGCTCGTCAGCGCGCTCGCCTAGGGCAGCGCCCATTTCAGGCTCTTGCTGGGCCTCGTCTTCGACGCGGCTGAGGCGGCCAGAGGCATAGGTTTTGAGCTCTTTACGGCCAAAAGCATCCATGTCCTGGGTCCACATCAGCTCAGAGTTAACCAGGCCGTACATGCGGGTCATGCGTTCTAGCTCAGCGGAGAACTCGCTGCGCTGCACGCTGGTGGTAGCTAGCTCAATGCGCGGGCCCTGCACGGCGCCTTCCCATACGGCGGCGTGACCAGCCGGGTCGGCACTGATGATTTCCAGGTTGGTGATGGGAGTTACCGGGCCGGAGGCAGATTCAGGAGCTTCAGGCTTGTACTGGCCCACCGGACGCCAGTAAGAGGTTTCAGTGGACCACACCTGGGCGGGGGTGATCTTGCTGGCGCCTTCAGCGCCGCTCATTTCAAAGTCGAGGTTCTCGCTCTTGGTGGAGTCAACGGTCCAGATAGTGATGGTCTGCTTCAAGTAGGGACCGCCGTCGTGCTCGAAGCTCATCTCCTGATATACCGCCTGCTCGGGAACATCCTCGCCGTAGGTAAGAATGCCGTAGCCACGCCACTTACCTAGCAGCCAGGCTAGGGGGTAAAGATCGGGAGAAATATCGTCAGGAAAAGTAAAAGCCACGTGGCCAGTGTACGCGTCAGCCAGCTAGCTGGTCACGAAAGTTAGCCAGCCACGAAAGAAAGTCAGCCAGCCACGAAAGAAAGTCAGCCAGCCACGAAAGCGGCCATCACCCTGGCAATGTAGTAGGTGGGGGCGCCCACAGCCAGCACCGGCAGTACAGCTGAAGTGATGGCAGCGCGACCGCCGGGCACCCAGCGGTGGGTCCACAGCACACGGTTAGCGATTGCCATTAGCAAACCAGCTACGAAACCGATCACCAGACAGCCCGCCCCGGAACGCAGGGCCGTATCTACCGCCTGGTGGGAGGGGCCAAAGAAGCCCGCCAGGGCCAGGGCCACGGCCACGGCGCAGCTGGTTAGGGCCGGGATAATCACCGTCAGCATTTCTAGTACCCAGGCGGGCACCTCCAGTACCGTCAGCGAAGCCCCAATCAGTAGGGCCACCGCCGTGGGCACGATAACGCTAGAGGCAGCTAGCCCGGAAGAGAACACGCACCAGGCCGCCCCGGAAACCACTACCACTACCCCAGATACGGCGGTAAATAGTTCCTCTAGTAGGCCCTCGTGAGCCCCGGAACGCATTTGCAGGGCAAATACTGCCAGCACCCCAATGCCGGCTAGTTTGGTGGCGTCACCGTATTCGTCAGTTAGGGTCAGCGTGACGGCACTGGCGATCCCAAATAGTGCCAGGAAAATACCGGTGACATTGTCGTGTTCAGCCTGGATAAGTGCCGGCCAGCCTTGGGCGAAGCACACTGCCAAGACACACACCACTAGGCAAGTAACCCAGAACGGGGACACAGCGGTTAGTGCCAGCAGCAGCGGCATAACCCCGGCCATCGCCAGGCGCGTCCAGGCAGTGTCTACCAGACCGGTTTCCACAACGCCGTCGCCGGTGTGGTACTGGGTCCCGTAGCGGCGCGCGGCCTGTTCCTTCACGCTGGTACGTGTCCGCTTACGCCCGGAAGTCTGGTTCTGGGCGGGTGCGGCAAGGGGTTCTGATTGCGCAGGCGAATTACTCACCCTTGAATCGTCCCATATGCTGCCGATCCGTGCACCTTAACCACCCAAAAGGCCGTAAACTTGTGCTTGGTGTCGCATTAGGGGTATCAGTACTTTAAGGAGGAAGCAAATGAGGCTGGTCATGCTGAGCAACGAGCCTGAGGCCAGTGCCGTGCTGCCAGCTATCGCTTTTCTCGAACACCAGGTGCAGGTTTTGCCGCCCCAGCCTGATTCTTACGGGGCGCTTGAAAATGCCGACGTCGTAATGGTTGATGCCCGCACGGATCTGTTGCGGGCGCGGCCCCTATGCCAGCTGCTGGCCACCTCCATGGACTATACGGTGCTGGCTGTGATTGAGGAGGGCGGGGCTGTGGCCCTGACTTCCTCTTGGGGGATTGCTGATTTTGTGATTGCTTCTGCTTCCCCAGCGGAGTTGGCGGCCCGCTTGCGGCTGCTGGAATCTAGCGTGAGTGCGGACGCCAATGCCGGCTCTAACCTCAGCCACAATGATGACTCGATCCTGGAAGTTGGCGATATTGTGATTGACACTGACGCCTACACGGTACGTCTGCACGGCCAAACCCTGGATTTGACCTATAAGGAGTTTGAGCTGCTCAAGTATTTGGCCGCTAATCAGGGCCGGGTGCTTACCCGCCAGGCTTTGCTCGACGCCGTGTGGGGCGAGGATTATATTGGCGGCTCACGTACTGTGGATGTGCACGTGCGGCGTTTACGCGCCAAGCTTGGCGGTGAGCATGATCATCTCATTGGCACCGTGCGTAACGTGGGTTATCGATTGGACTTAGACGAGTAACCGTGTAGAGTTGGGGCCGGCATCGGGTCGTGACGGGCCCCGGGCTCCAAAATCTGCCGCTACGAGCGGCCTACGCGCCGACTGGCGCTCTCCGACCCGGTGCTGCTTATCTTTTTTGCGCTTTATCCTTTTGTTTCAGCAGCTCTACTGGGCCCCGCTTTAGCAGCCCCGCTGGCCGGGTTTTAGTGACCCTACTGGCCAGAGCCCTCATACAAGTTGCGGATTACTTTGGCTGGGTTTCCTACGGCGACGGCGCCGGCGGGGATGTCCTTAACCACTACCGATCCTGCCCCCACTACGGCGTCGTCACCAATGGTGACCCCGGGGCAGACAGTTACCCCGCCACCAAGCCAAACGTTGTTACCGATAGTGATGGGTTTGCCGCCTTCTAAGCCGCTTTTACGGGTGGGCGGATCCAACGGGTGGATGGGGGTTAGCAGCTGCACGTTAGGGCCGATTTGGCAGTAATCACCGATGACAATGTCGGCTACATCCAACGCGATTAGCCCAAAGTTAATGAATACGTTGTTGCCTACGCTGATGTGGCAGCCGTAGTCGACTGCTAGCGGGGGTCGGATGAATACGCCTTGGCCAACGTCGCCCAGCACTTGCCGCAGCAGGGCATCTGCCTGGCCTTTCTCGCCGGCAAGGAAGGCTAGGCGGTATTCTTCCAAGAGTTTGCTGCTACGGGCTGGGATTTCATTAAAACGCGGATCGGTGGGGTCTACGCGGTACAGCTGACCGGCCCGCATACGTTCCCAGTTACTGCGGTTGTCTTCTACGACGACGGCGTCTGGCTCACTCATACCAGAACGATACCGATACTTAGCGGTAAAGCCCCACAGTTTAAGCTCTGCGAGTCACAGGCCACGCGAGAGGCCATGACTTCCGCAGCGCCAGGGCCTCCTGGGACCCGGGGCTCCCTTGGGCTCCAATGCCTCTTCGGACGCTAAATCCTGCTCAACGCCAGGGCCTCCTCGGGCGCTATACCAGAACGATACCTAAGGCGAGGAAGATGATGGCTAGCAGCGGGGTGGTGCCTTGTTTGAGGGCGGCTAGGCGCTTGTCGGGGCTGGTAATGAATAGCAGCGCGGCGGCGGCCAGCATGGAGCCGGTTCCGAAGAACATTAGGCTCAGGCCCGCTGCATGACTGGCAGCGTAGTAGATGATGACGCCTAGGAATATTTCGATAGCTAGAAATAGATTGTAGAAGCCTTGATTGAAAGCCATTTCTTTAGTGTTAGCGGCCTGACCGGGACTCATATTAAAAGTGGCAAGGGTTTTCTCGCTGGTCCAGGAAATGGATTCCATTTTGAAAATGAGCACGTGAATGAGCGCCGCAGCGATAGCCAGTACTAGGCCGGTAATAAACATTTGTATGCCTTCTTTGTGGCCGAGGAGTTAGGAACACAAAAGTAGGGGGTGTGTTAGAGAATCTAACACACCCCCTACAATGCCCGATATTTAAAGCTATAAAAGGGTGGTGGGGGTGCCGACCCTGACCAATCAGGATCAACACCCCCACCACTCAAGGAAACGGTTGGCAGCGCCCTACTCTCCCAC
>ERZ773203.572-NODE-572-length-20164-cov-4.231439_pt1 | contig 20164 bp, 14 predicted proteins | sample MGYA00580529_ERZ773203 | MGnify/ENA primary metagenome ERZ773203 (study PRJEB29015, sample SAMEA2738176) | human oral metagenome | biome: human oral; feature: human-associated habitat; material: saliva | place: China | collected 2177 ... | reverse complement strand
TTTTATGTTATAGATGTATAATATTCAGAGATGAGAAAAAAGTTGAATAATAATATTGTCGTGCCGGAAAAGTGCTGGGTGGGTGATTCGCAGAAAATTTGCTATAAAACCCGTGAAGAAGCCGAGGTGGCCGCTATGGTGGCGGCGCATGATTACCACGCGCCGGCTCTTTCAGTGTATCGTTGCGAATATGGCGATCATTATCACTTGTCTTCTCGATAATTCTTGATAGAAGTTTACGGTGTTGTATTTTTATGAACACTTCTATTTAGAATACAGTCTTCTCTTAAGATATCTAGGCATGCCAGAATCAGGTACGGCTGGAGTAAGTTTTTTAGTATCCTTATTTTGAGTAGTTGTTGAGTCTGACGGTGTCTGATGATTAGATTGTTCTTTTGATTCTATGCTCGGATGAGACGAATGATCTTCTTGGTGATTTTCTGTGCTATGGGTATCGGAGTTATTGTTATGGTTTTCATTATTTTTCTCGGACTTAGAATGGTTATCTGGTTTAGGTTTATTATCGGGTTTTTGCTTATCTGGCTTTCCGCTGTCTGGATTCTTTTTATCTTCGGATTCCTTTTTGTCTTCAGATTTCTTATTAAAAATGCCGCGGAGTTTGTCTGTAAGATTTTCAACTTGTTTTGAAAAGGCATTATGTTTTAGAATATCTAATTCTCGAAGTAGGTCGCCAAAATGATTGTCTTTAGGTTCTTCTGATGGTTGCGGTGGCTCGGAAGGGTCGGGATTGGTAGAGTTGCCTGGATTGCCTGGGTCGCCTGTCTTATTGGAGTCATCTGGATTGCTTGGGTTGTCTGAATCTTCAGAATCGTCGGTCTTGTCTGGTTCGCTATCCTTGATTGGAATATTCTGCTCTTCAGTTTTGTAGATTCTAGCATCATCGCCAATATAATGAATTAAAATATGATGTGATTTGGTAGGGTCAAGTTGATTAAAATCTAGATTTTCGGCGTTTGTAATACCTTGGATTACACCATCAACGACTAAAAGTTTTTGTTTGGATTCGTGATGATAATTTGGGTCACTAATTTTAGTCGGTAGTGGGGTGATTTCGGTTCGCCACTTGCGTCCACGAAATTCTAGTTCTACGGTTTTTGGCCTTAAATCTTCGAATTCAACAAATTTAGTTGCATAATGCTCAGGATCTTGTTGCAGACGAAGTGGTCGATCAGTGTAGGTATTGGTGAGACTGAAATTGTATCCGTCGAAAGTTACTGTATAGGTTGGGATATCGCAATTTTGAGCAGGGGTTTTTGATGTAGCTTCAAGGAGTTCTAATTTTTCGTTAATAAATTTTTCACTAGCAGCGTTACTAAAATAGTAACCATGCATATCAAGGGCAAAATCATAAACTGAACTAGTGTATTCTGATTTGCCACCATTACCATTGATAATAAACGGTGTGAGATGTTTAGCTTCGAGGAGATATTTAAGTTTTTGTATGAATTCTCCCCTACAGTAATCGAAATAAATTTCGGCTGGAGTAGAGAGAATGAAACCTTTAGTGGTGTCATGTTGAAGTTTTTGTTCGGACGAAATTTGATAAATTGCTTTGTAAAGATCAACGATTGAGGCGTTTTTTACAGAAGTCTTGGAGTTGTCGTAATGTTGTTTAAGAAGCTTCTCAAGTTCGATAAAATTATCCGTGTTGGTATTAAAATCAGTAATCTTCTGATACTTGGCAAAGCCATAATGGTCGATAGCGAAATCTACTTTATAGATATGGAATAGGGTGTGCTTATGCTTTTTGGCTTCAATGACACTTATTAATTTTTTGTATTGCAACGCTAGGGTATCGGTATTAGATTTATTAAAATTAATCGCTACGATATATTCATGATCAATACTATTGACTTTAGGATGAGCTAAACGATCTTGGAGTTGTTTTATAAAGTATGATGAATATCCTACATTTAGCATTCCAGGTTTTGCGAGTTTTTTGGCGCCATTTAGAATTTGGCCAACCATATGTGCAGATTCGGCGTAAGCATCGCGGTCTGCATAGGCGAGATGGCCAGAAATTAGATTTTGGTGCATGGCCTGAAACTTACCAAGATTGATTTCAGAAAGACCAAAGGGGTCAAAAAAGCTACCGCACATAAAATCACCAGCATTGCACCAAGTGCCAATTTTTCCGGAGAACTTGGCGTTTGGTAGATAAGGTTTTTGCGCTCCCAGGATGCCATGTTCTACATTACAATCGGAGACATTAATGCGATAATCAGAGTACACGCCATGGTAGCAAGGCTTGTCAAAAACCCCTTCACCCTCTGGGAGATGAAGTTTAGGATCACCAAAGGTTGAGAGGTAGATAATTTTTTCGGGATCAAGTGTGCGAATGGCGTGACTCATCACTATGGCACCTTGAGAATAGCCACCTAAAATAAATTTGGTGTTCGGACAGCGATGAACGACCTCTTGATATAACGCCTGCATCTCTTTGATGCCAGTGGTCACACTATTATTAAAATAGTCATTTTTGCCAGCATTAAAATAGGTATCAGTGATGGCTTTTAAATTTTCAACACTTACCGCAGGATATTGATAACCGTAACGGTTTGATTCTCCAAGATCATAAAAATCGTAGGATTTATATGCGGATTGTAGTACGCCACTAAGATGAGCCTTAAATTTTTGATAGTTAATATTGGTTTTAGCTTTCTCTCCTGAACCTCGAGCGAATACGGCTTGAATATCTTTGCATTCAACAGCCTTCGAATTAACAGAGGCTAGTGGCGTCAAGCTAGCAATAGATACGGCTAGGGCACTGGAAAAGTAAAGAAAACGCGGAGTTTTCTGTGGTATCTTCGGTTTGGATTTAGGTTTCTTACAAACAACAAAATGAGACTGTCTGGATGAGGACATAATTTCCTTTCTATTTTGTATTTTCGGTAAAAGTTCTAATTTGATTATTGGCTGAAATGCAAAATAAAACAAGTGAAAAGGAATAAAAATGATGAAAAAATGAACTTTCTTCTCTGTTATTTTATGAAAAAATTAGTTAAGCATAAGCAAGTTATGAGGCATAAAAATAATCAAAAAAGAACTACTACGGCCCTAAGATTTAACTAATCTTTAAGTTTTGGTAAGACTAATTCAGTGATTTTTTCTGGAGTCTCGTAATTAATGAGATGGCCGGCCTGGGGTATAAAATCTACCTCAGCGTGGAATTTTTTGGCAATTTCTTTTACCTTACGAGATGGATTCATGCGGTCTTTTTTGCCAGCGATGAAGTAGGCTTGTTTTTCAAAATTAAAATCAGAAATGGAGTAGGACATAGAAAAAACAGCGGCTCGCATTTCATCTCGAATAGAAGTAAATTTACGAGCACACGCGTAGGTGAGATCGAGAATCTGACGTTTCTTAGAACGATGGGCACCCGAAATGAGAAATTCTGTGCAGACATAGCTAACAAATTTATTAGGCACCAAGGCAATTAGCGGAATTAGGGGTAAAATAAATTTTGGGGGATGTGTAGCGATAGGGCTAAGGAAGAAAATCTTATTATGAATAAGGTGGCTGTATTTTTCGGCAGTGGCGGCGGCGAGGATAGACCCCATAGAATGGCCAATCAGAATTGGGTGATCAAGGTGTTTGTCGAGGATGTAGTTCGCGATAAAGTCCGCGTAGCCATCTTTAGTAAAATCGGTAAAATTTGGCAAAGTTTCATTTTGGGTGTTAAAAGCTGGTGGGATATCGGGACTAAAAACCTGGTACCCCTCAGCTTCGAGCAGTTTTTGAAATTCAGCCAAACCTAAATGATTGCCACGAAAACCATGGACGAGTAGAATGGGTGGTTTTTGGTCGGATTTTTTCATTAATTAAACAGCTTTAATTTTTTCGAGCGCGTTTAAGATTCCTTCACGGTCAAAACCAAGAACTTGAATCGGATTTTTGTCGGATTCATCAGTAATGATGGTAATTGGAACCGCAGAAATGCCTGGAAAATTACTAGCATCAAGTTCAACGTATTCAAGATTTTTTTGCTCTAACCAATCGATAAGAGCGTGGCAATAGCCGCAAGTAGGACTCGTAATGACTTTAATCATAACATCCTTTCGTTGTTAATTATTATATTATTCTAAAACATTTTAGGAAAAATCACAAGGTTTAAGCTAGAGTGACTTAGCTTTATCGAGCTGAGGATCTTTGTCTTCAGTAATGTCTTGGACAGTGCGATCAATTTCGACGTCTGGCTTGATGCCGGTCTTATTGATTGAGGATCCATTCGGTGTGTACCAGTGAGCGGTAGTAACTTTAAGTTTGCCGCTGTCGCTGAGATTTAACATAGTTTGCATGACGCCTTTTCCAAAAGAAGTCATACCGACAATAGTGGCTTTTTGATAATCTTTGAGCGCGCCAGCAACGATTTCAGAGGCGGAAGCAGTAGAGCGATTAATTAAAACAATGGTTTTGGTATCCTTAAAGATAGGATTTTTGCCACGAGGGACGTAGTCGGTTTTGTCGTCATTGTGGATGGATTTTTCAATCATATATTTATCGCCGCCGTTAAGCCAAAGTGAAAGCATTTCACCCGCCGCTGAGACATAGCCACCACCGTTATTGCGAAGATCAAGAATAACTTTATCGACCTGCTTGGCTTTGGCTTGCTCAGCGAGCTTGCGTACAAGGGCGCCGGTGTCTTCTGCAAAACGGTAAACAGAGATGATGGCGGTTTTATCGCTATAGGAAATGTCTGCGGAAACGTTATTGATTTTTTCGCGAGTCATTTCGAAAGTCAGAGTTTCAGCGCCACGGAGTACTTCAACTTTGACCTTGTCGCCGGCTTTACCGCGAAGTTTTTTTGCGACATCTTCGGTAGTTTTACCGTCGACATTTTCGTCGTCAATTTTTACGATACGATCACCAGGTTTAATGCCGGCCTTACGCGCGGGGTTGTCTGGAAGTGTGCGTACTACCACAGTGTGATTATTACGAAAAGTGAGTTCCATGCCAACTCCGGCTTCATTAATTTCACCGTTGAGATCAGATAAGAATTCGTTCCCTTCCTTGGCCGTAAGATAAATAGTGTAGGGGTCATCAAGTGCAGCGGCAATACCACGCTTTGCACCGGTGAGAGCATTTTCTTCGGTGACTTCACCATCATAGAAGGATCTTAATTCCGTGTAGATTTCGTTAAGAGAATCCCAATTGGCCTGTTCGCTTTTACGAAAACCAATATAAGGAGAAAAATTTGTAAGAATAAATTGCCAATTAGAGCCAACAAAAAAACCTGCAACGAGGAAAATAAATGAAGTGATAATTGAAGTACTAAGATTGATTTTTCGTGGTTTCCACTCTGTTTTCATTACTTAATTATAGCATAATCGATAAGACTGGGTGGCGGTTTTTAGGTTAAAAAAATACCGCTGGCTTGCGGTATTTTTGAAGGTAATGATCTAGTCGAAATGGATGTAGCTGGTGAATTGATTTGGACTTACTTTGGTACGTACGCCGAAATCTCCCCATTGACCAGATTTAGATGAGTATGGATTGTTGTATTCAGAGACTGTAATGGTACCGTCAGCATTAACCGATTCAACCCAGGCTACGTGACCGAATTGACCACTAGTGGTTTGAGCGATAGTGTGAGCAGCAGGTACACGGTCGACACGATAGCCACGGGCACGAGCGGCGGCGGCCCAGCTATAGGCGTTACCCCAACCGGTGATGCGAATATTGCGGCCATAGTATTCGACGGCTTTATAAGCAGCGTAACTAGTACATTGACAGATATAGTAAGAGTCTAGAACGCCAGCGATATTGTCGCGAGGGCAGGAGTATCCGTAATTGCCGACAAATGCGCCGTAACTGTTAAAACCATCGGCTTTGGTACCGAATCCAGCGCTAGTAGAGGCGCGAGAAAGATATTCCTGGTATTCTTTATTGATTAACTTAATTTTCTCTTCCCTTGAGGCAGCAGCTTCGGCAGCGAAGGAGGCGGCATTATCCTTATACTTCAAAATAAGTTCTTGTTGCTCAGCTTTTTTATCTTCAATAGCTTTGCGCTGAATTTGTTGGTCTAAAATAATGCGATCGATTTCGGTTTTTTGCTTTTCAAGATCGTCCTTCATGGTCTTTACGTTCTGAGCTGAGGAGTTCACCTGGTCTTTGGCAGTGTCGATACGAGATTTTTTCTCAGCAAAATCTGAAAGCGAGCTACTGCTGGCTAGCACCATAATAGCGTCAGTTTCACCTTCGAGGTGAATGTTAACTAGCATATTTGCAAGAGCTGCACGTTGAAGTTTTAACTTCTTGGTGGTATCTTCAATTTTGATCTTGAGATCGCTAGCTTCAGCTTCATTAGATTTAATGCGTGCTTCGTAGACGATGATTTCCTGTTGCATGCGTTCGACTTCGCCTTCGAGAGTAACAGCGGCTTTGGCGGCTTGGTTGGCTTTTTCGGCGGCTTCGACTTCGGCTTTTTTGGCGGTACGACAGGCAGCGCTAGTGCAGTAGGCTTCATTCTCTACCGCTGAAACATTAGAGTCGTTCTTTTGAATGAATGGGATGGAGCCTAAAATGAGCGCAAAAATTAGAGTAAAAATGAGCATACGACCTTTTTTCATGGTTTTAACTTTACGATAATTTTTTGAGTTTTTTCTAATCTTGAAATTGTTTTTTATTTTGCTCATTAAACTATACTCCACTATAATTTAATTTGTTATTTTGGTATCTTACGATACTTTTGCTATATTTTAGCACAAAGGAACACGAAAAGGCAATGCTTATTTTGGCTTGGTGGAAGAAAAAGCTCTGCTTATTTTAAGCAGAGCGGAATGGTGCTGCTTGATAATTTAAGCAGAGCGGAATAGTGCGGTTAGGTATTTTAAGCAGGGCGGAATGGTGCGATTGGGAGGTAAGCTAAACGAAATACTTAGAGTCGCTTGAGATATTTGCGGACGGCAATGGAAGACGAGAGAAAGGCGATAAAAATACCAAGTAGGGTGAGGGCTAGACCAATCAGGAAGATGCTTGGTGAATTTACGAAACTAGAAACTAGGGTGACGTCAATGTCGTAGCCACTGAGTTTTGGGGCGATGAGGCGGAAGAGGAAGAACCCGATAATGGTTGATAAAATACCGGCAAAGAAGCCAGACATGATAGCTTCGATAAGAAATGGACCACGGATAAAATGATTATCGGCGCCAACTAATTTCTCCATGTAGATTTCTTCACTACGAGAGTAAATCGCCATGCGGATGGTGTTGAAAATGACTAGAACGGAGATGACTAGGAGAATGAGAGAGATGGCGAGACCACCAGTTTTAGCAATGTTGGACCAAGAAGTAATGGTTTCAATAGCGGTATCATTGGTGTCGTAGGTCGGTTCCTTTTTTGGATCGAGATTTTCGTGAACTTCCGAATCGGTATTAACGATTTCCTTGATAGTATTAAGTTTATTGGTGTCGTAGACTTTTATGCGAAGTGCGGAAGGCATAGAAGAAAGCATGAGCTCCTTCATGTCAGGGTCATCGAGGGTAGAAAGGAGATTATTCTCATTATTTTTCTTGGTTTCCTCGACGAATTTATTAAATTCTTCTTCGGTAGTAGTGTAGGAAATTTGGCGTATGTTAGTGTCGGAAGAGAATTTTTTCTTGATTTTTTCAAGTGTAATAATTTCGGTATTAGGCTTAAAATAAATGGTAATATCTACTTTTTCGCGCATTTTATCGGCGGTAGAAGATAGCACTAAGCTAGCAGTGGCGGTAGCAAAAAGTAGGGTGAGGGTGAGTGTCATCACAAAAGTAGAAGTAATTGAAAGCCAGATATTACGACCGTAACCAATGATGCCATATTTCATGATGCGAAAATTGGTGCGAAGGAGATGTCCGCGACTGTTTTTCTGCATGGTCTTGAGTTTTCTTAAGGTTTCATTTTTTTGTTTCATAGATTTCCTTATTGAATTAAGCGGTGATTACGCGCGCGTTTTGCCTGGTTGGATTCAGGTGGTCTGGAGCTGGCGATAGAATTGGAATTTTCGTGAGGAACTCTGAGCTGTGAACGTTGACTATCGCGGTAAAGTTCGGTTTCGCGGTGAGAGGTAGCTTCACGGCGAGGTTCTGCCTCATGACGGGATTCTGTATCGCGTCGAGGTTCGGTTTCTCGACGAGGAGTGGTTTCGCGGCGAAGCTCAGCTTCGGCGGTTTTATAAAGATAAGAAGTTGGGCGCATGTGGCCTGGTTGTGGTAAATCGGAAATACCGTCATTATCGGTATCAAGGCGATAAATACCGTGCTCTTTTTGGTCGGAAATAATCTTACCATCGCGCATAGTGATGACGCGTTTTTTCAATAGGTTAACGATATTGGCGTCGTGGGTGGTGACTAGAATAGTGGTGCCGTAATTGTTAATCTTTTGCAATAAATCAATAATTTCTTTAGAGGTTAAGACGTCGAGGTTGCCAGTAGGCTCATCGGCAATGAGAATTTTTGGTTGACGAGCAACAGAGCGCGCAATCGAGACGCGCTGTCTTTCCCCACCAGAGAGGTCGGCGGGAAAACGATTAGCTTTATCAGAGAGACCGACAAGGTCAAGTACTTTCGGTACGGTATTTTCAATTTCATGATTCGACATGCCGGCGATTTCGAGAGCGAAGGCGACGTTTTCAAAAACTGTACGAGATGGTAGTAGTTTGTAATCCTGAAAAACTACACCAATACGGCGACGATAATCTGGAATATGGCGACGCTTCACATAGTCAAGATCGATGCCACCAATGATAATCTTGCCGGAATCTGGAGTGGCTTCCTTGGTAATCATCTTCAAGAGAGTAGACTTACCGGCACCGGATTTACCAACCAAAAAAACAAATTCATTAGCACTAATATGCAAGGAAATATCATCGAGAACAGCGCGGGTACCCTTACCGTAGCGCTTGGTGACATGATCGAACAATATCATACTCTTATATTACCATAAACGGTAAGAAAATGGAAAAGGCGGAGAGAAGCGTTTAGTTATTACTGCCAACTAGAGACTCGAGATATGCGTCGATAAAATTGTCGATTTTGCCGTCAAGTACGGAGTCCACATCAGTTTCTTCGTATTTGGTGCGGGTATCTTTGACGAGTTTATAAGGTTGCATGACGTAGTTACGAATTTGCTGACCCCAACTGGCAGATTCGCCGGCACGTAATTGATTAATGGATTCGGCTTGCTGGTCTTGTTGCATTTTGAGTAGTTTACCACGAAGAATTTCCATGGCTTTTTCGCGGTTTTGGAGTTGGGAACGCTCATTTTGAATAGCCACCACGGTATTGGTCGGCAAGTGAGTGATGCGAATGGCGGAATTGGTGGTATTTACAGATTGTCCGCCATGTCCACCAGCGTGATAAGTGTCAATACGAAGGTCTTTTTCATCGATTTTTAGATCATCTTCGCTATCGAGAATCGGCAGAACTTCCACTAGTGAAAATGAAGTTTGGCGAAGGTTATCGGCGTTAAAAGGAGAAAGGCGCACCAGGCGATGTACGCCATGTTCAGACTTGAGGTGGCCATACATTTCGGGGCCATAAACTTCGTAAACGGCAGTCTTGATACCGGCTTCTTCCCCTGTACTACGTTCGATTAATTCAATATCGTAACCATGTTTTTCGAAAAACCTTAGATACATGCGCTCCAAAATTCCTGCCCAGTCCATAGCCTCAGTGCCACCGGCGCCAGCGGTAATGCGAATAATGGCGTCCTTCTGATCGAGTGGGTCGGTGAAGCGGAGAGATTTTTTGAGTTCAGCGTAAGTTTCCTCGTGAGCGGTAAGTTGAGCCTCGATTTCCTCAGCGAGATCTTCGGCGGAAAGTTCGATTAACTCGTGTAGGTCATTCACTTGAGATTTGAGAATTTGCCAAGTGCTGAGCTCGCTTTCGAGTTTTTTGAGTTCAGTATTGACGGATTTGGCACGAGCAAGATCGTTCCAGAGTTCAGGCTTGGCGGATTCTTCTTGAAGATGGGCGAGTCTAGCAAATTTTTCATCAAGATTTAGCTTAGCCCAGGTGTCATCAATCCCCTCTTGCAAGAGAGTGAGGCGTTTTTCGAGGTTATTCATATAGATATTATAACTGATAAAGTGACAAGAGATGAGGAAATGTGGTATAATGAAAAGACATTGGAGATTCGCCAAGTGGTAAGGCAGTGGGTTCTGGTCCCACCATTCGGGGGTTCGAATCCCTCATCTCCAGCCAAGTTGAAATTATAAATAAATCCACTATGTGAATGCATGGTGGATTTAAGTTTATGACTTATGTGATATCATCTCCAGCTCAAATCACGCAACATTTTTTGAAGTGTATTTACTTATAACCTTTATGACTATCTTCGTAAATAAAAAGATCACAATGTTTTTGGGCGGTTGTCACCGATTCAATCTGTTATTTTATCTATTTTTTGGGTATATTATGGTAAAATATAAGAGTCTAAATCTTTACAAAAATACAGTAGAAAAACAATAGACTCTAGCCTTATGTTTTTTGAGATAAATGTATTTTAGGGCATCGTGATACTTAGTATTATCTCTGTTGTAAAAAGTTTGGATATCTATTGTGCGTGTCTTTTATATTTTGACACCTTATAAAAGAAAGGTATCTAGTGGCTACATCATCACTACAAAGAGCAAAAACTGCTAAAAATGATGAATTTTATACTCAATTAAAGGATATTGAAAACGAGTTGAAACATTATAGGGACCAACTTAAAAATAAAGTGATCTTTTGTAATTGCGATGACCCTTTTGAAAGTAATTTTTTCAAATATTTTGCAATGAATTTTAAGACTTTGGGTTTAAGGAAGCTAATTACTACTTGTTATGACCCAAGTCCAGTTGCTAATAAAGAAATTCAGTTATCGTTTTTTGGAGACGATAAAAATATTAAGCATAATAACAAAAATCGTAATAAAATTATTTCAAAAGCATATAAAATTGAGCTTGATGATATTTCCGATATTGACGGCAGCGGGAATATCAATATTCTAGATACTAAAGAAATTCTACTCCGAGAAAAAGCTAAGCTAGATAACGGCGGAAAATCTAAAATCTTGTCATATCTTAAAGGTAGTGGTGATTTTCGGAGCGATGAATGTGTAGAGTTATTGAAACGATCGGATATTGTAATTACTAATCCGCCGTTTTCGTTATTTAGAGAATATGTTGCACAATTGGTTGAATATGATAAGAAGTTTTTGATTATCGGTAGTAAAAACGCAATTACTTACAAAGAAATTTTTCCACTAATCGCCCAAAATAAATTATGGCTCGGGCATGGTTTTAATGCGGGGAACGCATTTTTTTCTGTACCAAATACAGATGTTGATAGATTTGCAAAAGGTGTTTATGACGAGAAGACTGGTTTAGTAAAATTTAGAAATTGTGGTTGGTTTACTAATTTGGACCATGAGAAGCGCCATGAAGACTTAATTTCACAACTATACAAAAAATATAATTCTGAAGAATATCCTAAATATGATAATTATGATGCAATTAACGTCGATAAAGTGGCTGAGATTCCTGAAGATTATGATGGTGTTATGGGTGTTCCAATAACTTTTCTGGATAGATATAATCCAGATCAATTTGAGATTGTCGCTTTCCGGAAAGGTGATGATGGAAAAGACCTGGTATACTCATTTAGACAAGACAAGACAAGACAAGACAAGACAAGACAAGACAAGACAAGACAAGACAAATCCAACCATACTTCCGAATACTCGTCCGCCGATCTCAGACATCCAGCAGCAAATGGGGCCAGAGCATATATTAACGGACAGAAAAAATATGCACGAATTCTTATCATCAACAAGCGTCGCTGGTATGATAAAAAATACGGAAGGTAAAATCGGCAAAAAAATAACATATGCAAGAATAACAATAAGGAGAATTAAGTGAAAATCGAGCTCAAACAAATCGCTATTGGTGAAGTTGTCAAAGGCTACCAAGATAACTTAGAGGCTGGTGTAGCTGGGTATGATGGTAAATTAGATATTCGTCCGCCATATCAGCGAGAGTTTGTTTATGATGGTAAACAACGCGACGAAGTTATTAGTACGATTCGTAAAGGTTTTCCGCTCAATGTGATGTATTGGGTAGTACGAGATGACGGTACTTTTGAGGTGATGGATGGACAGCAACGCACAATATCATTTTGTCAGTATGTAAATGGTGACTTTTCGGTTCAATTCAATGGCAATCCTTATACATTTCATAATTTAACCAAAGATGAACAAGAACAAATTTTAAATTATCAGCTGCAAGTTTATTTTTGCGCTGGAACAGATAAAGAAAAACTTGAATGGTTTAAGATTATTAATATTGCTGGCGAAAAACTTACTGCTCAAGAATTACGTAATGCGGTCTACACTGGTTCTTGGCTAGCGGATGCAAAATTAAAGTTTTCTAAATCTAATGCCCCTGCAAAAGGTTTAGCCGAAAAATATATAAACGGTAGCCCAATCCGTCAAGAGTATCTAGAGACGGCCTTAAAATGGCTTTCGGGCGGTGATATTGAAAACTATATGAGCAGACATCAACACGACCAGAATGCGAACGAATTATGGTTGTATTTTCGGGCCGTAATTGAGTGGGTTGAAAATACTTTCATCAAATACCGTAAAGAAATGAAGGGTGTTGATTGGGGTAAATTGTATAATCTTTATGGTAAAGACAATTTGAATACCGAAGAGTTAGAAAATAAAGTTTCTGAGCTAATGCAAGACGAAGATGTAACGAATAAAAAAGGTATTTATGATTATGTTTTGACGGGTGATGAAAGAAGTCTTTCTATTCGCACATTTAATGATCGAGAAAAAAGAGAGGCTTATGAACGTCAAAAAGGTGTCTGTGCTTCTTGTGGACAATATTTTGAGATTGAAGGCATGGAGGCTGACCACATTACGCCATGGAGTAAAGGCGGAAAAACTATTGCCGAAAACTGCCAAATGCTTTGCAAAGATTGCAATCGGCGAAAAAGTGGGATTTGAATTGTTGGCTAAATAGAATTGATAGCTCTTTCATGTTGTTTTTTGTTGGGCAAAAAGCGATAATCCCAATTAGCAACTTTAGTTGTTATTTTGGTTGCGAATTAAGCCTAAGATTATTCAGCCAAGTTGAATATAAGTCATGTTTTTGCCCCAATTTCTCCTGTAAATGACGGTTAAGTCCCTTGCAGAGAATTGGGGCTATTTTTTTGACGATTTCCCCAAAAATTTTACAAGTTAATTAGGCAATTAAGCCATTTTTGTTAAGTAAGGTCATGAACTCGTCGATAATCTTGTTATTGCGTTCAAGAATTTCTTTTTCTCCGAATTCCTTATATTTACCACTAATGTTTTTAAGTTCGAGGTTGATTGTCCCGTCTTTGCGTTGACCTTTATCGTTAGTAAAGCCACTATAATATTTAATTTTATCCTCAAACCTGTAATCGGAAGCACGAATATTGATTCGCTTCTCTAGGAGTGCTTTATTGCCAAGCGATTCAATCTGCTTATTATCGGATAGCCCCTTCTCGTTTTCTTGGCGCTTCTTAGGGTAGATATGCTCAATATCGAACTGTTGAGAAAGTTTAGGAAGAGTTTGCTCGTTGTCCAACATCATACGGAGAGCGAGCATAGATTTCGTGATTGGTCTGCCATTCTTAAAGTCGTAAATGACAATTGCGCTTCGTGTTTGTTCTTTATCAAATTTGAATTCCGAGAATGTAACCTCGTTTAGATTGACGATATTCAACATCTCGGCAAAGAGCGGGGTTCTTAATGCGTTTACGCCTGGATGAACGACTGCATAGCCCCAAACAAATGCGATGGTACGATCTAGAAATATTTCAAATTTTTTAGTATCTAGACTGCCATTTTCGTCACGATTTGCCATATAATAAACGGATACAAAATAGCTCCACATACTATTTGGTGCGTAGTTCAGCGTAAAGAGTTTTCTTAACGTATTTTCACTAAAGCGTTCAGAATTTTGGTCGGCAATATCTTCCCAGAATTGAGCAAGGTCTTTAAGGCTATCAAAAGTACCGTCTTGCTTTAAAATTGAATACTTATCACGCTCGTAGAACTTCCTAAGAGACTCGGTTGTCGTGGATTTGTTATTGTCGCGTTTAGCACGAATAAAGTACATGTACCTAGTAAATAGGTCGTCCATAGGTGTACCTGTGCTTGGATGGAAGATTTTGTCGCAGGTTTCTTCGAGCTTTTTCCAATCCTTAATAAACTCGTTTCTGGTGTCTTCGCTTTGTTGTTTGTAATACTGATAGAATTGAGCTTTGAAGATATCGGAATCGGAGAGAGGAAGGCCTCTATCATTTAGAGTCGAGAAGATACGAAGGGCGGTATCCTGCGATTCGGCTTCAATTGGCATAAGAATGCAGTTGTTCAAGATACGTGCTGGGAGTTTTTCTGCAAATGTTGGGAAGTGGTTAATAAAATCATCTACTTTTTCAAGGAAGAATCTAAAGTTATTCGCATAACGGCTTGTCTGCTCGTTGGTAACTATACCGGTTTTTAGGATTGATAGGAACTCATCTTTATCTTTATCTGTTGCGACTACGGAATCTATTTTAAGATGTTCTTTATCTGGCTTACCCATTTCGTTAGTCTTCCAGATGCAGCTAGCAATGCGTTCAGAGAAGTCTTTAGAATCTTGGTTTTGCATTTGCGTAAAACGATCGTAGAAGGCTCGGAGAAGAAGCATAAAAGTAGTTAGACGCTGCTGACCATCAATGACTTCCTGTTGTTTCTTATCGTTTTCAAAAGTTACGATAGAGCCGAGGAAGTATTCATCGTTGATGTCGAATTTCGTAGCGTCGTTATCAGGAATTGCAAAAGAGAATATATCATCCCAAAGGGTCTGACAGTTATCTTCGTCCCATGCATATGGACGCTGGTAATCAGGGATTATGTAATCTGCCTTTCTATCAGATAAAAGTTCATAGATACTTTTTTGGTCAACATTCAGTTTAGACATATTATTTCCTTGATTACTTCCGAGTTAGGTTTATAAATACCCTTAGTGTAATTATACTATCAATAAGCCAAAAATAATATCGACTTTACGTTGGTCTGTTATATGGATACTTAAGTTGTTGTGGATGTAAAAATGATATTCTGATGAGGCGATATTTTATAAGAACAAAAAAGCCCTAAATCTTGCGATTTAGGGAGCATAATTTCTGTGGCTGGATCGGCAGGATTCGAACCTGCGAATGCTGGGACCAAAACCCAGTGCCTTACCGCTTGGCGACGATCCAATCTGTTATATTTTAGCACGAAAAATGATTTTTCACAATAAAATTGGTGCTAATGGGATGCTTTGGCTATGATTTGGATTCTTGAAAGTAGGGAGTAGTTTCGAAAATAGGTGGGCAATTTCGAAACTAGATTTCGTAATAATGCAGGGCGCAGTTTGGATATGGCTCTTCGATAATATTATCGTAAAGGAATGAATAAAAAAGTTGTTCAGCGGTGCCACCGCGTAAAACAAAATCAATTAGACGAAGAAAATCGCCGTGAGAAACAATCAGAATCGTGGCATCTGGGTCGTTATTCTTAAATAATTCATTCTTCACGAAATCTTCTGCGCGGAGATACATGGAATGAATGCTCTCCATGTTAAATCTTTCACTATTGAAGCGGTCTTTCCAGCTAATGCTGTGTAATTTTTGGCTATCTTTTCCTTCGAAAACGCCAAAAGCCCGTTCGACAAGACGACGGTCATACTGAATATGGCAAAGATTCTGATGATTAATATGACTAGCTTTAGGGTCGAGGTGGCCGGTGACAATTTGAGCGGTTTTGCTAGTGCGCATCAGAGGTGAGGCGTAACAGCGGTCAAAATGCACGCCCTTTAGTTGACGTTTGATTCTGAGGGCTTGCTTGACGCCAGTGGTATTTAGATTGGTGTCGAGCAGTCCAGCACTTACGCCTTGTTTGTTTGCATCGGTTTCGCCGTGCCTTAGAGTATAAATTTTCATGCTAATTCGCGGCTCCGTAATTATTTAAAAAATCTTTGAAGAAAGGTTGGTTTTCGTAGATTTGATTATAGTCGAAATTACTTTCAGGTACCGGGAACGGGAGATTGGCGTAGAGTGGCTGCCAATAGCTGGAATTATTTGAAAGTGCTTTGGAAGTACGGGGCGAAAGTGGGTTTTTTAAGAGATTACCGAGGCCGAGACGCTTGGTGGCTTCGGAAAGGCCGGAGATTAGGCCGCCGTTATTTTCTTGATTAAATTGCTTAAGATCTTCAATGAGAATTGGCGGAGAAGCCATGCGATGATGATAAGCAGTGCGTAATTCCCCGACTTCGCCGACACATTCAAAAGGCTTCATGGTATTATCGATGCCAAGCAGACCCTTGAAGGTATTGAAAAGTTCAGGTTTTTTGAAGAGATCTTCGTCGTTGAAAAGAGACTGGAGATACTGAGGTGGGACAAAGGGGCAGAAAAGTAGATAGGAATTGGCACATTTGGCACATTTGCCACACCATTTGAGGGTAGAATTTTGATTCTTTTGCTTATAGTTGGCTTCATTACAGGAGCTAAAGCTATAGCCATACTCTTTCCAGCATTTTTGCACAAAAAGTTCAGCGATTTTTAATTCAGTGTATTGGCGAATGATTGAGCCAACATGAAGTTCTGGCGAAAGATAACGGCGGACATATTCGGTGAAAAAACGTTCGGCATCCCAGGTTTTGGACCATTGATGATTGACTGGGAGGTCGCCAATCATGGCATGAGGTTCGGCACCTTCGTGACCAATGCTGGTGAGAACTACATTTTGATTATTCAAGATAGCCTGAATCAGGGCGAGAGCTTCGACGATGAAGGTAACTGGAACGTGGCCATTGAGGCCGTGAGATTTTTGAAGATGTGCGATATCGATCTCGCGGTAAACAATACTGGCGTTCATATGGGTGAAAGAATCGCCAAGGGTATCGATGACGTGAGGATGCGAAAGACTGGGGTCGCTAGTGACATACCAGGGTTCAAACGGAATATTCTTTTCTTTGAGTAATTTTGCAACCAGAAGACTATCTTTACCACCAGATTGCAGGGCGAGATTACCTTGACCGCTATATTTTACGGCTGGCTTGGCTTGGTAATTCGGGGTGGGTTGGAAGTGAGCTAAATGTGCACGGGTGAGGTGATTCTCAAAAGCATATTGGCTGAGACCTTCTTGGTAAACCGTGTTAAAAAATTGGGCTTGAAAGGTGTCAATAGGTACGTCGAGTTTGACGGTGGGAGTCGGATGGGTCTTATAATAACTGGTACCAATTAATATAAAGGCAAGAAATATTGCACTGTCAAGTAATTGATCAAGCGCGGGGTCGGCATTAGGATTAAAACGGTATTTTTTATCGGCATCGGCCTTTTTAGCGAAATGAATTTTCTCAGTGAAGAAAATATTATCAATTCCCTGGTAGACAAAACTAGCGGTTAAAGAGGCGCGATCAAGATAGTAACTGACAAAACGAAAAACTGGATTCCCGGAGGAAGGTTGATTTATTGAATTAGAAAAACTAATAGCGTTTTCGTCCATTACATTAATTTTATCAAAAATGAGAGATTTTGGTAGATGGTTACGGTTATTTTAGGCTTTTAACTATGGCCTGGAACTGCTCGCCGCGATCACTAAAATTCTTAAACATGTCAAAACTGGCAGCACCTGGACTCATTAAAACAATGGCTTCTTTCGGGCAATTTTTGGAAATTGGTAGACAGAGATCATAATTGCTAGCGACCAGTTCAGTTTGAGCTTCGGCAAGTTTTCTTGCGATATTGACGGCTTCTTCAAGTGTTTCGGCAAAGCAATATTTTTCTGGGTCTTCACCCGCGGCGAGTCGAGTTTTGGTTTCGCCGATCAGGATGATTTTCTTGAGATTTTTGGCGGAAAAGAAGCGATGTTTCATTTCGGAGAGATCGAGCCCGCGATCAAAACCTCCGGCGATTAAGAAGGTAGGATAATTTTCAAAGGCAGCGATGGCGACGTCGGCGGCTGGGAAGGCGGAAGAATAATTGTCGTCATAATAACACACGTGATTGAGTTCACGGACGAATTGTAGACGATGCGGGAGGCCTTGGAATTTATGAAGTCCGGCGGCAATTTTTTGGTAGAGTTCGCGATTTTCTGGTAGGAAAAGCTTGTCATAAGAGACATCAAGTAAAGCAAGTACGGCCAAAATGGCAGCTTCGGCATTTTCGCGATTGTGTTCGCCAGGAATTTGTAACTGATCAAGTAGTGTGTTTAATTCTTCGAGATGGGATTTGATTGGGTAAGAGAATTTTTTCCCCTTACTAAGTTCACCAATGGTTTCGGAATAAAGATTATTGGCGTAATAAATACAGGAATCTTCAGCGGTCTGATTCAAAACGATATGGGATTTAGCATCGACGTAGTCATCGAAATCTGGATGACGGTCGAGATGATCGGGCTCAATACGTAAAACGACGGAGATGTGAGGAGATTTTTCGAGATCCCAACATTGGAAGCTACTCATTTCATAGACTACGATATCTTTTTCGGTAATTTGATCGAGTTCAAGAATGGCGGGGTTACCAATATTGCCGACCAGGTGGACATGCTCGAATTTTTCGGAGAATTCACGCAAGATTGAAGCGATAATCGAGCAGGTAGTTCCCTTGCCTTTAGTGCCGGTGACACCGATGATCGGAGCTTTGACGTGACTAAAGAAATAATTAGTAATGGTGGTCCAATTATCGATGAGATGAGGTGATTTTTGCTTGGCTAGATAAAGTGGATGTACGGAAGGGCTACGAAAAACCAGGTCAAAATTTTCTAGACCAAAAGAATCAAGTTCTTCGTCGGTGAATTTTTCGAAAAAAGTAATTTCATCGTTTTTAAAATATTTGGCGACAGCATTACCTTCCACCCCCTTACCTAAAACTGCAATTTTCATAAGTCTATTATAGCACTCTGGTAAAATTTAGCTTTAACTAGAAAACCAGGCAATTGGCCAGCTGGTTGATGATTTGTTTTTCGACGGAGCCAACGGCGACCATGGCGTGAATGCCAGAGCCGGCAAATTCGCGGGCTAGTTCGACGATCAGAGGCTTGCTGATTTGTTTAATGATATTGGGGAAATTATCATAAAATTCGACTTTTTCGGTCATAAAGTAGTCATCGGTATAATAATCAGAAATCTGACTGACGGTCTGAGCGCCCATTTGATAACGACCGAGAGCGTAGGTCTTCACGGCTTCGATATCAGCGTCAGAAATCTCACCATTGAGGGCCTTAATCATTTCGAGTTGAATGAGGGTAAAGAGTTCTTCGGAAGTTTCGAGGTTGACTTCGCCGTCGAAATCCCAGGAAGAATAATGGTTGGTACTATTAATTCCACTGCCCATACCATAGACTAGGCCACGGCGACGAGCTTGGCCAAAAATGCGACTACTCATAGTGCCATTCAGTAGGTGATTAAGAGCGCCCATGGCTTGAGTTTCTTCGGTGGAAAGGCGTCTCGGAGTAATCATGGAAAAACCAAAGGTGATATTACTAGCGTCTTTGCGTTTGATGAGGACGGCGTTAGATGAATGTAGTTCGTCGACGGGAATCTCGAAACGTTCACCTGGGTTTAATTCCCAGCTTTCGAGGTTGCGAATAATTTCCTTTTTACGATGTTTGGTCTGACCGGCGATAATAAATCGCATATTGTTCGCGGTGTGAGTGCGGCGATAATGTTCGTTAATATCATCAAGGGTAATGTTATTGATCGTAGAAAGGCGTTCGCGTAAATTCAGAACGTTTTCGCCAATGGCTTTTTGGAGACGTGGCCAAAGTAGGCGTCCATAATCGTTCATATAGCCAGTGAGTTCGGCGCGAACGTTGCCTTTTTCACTTTTTAATTCTGTATCGTTAAATTTGGGTGAAGTGATGGCGACACGTTTAAGGTCTAAAATACGGTCCCATTCAAAATCCGCACATTCGGTTTCGTAACAAACAGAATAGTCGGAAGTCCAGGCGTTATGATAGGCGCCGTTTTTGGTAAATTCCGCCTCGTAAGTGGATTCGTCAGGATATTTGGCGTTAGCGCCAAAACTGAGATGCTCAACAATGTGGGCAATCTCGTAAAGTTCTGGACTTTTGGCGAAGCGCATACCGCCACGAAATTGGACTTTCATGTTCATGACGGAAG
>ERZ773203.569-NODE-569-length-20194-cov-4.653359_pt1 | contig 20194 bp, 19 predicted proteins | sample MGYA00580529_ERZ773203 | MGnify/ENA primary metagenome ERZ773203 (study PRJEB29015, sample SAMEA2738176) | human oral metagenome | biome: human oral; feature: human-associated habitat; material: saliva | place: China | collected 2177 ... | reverse complement strand
GAATTTATATGACACTACAATTAAACAAAGTGACTGCAGGATATACGAAAGTTCCTGTTATTACCGACATCACTTTTGATGTGAATCCAGGAGAGATTTGTGGCCTCATCGGGCTGAATGGTGCCGGAAAGAGTACAACGATTAAAACAATTATTGGGCAACTGACCCCTTTTAGCGGAAGAGTGGAAGTAGAGAAACTAAGCATCCTAGAAAATCAACGCGGCTACCGTCAATCGATTGCGGTTATTCCAGAAAGTCCAGTTCTCTATGAAGAATTGACGTTTAGAGAGCATATTGAATTTGTGGCTCGTTCATATAATCAAATGAACGAAGAAACAATGAAGCATGCGATGGAGCTTGTGGAAGCATTCCGTTTAACGAAGCAATTAGACTGGTTCCCAGCGTATTTCTCAAAAGGGATGAAGCAAAAAGTATTAATCGTCTGTGCGTTAATGCTAGATGTACCCGTCTATGTGGTCGATGAACCATTCTTAGGACTTGACCCACTAGGGATTCGTACTTTACTTCAAGTCTTAAAAGAGAAGAAAGAAAAGGGTGCAGCGATTTTAATGTCCACGCACGTATTGGACACTGCTGAGAAGTATTGCGATCGTTTCATCGTGTTACACGAAGGGAAAGTGATTGCTCAAGGAGATATCGAAGGCTTACGCGCCACTTCGAATATTGAAGAATCTTCTTTAGAGGAAATATACTTTGCATTAACGACAGGGGAAGATGCCCATGAATAGTGCAGAGCTTTTTGAGACTCGAGTAAGAAAATATCAAAAGAAAAGCATGAAGTATATGCGTTATGTACTGAATGACCATTTCTTAATTGTTTTATTTTTCTTATTTGGCTTTATCATGGTGCAATATTCGAGTTGGATTCAAACAATTCGTGTGTTGGAATTACCATTGTTAGGATTACTTGGAGTTTTACTAGCGAGTGTTCCATTCTTCGGTGGAGTCGCAACATTACTCGAACCAGCCGATGGGATCTTTTTATCGGTAGTAGGACAAGACTTTAAGGCGTATTTACAAAAAGCCATTCGTCGAAGTTGGGTGCTTCCGCTACTCGTGATGTTAGCATCAACTGGAATTGTCTTTCCAATTTTGGCACAAGCTTTTGGAACGAATATGAGTATGTTCGTTAAATTATTCCTATTACAAGTGTTCTTTAAAGACTTATTATTCCGTTGTACAAAATACGCTTACCGTGGAGTCCTTCATTTTACATGGATGGAAAAACTGGGGATTTACATGATTGCAGCAGCAAACTTCTTCGGAATGTTTTTATGGATTTCTGAAGCTTGGTCAATGGTATTAGTAGTTATTCCAGTACTTCTAAGTATCTTTGTCGAACAATATTATGGGAATGCTGCGTTTGTGTACCAATTTGATAAAATGATTGAAATGGAATTAGAAAGACAACAACGGATTTATCGTTTATTTGCTTTATTTGTAGATGTGCCAATGGTGCATAAACCTCACGCACATCGTCGAAGTTATCTTGATGGCGTATTGAAGATGCTTGTTGGAAATCAACCTAGTGGGCATCGCTATTTAGTAAGTCGTACAGTCATTCGAACAAGCCAGTACATGAGTTTGTTATTACAGCTGGCAGTTGTGAGCTTTGTAGTGGCGTTATTCTCCCAACCGTATTATTGGAACTTTATCGTAAACGCGATACTTGTGATGCTTTTAGGATTCCAACTGGTAGGAGTGATTCAAAGCGCGAATACACAAAATAGTCATTTTGCTTCTTTAGTGGATAGTAATACTCGACTTAAGGATGATTTATCGGTTCTCATGATGACGATGGTCGCATCCGGTGTTGTACTTGGGATTTCTTCTGCAATTGGCATGCGCGAATTAATTGGTATAGTAGGAATTGTTTTATATCCGATTTTCGGGATCTTATTTACACAATTTTATTTACGGTATCGATTCCTTAAGAAGAGAAGAAAAATTTAAGTTTGTAGGTTAAAAGTAGCGCACAAACTTGACTCAAATGGCATAAAACCATAAAATAAAAGAATAGATTTATTAAAGGAAACAGAATTTGTCGTTAGGGATGGAATAGATGGAATATAACATGGACTCAGGATGGGATCTCCATCCAATTGGTGGGGACACCGGTCAAGCGTACATGGGAGTAAAAGACCATGAACGTGTATTTCTAAAGAGAAATGCTTCACCGTTTTTAGCGGTGCTATCGGGTGAAGGTATCACTCCTAAGTTAATATGGACCAAACGTGCGGGTAATGGTGATGTCATTACAGCTCAAGAATGGTTGTCTGGCAGATCCCTCACTAAGGAAGAAATGGGTTCCGTCGAAGTCATCGAGCTGTTAAAACAGATTCACCAATCCCCAAATCTTTTACAAATGTTACAACAAATTCAAGGTGAAGAGTATAGCACTCAAAAATTCATCGATGAATATTTAAATAATTTACAGTCAGGATTACAAACCCACCGTTTCTTAAACGAAGTATTAAATTACTTAATTGAGACTATTCCGCTAGTTAGCGAAGTTGGGAAAACAGTTTGTCACGGAGACCTTGATCGTCGTAACTTTATGTTATCTGAAGACGGAAAGCTCTACCTTGTCGACTGGGAAATGGTTCGCCTTGCCGATCCAGTTTCTGATTTGACAATGATATTGACGCAATACATTCCTGTTCATCAATGGGGTGAATGGCTTGATATGTATGGATTACAACTGTCTACAAATATTTATCAACGAATTGAATGGTATGCCTTAATGAATTGCTTGAATTATATTAAGAAAACGCACTTCGAGGGACGTTACCTTGAAATGAATGAGAAAATTCTTTTGGTGAAGTCGATTTACAATAATCGTATTGGAAAACCTGCAGAAGAATAGACAGGAGTTAGACTTTGAGATTAAGAAATAAACCTTGGGCAAAAGATGCTTTAGCCTCTCACCCAGAAATGGTCATCCAAGATCCAGCGCAATGGAAGGGAAGATGGCATGAACGTTTTGGCAATAACAATCCAATCCATATTGAGATTGGTTCTGGGAAAGGCCAATTCGTGAGCGGTATGGCACGTCAAAACCCAAACATTAACTATATTGGAATCGAAATTCAAGAAAGCGTCCTAGTAGTCGCACTTGAAAAAGCTCTTGCAGCAGATGTTCCAAACTTACAATTATTACATGTGAACGGTGGACAAGTAACAGACTACTTCGAAGATGGTGAAGTAGACCAAATTTACTTAAACTTCTCAGATCCATGGCCAAAGAAACGTCATGCCAAACGTCGCTTGACTCATGAAAGTTTCTTAGTAGGATATGAAAAAGTATTACCACCATTTGGAGAATTACACTTCAAGACAGATAACCGCGGATTGTTTGAATACAGCCTTGCTTCATTCTCGCAATTTGGACTTGTGTTAAAACAAGTTTGGTTAGATTTACATCAAGTGGAATTTCCAGGAAATGTGATGACAGAATATGAAGAGAAATTTTCAGCAAAAGGTCATCCGATTTATCGTGTGGAAGTGATTTTCCCACAAGAGAGAAAAGCTTTTAAACAACCTGAATAACAAATAAAGGAGCCTGATTCATATGGAATCAAAACATAGTTGTAAAGGCGCAAGCTTCCTTCTAGCAGCAGGAGCTGTTATTGGAGCATGGGCCGCTTCAAAATGGTTTGAACGTAGAAACGTCAATGGAGATGTTATTGTTCAAAATGTACGTAAATTATTTCAAGTCGTAGGAACCATCGAAGGCTCTTGGATTGAAATGGAACCTGTATTCGTGGATAGCCCAGAATTTTATGGGGAAGTTTATTATGGTGGGGTTACTCGCAAGGAAGATGATGAACTTGTCCAATACGAATTTTATGCAGATGCAAAAACAGGAGCCGTTATTGATTTATACAGAATTGGATAATCAAAGAAAGCTGGAGTCCCTCCAGCTTTTGGCGCGTTTATAAGATATTTTAAAGTGCTAGGAAAGAAGAGGATACAATGGAAGCTCATACAGAACAATTAATCAAAACGTTAACAGAAATGAAAGGAACAAGTGGACATGAGGGCCGTATTCGTGACTTTATGAGAAGCGAATTAACACCTTTAGTAGACCGTATTGAACAAGACGGCTTAGGTGGGATTTTTGGAGTTCGTGAGAGCAAAGAAGAAGATGCCCCTCGTATTATGATTGCAGCACATATGGACGAAGTTGGATTCATGGTGACAAATATCACTCCAAACGGAATGTTCAAAGTAAGTCCTTTAGGAGGATGGAACCCATACGTAGTTTCAGCGCAACGTTTTACATTATTAACACGTAAAGGCGACTACCCAATTATTTCTTCTTCCATTCCACCACATTTATTACGTGCAGCTGGTGGGCAACAAGCAGCGGTGAAAGTAACGGATATTTTATTTGATGCAGGTTTTACTTCACGCGAAGAAGCGCTTGAATATGGCTGCCGTCCTGGCGATACAATCGTTCCAGACGTAGAAACTATTTGGACTGCAAATAAGAAACGTATGATTTCTAAATCATGGGATAACCGTTATGGATGTACAGTGGTTCTTGAAGCATTAAAAGCTGTTAAAGACGAGGAATTACCAAACACATTAATCGCTGGAGCAAATGTTCAAGAAGAAGTCGGATTACGTGGAACGGGTCCAAGTGTGACGAAGTTCAATCCTGATTTATTCTTTGCGGTAGACTGCTCAGCGGCAGATGATATTAATGGTTCAAAAGAAACATTTGGTCACTTAGATCAAGGATTCTTATTACGTATTTTAGATCCAGGTATGGTGACTCTTCCTCGTATGAAAGAATTCTTAGAAGACACTGCGTTAACCCATAATATTCCGTTCCAATACTTTGTTTCTCAAGGTGGAACAGATGCTGGTAAAGCACACTTAATGAATCAAGGAGTTCCGAGTGCAGTGATTGGCGTATGTGCTCGTTATATCCATACACATCAAACAATGTTCTCGATTCGTGACTACGAAGCAGCACGTGAAATGGTCATCCAAACAATCCGTGCGTTAGACCGTAGCACAGTGAACACTATTTTAGACGGAAGAACAAATTAATAATAAAGAGGTAAATTTATGTGGTTAAGTTTTTATAATAAAAAAGGAATCGGCGATACGTTATTATTAACAAGCGGGTCGGCTAGTCGTTATGACGTAGACTATGAGAAAAAAGGAAATGTGACTCAAGTCTTTGTTCGTGAGTCAAAAGAAATTCTAGGATATAATATTGAAAAGATTTCTGAAGTGATTTCATTTGAAGAAGATGGACAACAAATCTTAACACCCGAGCAACAAGAAGTTGTGAAAGGCTTAATTGAAAAAGCTGGATTTGATGTTTCTTCTTTAGATTTAACCCCTGAAGATGCACTCGTTGTTGGATACGTTGAAAGTTGCGTGGATCATGAAGATTCTGACCACTTACACGTTACAATGACACGAGTAAGTGACTCTGAAGTGTTACAAATCGTCTGCGGAGCACCAAACGTGAAAGCAGGACAAAAAGTAGTCGTTGCTAAACCTGGTACAGTAATGCCTAGTGGCGCTATTATTTGGGCAGGTGAATTACGCGGTGTGGCAAGTTACGGAATGCTTTGCTCAGCGCGTGAATTAGGATTAGAAAATGCACCGGCGAAAAAAGGAATCTTAGTATTAGATGATGCGACTCCAGTAGGAACGCCATTTAAATCATTAAACTTACAATAAAGGAGGATAGGGAGTCATGAATGAACCATTTAACGAGAAAATCGATTCATTCGCTTCTTTGCAATCAAGACGTGAAAAGACTACTTTTCCGAATTACTTGAAGCAAGGTCAAAGTTTTGAAGATCAAGTTGTTGAAGAAATGACACGAGTTGATGTGACAAGAAAATATGAGACTCCACACGAATCCTTACCTTTTGATGAGAAACCTGATGCAGCACTCTTACAACCGATTGACAAAGAGGAGCATCAACTACCAGCTCAATTTCGTTCGTTTAAGGAGAAGGCAACCGAGGGACATCAAAAGTATAAACCACGTGTTGATTGGACTTCTTATTTGAATACGAATCAACGAAAACCGTTTAAACCAAGTTCAGTGCCATCTAGTACGAGAGGCTTGGAAAAAGAGGTTGAGCCAAAAGTTTCTTATCGCGAATTAGAAAGCGAGCTATTACCAAGTAGCACAGACTTGATTTTATTCGAGAAGGAAGAATCCTTATTGGTGTCGGTCGATGAGCAAGAAGACACTATTGAAAAACGCTTGAAAGAGTACAATGGTACCTCTCACCAAGTGCCGGTACAAAGTCAGGTTTTTACAACAAAAGGTTATATACCAGCCTTTAAACGCAAACAAGATTCAGATGTTGAAGTCGTGCAAGAGTCCTTGTTAGAAGGGTTACCGGAGACAAAAGTTGAAAGACGAAAAGCGCCAGAGAAACCATTAACAGGAAAACAAAGACGCGCGATGAAAAAATCGTTATCGATGATTATGGAACAGGAGCAACATGAACGTCAGTTGCCCTATGTTCATCCGAAAAAACTGTAGTAGAAAAGCGAGGAGAAAAAATGGATAAAAGTAAGATTTATCACTTTACGGGAATAAAAGGATCAGGTATGAGTGCATTAGCCTTAGTATTACATGGAGAAGGCTATAAAGTGCAAGGGTCAGACTTAGAACAATACTTCTTTACACAAAAAGGATTGGAAGAAGCTGGCATTACATTATTACCATTCAGCGCTGACAATATTAAAGAAGGTCAAGTTGTCATTGCTGGGAATGCATTTCCAGATAGCCACGAAGAATTAGTTTCTGCGCGTGAAAAAGGTGTTGAAGTGGTTCGTTACCACAAATTCTTAGGCGAATTATTAAAAGGATATAAGAGTGTGGCGATTACTGGTTCACACGGTAAAACAAGTACAACAGGGTTGCTTTCACACGTATTAAGTGGAATGGAACCAACAAGTTACCTTATCGGGGATGGAACTGGTAAAGGGATTGAAAATTCAGAGTACTTCGTGTTAGAAGCTTGTGAATATAAACGTCACTTTATGGCGTACCGTCCAGATTATGCCATCATGACCAATATCGACTTTGACCACCCTGATTACTATACAGATATCGATGATGTTCAAAGTGCTTTTGAAGCATTCGGTAAACAAGTGAAAAAAGGAATCATCGCTTGTGGGGATGATGAAAGATTACGTACATTAGATGCCATCGTACCTGTCACTTATTACGGTGTGGGCGAACATAATGATGTGATTGCTAAAAATATCCGTAAGGAAAAAGGCGGAAGCTACTTCGATGCTTATATTAAAGGTGAGTTGTACGGTCATTTCTATATTCCAACATATGGAGACCACAATATCCTTAATGCATTAGCGATTATCGCATTCTACTACTTAAATGACTTAGATCGTAATGAATTAGCTGAACAATTCAGTACTTTCGGTGGGGTAAAACGTCGCTTCTCTGAAAAAGTGATTAACGGCGTTACAATCATCGATGACTACGCTCACCACCCATCTGAAATTCGTGCAACATTAGATGCGGCACGTCAAAAATATCCAGAAAAAGAAGTGGTAGCGGTCTTCCAACCACATACATTTACTCGTACAATCGCGCTTTTAGAAGAGTTTGCATCAGTGTTATCACTTGCTGATCACGTATACTTATGCGATATCTTTGCATCAGTTCGTGAAGAAGCAGGGGATGTTTCTATTGAAGACTTAGCAAAACTGGTTAAAGGTGGCGCTAAAGTTTTACCACTGGATAACGTATCTCCATTATTAAATTATAAAGATGCTGTGATTGTCTTCATGGGAGCAGGGGACGTACAAAAATATGAGTTTGCTTATGAAAAACTCTTATCAAATACTTCTCCAACACAAAACTAGATGAACAAAAAGCTTGGCAGAAAGTCAGGCTTTTTCTATGTTTATAAACAAGCAGTAGAACACTTCGCCAGTCTATTTAATTTAATAGATTTGACATGGAGAAAAAATGATAAAATTTACATTGAAGCTAATTTCTGGAGGGAAAAAGATGGATTTAAGCAAATTATCTACAGTTTATAACATTAGAAGGATGGGGGAGAATGATGCATCTCTTATTTTGGATTTAGAAAATGGTAATCCATTGTACTTTAACTATTGTCCGCCAAAACCTAGTAAACAATCTGTATTAAATGATTTACAGGCTCTTCCAGAAGGTAAAAATATGGATGATAAATTTTACATAGGTTTCTTTAATGAAAATAGATTAGTTGCTATTATGGATTTCATTGTATCTTTTCCAACAAAAGAAACTATCTATATTGGCCTTTTTATGATGAATTGTAAAGAGTCTGGACAAGGAAAGGGAAGCCTTATTATTAATGAGGTTTTAAAAGCTTTTAGAGAAGAAGGATTTATTAAAGTAAGACTTGCTTATATGAAAGGAAATCCTCAAAGTAAAAGATTTTGGGAAAAATGTGGTTTTACAGAAATTGGAATTGAAAAAGAAAACGAACATGGGAAAGCTGTCGTTTTAGAAAAAGCATTATAAGTAGTTTAATGAGTCTATAAAAGTAAGATAGAATATCTTATTACGAAACAGTAAATTATATGATTTACTGTTTTTTTGTTGGGCATAGTAAATATTAAAAACTAAATAGTCCATAATGGATATTCACTGTTAATTTCTATTTACGGTTATCATTAAAAAGCTCTTTTTAGTGTCCATAGGATTGTTTATTTGTTACACTGGTAATGACAAATTAGGAGGCATATTATGGCGAAACAAAAATTATTACTCGTAGACGGAAGTAGCTTAGCATTCCGCGCATTTTTCTCAATTTTAGATTTAAATCGTTTTAAAAACGCTAATGGCTTACATACAAATGCACTCTATTCATTTCACCGTATGTTTAAGTCCATCTTAGACTCTGAAAAACCGACTCATGTACTTGTCGCATGGGATGCTGGGAAGACAACTTTTCGTACTGAAATGTATGCAGATTACAAAGGAGGTCGTTCGAAAACTCCAGGTGAATTTATCGAACAGATGCCTTATTTTAATGTGCTTTTAGATGCGTGGGGGATTCCTCATTACCGTCTAAACCAATACGAAGCGGATGATATTATCGGTACTCTTGCAAAACAAGGGGAAGCCGCTGGATATGAAGTTGTGGTTCTTTCAGGAGATAAGGACTTGATTCAGCTTGCGGATAATAATATCACTGTAAAAATCACCACAAAAGGAGTGACAGAACTAGTTGAGTACACTCCTGAAGTGATTTTCGAAAAATATGGCTTGACACCTGAACAAATCATCGATATGAAGGGGTTAATGGGAGATTCTTCCGATAACTATCCTGGTGTTACAAAAGTCGGAGAGAAGACAGCGGTGAAACTTCTTCAAGAGTTCGGCAGTGTAGAAGGAATCTACGAACATGTCGATGAAATGAAGAAGAGTAAGCTAAAAGAAAACTTGATTAATGACAAAGATCTAGCCTTTTTAAGTAAGAAGTTAGCACGCATCAATGTGGAGTCTCCACTCGAAATCACGCTAGAGGATACACTTCGTAAGGAACAAGATGTCGAAGCCTTGATGGCATTCTATAAAGAAATGAACTTCAATTCATTCCAATCAGACCTATTAAATTCAGGCGCCGCTACTGTAGAAGAAGCACCAAAAGCCAAGCGTCCAAACGTCAAACGTGTGACCGAGATTACAGAAGAGTTGCTTAAAGATGCTACTAGTGTGCATTTTGAAACGCTTGAAGCGAACTATCATGTAGCACAGGTGATTGCCGTTGCCTTCGGAAATGAAAAAGAAGTCTTCGTGACTGATTTAGATACGGCCGTTGCTTCTGAGGTTTTCAAGAAATGGCTATCGGATGCTTCTATTGAGAAACATTTATTTGATACAAAAGCAGCCAAAGTGCTCGCACACCGTTTCGGTCTAGTATTAAAAGGTGCCAAATATGATGTGTCACTACTTGCTTACCTAGTGGATACGAATGATATCGTGAAAGAGATTAGTGATGTGGCGCGTCGTGTGGATGTGACGATTCTTTCTAGCGATGAAGCCGTCTATGGCAAAGGAGTTAAAATCCAAATTCCTGAAGATGAAGAGGTTTGGAATCAGCATTTAGCAGCGAAAGTCTATACAATCGCATTAGCGCCTGAAAAATTATTGAAACGCCTTGAAGAAAATGAACAAGCGCATCTTTATTGGGAAATGGAATTACCAGTGAGTGACATTTTAGCACGTATGGAAATTCAAGGGATTCGTGTCGATAAAGAACGCTTAGTCGAAATGGGTGTGGAATTTGAAGCACGTCTAAAAGAAATCGAACAAGAAATTTACACGCTAGCTGGAGAAGAGTTTAATATTAATTCGACCAAACAACTAGGGGTCATCTTATTTGAAAAGATGGGATTACCAGTAATTAAGAAGACGAAAACAGGTTATTCAACAGCGGTAGATGTTCTTGAGAAGTTAGCGCATCAAGCGCCTATCGTAGAATTGATTTTAGAATATCGTCAATTAGCGAAATTAAATTCAACATATGTCGAAGGTCTGCAAGCGTATATTCAAGAAGATGGCAAGATTCATACGCGTTTTGTCCAAAACTTAACGCAAACAGGTCGTCTTAGCTCGGTCGATCCAAACTTACAAAACATCCCAATTCGTACGCAAGAGGGCCGTCGCATTCGTTACGCGTTCTTACCAGAACATGACGATTGGAAGATTCTCTCAAGTGACTACTCGCAAATTGAATTGCGTGTATTAGCGCATATTGCTGGCGATAAACATATGATTGAAGCCTTCAAAAATAATGTAGACATTCATACCAATACCGCAATGCGCGTGTTTGGTATTACCAATCCAGACGATGTAACGAGTGAAATGCGTCGCCAAGCCAAAGCAGTAAACTTTGGAATTGTTTATGGAATTAGTGATTACGGATTATCGCAAAACTTGAATATCTCCCGTAAGAGAGCTAAAGAATTTATCGACCGTTATTTGGAAGAGTTCCAAGGGGTAAAAGACTTTATGGAATCTGTAGTGAAAGAAGCGCGTGAGAAAGATTATGTGGAAACGTTATTTCATCGTCGTCGCTACTTACCAGATATTCATTCAAGTAACTTTAATTTACGCTCATTCGCGGAACGTACAGCAATGAATTCACCAATTCAAGGAAGTGCCGCAGATATTTTGAAGATGGCCATGATTGAATTGGACCGTGAAATGAGAGACCGTCAATTCAAAGCAAAACTATTATTACAAGTGCACGATGAATTGATTTTCGAAGTGCCGCAAGAGGAATTAGAAAGCCTTCAAAGCTTAGTAGAAGAAGTTATGGAAAATGCCGTGAGCTTGAAAGTGCCACTACGAGCAGATAGCAATGTAGGGGACAACTGGTTCGAAGCTAAGTAACTTCAATGAATCATGAATAAGTATCATCTCTTTACAGATTGTACGGAGATGATACTTATTGTTTTTATCTTTTGAGTTTACAGCGTTTTTGTAGTATACTTTTTAAGTTAAGAGAAGAAGTTTAGGTGATGGAGGAGCTCTTTTAGCGTTCGATTCCATCACTTTCATTTTGTCAATCAATGGAGGAAATACATGAAATTAAGAGAAGATATTCGCAATATTGCTATTATCGCCCACGTTGACCATGGTAAAACAACACTTGTGGATGAATTATTAAAACAATCTGAAACATTAGATGCACGTACAGAATTATCAGAACGTGCGATGGACTCAAATGATATCGAACGTGAACGCGGTATTACCATTTTAGCGAAAAATACAGCTGTTCAATATAAAGGAACTCGTATCAACATCATGGACACACCAGGACACGCGGACTTCGGTGGAGAAGTTGAACGTATCATGAAAATGGTAGATGGTGTAGTTTTAGTAGTGGATGCATATGAAGGTACAATGCCACAAACACGTTTTGTATTGAAAAAGGCATTAGAACAACATTTAACACCAATCGTTGTAGTAAACAAAATCGACCGTGACGCTGCTCGTCCAGAAGAAGTAGTCGATGAAGTACTTGAATTATTTATCGAATTAGGAGCAGATGACGATCAATTAGAATTCCCAGTTGTTTATGCTTCAGCATTAAACGGAACTTCAAGTTTATCTGATAATCCTGCAGATCAAGAAGAAACAATGGATTACTTATTCGATACGATTATCGAACACATTCCTGCTCCAGTGGATAACTCAGACGAACCTTTACAATTCCAAGTATCATTATTAGACTATAATGAATATGTGGGACGTATCGGTATCGGACGTGTTTTCCGTGGAACGATTAAAGTAGGGGACCAAGTATCTCTTCTAAAATTAGATGGGACAAAGAAAAACTTCCGTGTTACTAAATTATTTGGTTTCTTCGGATTAAATCGTTTAGAAATCAATGAAGCAAAAGCCGGAGATTTAATTGCTGTATCTGGTATGGAAGATATCTTCGTTGGAGAAACAGTAACGCCAGTAGATACACAAGAAAGCCTACCAGTATTACACATTGATGAACCAACATTACAAATGACATTCTTGACCAACAACTCACCATTTGCAGGACGCGAAGGGAAGTTTGTTACAGCTCGTAAGATTGAAGAACGTCTAATGCGTGAATTACAAACAGACGTATCTCTAAAAGTGGAACCAACAGATTCACCAGATGCATGGATTGTATCAGGACGTGGGGAATTACACTTATCTATCTTAATCGAAAACATGCGTCGTGAAGGATTTGAGTTACAAGTATCTCGTCCAGAAGTAATTATTAAAGAAATCGATGGCGTAAAATGTGAACCATTTGAACGTGTACAAATCGATACTCCTGAAGAATACATGGGTTCAATTATCGAATCATTAAGTAACCGTAAAGGTGAAATGCAAGATATGCAACATAACGATAATGGACAAGTTCGTATTGTCTTCTTAGTTCCAGCTCGTGGATTACTAGGATATACAACAGAGTTCTTATCAATGACACGTGGATACGGTATTATGAACCACACATTCGATCAATACTTACCATACATTCCAACAAGCATTGGTGGACGCCGTAATGGTGCACTTGTTTCAACAGATACAGGAAAAGCAACGACTTACGGAATTATGGGGGTTGAAGACCGTGGTGTCATCTTCACTGAGCCAGGTACTGAAATTTATGAAGGAATGATTGTTGGGGAACACTCTCGTGAAAATGACTTAGCGGTTAATATTACGAAAGCAAAACAACAAACGAATATTCGTTCAGCTACGAAAGACCAAACTTCAGTGATTAAGACTCCTAAGAAACTATCTCTTGAAGAGTCATTAGAATTCTTATCAGACGATGAATACTGTGAAGTTACTCCAGAAACAATTCGTTTAAGAAAACAAATTCTAAATAAAGGCGAACGTGAAAAAGCAAATAAACGTAAAAAACAAGCCGAAGCAGAAAATTAATCTGAATTGTAAAAAGGTGGATGCGTTGCATCCACCTTTTTGTTGTTTTTAAGGGTTTAATGTAACTCGGACGGTAATCCCATTGTTATCTGTAATATCAACCTCTTTCTTGTTCTATGAGTTTAATATGTGCTTTAACGTTAAAATGGTAAAAACTTGCTGATGAGCATTTCGATTTTGAAATTTAAGTGATACCGTATACGGTATCACTTGTATTAGGTGTATTGTGTTTTTGCATACAGTTGTAGTATCCTATAGTAGTAAGGTTTATAGAGAGAAGAGATAACAGATGACAAAACAAAGAAAAATTATGTATGGGATTTTTGGAGTGCTGTTTGCGTTTATTTTATTAGCACTTGGATTAATTCAAATGTTTACTTACAGAGGTACTCCAGAAGCGCAAGAAATTTGGAATGTTGCTGCATTCGAGCAGAAAAATAATTGGACTCATTTTGAAGTAACGGGTGAGAAGAAGGGGACACTTATTTTCTATACAGGAGCTTTGGTTGAGCCTCAAGCTTATGCCAAGTTAGCGGATGGATTAGCTAAAGAAGGAATTGAAGTGTATCTTATTTCTTCGCAGTTAAATCTACCAGTATTAGATAATGGAACAATGGCAACAATCGTGAAGGAAGAACACTTAGATAAAGTCTTTCTTGGAGGACATTCTCTTGGAGGCGTGGTTTCGACTGTCGAAGCAAAAAATCTAAATGAGAACAATAAAGTTGCGGGTTTAATTCTTTTAGCAAGCTATCCAGATAAGAGTACAGATATTAGTAATACAACAATTCCTGTTTTATCAATCACGGCTTCTAATGATAAAATCTTAAATCAAGAAAAATATCAGGATGGAAAATCAAGATTACCGCAATCAACCATTTATACGACTATTGAAGGCGGAAATCATAGTGGATTTGGATTATATGGGCAGCAAAATGGTGATGGTGAGGCCACGCTGGAAGCTGAAAAACAACAAGAGCAATTAATTCAACTCATTAAGAATTTTATAGAAACTCACTAAAGCTAGGCTTCGGTCTAGCTTTTTTTTATTTGCATTGGTTGAGTTTTACCGATAAGGCAGTTATCATTAAAGTAATGAAATTTGGAGGTGCTCTATATGCAACTAAAAGTAACGAAAAACTGGGTTACTATCGGGACAGGAGTGATTGCGAATGAACTCGCTGTTGCGATGAAATCATTGAATGGAAAACTCTATGGTGTTGCCAATCGCACCTATGAGAATGCTGTGAAATTTGCCGAAAAATATGGCATTGAAAAAGTATACGATGAAATTGATGATGTCTTTACAGATCCTGCAGTGGATATTATTTATATTTCAACACCACACAACACCCATATTCACTATTTACGAAAAGCATTAGCCGCTGGGAAACACGTATTATGTGAAAAGGCGATTACGCTAAACAGTGAAGAATTGGAAGAAGCGTTGCAAATTGCAAAGGAAAATAATGTTATTTTAGCTGAAGCGATGACCCTTTATCATATGCCAGTCTATAAACAATTAAGAAAAGCAGCTGAAAAATTGGGCGAGCTTCGCATGATTCAGATGAACTTTGGTAGTTATAAAGATTATGATATGACGAACCGTTTCTTCAACCGCAATCTAGCAGGAGGGGCATTGCTTGATATTGGCGTATATGCCTTGTCTTGCATTCGTTATTTCATGAGTGAGGCGCCAAGTTCGATGGTTTCTCAAGTGAAATTAGCGCCAACGGGTGTGGATGAACAAGCTGGAATCGTTTTGACAAATGATGCTGGAGAAATGGCCACTGTCACGATGACACTCCATGCTAAACAACCAAAACGTGGAGTCATTGCATACGACAAAGGGTATATTGAAATTGTCGATTATCCAAGAGCACATAAAGCAACGATTACTTATACAGAAGATGGGCACGTGGAAACTTTTGAAGATGAACTAGGACTAGATGCTTTAGCCTATGAAGTACTCGATATGGAGTCAACAATCGATACAGGAGTAGACCACATGCACCTAGAATATACGGTTGATGTGATGAAAATAATGACCGACTTACGCCGCGAATGGGGCATCAAGTATCCTGAGGAAGAGGAAGTATGAAGCAACAAGAACAATTAAAAGCGATGGAACAATATGCTAAAAGAGTGCTCGACTCAGATACTTCGGGGCATGATTGGTCGCATATTGAACGAGTCGTCAATACAACAAAGACGATTGCGGAAGGTGAAGGGGCAGATTTATTTATTTGTGAAGCCGCAGCGCTACTGCATGATGTGATCGACGATAAAATTGTCCAAGATCCAGCAGGCGCATTGAAGGAATTGAAAGAATTTCTAACTTCTATCGAAGTGGCTCCTGAAGAAATCGAAGCGATTGAATCGATTATTACGAGAATGTCGTTTAAGAATCATCAGGAGAATCACGAACTCTCTCTTGAAGGCAGAGTGGTGCAAGATGCTGATCGATTGGACGCCATTGGAGCTATCGGTATTGCCAGAGTGATGTGTTATTCTGGAAGTACAGGAAGACCGATTCACAAACCAGAAATGAAACCACGTGAAAACTTGACGCCTGAAGAATATCGAAACGGTGAATCGACAGCTATTATGCACTTCTATGAAAAATTACTGAAGTTAAAAGATTTGATGAATACCAAATATGGTAATGAATTGGCGAAAGGGCGACATGAGTTTTTAGAACTGTACTTAGAGCAATTTTATGCAGAGTGGGAAGGTAAACGATAAAAGGTGTAAGCGACAAAATTTTTTGTCGCTTATTTGTTTTGAGAAAGAAACAGGTGTAGAATAGATACTGCTTTTATAAAAGTGAAAGGATTGGTTACGTGGAAGAAAAACAACAACAGACAAATAAAGAATTAAGAAAAAATATATTTGTAATTGTTTGGCCAGTGTTTGTAGAGGTGCTTCTCGGGGCACTTTTTGGAATGGTCGACATGATGATGGTCGGTAAAATTCCAGGAGATACTGCTGCAGCCGTTTCTGCTGTTGGGATGACGAACCAACCGATGTTTCTAGGCCTTAGTTTGATTCAAGCTTTAAATGTTGGGGGGACTGCGATTATCGCCAGATATTTTGGTGCGAAGAAATTCAATCGTATGGGAAATATCTTAAAACATGTCATGATTCTTGCAATGATTTTCTGTGTAACACCTGCAGCGATTTTAATGCTATTATTCGCTCCGGAAATCTTATCGTTGCTAGGTGGAGATGCAACGGTTATTAATGTCGGTGTAGTTTATTTTAGAATTGTCACAATTGGCTTTATTTTCCAATCATTATCGTTTACTGTGACTGCAGCTCTTCGAGGAATTGGGGAAACAAAAATTCCTATGAAGAATAATATTATTGCCAATAGTTGTAACGTTGTGGGGAATGCCATTTTGATTTATGGTATGTTTGGACTGCCAGCTTTAGGAGTGACAGGGGCAGCAATTGCTACAGCTTTATCGAATTTTATCGCGATGGTATTGAATGTTTCTTACATCTTATCTGGAAAGAGTGTATTAAAACTAGACTTTAAGGAAAAATTTGAGTTTAGTGTTGATGTGATGAGAGATTTAGTTCGAATCGGAATTCCAACTGCGTTAGAACAGATGGCGCTCCGTTTTGGAGTCATCATGTTCTTGAAGATCGTTTCAGGGTTAGGAAACAATGTGTATGCTGCTCACCAAATTGCTCTGAATGTACTTTCTCTATCGTACTCTCCAGCTCAAGCATTCGGGATTACAGCTTCGTCACTGATGGGGCAATCGCTTGGAGCTAAAGATGAGAAATTAGCAGAGCGCTATACCAAAATGTGTCAGCGCATCGGGTTAACGTTAGCGGTTATAATGTCTGCTTCAATCTATTTTGGTGCAACATTTTTAGCAGGGATGTATACGGATAACGTGGAAATTATTCAAAATACCGTTATTGCTTTATCCATCGTTGCGTTCGTTCAACCGTTCCAAAGTCATCAATTAATTACTTCGGGTGCACTAAGAGGAGCAGGGGATACCGTTTGGCCATTGATTGCCATTTTTGTAGGTTCAATTCTTATCCGTGTTAGTTTAGGATATATTTTTGTAAATATGATTGGATTAGGCTTAGCAGGAGCTTGGTATGCAGTATTTATTGACCAATTTATTCGTTGGCTCATTATTTTATTTAGATTTAAATCAGGAAAATGGAAAAATATTCGTATTTCTCTAGATTAGGAGAGGAAAGGATAAGCCTTTTTATTTTCATAAAAAAGGTGTATACTAAGTGGTGTACTTTTTTGAGGAGGGACTTATTTGGCAAATTATAGTTATCCATTAAACTTGGATTGGACTCACCAAGAGATGTCAACGGTTATTTCATTATGGAATGCTGTAGAAGATGCTTATGAACGTGGAATTGAAACAGAATTATTTATTAAACGATATAAAGATTTCAAAACGATTGTAAAAAGTATTGGTGAAGAAAAAAGACTTGGTAAAGAATTTGAATCGGTTTCCGGATATAGTTTATACCGTGTCGTTCAAATGAGTAAAAATGCTTCAAAAAGAATTAAAATGGAACAATAGAAAGGATGTTAGTTATGGATTTATTTGCAACACATTTATTAGTCAATGATTGGATTATGGAGGCTGGAAATAAAATTCGTCATAGCTTTGGTGAATCAATTACAGTGGATACAAAATCTAGTCGTAATGACTTAGTAACGAATGTTGATAAAGAAATCGAGCAATTTTTAATTTCAAAAATTCGTGAACAATTCCCAACACATAAAATTATGGGAGAAGAAGGATTCGGTGACGAATTAACTTCAATGGACGGATATGTATGGTTAATTGATCCAATTGATGGCACATTAAACTTTGTAAAACGTCAAGAAGATTTTGGAATTATGGTCGCTTTATATAAAGATGGCGTTGGTTTATTAGGTTACATTTATGATGTAATGCGTGATCGTTTTGTTTATGGTATTAAAGATTACGGTGCTTATTGCAATGGACGTCGTTTATCTAAACCTGAAGTTCATAGTATTGGTGATAGCTCTATTAACGTAAATGGATTTATGTTATTAGAAGCAAACGAAAAAGAAGCAGCTATGATTCGTAAAGCAATGGTAACTCGTACTTATGGAGCGTCTTCAATTGAACATATCCAAGTAGTATTAGGAAAATCTGTTGCTTATGTATCAACATTATTAGCACCATGGGATATTGCTGCTGGTATGGTAATTGCAAAAGAATTAGATTTACACTATAGTACAGTAGACGGAAAAGAAGTAGACTTCTTAGTACCAAACAAAAAGACTACAGGGGTTATCTGTTCAAAAGATATTGCAGAAGAAATTATTGCAGCATTTAAATAATCACAATAGAGTCGTAAGATTTTACGGCTCTTATTTATAAGGAGAAGTTATGAATATTGCAGTCTATTGCGCCGCTAGTCAGAGTAGTCTTAGTTTTGCTGAAAAAACTGAAGAACTAGGACTTTGGATAGCGAATATGAATCACACACTTGTTTACGGTGGAGGAAATACTGGCTTAATGGGAGTGATTGCAACTTCTGTTATGAATGCAGGTGGACAAGTCATTGGCGTCATGCCACAATTTTTTGTGGATCGTGAAATCGCAAAAAAAGATATCACCAAACTTCATATTGTTGAAACGATGTCAGAACGTAAAAATAAAGAGATTGAATTAAGTGAAGTGTATATTGCACTTCCGGGAGGTCCAGGAACACTCGAAGAAATTGCAGAAGTCGTTTCATGGGTAAGAGTCGGTCAAACGAATGGAATTTGTATTTTCTACAATATGCAAGGCTATTATGACCATTTAGAGGCTTTTTTCAATCATATGGTAACGACAAAACTATTAAGCAAGGAAGATAGAAATCAAATACATTTTGTAAAATCACTAGAAGAAATTGAAAAATTAATCGAAAACTATGAAAAGCGTTAGATAAGTGTCTGACGCTTTTTAACATTTAGTTAAAATGTTTGTATTATCACTCTTATAAACAGTAATGAGGTTATAATAGTAAGAGAAGGAAAGTTTAGAGTTATTTTTAGAGGTGTAAAATGGGGTGGGTATGTTATGAAAAAGAGTATTATTCTTATATTGATATTAGGTGCCTGTATTTTTGCGTTTAGTCATTTTGCTCAGAACAATAGAAATGAGCTTTCTGAATTAGAGTCTCCTGTGCAAAATATAAAATTGGAGTATAAAAGTGAGAGAGGATTTGGCAACGACAGGTTTGATATTTACTCTTTTTCTATAGAGGGTGAAGTTAACTTTAATGATGATATTAGAAAGCTTGAAGGGATTTATAAAAAAGAACTTAGAAGTATCCTAAATACAGAAAGTAAAAAGAATCAAGAATTAAAAGAAACACAAACTAACTCCTACATCTATTATTACTCTTCTCATACCATCATAAGTAGCTAGCATTTGTTGCGATATTGAATTAGCTCCAGTACAAGTTATAATCAAATCTCCAGAAGTACAAGCTTCTATCCATTTATCATTACTTGCTGATGAGTCTAATTCTATTAGTTTAAATTTATATCCATAGTCTTGCTTTAATCTTTTTAAGAATGAAGCTACTGGATGTCCAACTAACATTCCTTTACCTATAATAACTACTTTCTTAGCATCATACAAATATTTCCTAGCAGCTATCATAATAGCTAAAGATGTAGGTGGCAATTTACTAATTGTATATAGAGGT
>ERZ773203.564-NODE-564-length-20246-cov-5.074835_pt1 | contig 20246 bp, 20 predicted proteins | sample MGYA00580529_ERZ773203 | MGnify/ENA primary metagenome ERZ773203 (study PRJEB29015, sample SAMEA2738176) | human oral metagenome | biome: human oral; feature: human-associated habitat; material: saliva | place: China | collected 2177 ... | reverse complement strand
TAAATAATAATTTTATATATATTATTTAAAAAAGAAAATAGAAAGGTGTGAAGAAGATGTTAGAATTAACAAAAGACAACTTTGAAGCTGAAGTTTTACAAGCTGAAGGATATGTATTTGTAGATTTCTGGAGTCAAGGATGTGAACCTTGTAAGGCATTAATGCCAGAAGTTCATAAACTTGCTGAAAAATACGAAGGTAAAATGAAATTTGCTGCATTAGATACTACATCAGCAAGACGTTTAGCTATTAAACAAAGAGTTTTAGGATTACCTACATTAGCTGTCTATAAAGATGGTGAAAAAATTGATGAAGTAACAAAAGATGATGCGACTATTGAAAACGTGGAAGCATTAATCAAAAAATATATCTAATAGTAAAGGAGGAGTCATTATGCGTCTTGAGTTAGGCAAGATTTTCATAAAGGACATTCAATTTGCTTCAGAATCTAAAATCGAAAATAACGTATTGTACGTTAATAAGGATGAATTAAGAAAGGCAATATGGGACGACGAAGCAATCGTATCAGTAGAGTTTGACATAGCAAAGCCAGGAGAGAGCGTTCGTATTACACCAGTAAAAGATGTAATCGAGCCTCGTGTAAAGGTTGAAGGAAGAGGAGGAATTTTCCCAGGAGTTTTATCAAAGGTTGACACTGTAGGAGAAGGAAAAACTATAGCTTTAAAAGGTATGGCAGTAGTAACTACAGGAAAAATCGTTGGGTTCCAGGAAGGTATCGTAGATATGACTGGACCAGGTGCTGAGTACACACCTTTCTCAAAATTGAACAACTTGGTAATCATTGCTGAACCTGCTGAAGGAATCAAACAGCATGAGCATGAAAAAGCAGTACGTTACATTGGATTCAAAGCTGCTAAATATTTAGGAGAATTGGCAAGAAACTTACAGCCTGAAGAAACAAAAGTATACGAAACAAAACCATTACTTGAACAAATAGCACAATATCCTGATTTACCAAAAGTAGGATATGTATACATGCTACAAACTCAAGGATTATTACACGATACTTATGTATACGGAGTAGATGCAAAACAAATAGTTCCTACAATTCTTTATCCAACAGAAATAATGGATGGAGCAATCGTAAGTGGAAACTGCGTGTCTGCATGTGATAAAAACCCTACTTATGTACACTTAAATAACGGTGTAATAGAAGAACTTTATGAAAAACATGGAAAGGAAATCAACTTCCTTGGTGTTATCATAACTAATGAAAACGTATACCTAGCTGATAAAGAAAGATCATCTAACTGGACAGCTAAGTTCACTAAGTATTTAGGACTTGATGCAGCTATCGTTTCTCAGGAAGGATTTGGAAACCCAGATACTGACTTGATAATGAACTGTAAGAAAATTGAAACTGAAGGTGTAAAAACTGTTATTGTTACTGATGAATATGCAGGACAAAACGGAGCGAGCCAAAGCTTGGCCGATGCGGATCCGAAAGCTAACGCAGTTGTAACTGGAGGAAATGCAAACCAATTAATCGTATTACCTAAATTAGACAAAATAATTGGACACATTGATGTAGTTAACGTAATTGCAGGAGGACACCACGATTCATTAAAAGAAGATGGAACAATCGAAGTTGAAATTCAAGCAATTACTGGTGCAACAAATGAAACAGGATTTGGATATTTAACAGCTAAGACTTACTAGAATTAGACAAACAGCCAAATAAAATTTAGAAAAATAATAAAATCAAAAAAATTTAAGTTAATTATCAAATGAAAAAGAAATTGGAGGAAAGATAATGAGTAGTTTAAAAAATAAAAAAGTTATCATTATCGGAGATAGAGACGGTATACCTGGTCTAGCTATCGAAGAATGTGTAAAAACTATAGAAGGAACAGAGATTGTATTTTCATCTACTGAATGCTTTGTCTGAACGGCTGCAGGTGCGATGGACTTAGAAAACCAAAAACGTGTTAAAGAAGCTGCCGAAAAATTCGGTAACGAAAACGTTGCGGTTCTATTAGGTGCGTCAGAAGCCGAAGCTGCTGGTCTAGCAGCTGAAACAGTAACTGTAGGAGATCCAACTTTTGCAGGGCCGTTGGCAGGAGTAGAATTACATCTTGCAGTTTACCACATAGTAGAAGAAGAAGTAAAATCACAAATTGATCCAGCTGTTTACGAAGAACAAGTTGGAATGATGGAAATGGTATTGGATGTCGACGCAATTTCAGAAGAAATGAAAGACGTACGTGGTGAATAATCCAACAACACAATGAGGAGGTAAAAAATGTCAAAGATTAGAGTAGTACACTACATTAACCAGTTCTTTGCTGGGGTTGGAGGAGAAGAACAAGCTCACATAGAGCCTGAGTTGCGTAAAGAATTACCCCCAATATCACAGCAATTACAAGATAAGCTGGGAGAAGAATTTGAAATAGTAGCTGCAGTAGTATGTGGAGACAGCTATTTCAACGAAAATTTAGAAAAAGCGCAAGCAACTTTATTAGAAATGATTAAAGGGGAAAACCCACAATTATTCATTGCAGGACCAGCATTTAACGCAGGACGTTACGGGGTTGCTGCAGGAACAATTACAAAATTAATCCAGGATGAATTACATATACCTGCTGTAACAGCAATGTATATTGAAAACCCTGGAGTAGATATGTACAGAAAAGATATATATATCGTAGAAGCAACTGACAGTGCTGCAGGAATGAGAAAGGTTTTACCTAAATTAGCAAAATTAGCAGCAAAATTAGCAAAAGGTGAAGAAATACTTTCACCAGCTGAAGACGGATATATAGCTAAAGGAGTAAGGGTTAACTACTTCCACGAAGATAGAGGATCAAAACGTGCGGTAGATATGCTGATTAAAAAAATCAAAGGTGAAGCTTTTGAAACAGAATATCCAATGCCAGATTTTGACCGTGTTGAACCAGCTCCAGCTATTAAAGATCTATCTAAAGCAACAATCGCTCTAGTTACATCTGGAGGAATCGTTCCAAAAGGAAACCCTGATCACATTGAATCATCTTCAGCTTCAAAATATGGAACATACAGCATAGCAGGTGTTGAAGACTTAACAGCTGAAACATATGAAACAGCTCATGGAGGATACGATCCTGTATACGCAAATGAAGATGCTGACCGTGTGTTACCTGTGGATGTATTAAGAGAATTTGAAAAAGCAGGAAAAATTGGAAAATTGTACGAAGAATTTTCTACTACTGTAGGAAATGGTACAGCAGTAGCAAGTGCAAAAGCATTTGCAGAAGAAATTGGAAAAAAATTAGTGGCTGATGGGGTAGATGCAGTTATCCTTACATCTACTTGAGGAACTTGTACTCGTTGCGGTGCAACGATGGTAAAAGGAATAGAAAAATATGGTATACCTGTAGTACATATGTGTACAGTAGTACCTATATCACTAACAGTTGGAGCAAACAGAATCGTTCCAACTATAGCGATACCTCACCCATTAGGTAATCCAAAATTAGATAGTATAGAAGAAGAAAGAAAAATAAGAAGAAAATTAGTTGAAAAAGCATTAGATGCTTTAACAACTGAAGTAGACGGTCAAACAGTATTTGAATAATTAACTTAAAGTAATTCAGAAAGGAGACGGAGCCTGTCTTAATTGGAAAACAGTCCTTTTAAGACGGCTCCAAATAAAGATATGAATTATCCAGTATTTAGAGGAGCAGGTTATGTTCTTGTTCATACGCCTGACATGATTGAAAATGGATCAACATGTGCAATAGAAAGAGAAACTAACCCTGACTCAGAATTTCTAAAAGAAATAAAAAACCACATAAGAAGTTACGAAGAAGTTGTAGATTACCTTCCAAACCAAGTTTATATAGGAAGAAAAACTCCAGAAGAGTTAAATACATTCCCTATGCCTTGGTATGATATTAAAGATCAGAAAGGTGATCGTCACGGAAAATTTGGACAAATAGTTCCTCAGGACGAATTTATTGCATTACTGAAAATAGTAGATGCATTTGATTTAGTACACTTATCAGAAGAATTCATATCTGCAGTACGTCCAAAAATAGAAGAAAATTTTAAAGAATTAGAACCTTTCTTTGGACAACTTAAAAGTGATGATATCAGTGTAATAGATCCTAAAGATTATACATTGACTCACGAAGGAAAAGTTGTAGGATATGTAAAAAGAGCACATGATGTGGATCCAAACTTAAATTCACATGTAATGGCTGAAAACCTTGTAGTTAAAGCATCAGGAGTAATTTCAGCAATTGAAATGTTGAGAGATTCAAAAATAGATCCTAAAGAAATTGATTATGTAATAGAATGTTCTGAAGAAGCGTGTGGAGACATCAACCAACGTGGTGGAGGAAACTTTGCAAAATCAATAGCTGAAATAGCAGGATTAGTAAATGCAACAGGATCAGATTTACGTGGATTCTGTGCGGCACCTACACATGCATTAATAAGTGCAGCTTCATATGTAAAAGCAGGAATTTATAAAAATGTAATGGTAGTTGCAGGAGGAGCAACAGCAAAATTAGGAATGAACGCAAAAGATCACGTTAAAAAAGGAATTCCAGTATTGGAAGACGTTTTAGGTGGATTTGCTATACTTGTTTCTGAAAATGACGGAGTAAACCCAATAATAAGAACTGACTTAATTGGAAAACACAATGTTGGAACAGGTTCTTCACCTCAAGCTGTTATCTCAGCACTTGTAACACCTGGATTAGAAAAAGCAAACTTAAAAATAACTGATGTAGATGTATTCTCAGTTGAAATGCAAAACCCTGACATAACAAAAGCGGCGGGAGCAGGAAATGTACCTGAAGCAAACTATAAAATGATAGGTGCATTGGCTGTAATGCGTGGAGACATTGAGAAAAAAGATCTTAAATCATTCATAGAAACAAAAGGATTGCCAGGATGGGCTCCAACACAAGGGCATATTCCTTCAGGAGTACCTTATGTAGGATTCTTACGTGATGATTTGACTACAGGAAATAAAAATAGAGCAATGATAGTAGGAAAAGGAAGCTTATTCTTAGGAAGAATGACTAACTTATTTGATGGTGTTTCATTTATTGCTGAAAGAAATACTGGAGAAAAATCTGAAGAAGGAGCAGTTTCTAAAGAGGAAATAAGAAAAATAATAGCAGAATCAATTAAAAAACTTGCTCAAAATATCGCAGATACAGAAGAGTAGGGAGGTGTATGCTATAATGAGTAAAAAAATAATTTCTCAAGTACTGCTTGAAGTAGCTGAAGCTATTGAAACAGGAAATTTTGGGAAAAAAGTAAAAGTAGGAGTAACAACATTAGGAAGTGAACATGGACCTGAAAATATTATAAAAGGTGCACAACTGGCTAAAAATGATTTGTTTGACATAGTTCTTATAGGAAAAGGTCACGAAGATTTTGAAAGCTACGAAGTTGAAACTGAAGAAGAAGTGCATAAAAAAATGGAAGAACTACTTGACAGTGGAGAAATAGCTTCTTGCGTTACAATGCACTATAATTTCCCAATAGGAGTTTCAACAGTAGGTAGAGTAATAACTCCTGGAAGAGGAAATGAAATGTTTATAGCAACAACTACCGGAACATCTGCTACTGACAGAGTAGAAGCAATGGTAAGAAATGCGATATATGGTATAGCTACAGCTAAATCAGTAGGAATTAAAAAACCTACAGTAGGTATAATAAATATAGAAGGGGCAAGACAAACTGAAAAGTTACTGTCTGAACTTCAAAAAAATGGATATGACTTTGAATTCACAGAATCTCAAAGAGCTGATGGTGGTGCAGTAATGAGAGGAAATGACTTGTTGATGGGTACGCCTGATGTCATGGTAACAGATTCATTAACAGGAAATTTATTTATGAAAATATTCTCTTCATATACTACAGGTGGAGACTACGAAGCCGAAGGATACGGATACGGTCCTGGAGTAGGAGAAAACTATGATAGAAGAGTATTGATACTTTCAAGAGCATCAGGATCACCTGTTGTTGCTAAAGCATTAAAATATGCTTATGAAGTAGCTACAGGAGAAGTTAATGAAGTAGCTCGGGATGAATATAAAAAGGCACAAGCAGCAGGATTGGATAAAATCTTTGCTGAATTAAAAAATAAAAAACAGGATAGCAAACCTTCAGAAGAAATAAAAGCTCCTGAAAAAGAAGTTGTAACATCTCAAATAGCTGGTGTAGATATTATGGATCTTGAAGATGCGACTAAAGTTCTTTGGAAACATGGTATATATGCTGAAAATGGAATGGGATGCACAGGACCGATTATTCTTGTAAATAAGGTTAATAAAGATAAAGCAAAAGAAATTTTAAGAGCAGAAGGATTATTATCATAATTTATTCAAATAAATAATTATTCCAGAAATAAAGCCTATAATTTTATGCGGAATATTTATAGGCTTCATTTTCTTAAAAAAAATTATGATATATGAGTATTATTCTAGCAACTATTTGTTAAAAAAATAACGAACACACGTTATTTAAGTGCAGACATATAGTGGTTATAAATTAATAGCTAGTTATAAGTGGTTATTTGAAGTTAAAAAGAAAAAATTTACTGCCATAATTTTAATATAACACTTTATTTCTGTACATCAAAAATAATCACACAAGGAGTGAGAACTATGGGTTTAGTAGATATTATAAATAATTTAAATAATTTCCTTACAAGTAATATCCTTATGTGGGGATTACTTGGAGCCGGAGCATTTTTAAGTATTATTTTAGGATTTCCTCAGATAATTAAGTTATCAAGAGCATTTGGTCTTGTATTTGGAGATTTATTTAAGAAAAAAGATTCTCAGGAAGGATCAATGTCATCATTTCAAGCACTTGCAACAGCAGTTGCAGCACAAGTTGGTACTGGTAACGTGGCAGGGGTTGCAACAGCAATAACTGCAGGAGGACCAGGAGCTGTATTCTGGATGTGGGTTTCTGCATTTTTAGGTATGGGAACAATTTTCACAGAAGCATGTCTTGCACAAAAATATAGAAGAAGAGTAAATGGAGAATTAGTAGGAGGACCTGCTTACTATATTTCTGAAGGTTTGAAAAAAACAGGTGGACTTGCTAAAGGATTAGCAGGATTCTTTGCAGTTACTATTATTCTTGCATTAGGATTTATGGGAAATGCAGTTCAATCAAACTCAATTGCTGCAGGAATTAAAGGTATAAGTGGTTTAGAAGGTATCAACCCTGGTATAGTTGGTGTTGTTGTTGCAATATTGGCAGCTTTAATATTCATGGGTGGAATGGGAAGAATAGCAAAATTTGCTGAATTTGTAGTTCCAATTATGGCGGCAGTTTATATAGCAGGAAGTTTAGTTATACTAGTTATATTCCATAAAGAAGTAATTCCTACAATTGCTTGGATATTTAAAAGTGCATTTACAGGTAATGCTGTAGCAGGAGGTATAGCAGGATCTATAGTTAAAGTGGCAGTACAAAAAGGAGTTGCAAGAGGACTGTTCTCAAATGAAGCAGGAATGGGTTCAACTCCACATGCACATGCAGTTGCACACGTAAAACATCCGGTAGAACAAGGATTAACAGCAATAATTGGAGTATTTATAGACACTATGTTAGTATGTACTGCAACAGCATTATCTATTTTAGTAACTGGTGCATATAAAGTACAAGGTGCAAATGGTAAATATCTTGTAGGAGCTCAGCTTACACAAGGTGCATTTAAACTTTCTTTTGGTGAATTTGGAGCAATTTTGCTGGCTGTATGTCTTGCATTCTTTGCCTTCACTACTATAATAGGATGGTACTACTTTGGAGAATCAAATATTAAATATTTATTTGGAACAAAAGCCTTACTACCTTACAGAATAATAGTAATTATCTGTATAATAGTTGGATCATTACAGGAAGTTGAAATAGTATGGTCATTAGCAGATATCTTTAACAGTTTAATGGTTATACCGAACTTGATTGCCATCGTATGGTTATCATTTGAAGTTAAAAATCTTCTTCAAGATTACAATAAGAAATTTGCAGAAGGTAATGTTTATTACGACTATAATGAAGAATAAAATAGTGTTATTATAACACGGAAAATATTAAATGAATAAAAAATAATTAATACAGTGCTGTTTCAGATTTCAGATCTTATATTCAGCACTGTATTTAAAATAATAGAGAAATTTCTTATAATTAAAAGGAGGAGAAAGATGAACAGCTTAATAAGTGCAGACAATACATGGGCTTTATGGTGTATTTTGGCAGTTTGTGCTGCAACAGCAATATATCTGGAACAAAAATATGAATGGGCAAGTAAAGTTACAGGATGCATTTTAGCATTAACATTTGTAATGGTTTTATCAAATTTCAATATAATACCGACAGAAGCACCTGTTTATGATCATGTGTGGGGATATATAGTTCCACTTGCTATTCCTATGCTACTGTTTAATGCAGATATTAAAAGGATAGGAAAGGAATCAGGACGTATGGTTCTTATATTTCTTTTAAGCAGTTTTGGAACAGTTGCAGGAGGATTTATTGCCTACTATATGATGAAGGATGTTATCCCTCAATTAAATGACATAGTACCAATGTTTACAGGAACATACACAGGAGGAGCTGTAAATTTCGTTGCAATGTCTACTTTATATAAAGTACCTGGTAAAACAGTATCTGTAGCACTAGTTGCAGATAATTTATTAATGGCACTTTATTTTTTTGTATTAATAGTTTTACCTACATTAAGTATAATAAAGAGAAAATTTACTCATCCATATATAGATAAACTGGAAAATTTAACAGAAGAAGATAAAAGTAAAAATGAAACATTAGTAGCAAAATACTGGGGAGCAAAAGAAATTTCATTAAAGGATATAGCAATAACAGTAGCTTTATCCTTGGTTATAGTTACTATTTCTGATACATTATCTAAATTACTGTCTTCTACATTCTCAGGAAAAGGACTGGTAGATGCTATTTTAGGAGGATTATTAGGAAATAAATATCTGTTAATGACAACATTGACAATAATAGTAGCTTCGGCATTCCCAAAACAGGTAGGTTCAATAAGAGGAAGTCAGGAAATAGGAACATTCCTTATTTATCTGTTCTTTGCGGTAATAGGAGCACCTGCTTCAATTGGTTTAATTCTTAAGGAATCTCCGTTGCTGTTTGTATTTGCCTTCATTATAATTCTTGTTAACCTGATATTCTCACTGGTACTTGGAAAAATGTTTAAATTCAGTATTGAAGAAATAATTATTGCGTCAAATGCCAATGTGGGAGGACCAACTTCAGCGGCAGCAATGGCAGTTTCAAAAGGTTGGACAGAACTAATAGTACCTGCACTTTTAATAGGAACATTAGGATATGTCATCGGTAACTATTATGGTATCTTTACAGGATGGATGTTACACTAGACATTACATTAGGAGGTATTTTAAATGTTAGAAAATTTTGAACCAAAAGATGTATTTTACTGGTTTGAGGAATTATCTAAAATTCCCCGTTGTTCAAGACAGGAAAAGAAAGTAAGTGATTTTCTGGTAGATTTTGCTAAAAAAAGAAATCTTGAAGTTTACCAGGATCATGAAAATAACGTAATTATAAAGAAACCTGCAACTCCAGGATATGAATCAAAGCCTACAATTATTATGCAGGGACACATGGATATGGTTTGTGAGAAAGTAAAGGATTCAAGCCATAATTTCTGTGAAGATCCTTTAAAACTGCAGGTAAAAGACGGATGGATAAGTGCAGAAGGAACTACTCTTGGAGGAGATGACGGAATAGCTGTAGCTTATGCTCTGGCTTTTCTTGACGGGAACTATCCACACCCTAATCTTGAGGTGTTAATTACAACTCAGGAAGAACTTGGAATGGAAGGTGCTCTTGCAGTGACAGGAGAACATTTAACTGGAAAATATCTTTTTAACATAGATGGAGAAGTTGAAAATGAACTTCTTGTAGGATGTGCCGGAGGAGTAACGATTACTTCAGTAAAGGAACTTAAAACTGTAGAGCCTACTTTGAAGGATGCATATAAGATTGAAATTGAGGAACTGACAGGAGGGCATTCCGGACAGGAAATACATAAATCACGTGCAAATTCAATAAAAATTGCTGCACAGTTACTGGATAAAATTTCAGGGAAAGTGGAACTTATCTCACTGACTGGAGGATCAAAACATAATGCAGTTCCTACAACGGCAGTTATTGAACTGTTTGCAGATAATGAAGCTGTTGAAGAACTTAGAAAGAAGGCTGAAGAACTTAAGAAAAACTATAAGATTTCCGATCCTGATATGAAAATTGTGTTCACTTCAATCGATTCAGAAGAAAAAGTATGGACTGCAGATACTCTAAAGTCAGTTGTTGAAACATTGATAGCTGTGCCTGATGGAGTATGCTACATGGATCCTGTACTGGATGGATTAGTTGAAACAAGTCTTTCTAACGGAGTGCTGGAACAGAAGGATGGTAAATTATACCTGACAACATTGTTACGTTCTTCAAACAAAGCAAGGGAAACTGAAGTTAAAAGACGTTTTGAGCTGATTGTAACTTCAAATGGATTTGAAATGTCAGATAATGGAGGATATCCTGGCTGGCAGTATGATCCTGATTCTGCATTGCGTGTGAAGGCAATAGAAGTGTATAAAAAACAGTTTGGAAAAGAGCCAAGTGTAAAAACAATGCATTGTGGACTAGAATGCGGTATATTGAAAATACCTTTACCAAATACAGATATGATTACATTCGGTCCGGATATGCAGGCAATTCATACTGTAAATGAACGTCTGAATATAGAGTCTGTAGGAAGAATATGGGAATTTTTGAAAACATTGGTGATTTCACTTGATTAAATTAATATCTGTAGACAATGATAAATTGAAAGAGGAAGTACTGGATATTTATATTGGTAATGACTATTACTTTAATAAAATATTGAATATTCCTCAAAATATAACCAATGTTGAACAGGATATTACAAGTATTCCTGATGGAGCTCAAAAAAATCAGAAAAATTACAAACTAGTTTCTTTTAATAATGAAATTTTAGGAGCAGTTGATTATATAACTGGCTATCCTGAAAAAAATACTGTTTTTATAGGTCTTTTTATAATTAAAAATAACAAACATGGGCAAGGATTTGGAAGAAAAATATTTAATTACTTAGAAAACTTGTTTAAAAGTGAGGGATTTTTAAAAATAAGACTTGGAGTAATTGCTGATAATGAAATAGGATTTTCTTTTTGGAAAAAACAGAATTTTAAAGAAATTGAAAGAAAAGTTTTGAAGTTTGGAAATTCTGAAAAAGAAGTCATAGTTATGGAAAAGAAAATATAATAAAAGAATAGGGAAAGAAATATAAAAACGTCTTTCCCTAAAATGCTTATAAATTAGAAAAATTCTGTTACAAAAAAATTAGGAGGAAATAATGAGAAAAATAGGGGCATTTTTATTGTTATTATTTGTAATTTTTTCCTGTGGAAAAAGTGGGAATAACAATAAAACAAATAAAGAAAAAGGTTCTGCAACAAAAAATGAGCAGGATGTAACGAATGAGATTGAGAAAAAGAAGGAAGAAATAGAAAAATATAATAGATATGTGGAAGTTTATAATAATCTGGGAAATATGGATAGAAGAATTATAAGGTATTTTGAAGAAGCAGGAAATGAAGAAAAAGTTCGTAAAGTTAAAGGTTCTTTTCCGGTAATGCATGTGAATCAGGGTACAATTGATAATATAAAGCAGAATCTCTCTTCAAAAGCAAAAATGGGTGAACTGGACAAAGCTGCAAAAGATATGCTTCCATATATAGAGGAACTTAAAACACTGGCAGAAGCTATGGAAAGCTACTATGAAGGAAAGGATTTTGTTTCTGATAATTATGCCAAGGCACAGGAGCTACATACAAAATTCCTTGCTACAGTGAAAAAATACAGTGAAACTACATTAGCTTTTAAAAAGGCTATGGAGAAAAAGGACAAGGAAAATCAGGTACAGGCAATTGAAGAGTTTAAGAAAAATGGGGAAATGGTGAGATACAACCTGGCACTTCAGATGAAAGTAAACGAAGATTTTCTTGCTGAAATAGATAATCAGAAGTTGGATATATCTAATTTTACTAATGGAAATGTTGAAAAATTTAAGGAATTAAGAGATAAAATTTCAAAACAGTATGAAGAGACTGAAAAAATTCTGGCAAATGGAGAAGAACTGAAAAAAGAAGGTTATACAAACAGTGTGGCAATAGCATCATTTAAAAGAAAAATGACAGAATTTAAAGGAACAACAGCAAGTCTGATTAATAGAATGGAAACAAAGAAAAAAGGAGAAAGTGGAGAAATAAGTAACAGTTTTTATGCCGAAGTAAGTGAGGGAACACCTGAAAATGTAAATCGTGTGTTTAATGAAGTTGTGAGAGAATATAATAATTTAAATAAATAAAGGAAATCTAGACAAGAGTGTTTGACATACCTGAATGGAATCCTTTAGAAGTACAGGCTAACCTGTGGGAAATAAAAAAGGAATGGGTAAAAAATACTGGAACCAGGAGATTCTATGCCTGATGAATATTATGAAAGATAATAAAATTAACTTCTAATGAAATATAAAAGCACATATTAGAACGATAAATGATAGCGAGTAAATAATTACATAAATGATTTTACTTAAGGAGAAGTTTATGAGAATAGAAACTCAAAGATGTCTTATTAGAAATTTTAATGAAAATGATATTTACACATTGTACTGTATTCTAAGCAGTCCAAAAGTAATGGAATATATTGAACCGCCATTTACAGAGGAGAAGACAAAAATTTTTATAGAAAATAATGGATTGATTCCTTCACCCCTAGTATATGCATTGGAATACAAAAATAATAATAAATTAATTGGTCATGTTATTTTTCACGAATATGATAGTAAAAGATATGAAATTGGGTGGATAATAAGTGAAGAATATTGGAATCAGGGGATAGCTGATGAAATTACTAAATCGCTTATAAATTTTGCAAGAAAGAAATTGATTCATTCACTAATTATTGAATGTGATCCAAGACAAAATAAGACAATTAAACTAGCACTCCGAAATGGTTTTAAATTGATAAGTGACAAGGGGCTTAATGTTTATGAGCTGGTTTTGTGACGAGATACGAAAATAAGAAATTATTATGGGGAAGTAAAAGCAGATAGCTGATACTTCCCTTTTTTCAATCTCTACACATATTATAGAGCCAATTTTTAGACAGCCTCTACTTTATTTGCCAATCAGAATAGTTCTGTCTGCAATTCTTTTAGCCTGTTCTTCATTATGTGTAGTTAGAATTACTGTATATTTTTCAGACAGTCTTTTTATAAGTTTTTCTATAATGAGGGTATTTTCCATATCAAGAGAAGAACATGGCTCATCAAATATAAGAATATCAGGGTCTGTTGTCAGCATTCTCGCAATACATAGTCTCTGTTTTTGACCACCTGACAGTTTCAGTGCAGACATTTTAAAATCATTTTTTACTTCATTGTAAAGATTTACATCTTTCAGATAGCTGGAAATTCTTTCTTTTTTATTTTTTATCTTTCCTTCGTAAAATTCTATCGGATATAGAATATTATTTTCTATGGATAGTGGAAAAGGTTTTGAATCCTGAAACAATGTAGAAATACTTCTTCTCAGCTGAATCGGCTTCATAGCCTTTATATTTTCCCCTTTCAGAATGACATCCCCAGTATATTCCCCACCATTTTCAGTAAGGAAGCCATTAATTAGAGATAATAATGTTGATTTTCCACATCCTGAAGGTCCCATTATGCAAAGAATCTCATTTTTTTTAATATCGATATTTATATCTTTTAAAATTTCTTTACCACCGTAATATATATTAACGTTTTTTATTTCTAATATATTCAACTAACATCCCTCCCGTTCCAAGCATTATAACTTCTGATAGAATATGCATAATTATGAGAATGCAAATCAGTACAAAAGCAGTGGCATAAGCTTTTTCATATAGTGCTGTCTGTCCCAATAGCATATGCAGATGAAAAGGTAATGCCATGACAGGTCTCAATAATTTATTTGATGAACCACCTATGAAAACAGCACCTGTCAGCAGTAGAGGTGCTGTTGCTCCCATTGCATAACTTCCTGCAAGTATACCCGTAGATATTATTTCTTTTCTGATTATTGGTAATACAAGTTTTTTACACATGTAGTCTTTTCCAACTCCCAGAGAAAAGCTTTCCCTTATAATTTTTTTGTCTATATTCATGATACTTTTTTCAATCCTTATTTCCACAAATGGAAAAACCATAATTCCAAGTGAAATTCCTGCAGTCAGCATACTTCTTGGAACATTTAGCGTCACTATGAAAAAACCGTATACAAATAAGCCTATAATTATGGAAGGAACAGAAGAAATACACTGTATTACAAGTCTGATTGCCATATTAATCTTTTTTGAATTACAGTAAACAGTGTTGTAAATGGCACAGCCTGTTCCAAGTATAATGGAAAAGAAAATAGCCAGAAACATTAAAAAAATAGATCCCATAATGGCATTTTTTATTCCTCCTTCACTTCCAAGAGGCATTCCTTTAGGATTTTCTGTCAAAAAAGAAAGGTTTATTTCTTTGATTCCTTTGGATATTACAAAATAAATTATACTGAAAATAATAAAAAAGACAGTAACTGTCGACAGATAAATCCATAATTTTATAATAAAATCCTTAATTTTCAATATATGCTCTCCTTATTCCATTTAAAATAAAAAATATTATGTTAATAATCAGTACTGCAATGAGCAGAACAAAAGCCGATGCAAACAGTGCAGAATAATGTCTACTTCCTACTTCACTCATTCCAATTTCCAGAGCTATCAGGGCAGGGACAGTTTGAGCCTTTGTAAGAAGATGAGGAAACAGGGGTGAATTTCCTATAACCATCATCACTGCCATGGTTTCTCCTGTTGCCCTCGCAAAAGCTAGAAGGAAGGCTGTAACTATTGAAAATTTTGTTTCATTGAAAACGATTTTCCTTATAAAATATTCCTTTGTGACACCTAGGGCATCAGAATCCTTTTCATATTTTTCCTTAACTGTTTCTATTCTTTCAATACAGCTTCCAACAAAAAAAGGGATAATCATTATGGATAAAATAAGGCTCCCTGCTAAAACTGATTCTCCTGTAGATAGGGAAAATGAATTTTCCAGAAGTTTCAGTATGACTATCATTCCAAAAAAACCATATACTATGGACGGTATCCCCGAAAGGATATTTACCGTCCATATAATTACTCTTTTTATTGTATTTTTAGAATAAAAGCATATAAACATTGAAATTCCGTATGAAACAGGAAATGATATTAAGCACGCCAAAATTGAAATATAAAATCCTGCATATAGAATATTAAATATTTGAAAGCTCTGATGAGGTTCGCTTGCCCTCCATATATTTCCCAAAATAAAGTCACTTAACTTCTGTCCCTTGAAAAATGGGTAAGCTTCTGTAAATAAATACACCAGCATTGTTATTAATATAAGCATGGATAATATTGTGAGCAGATATATTGAATATCTGAAAATATTTTTCACTTTTTACCTCACTGTTATTTAAATTTACTGATTTACACTTTTATTCTGATACAGGAATGAATCCCATGTCTTTTATAACTTTCTTTCCTTCTTCAGATTTAAGCAGGTCAACAAATATTTTTTCTGTTTTTGTCAATTCTCCACTTTTCATTATTATTAAAGGTCTTGAAATATAGTAGGATTTATTTAGGATATTTTCTTCGCTTGGTTCAATATTATCCACTTTCAGAGGAATAAGTTTTCCTTTGTTCTGATTTGTTATTCCGAAAGAAGCATATCCAATAGCATTTTTATTTTCAATAATTTTTGCAACAAGGGCTCCCATTGTAGGTGCCTGAATAGCATCCTGTCTAACATTTACATCTTTCATTACGTTTTTCTGGAAAACTTCATGAGCTCCTCCACTAAGGTCACGAGTTACTACTACGATATCTTCGTTAGGAAGGGATTTATCCAAATCGCTCCATTTTTTGTATTCTCCTGAGAATATTTTTATAATTTCATCTTTTGTAATGTTTCCACCTTTTAATTTAATAAATGGATTTTCAGGGTTTACTGAAATAGTTAATGCGTCAAGTCCCAATGTAAACGCTTTTAAATCTTTAACTTTTTCTTTTTCACTATCTTTTATTCCACGTGCAAGCATTCCAAAATTTGCCACATTATCAAGAACAGCCTTTACTCCTGCTCCAGATCCACCTGATGAGACATATATTGTAATATTTTCAGCTGGAAGTGAAGGATCAACCTTATCCCATGTTTCATATTTTTCAATAAATGTAGTTGAGATTTTACTTATTACCGGAGCCAATGTTGATGACCCACTGAAGCTTATCTGTGTATTAACATCAGATTTTGCTCCTGCTGATTCTCCGCCTTTTGCATCTTTGTTTCCGCAACTTGCAATAATTGTCAGAAAAATTATCGCCATTAAAAATGTGAATGTTTTTTTCATGTTTGTCCTCCTAAAAATTTTTAATTATCAGTTTAATTATACTATGTAAAAAGAAAAAGTCAAAATATTTTTTAATTTGATTTATATCATTTTCACATACAAATCAAAGGAAGAGCAATCATAAAAGTGAGTTTTAAAAAACATTTTATAAGACTTTTTTGAATGATTTGAGTTAAATAAAAGTACAACCGACTAGGATAGCGACCAAGTTACCGATCAAGATAGCGACCAAGATAAAAAATCGGTAGAGAAGTTACTTCATGTATTGGGTGATGATGTTTTATCAGCAAAAGAGATTATGGAAAGATTGGATTTAGTACATAAGCCTACCTTTATAAGAAAAACAAATGATATATAAGAAAATAGTATATCAAAATGATTGAATATATCTCTATGATAATGTTAAAATGGACATAAATAATATATTTAGTTGAGTGTATTATTAAATAAAAAATTAGGAGGAAAGAAATGAAAAGATTGAGAAAGATTATGTATCTACTAGTATGTTTGATGACAATGTTTACAATAGTTGCTTGTCAAAATAAGACAGAAAACAAAGAAGCTGAAAAAGGAAGTTCAGAAAAAGTACTGAAAATAAGTGCTATTCCTGATTTTGAACAGGCCGAATTGACAAGGGGATTTGGAGATTTTGCAAGATATTTAAGTGAAAAAACAGGAATGAAGGTAGAGTATGTTCCAGTTGTGGATTATTCAGCAGTTGTTACTGCATTTGAGCGTGGGGATATAGATATGGTATGGTTTGGTGGACTGACAGGAGTTCAGGCAAGAGCTCTTGTACCTGGGGCTGAAGCAATAGCTCAAAGACCAAGTGATGAAAAGTTTCAATCTGTATTCATAAAACAAAAAGGGTTACCAATCAATTCTCTAAATGATATAAAAGGGCATAGTTTTGCTTTTGGTAGTGAAAGTTCAACTTCAGGACATCTTATGCCTAGATTTTTCCTTGAAGAAGCAGGGATAAATCCTGATAAAGATTTTAATGGAACTCCTATTTACAGTGGTTCACACGATAAAACATATGGACTTGTAGAAGCTGGAAGTGTAGAAGTAGGAGCTGTAAATAAACAGTATTGGGATAAAGCTGTAAAAGAAAAAAAAGTTGACACTAATAAAGTTGAAGTATTTTATACTACTCCTGAATATTATGACTACCACTGGACAATAAATGATGTTGACAAGAAATTTGGCGCTGGAACAAAGGAAAAAATAAAACAGGCTATACTTGCAGTGAAACCTGGAGAATCTGAAGTTCTGAATTTACTTTCAACTGATAAATTTATTCCTACAAAAAATGAAAATTACAAAAACATAGAAAAAGTTGCAAAATCACTAGGAATTGTAAAGTAGAGGAAAAATGGTTAATAAAAATATACTCAGTATAAATAAGATAACTAAAAAGTTTAATGATACATTGGCATTGGATAATATAAATATAAATATTGAGAAGGGAGAAATAGTTGCCCTTATTGGTCCGAGTGGATCAGGAAAATCAACTTTAATGAATCTTATAACAGGAACGGTAAAACCGGATTCTGGAGAAATATTGGTTGATAATTCTGAAATATCTAAATTTAGTAATAAGGAATTTGCTAAAAAAGTAGGAATGCTTAGACAGCAGTTTGACTTGGTTGAAAATATAAACGTTATTCATAATGTATTAATAGGTAGATTTAATGAATGGGGATTTTGGAAATCATTTATATCACTGTTTAAACCACAGGATATTGAATATGCTCAAACAGCCTTAAAAAAAATAGGAATGGAAGATAAAATATTTGAACCTACTTCCGAACTTTCAGGAGGGCAGCAGCAGAGGGTAGCAATTGCCCGTCTGCTTGTTCAGAATCCCTTACTTATATTGGCTGATGAGCCTGTGTCTTCTCTTGATCCTGTCAATGCGAGAAATGTACTGTCACTTATAACAGAATTGGCAAAAAATGAACAGAAGACACTTGTAGCCAGTATGCACTCTGTAGAATTTTCAAAGGAATTTTTTGAAAGAATAATTGGAATGAAGTATGGAAAGATAATCTTTGATGATAAAGTTGAAAATATTACTGATGAAATGATAAAAAAACTATATGAAGGTGGAATAAATGAATAATTTAAAAAAGTCATTTTTTAACAATAGAAGAAAAATATTGACAATACTACTAATTGCAGTTTTTTTATTTAGTCTTTTCAGTGTAAATGAAGGCAAAGGTTTTTTTCATACAGGAGGTTATAATACACTAAGATCTATGATGCTCTCATTGATGAAACCGGATTTATCTCCCGAAATTATTATACTTGCCCTGAAATCATGCTGGGAAACATTTGCTTATGCTTTGATAAGTATATTTATTGCTTTGTTAATGGCACTTCCTTTGGCAGTTTTAGCTTCAGGAATTTTTTTAAAGAGCAAGGTAATTATTCTTATTGCAAGAGGAATTATAGGATTTTTTCGTGCTATACATGAGCTGATATGGGCATGGCTTTTTGTTGCGGCGTTAGGACTTAATCCTATAGGTGCAATATTTGCTTTGGCTATACCCTATTCAGGATATCTTGGAAAAATTTTTGCTGATATTCTGATCGAAACACCAAAACAGCCAATAACAGCTTTGAAACTTTCAGGAGCGGGGAAATTTCAGACTTTAACTTATGGATATTTACCGATAGATTTTCCTAATATGTTCAGTTATGTGATGTACAGACTTGAATGTGCTATTCGTTCATCTTCAGTACTTTCTTTTATTGGACTTGGAGGTATAGGATTTCAGATACAGATATCTTTACAGGATTTGAAATACGATCAGGTATGGACATTTATGTTTTTTTTGATTATTATGATTTTAATAATTGATAAATGGAGTTATGAAATAAGAAGGAGAATAAAATAAATGAAAAAAAGTTTAGAAAAAAATTTTATAAAATATTCTTTTTTTGCATTCTGCCTGTTAGTTGCTATATCCTGGTACTATATATTTTCAGCTAATTCTGAAGAAATATTTAAAATTTTTGATTCAAGAAATGGCATGTATCTATCAAGGTTTTTAAAGAGATTAATTGGAGTGAATGAAGAACTTCCAGCATATATGGATAAGGAAATGTGGAAACAGTCATTATACCTTAGTATACAAACTTTTCAGATGAGCATTCTTGCAACAGGAATTGCAACAATAGGTATGCTTATATTTGTTCTTTTTTCAGCAAAAAATGTTATGAGCGGTGAATTGACGCTTCATAAACACTGGTATTATAGAATATTTTATTATATAAGTAGAATTGTATTTCTTGTAACGAGGGCAATACCTGAACTTATGTGGGCAATGATTCTTGTATTCATATTAAAACCTGGAATATGGCCTGGAGCCATAGCTCTGGCACTTCATAATTTAGGGGTCTTAGGGAAATTATGTGGGGAAGTGATAGAAGATATGAATGAGAAACCTATTCAAAATATGTCACTTAATGGAGCAGGAGAGCTGCAGATATTATTTTATGGAATTTTACCTGATGTTTTACCTAAATATATAAACTATATTTTATATAGACTGGAAAATATAATAAGAGCTACACTTATAGTAGGATTTGTTGGAGCAAGTGGACTTGGATTGCAATTTAAACTTGCCATGGGACATTTTAAATATTCGGAAATACTTCTGTATTTGATATGTTACTTAATCCTTGTATATGTAACAGATATATTGTCAACTATGG
>ERZ773203.555-NODE-555-length-20390-cov-4.197197_pt1 | contig 20390 bp, 17 predicted proteins | sample MGYA00580529_ERZ773203 | MGnify/ENA primary metagenome ERZ773203 (study PRJEB29015, sample SAMEA2738176) | human oral metagenome | biome: human oral; feature: human-associated habitat; material: saliva | place: China | collected 2177 ... | reverse complement strand
GCTGTGCCGCTGAGACCCGGATTCTCATACCAGCCCTCAAAGTCATAGCCGGTTCTCGTTGCCGGAGCAATCGCGATATCGGAATCCAGAACCGTGTAGCTCGTCACCGTGTTCGGGTTCGTCGCCGCATGGCCTGCCGGTGTTCCGTCATTCAAATCCCACTGCACGGTATAGGTCTTCGGTGCACTCCACTGCGCAAAGTACTGCTTCGGCGCAGCGTCGGCCGTGTGAAGCATCGTAACCGGACTACCCGCAAAGCCGCTGTTATCAAACCAGCCGAGGAAGTCATAACCGGTTCTCGTTGCCGGGGCAATCGAGACATCCGGCGTCAGAACCGTATAGCTCGAAACCGTATTCGGATTCGTCGCTGGATTTGCCGTCGTGTCATTCAGAACAAAATTGACCGGATAACTGACGGCATTACTCCACTTCGCATAATACGTCTTCGGTGCTGCATCCATCACAGAGAACTGTGTAATCGGTGCGCCGGTGAACGACGCATTGTCATACCAACCTTCAAAGGTAAAACCGTTCCGGAGCGGGGGGACAACCTGCAGTGTAGACGGCGTTGTCTCAACCGTATAGTGCGTCGGATTGACCGCCGGATTGGTCGCCGGCGTCGACGGCATGTCATTTAACACATAGTTGACCGGATAAATCTCCGCTGCGCTCCACTTCGCATAGTAATGCTTGTTCTCGGCATCCATCGTGTGAAGCGTCGTCGGCGCCGGGTTCGTGAGTGCGGCATCCGTAAACCAGCCGAGGAAGGTGTAGCCGGTGCGGGTTGCGGGCGCGATTGCGACATCCGCATCCTCGACTGTGTAGCTCGAAATCGTATTCGGATTGGAAGCTACATGACCTGCCGGGGTGCTGTCATTCAAATCCCACTGCACGGTATAGGTCTTTGCGGCGCTCCACTTTGCGTAAACGGTATGGTCCGTTGCGCTCGCGGGGTTAATCGTCGTAACCCGCGTTGTGAAACCGGGATCCGCATACCAACCCTGGAAGTCGTAACCCGTGCGGGTCGGATCCTGCAGCGTGATGACCGGATCCGTGACACTGAAGCCCGGGCGGTTTGCGCTCGGATTGTTCATCGGATGCGCAGCCGTATCATTTCCGACATAGGTAATTGTATACGGCGTTGCCGCACCCCACTTTGCGTAGAGATCCAGCGTCGGATGTGTATCCCCCTGGGTCGTGTCAATGACCGCCGGTGCCGGAATCGTAAGCGCCGCATCCAGATACCAGCCCTCAAACGGATAGCCCGAGCGGGTCGGTGCAAGCAACGTGTGATTGGGGGTCTCAACGGTATAGGTCGGCCCGAAAAGGGTCGCATTCGGGTTATTCGCCGGATGACCTGCCGGCGTTGTGTCATTCAGATGATAATTCACCCGGTAGGTCTCCGGCGTCCACTTTGCGTAGTAGTGTCTCGGGCCTGCCGGATTCGCATTGGCTACAATCTGCGTAACCTGTGAACCGCTAAAGCTGCTGTTATCATACCAGCCGCCAAAGGTATAACCTCTCCAGGTCATCGGTTGCAGCGGAATGTTGGCATCCGTCACTTTATAACTCGTGACCGTGTTCGGATTTGTGACCGGTGCGGTGCGGGAACTTGTATTCACATTGTCCGTGTACTGAATCGGATAACTGTTCTCCGTCCAGTTTGCGGTCATCGTGACCACACCGTTATTCTGCGTCGAGAGCAGATTCGGTGTCGCGCCGTTCGCATAGGTCTGGCCGTTCGAACCGGTCCAACCGTTAAAGCTGTAGCCGTTCACCGCAAAGCCGTTCGTGAGGTTTGCTGCCGCATTGCCGGTGATGGTCTGATCCGGCGTCGTGCCCGTTGCGGTCTGACCCGCCGGTGCGTTTGCGACAAACTTAACCGTATAGTGGTGCGGATTTCTGGTCACGGTGCCCGGCAGATAGGTAATCGTATAGGTGCCGAGTGCCGCGCTGCCCGCGGTGCCGTTGTCCAGCGTCGTCGGATTTTCAGCCGTAACCGGCAGAGTCGGATGCACATCTGCGGTCGAGCTGTTGTCGAAATTCACGGTGAGCGCACTCACGCGGTCGTTTCCGATCAAACCACCCGTGACAGTCGCATCCGAAGGACTCCAGGTGAGCGGCTCCGTTGCGGTCACGGTGCGGTCATTCATGCGGATGGTAATGTTCCGCGTAATCTGTCCGCTGCCGCCGTTGCTGAGATTTCCGTTCGAACCCTGTACTGCCAGATTACTTGCCGGGTTCGTCGCATTGATGGTGCCGTTGTTTACCACCGTGCTGCCCGCCGGAACGGTGAGTGTATGACCGTTCAGGTCAATGCTCACGCCTGCCGGCACATTGGTCGTAAGCGTCGTATTGCCGGTCAGCGTAATCGGCGTATTGTTGTTCTGCTGCGACCATGCAACCGCATCGTCCGCATTGTTAAAGTAGTAAGTCTGTCCGTTCAGGGTTGCGGTTGCGGTATATGTCGTATTCAGCGGAACCGGATCATTACCGGTATCGCCGGTCTTATTGTAACCGCTGAACTCAATGTAGAAGCCCTTGACATCGAGACCGCCGCCGGTGTAATCACTCCGGTTGTGCAGGTCGTTCCAGAAACCCGCGTTATGTACCTGCATCGCCGCCTCGAAACCGCTGACTGCCTGACCGTGTCCTACCGCGGAGTTCGGCTCGCCGGTCGGGCGGAAATTCGAATAGGCAGCCACGCCGTTCGAATACGCTGTGACCAGCCCGTGACCGTTACCGCCCGGTCTTGCACCGCCGCCCTCCTGCTCATAGTACTCGATATTCGCCTCGGGACCGCTCTCCCAGCGGAAACGTCTCGCCGCTGTCGGCGTAGTGGTCAGGCAGGCATTGACATTCTGATTTGCAAACACCGTTCCTGTTCGCCCTGCCACCGAGTTATCCGACCATGCCGGCACGGAGCTTGCATCATTGATTCCCTCATAACGCGCGCCGCCGGACCACGCGCCTGTCGAAGGCGTTGTAATCTGGTCGAGAATCTTATCCTCCTGCTGGGAGGTGACGGTGACGAGGTAACCCTGCATACCGTCGAGATAGCTCTGCTTTGCGGTGTTGTAGCTGTCCGCCCAGCTGACCAGTCCTGCCGGCTGCGGCTCGACATACATATAGTAGTGCTCGGCGCTGTCACCCGGCATCGGGTTCGGAATCGTCATCTTGGAAATCTTGATTGTCGCATTGGTCGGGAAGTTGTTCCGGCCGTTGCCGAGCGTAATCTTTAACTGCTGGTTTGCACCTGCGCTCGGTAGATAGAACTTCATCTGCTGTTCGATGAAATCCTTGGCTTCCGCCGCGGTCAGTGCCGTCGGGAAGATAAACTGATAAAAGCGATGACTTCCTGTCGGGTTGACATCCGTGAAGCTCTTATAGGACTTGCTTGCGGTCACACTGCCGTTGTCCGGCATGTCGTTGATGTGACCCACATCGACCTGGAAGTTCATCGAAGTGATGCCGTTCCCCACTGCGTCGAGAACCGTCACATCCTTCAGCTTATAGCTCTGGCGACTTGTATCTCCGTCGTAGTCGAGGAGCTTGAACGATGCGCCAAGCTGTGTGTTGCCGGTCTGATAGTTGACGACAGCAAACGGGGAGAAGTGCTCCGCCGCCGCCTGTAAGACCGGCAGGTTCTCGTCGAGACCCTCGCGGAGCGTGTCAACCTTCTCGGCTGCCTCATCAATATGAAGCACGGAAACGCCCGTCTTCTCGGTCTGCTTCTCTTCTTCCGGCGCTGTCTCCGAGCTCTCTGCGGAGACAATACTTATATTATGGAAGGAAACCGCCAGCGTTCCCTTCGCGGTATCCGGCTGAATCGGCTCTCCCGCTGCGTTTAACACTGTCAGATCGCAGAGGAACTGCGTGGTGGCCGTCTTGCCGCTCGCCGCTGCGTGCTCATTGATTTTCGCGAGCACCTCCTGCTCTTCCGCTTCGGTCAGCTTCCGCGCGCGGAGCGTCGCGCCTTCCGGCAAGACGCCGGCCGGTGCACTGACTTCAATCTCAACGCCGTCGAGCTGGGTGTGTAACACACGCGCCGCATTGGAAGGTGTCCCCCAGCGCGCTGTGCCTGCGAGGATATCCTCCGCTGCCTTGTTCTGCCCGGTAGCGTCAGAAGGGCTCGCTCCCTTTGTCCGCAACTGCTGCTGCAAAGACTTCGGGAGAGCCAAGTCATTGATCAGCTCTGCGTCTTCCCGATATTCCTCTGCGGATGGCGCTGCATAAGCGGGCACTGCCGTCGAGATGTTCAGCACTGTCATGGCAGCACTCAGCATCATCGCAAGCAAGCGCTTTGACTTGTTCCCTCGTTTGCTCATTCGTTGTCCTCCGTTTGTATAGCTCAATCTTAAACTCTTAAGCTTCTCTTAAAATATACAGATGCACACACGCTTTGCAATTTTTTGTATCTATGTTTTTTGTTTCTTATTCTTTTGTTAAAAGATGTAGCGCTTCGGCATCCGAATTCTAACAACGCGAAACTCCCGCATTTATTTCACATAATAATATTATGCAAATCTTATATCGTCACAATGACTCGAAATCGGCGCCTTGTTCCGATTGACAGCGGCTGAGCATAGGCGCCGGAGATTCTGCCGATATCCTCAAAAAAAAGGAAACCATGCCGATACATGGTTTCCTTTTCGTCCATATCGTTATGCCTCGGTCTTCGGACCTGCCGCAACCAAAGCCTTGCCGGCTGCATTGCCTTCATACTTCACAAAGTTCTTGATGAAACGCTCTGCGAGATCCTTTGCCTTCTTGTTCCACTCCTCGCTGTCCGCATAGGTATCACGCGGATCAAGGATAGCCGGATTCACACCCGGAAGCTCGGTCGGCACCTCAAAATCAAAGAACGGAATCTTCTTGGTCGGTGCCTTCAGCACGTCGCCGTTCAGGATGGCATCGATAATACCTCTCGTGTCCTTAATCGAAATTCTCTTGCCGCTGCCGTTCCAGCCGGTATTCACAAGGTATGCCTTTGCACCGCTCTGCTCCATGCGCTTCACAAGCTCTTCCGCATACTTGGTCGGATGTAGCTCGAGGAAAGCCTGACCGAAGCAAGCCGAGAAAGTCGGGGTCGGCTCGGTGATGCCGCGCTCGGTTCCCGCGAGCTTTGCCGTAAAGCCGGACAGGAAGTAATACTTGGTCTGCTCCGGCGTCAGAATGGAGACCGGCGGCAATACGCCAAACGCATCCGCCGAGAGGAAAATCACATTTTCCGCTGCCGGGCCGTGGGAAACCGGCTTCACAATCTTCTCGATGTGATCGATCGGATAAGAAACGCGGGTGTTCTCCGTGACACTCTTGTCCGTAAAATCAATCTTTCCGTCGGCATCGACCGTGACATTCTCGAGAAGTGCATCGCGGCGGATTGCATTGTAAATATCCGGCTCGGATTCCTTATCGAGGTTGATGACCTTGGCATAGCAACCGCCCTCAAAGTTGAAGACGCCGGAATCATCCCAGCCGTGCTCGTCATCGCCGATCAGAAGACGCTTCGGATCGGTCGAGAGCGTGGTCTTGCCGGTGCCTGAAAGGCCGAAGAACACCGCCGTGTTCTCGCCGTTCATATCGGTATTTGCCGAGCAGTGCATCGATGCAATGCCGCGGAGCGGAAGGTAATAGTTCATCATCGAGAACATGCCCTTCTTCATCTCACCGCCGTACCAGGTATTCAGAATGACCTGCTCTTTGGTTGTGATGTTGAAGACAACCGCGGTCTCGGAGTTGAGGCCGAGTTCCTTGTAGTTCTCAACTTTTGCCTTCGACGCATTGTAGACAATGAAGTCCGGCTCAAAGTTCTCGAGCTCTTCCGCCGTCGGACGAATGAACATATTGGTCACAAAATGTGCCTGCCATGCGACTTCGACGATGAAGCGCACTGCCATGCGGGTATCCGGGTTCGCACCGCAGAATGCGTCGACCACAAACAGGCGCTTATCGGAGAGCTCCTTTTTTGCGAGCTCTTTGACTGCGTGCCAAGCCTCTTCGGTAGCCGGATGGTTATCATTCTTGTATTCATCGGAGGTCCACCAGACCGTATCCTTGGAGTTCTCGTCCATGACGATAAACTTGTCTTTCGGAGAGCGACCCGTGTAAATGCCGGTCATCACGTTGACTGCGCCGAGCTCGGTCACCTGCCCCTTTTCAAAGCCTTCCAGACCCGCCTTGGTCTCCTCTTCAAATAACAATTCATAAGACGGATTGTGTACGATCTCTGTTGTTCCGGTAATGCCATACTTGCTCAAATCAAGCTTACTCATGTACCTTTCCTCCTCTGTCCTCCGCTCGTGCAAATGCACAAAATAATCGGGCTTATATCCCTTGATTATTATATACTATATCCGAACAGATTACAATCACGCCCGTTTCGCACGGAGATATTCGTCAATGCCGCGCGCCGCCTGCTTGCCGGCTCCCATCGCCAGAATCACGGTGGCCGCACCGATTACGGCATCTCCCCCCGCAAAGACACCTTCGCGTGTGGTCTGACCGTTTTTCTCATCGGCAATCAGACAACCTTTGCGATTTGTCTCAAGTCCCTCCGTCGTCGAGGAAAGCAAGGGATTCGGCGAAGTGCCGAGTGCCATGATAACCGTATCCGCCGGAATTTCCTCCTCGGAACCCGGAATCTCGACCGGTCTTCTTCTGCCCGACTGATCCGGTTCACCGAGCTCCATATGAATCACACGGACGCCGCGAACCCAGCCGTTTTCATCCTGCAAAATCTCGACCGGGTTGGTGAGCAAATCAAAAATGACGCCCTCTTCTTTTGCGTGGTGCACTTCCTCCGCGCGCGCCGGAAGCTCCGCCTCCGAACGGCGGTATACGATATGCGTCTCCGCGCCGAGGCGAAGCGCCGTCCGCGCCGCATCCATTGCGACATTTCCGCCGCCCACGACAACCGCACGCTTGCCCGCAAAAATCGGTGTGTCATAGTCTTCTCGGAAGGCCTTCATGAGGTTATTGCGCGTCAAAAACTCATTTGCCGAGAAGACGCCGCTCGCCGTCTCGCCCGGAATATGCATGAACATCGGCAGGCCTGCGCCCGAACCGATAAATACCGCATCGTAGCCCTCTTTGTCGAGAAGGTCGTCTACCGAGACCGACTTTCCGACAATCGTGTTGGTCTCAATCTCCACGCCGAGTTTTTTGACATTTTCGACTTCATGCGCAACCACCGTGTCCTTTGGCAGTCGGAATTCCGGGATACCGTAGACCAGCACACCGCCCGGTTCGTGGAGCGCCTCAAAAATCTTGACCTCATAGCCGAGCTTAGCGAGGTCGCCGGCACAGGTGAGTCCCGCCGGCCCCGCACCGATCACAGCGACGCGCTGCCCGTTTTTCTCGGAATGGTTCTCCGGCTCCAGTTTATGCTCACGCGCCCAGTCTGCCACATAGCGCTCCAACTTACCGATTGCAACCGGCTCACCCTTGATGCCGCGAATACAGACGCCCTCGCACTGGGTTTCCTGCGGACAAACGCGGCCGCAGACTGCCGGAAGTGCCGAACTCTCGGCGATGATGCCCGCAGCCTTTGCCTCCTGTCCGGCGATGACCTGCTGTAAAAATGCCGGAATATTAATCGAAACAGGACATCCCGCAACGCAGCGCGGATTCTTACAGTTCAAACAGCGGGATGCCTCCGCTCTCGCCTCTTCCTCCGTATAGCCGAGGCATACTTCCTTGAAATTTTTGGCGCGCTCTTCCGGTGCCTGCTCCGCAATCGGAACTCTCTTCATCATGTCCATTACTGCTGCCCTCCGCAATTTCCACAGCCGCCGTGGTGCGTCTTACCTTCTTTTTCTCTCAGATACTCTCTGCCCTCTTCGCTCGCATACATTCTGGCGCGCTTCATCGCCTGATCAAAGTCAATCTTGTGCGCGTCAAACTCCGGACCGTCCACACAGGCAAACTTGACTTCGTCACCGACAATCAGACGGCAGGCGCCGCACATCCCCGTGCCGTCCACCATAATGGGATTCATGCTGGCGACCGTCGGGATGCCGAGCTTCTCGGTGAGCATCGCGACAAACTTCATCATGATCATGGGGCCGATTGCGACACAGAGATCATATCGCTTGCCTTCTTTTTCCACCAGCTCTTCGACTTTTGCGGTCACAAGACCGTGGAATCCGTAAGACCCGTCATCGGTGGTGATATAGAGGTGGTCCCCGCAGACCGCGCGCATCTCATCCTCGAGTATCACCAAATCCTTATTCTTTGCGCCCTGCACGACATCCGCCGTGACACCCTGCTCCTTCAGCCATTTGACCTGCGGATAGACAGGCGCTGTGCCGACGCCGCCGGCCACAAAGAGAATGTTCATTTTCCGGAGTTCTTCCGGCGTCTTTTTGGTGAGCTCCGAGGGACATCCGAGCGGTCCCACGACATCCTCAAAGAAATCGCCCTCGTTCAGCTCCGCCATCCGGTAGCTACTCGCGCCGACAACCTGGAAGACGATCAGCACGGTACCCTTCTCGCGGTCATAGTCGCAGATGGTCAGCGGAATCCGCTCGCCGTAGCGATCGATTTTTACAATCAGGAACTCTCCCGGCAGACACTTCGCGGCGACGCGCGGTGCCTCGACATCCATGAGCCAAATTTGCTCTGCAAGTTTCTTTTTCTTCAGGATTTTATACATAAGGATTCTCCATTGCTGTAATACCGTGTTACCGAATCAAGTCTTGTTTTCGCGCACTTATTCTATCCGCATGCCGCCACTCTTTCGCTCGTAGCGACAGAAAGAAAACGGCAAATCAAAATAGGTCTCCTCTTCGCTCTCCCGGGTCAGTTCCCATTCCGAATCCCGATCCAGATTCGGGAAAAAGCGATCTCCGTCATAGAGGTAGTCAATCTTTGTGATTTCCGCGCTGTCCGCATACGGCAGAAAATCGCGGTAGATGCTCTCACCTCCGCACACAAAGACCTCATCCTTGGGAAGTTCCCGGACTTCCCGCAAGACCTCCCCGATGCTGTGGCAGACAGTCACACCTTTCGGTGCAAACTCCGGACTCCGGCTCAGCACAATGTTGCGCCTGCCGTAAAGCGGCTGCTGTCCCGGCAAATCCAGAAAAGTTTTCCGCCCCATGATGACAGTCTTGCCAAGCGTCTCCTCCAAAAACAGTTTCTGGTCGCGGGGAATTTTGACCAGAAGCCTCCCGCCTTTTCCGATGGCCCAGGCGCTGTCCACCGCCGCAATCAAAATCATGCTTCTTCTCCGAGTATCAGTTCCTTCGCGTAGGGGAGCGAAGTAATCCAATCGCAAAACGTGTGCCACTCGGCCAGCTTGTGATCGCGTCTTGAAAAATAAATATGCACCAGCGTCTCATAGTTAAAGCTGCAAGTGCGAAGCTGCTGATAGCTCTCGGGAAGCAGTTGTATCATCGAATACCAGGCGTCTTTTTCTTTGGTCTCGACAAAGCGAAGACGCAACTGTTCCAGAACTTCAATCATCCGATCCAGCGCAGCGAGCGCTTCTTCTGTCATATGGTCGTGCGAGAAGTCCTCCCTTGAAAAGGGTTTGCTGTGAATCTTGTGCATGGTCGAGGTGGAGTTTGCTACCGTCGCCACTTTATAAGTGTCATATTCCTTCCACCAGTAGAGCGGCGCCGTGATGTCGACCGAGACAAAAATCTGACGCATATACTTCCGATGATCGCTCCCGGCCTTTCTGAGTCGCATGGCCAGACCGAGATCATTCTCTCCCAGGATGTAATTTCCGGCTTCGTCGTAGTAGCTGTCACTTCTTGCCCAGGAATTCAGCGGATTCCTCGCGCCGCGCATCGCATTTTCCAGATTCATAACAGAGCTGCGTTCCAATTGAATCATGGCATTACCCCTCTTTCTTCCTATTATAATAGCTGCACATCAGTCAGACTCGCTTATGCGATTTCGCTTTCGTTCCTGATAGCGCGCATAGGCCTTTTCGAGCATTGCCTTTTCATTTGCAAATTTCAGAAGATGCCATGCCTCGTGATACTTGTAATAGCCGGAATCCATAAAAAACTCTTCCCGCTGCGGTTTGGAATAATAGCTCTCCGCGCTCATAAGATACCAGTGGACACTCTTATCGACCTGCTCCGCCTGGGCGTTGAATGTATATTCACTCTTGCCGATGTATTCGACAATGTGCGCACTGACCCCGGTCTCTTCTTTCACCTCGCGAAGCGCAGTTGTCTCAAAGCTCTCGCCCGCCTCTACGGTGCCCTTCGGGAGTACCCACCCCTCATAGCGGTTTCTGTAATTCTTATAGAGCAGCAGGATCTTTCCGTGAAAGATCACGATGCCGCCACAGCTCGTTGCTTCGACCATTTGCAATCCCTCCTGCGCGACGCATATCCCCAAACAAATGTAAGTCTACTACTGACAGCTTTTCAGCACAAGTCCTTTCTCCCTGTCCCGTTCTCTCATTCGACCGCGCGCTTAAAGTGCCCGCGCGTAAAGTTTTCGTATGCCTCCGGGACGCCCTGCTCGCCCAGAACAAAACTCCGGTAAATCGAGCGCACTGCCGTCTTTGTCTCTGCAGCGCTCTCATTGCTGAGCAAGAGACGTACCGCGCCAAGCTTGAGCCCGGTGAGCTCTCCCGCCACACCGCTCAGGCTGAGCGGCGCCGCATTGTAAATTGTATTATAGCAGAAGGTACAATGCGTCTTGACAGGCATTTCCATCAGGCGGCGATCCCTGAGTTTCATATACTCGGGTTTATGGTCACAGCGCGCAGCTGTCTTTTTGAGACAATTCGCCGATACCATCATCGGCAGCCGTCCCGCAACAACCATCTCCTGTCCCGCTGTGTCGAGAGTTCTGAGCTCTCGCGCGGTCTCCTCAATCGGCAACGTGAGACGTGCGGCCCCGAACTCCCGGAGACAGCGCTGCGCTGTTCTGTTCATCCCGTAAACCTGAAAGTCAAAATAGAGGGCCGGACAGTGCCTGTCCCGTTCTCCGTAGAGTGCCGCAAAAAATCCCGGTTCCTCCAGATTCCGGACTATCAAAGCGTCCAGCGGCAATTCGACCAAACGTTCCGCCTGCTCCCTAAAAAAGCGCTCTGCTTCCGTCCGGAAAATCTGCGGCAAAAGTAAATACACCCGCTTGCCCGCATTCCGGATGCAGCGCACCGCCTCCTGCCACCTCTCCGCTGGAATACTGTCTGCGCCGAAGGAGATCGCGGCAACCTCTTCCATCGCGGAAACCGTCTGTATCTGCTCCCAGCTGTCACAGCTCACATGGAGTTCCGGCGCGGTCTGTTCTGTACACCCTGTGCGGACAATTCCGTCTCCCGGGTCTGTCTTTGCCGCGCGAACAGTCTCTGTGCCGCGCACAGCTTCTCGCTGAAAGGTCGCATCAATCTTTGCGGAAATTGCTTCGATTCCCTTTCGGCGCAGCTCATTCAGTTGTTTTACCGGAAAGAAAAAGCCTTCTTCGATTGAGACATCCAGCTTCGCAAAACGAAAGCCCGTGCCGCCGGTTTTCTGAAGCCGCTCCCGCACTGCCTCCGCCGTACTCCCGGCCGTTCTCGCCCGCTCGGCAATTTCGCCCGTGACTTCGACACTGATTTGCCCCGCCCCCGGAATCGAAGCGCTGAGTTCCAAATGCATCGGCTCGCCGTCCCGCTGCACAAACGTTCCATAGAGCGGCAACTCCCGCTCTGTTTTTAAATACTTCTCCTCAATCTCCTCTTCATACGGAATATTCTGCTTCCGTTTTTCTTTCTTCTCCTGCACGACGATCATTTCACGCCCGTTGTGCTGGCGATAATAGCCCTCTGTCTGGCCGCCTCGGTCAAAGAGATCCAAGAGATGCGCTCTGTCCGCCGCTTCCACCCGAAAACCCTCTGCCCCTTCCCTCGCATAGAGGTCCAGGTATTTTCGCCAGATGGATACGACACCGGCCGTATAGCGCGGGCTCTTCATACGCCCCTCGATTTTTAGACTGTCGATACCACTCTCTGCGAGCATCGGAATCAAATCCAGACTGCAGAGATCTTTACAGCTGAGAAGCAGTCCCTGTCCGGACGATTTCTGATTTTCGCGCTGCAGACTATAGGGCAGGCGGCAGGTCTGGGCGCAACGCCCCCGATTGCCCGAGCGCTCACCGAGAAGGCTCGACATGAAACACTGTCCGGAGTAGGCATAGCAGAGTGCGCCGTGCACAAAACTCTCAACCTCCAATCCGGTCTCCTGTTTGATGCGCACCAGTTCTTCGAGGCTCAATTCACGCGCCGGAATCACACGGCTCACGCCGAGGCGCCGATAGAGCTCTGCGGCATTCGGCCCAGTAATGGTCGTCTGGGTACTTGCGTGCAGGGAAAGAAGCGGGAAATGCTCGTGCAGCAGAGCCAGTGCTCCTAGGTCTTGCACAATTGCAGCATCCAATCCCGCTTCGTAATAGGGTGCGATATAATCCGACAAAGTCTGAAGTTCCGCCTCTTTTAAGAGGGTGTTGACCGTCATATGGATATGAACACCAAAGCGGTGCGCATAGCGCAGCCCCCCGATGAGATCCGCTTCCTCCGGATTCTCCGCATAAGCTCTCGCGCCATACTTCGCACCGCCGACATAAATGGCATCTGCGCCTGCGTTGACTGCCGCCCGCAGGCTTTCAATCGATCCTGCGGGTGCCAATAGTTCTGGTATCTTATTTCTCATTCTGTCCTAATCTGTCCGTTTACTTGGAAAGCAGCTCATCCAGCTCTGTTTCCAGTTCCTTGCTGCGTTTCTTCTCTGCCTCCAGTTCCTCTTCAAGGCGGTGAATGTTGGCAGTGAGGCGTTCCTTTTCCGCCTGCAGCGCTTCCTTCTCTTTTTCCGCGGCGGCAAGCTGCTCTTCGAGCTTCTGCTTCTCTGCCGCAAGCGAAGCATCTGCTGCCTCATCCTTGGCATCCTTCTGCAAACTCTCCATGCGAAGGCGCTGCTCAACCAGTTCCCGCTTAAGCGCATAAACTTCGGAGGCATGCGCTGCCGCCTCTTCCTTGAGTTCCGCACTCTCCGCTCGCGCCTGCAGACAGTCATCCGCGAGATTCAGCCAGAGTATCTGCGCTCTCCGCTCGCTGTTCTGGCGCGCATAGGCGCGGTTCTGCCTGAGCTCCGCGATTTTATTGTCAATATAGGCCGCGACCTGGCGGAGATACGCACTGTCGCCCCCGGCGAGCGGAATTACCTTGCCGTCAATGATGACTTCCGTACTACGCTGTCTACTCTGTTCGTCACGCATCTGCTTGCCCCTCATCTTCCTTTTTTCGATTCAAATGGCTGTATGCGTATTCTGTCGCGACTCTGCCGCGCGGTGTCCGAATCAAAAAGCCCTGCATCAGGAGATAGGGCTCATAGACTTCCTCCAGCGTGCCGGCATCTTCCCCGAGCGCCGCAGCCAGCGTATCCAGTCCCACCGGGCCGCCGTGAAACATATCAATGATGAGATTCAATATGGTTCTGTCCCCTGCGTCGAGACCGCAGGTATCGACATCCAAAAGATTCAGCGCATCGCGCGCCACCGCTTCCGTAACGGCACCGCTGTATTTGACTTCCGCAAAATCCCGGACGCGCCGCAGTAGGCGGTTAGCCAGCCGCGGGGTTCCCCGGGAGCGCCGCGCAATTTCGGCTGCGCCAGCCGCATCAATCTTGACACCGAGCACTTTTGCCGAGCGGAGGACAATCTCCCGCAGTTCGTCCTGTTCATAAAATTCAAGGCGCTGTACCACGCCGAAGCGGTCCCGGAGCGGCGCGGAGAGCAAACCCGCTCTTGTTGTCGCCCCGACTAAGGTGAAGTGCGGCAGTGAGAGGCGTATGCTCTTGGCATTGCTCTCCTTGCCGAGCACAATGTCGATTGCAAAATCTTCCATCGCGGGATAGAGCACTTCCTCCACCTGACGGTTCAAGCGGTGTATCTCATCGACAAAGAGCACATCGCCCTCCTGCAGATGATTTAAGATTGCCGCCATATCACCCGGCTTCTCGATGGCAGGCCCCGAAGTAATTTTCATGTGCACGCCCATCTCATTCGCAATGATGCCGGAGAGCGTGGTCTTGCCGAGTCCCGGCGGCCCGTAAAAGAGCACGTGATCCAGAGACTCTCGCCGCTGTCTCGCCGCGTCGATATAGACCTGCAACATAGACTTTAATTTCTTCTGTCCGATATATTCCTGTAAGCGCTGCGGCCGAAGCGACTGCTCGAATCGTGTCTCCTCGGTTGCAAGTTCTGTTGTTATGATTCTACGCTCCATATTCTCCTCTCAGGCTCAGAACTGCCGGAGCGCCTCCCGTAAGAGTGTCTCGCTGTCCTTCTTTTCTGCTTCCGGAACGGCCCGGACCGCGCGCGTCGCCTCGCCTATGCCATAGCCGAGCTGCACCAGCGCATCGATTGCCTCCGCCGCAGCAGCGCCGGAAACACTTCCGCCGGACACTGTGTCCGCCGAAAGCGTCTGCACAACCTCCTGGTTTTTGAGTTCCAGAATAATCCGCTCCGCTGTCCGGACGCCTATGCCCGGGGCCTTTGCGATTGCCTTTGCGTCGCCTGTCAGCACGGCAAGCTTCAGTGCCTCAGGCTCCAGCGCCGACAGCACGGCGAGTGCCCCCTTGGGTCCTATGCCGCTCACACCGAGCAGCGCACGAAAGAGGCGGAGATCCGCCTCTCTGTCAAAACCATAGAGCGAAACCGCATCCTCGCTCATCTTTAAATAGGTATGGAGTAAGAGCTCCGCGCCTTTCGTCGGCAGTCTCTCGATGACTGCGCGGGAGGTCTTTACGGCAATGCCGAAAGCACCCGCCTCAACAATCACTTCGCTCTCACCGACCGCAGCAAGCGTTCCCTTGATATAAGAAATCATAAACCCTCCTGCTCTGTCGAAACTTTCCCTGTTGTCTAGTTTAGCACAGCCTTTTCAATCTAACAAGGAAGGCGTATACTAGAGTACCGAAATGAGAGAGGAGAAGTTGTATGGTTTCCTTCGAAACAAAGGTATCGCGCGACAACTATGCGCAGATTCTTTCCACGCTGCCCGCCGGGACGGCTCCCTCTTCCCTGCTTTTCTTTGATATTGAGACCACCGGTCTTTCCCCGGCCTCTGCGCAGATTTATCTGATCGGCGCACTCTCTTTTTCGGATGCGGGCGATGCGGTCCTGCACCAATGGTTCGCCGATTCGCTGAGCGAAGAACATACCTTGCTGCGCAGTTTCTTCGACTTTGCCGCCCCCTTTGCGACGCTCGTTCATTTTAACGGCGCGCGCTTTGATTTGCCTTTTCTCACACAGTGCAGTGCGCAGTATCATCTGCCCTGCCCTCTCGCCGAAAAACAGAGCCTCGACTTTTATGCGGCTGTCTCTCCGTATCGCGCACTCTTTGCCGGCGAGCGCCTCACCCAGCGTGCGCTCGAAGCTCGTCTCGGCCTCACCCGGGAAGATCCCTTCACCGGTGCCGAGCTGATTGAAACCTATTCCCTCTGGCAACGAACGCATGACGAGGCTCTGCTTCAGGCTCTGCTCGCACATAATGCGGCCGATGTCGTCGCACTGCCTTCTCTGCTATCCCTCCTTGCGATTCCCGCTTTTTTTTGCGGAACATTTCAAGACTTGACTCTCACGCGTGAGAAAACGGTCGCCAGGCTGTCCGCGCGCAGTGAAACGGCACTTCCCTTTCCGCTCTCGCTGGAAAAGGAGACCGTCTCTCTGAACGCCGAGGGGAACGCTCTGTCCGCCACACTGCCGCTTCTCACCGACACACTCTTTCACTATTGGAAGGATTATCGGAATTATTATATTCTGAAAGAAGACGGCAGCCTGCTCCACAAAAGTCTGGCTGCTTTTGTGGATGCCGCCGCAAAGGAAAAGGCCACCCGCGATACCGCACGTCAGCCGAAGCACGATGCCTTTCTGGCACTCCCCGGGCGCATGAAACCGAAGCAGCCCTGTTTTCAGCGAACCGCGCGCAGCACACCGCTCTACCTGCCCTTCTCCGATTTTGCCGCTACGCCGGCACTCTGCGGCGAATATCTGAACACCCTGCTCTCTTCTCTTTCTCTGCGGAAATAAAAAAAGACCGAAGCCGCAAAATGCGAACTTCGGTTCTTTTTGTTTGATCTCATGAATAGTCGTTTCCCACGGGGGAACCGGTTTACTCAATCACCAAGACGTTGGTAGCCTGCGGTCCCTTAGCGCCGTCGACAATGTCGTACTCGACCTTTGCGCCTTCCTCGAGGGTCTTGAACCCATCCATCTTCAGACCGGAATAGTGCACGAAAACATCGTTTCCGCCCTCATCCGAAATGAATCCGTAACCCTTCTGGTTGTTAAACCACTTGACTGTGCCCTTGCTCATAACCGGTGTTCCTCCGAAAAAATAATCTGTGGCTTGCAGACTTCTGCAACCATCGCTACAATAGCATACGTTAAGGCTACTGTCAAATTATTTCGACAATTCATAGGAGTTTTTACGATGAGACCTCTTTTTTACGCCAAAAACGCGATACAGCACTTTTGCACCATCACAAAACACAAATTGACTGTCATGGATCTCTGCTTCAAAGTCGGCCTGATACGTCAGGGATTGGCACACGATCTCTCCAAATATTCCCCGACCGAATTCATGACCGGTGTCCGTTACTTCCAGGGCGTACGCTCCCCAAACGCCGCCGAGCGCCAGGAACTCGGCTATTCCCGCTCCTGGCTGCACCACAAAGGACGCAACCGTCACCATTACGAGTACTGGGTGGATGTCGACAAAAAGCGCGGCTGGGTCAGCCTGAAAATGCCGCTTTGCTTTGTACTGGAAATGGTCTGCGACCGCATTGCCGCCTCCAAAGTGTACAGCGGACAGGACTACACCGATGCCGTGCCACTCGGCTACTATCTCTCCAAACAAGAGGGGCGCCTCTTACACCCGGAAACCCGGGCACTTCTCGAAAAGCTCCTCTATATGCTCCGCGACAAGGGGGAACACTATACGCTCGGCTATATGCGTTGGCTGCGCCGTCACCCCGCGCTCTATGAGCGCAGAGAACAGCCCGTGCGTCAGTGAGCTTCCCGCTCCAACGCCGTGAGTTCTTCCGGCGAAAACAGATACGACTTCCCGCAGAACTGGCAATGAAGTTCTGCGGGCTTTTTTTCTTCCGCCATACTCTTTAATTCCTTGCTACCGAGACTGATTAACGCTCTCTCGACCCGTTCTCTCGAACAGTCGCAGTGAAAGCGACACGGAAGCTTATCCGTGAGCTTGAGCTCTCTGCCCTCAAAAATCCAGGCGAGAATATCCTCCGGTGTCTTTCCCTCTTTTAAGAAGCTCGTCACAGATCCCACTGTTTTGAGGCGGTCTTCGAGCGCCGTAATCACTTCCTCGGGGCAACCCGGCATAAGCTGCACAATAAAGCCGCCGGCACAGCGAACCGTGTTGTCCTGATTCATCAGCACGCCAAGCCCCACGCCGGACGGCACCTGCTCACTCGACGCATAGTAATAGGCAATGTCCTCCGCGATTTCACCAGAGACCAATTCGACCTGCCCCACATAGGGCTCCTTTAAGCCGAGATCCGAGATGACGGTCATGGTACCTTTGCCGACCGCACCCGCGACATCCAGTTTCCCGAGCTGATTGGCCGGCAGAATCACCGCGGGCTCATAGGGATATCCCTTGACCTCGCCCGCATTGTTCGCCGTGACCAACATTCCCCGCATGGGACCGTCGCCGTCAATCTTGATGGTCAGAAGATCCTGCTTGTCCTTCATCATTGCCCCCATCATGAGTCCGGCCGTCATGAGACGCCCAAGCGCAGCCGTGACAATGGGGCTCGTGCTGTGAATGCGTCTCGCCTCTTCCACCAGATCTCCGGTTGTCGCCGCGAAGGCGCGCACCATGCCGCCTTCCGCAAATGCTCTCACGATATAATCACTCATTATTTACTTCCTTTCCCTGTTCTCGCAGCAGAATTAACATCCGCTCGCTCTCATCCGTTAGCGTCCCCTCGGTCTCCGCATCCATTGCGGCGACAAAGACCATACCTGCCCGCTCTGCCGCTTCTCTGACTTCTGCCAGTGTATAGGCGCGCTGAACATGGGTTTCCTCCGCCCGGCGGTAATAGTCCCCCTCCTCCCGGAGATAAAAGGTCATGTCGTAGATATTCTCCGCAGTCTCACTGTCATAGTGGTTTTCCCAGATGAAACTGCCCTCTTCCCGATTTTCCGCAAAGGTATTGTCCGCGAGTAGCTGCTCATATTTGTAAACGGTATTCATATCAAAGAGGAAGATGCCGCCCGGATCCAGATAGTTGTTGACCAGCCGAAACACCTCAGAGAGTTCTTCCGTGCCGCAGAGATAATTCATCGCATCACAGCGACTTATGATGGCGCGGCAAGTGCCGTAGAGCTCAAATTCCCGCATATCCTGACAGAGGTAAAGCGCGTTACTGCCGTTCGCTATCTTTTTTTGAAGCGCCTCTTCCAGCATTTCCTCGGCATTGTCAATCCCTATCATATCAAAGCCCCGCGCCGCGAGCCGCTCCGTGCAGTTTCCCGTGCCGCAACCGAGTTCCGCGACAATCCCGTCGGTAATACCGAAGGACGCGAGGAGTCGCACAGTCTGCTCACACCAGGCGTCATAGGGAACGCCGTCCATAAAAAGATCGTAGAGTTTTGCAAAACTCTGGTAAGCTGCCATTCCGCGCGCCTCCTATCCCTTCCGAATATGAAAAATGCTCCGCTCTCCTCTGTCCGAAGAGCGGAGCCAAACTTATGCGTTTCTGCCGCAGCAGTATTTGTACTTCTTGCCGGAACCGCAGGGGCAGGGATCGTTTCTGCCGACCTTGACTTCCTTGCGAATCGTACCGCTCTGCTTCTGCTCGCGGTACAGCTCTTTTCTTCTCTCCGCGCTCAGAATGTGATCCCAGGCCTCCAGACCGTAAAGCCACTCAGCCTTTGCCTCCACCATGTTGTAATAGAGCTTCTCCGGATCGATTTCCAGCACAATCTCGGTATTCTCATCCATGGTCTCGGTCGGAATGTCCTGCTTCAGGCTCTCGCTGATGCCGTCGAGAAAGCCCGTCATGGTCTGAATATCCGTGCCGTACTTCTCGGCGAGTTCCTTCACCGTGCCGCGCTCCACCTTGCTCACATCGGCGAGCAGCTTCTCGTAGATGCCCTTCTCAACCAGAAAATAATCCTTCCAGAGCTTTTCCTGCTCCTCTTTGCTGAGCTGGTCACCGTATGCTTTGGTTCTCCAAACTTCTAATAATGTCATAAGTTCACCCTCACTCCCGTGATTTTAGTCGCATTATAGCCTAAGTTTTCATGAATTGCAAATACCGTCAGCGCTTTTTACCCTTCGACTCATACCGGAAACTGCCGTCTTCCTCGTCGATGCGCTCCAAATTGTCATAGCATTCTTCCGCCACCGGCAATTTTTTGCGTCGCAAAAAATGTGCCAGCGCGCGTTCACTGAGCCTGCTCAGTACGGCAAAAGTAGGAATGCCGACCACCATGCCGACTATGCCCCAGAGACCTCCGAAGAACAAAATGGAGAAGAGCACCCAGAAACTCGACATACCGGTAGTCGATCCGAGTATGCGCGGTCCGAGTATGTTGCCGTCAAACTGCTGCAAGACCAGGATGAAAACCAGGAATTGCAAGGTCGTAATCGGCGACACCATGAGCAGAATAAATGCGCTCGGGATGGCACCGACAAAAGGTCCGAAGAACGGAATCACATTGGTCACGCCGACAAACACACTGATGAGGAGTGCATACGGCATCTTCATAAAACTCATGCAGATGTAGCAGATGATGCCGATAATCACGGAGTCGATAATCTTACCGACAATAAAGCTCGAGAACACCCATTTCACATAGCGGAGTTCGGATACAACCTCATTCGCAACCCGACGCGGTAACAATGCATAGAGAATACGCTTAGACTGCGCGGCCAATGCCTCCTTCATGTTGAGCCCGTAAGCCATGACGATGAGACCGATGAAAAAGTTCTTCAGAACCACAAAGAGACGCATCACGCCGCTGGTCATCTGGGTCAGATACTTGTTGAGGTTCGGCATGAAATCCGCCGAAATCCAATGCGCCAGGGTATCCGAAATCTGCCCGTAGCCCTCGAGCACCATCTCTTCCAGCTCAGGATTCTTACCCTGAAACAGAATCTGTATCCAAGCGCTGACGGAATTTGCTCCCTTCGGTAGGCTGTTGGTTAAATCCGAGACACCCGTGATCAACTGCGGAATCAGCATGGCAATCAACGCCGTCAACACAGCCAGAATCACAATAATACAGGTAAAGGTCGCAACCATTTTACCGATGCGTTCCGCATTTTTTTCTTTGCGAAGGCGCTCTGCCTCCGTGAAGAACTTCGTGCTGGAACCGCCGCGAAATTTTGCCATCACAGCCTTGCCCAC
>ERZ773203.549-NODE-549-length-20458-cov-34.811449_pt1 | contig 20458 bp, 13 predicted proteins | sample MGYA00580529_ERZ773203 | MGnify/ENA primary metagenome ERZ773203 (study PRJEB29015, sample SAMEA2738176) | human oral metagenome | biome: human oral; feature: human-associated habitat; material: saliva | place: China | collected 2177 ... | reverse complement strand
CTTGAGACCCTAACCACCTAGAATTAAACCAGTCCAACTTTCGGGGGCTAGTTCACGGCCAGGGGGACAGTTTTATTTACAAGCTCAAGGACAATGGGATTGGGATGGGGGTTAGTGGCCTTCGTGCTCACGCAGACGAGCGAAGGAGCGGCGAATTTCAGCCTCGGCCTCTTCACGGCCTACCCAGTGGGCGCCTTCTACGCTCTTGCCCGGCTCTAGGTCCTTGTAGACCTCAAAGAAGTGCTGGATTTCCAGGCGGTGGAACTCGCTGACGTCCTCAATGTCGGTACGCCAAGAAGCGCGCTGGTCAGCTGCGGGTACGCACAGAACCTTGTCGTCACCGCCCTTTTCGTCGCGCATACGGAACATGCCTAGCGCACGGCAACGAATCACGCAGCCTGGGAAAGTGGGTTCTTCTAGTAGCACTAGGGCGTCTAGCGGGTCGCCATCCTCACCCAGAGTGTCGTCAATAAAGCCGTAGTCGTCGGGGTAACGGGTGGACGTGAACAACATGCGGTCCAGGCGAATACGGCCGGTCTCATGGTCAATCTCGTATTTATTACGGTTACCCTTGGGGATCTCAATGGTTACATCGAATTCCATTTTGAGCTCCTTCCTCGCCCCGCAAAGCCAGGACATGTTTTGGGCTTGCAACGGGTGCGTTTACTCAAGCCAGCCTGCCGATGGTAGGGCCGTTTGGTCCTAGAACTGTGTATAGCACTAGTTTGACTCATTGGCGCAGGGTTTGGGCAAATCTTTGCGATTCTCTTAGGTCTAGATGGAGTTTTGCTCTTAGGGGATCTGCTCTGTCGGAGCAAATCTGGGTGTTTTAGGTAGGTTGTTGATTGCTATCCCATGCAAGCTCTTAGCGATCCCTACGCGTGTTTGGTTGACTTGTAAGTATGTGTTGATCTGCCTGCAGTTTCCTACGAAGATGTATATGAAGTAACGAAAGGAAAATTATGGTGGAAGGCGGGCACCATATGTGGGAGCCTCAAATGAGACTACGGGTATCCCTGTTTGGGCCACTGCTGAGTTCTGGATGCGAAGTATTAATCTCAGGCGATGAGATACACAAAGCGCAGTTATTTGATGCTGAGTTAGCTTTGGTAGATAACGCTACCTCTAGACGACGACATGAATTCGTGGAAACACGGCTTTTGGCCCATGAGGCTTTACAGCGTATCGGTCGTGATGGGCCAATTTTAAGAGGCTGGGCTGGTGAACCACTGTGGCCCTCGGGCATTGTAGGCTCTTTATCTCACTGCTCATCTTTATGTGTCGCTGTGGCGGTATCTTCAGAAAGTTGTCGAGCCTTGGGGGTAGATGTGGATGATTCAGCTGAGTTATCCAACACTGTTATGAAATTTGTGTTCTCCTCAGAAGAGCTTAACTTGTTGCAATTGGCGTCCCCTGTAGAACGTAGAGCAGCATTCTGCGCTAAAGAAGCTGTCTCAAAGGCATTATCTGCATTGGGTGAAACTGTGGATTTTCGTAAGGTGCTTGTAAACCTGACACCGGGTGGGACATTTACTGCTGTAAAAGGCAGTATTGCGTTACATGGTCATTGGAGATGTTACGGCCGACTGGTGTCTGCGATGGTTGCAGTCCAATAGCGACTACTCAAAACGAGCTAAGTCCCCGGATAAGAAGTTGGAGTAAGAAAGAATAAGCTGCATCATCATCATCCACAGGTGTGTCATGCTCAGGGCGAGTCTCAAACTGGACGAAGCCGTGCACAGCAGACCAGATAGACCAAGCGATTAATCCAGGCTCATCTTTACGGATCTTCCCAGCCACCTGGCCGTAGCGTACTAGCTCTGTCATAGAGTCCAGACAGGCCTGGGCGCTAGCGCCAGCATGCCAACGCCACAGCAGGGCATAGACTCCAGGCGATGCTTTAGCGTGCTGACGGTAGACCATGCCTGCGTCATATAGGCGTTGCAGGGGATCTGTGGTGGTGACGCGTAAAAGCTTTTCGCGCAGCTGAAGGAAACTTTCGTCTATGAGAGTGTTAATGACAGCTTGCTTGTCACCGATATGACGGTAGATGCTAGCGGGGGACACCCCGGCTTTTTCTGATAGAAGCCGGATGGTGAAAGCTTCATATCCGTCCTCTTCGATGATCTGTTTTGAGGCGTCAAGTATGAGTCCCCTGATTTCAGCGGTGGGGGTGCGTTGGTTCTTTGTAGTTTTCTGGTTAGTCATTAGATGCTTCTCCGCATTATCTCGCCACTACTGGTGGGCAGCCACTCTTCATGTAGGCCTTTGTGCCATAGCGTGGTTGGCATATAAGAAGTAAACCACAGTTTTGAATTATGTTCCTGCTTGGAAGGTTACGAACTCAGCTACATTGAGGTTGCAGATAGAGTGAGGTGTGTTGGGAACTAAAAATGACGGGGTCTGTTATCCGCTTTTATAGTCAGGTGTAGGAGATAAACGGTGGGCACAACAATGTGCGGGGCGAATGAATTTCCATATCGCCCCGCATGCAAAGTATGTCTCTTCAACTACTGGCTATGCCGTAGTGTTTTTCAAAGCCTGTAGTATGCGCTCCTTCTCTATGGGGGAATCGAAAGGTATTACAGCCCGGATGAGAGTGTCTTGTTTCATAGGCGCTATGGTCTTGCCCAACAGCATGATAAGACAATCTGGGATAGCCTCACCCTGCATGCCAATCCAGGTGTCATGTATCACAATATTGTTGGATGGTGTGTGCCTTGAACTAATTTCAGAATTTTTCTGTTGCTTAATCATTTGGTGTTCTGACTGCCTGGCTGATACATCTTCAAGACCCATCACTTCTACTAGCATGTTTCCTGCTTGCAGGCGAGACGCCTGATTTTGGCTAGTTACAGCTTTTGCTAATCTGTCTGCATCAAGAAAATCATGAGGGTTCATCTCTGACGGATTGACGTAACTAATCTTGATTACTGCCTGGACTTGACTCTGATGCTTTTTTGCCCAATCCAGTGGGCGTAACATGATCAGTGTTGCTGTGGCTAGTTTAGCCGCATTTTGATCAATAAGATGGCTTGGGTTGGCGAATGAAGATCCGACTATCATGCCATCAGCTTCATGTTCTGCCAGTACGAGAGAAGCCATTTCAATAGATCTGGCGAAAGAAAATCGGCCGCCATCGATTACGCAGCTAGGTCCCTGGTAATCAAACATATTGGCTACTCGGCCTGAAACTATGTTGTCCATATAGCCAGGCAGTGCAGCTTCTACGGTTTTGCTTATTGATGTAAGCACGCGATTGCTAAACCAGGTTTGTAGTTCGTAACGTAGATCGTTAGGGATTTCGGCATGGTCAATGGCGTGAAGGAGCTCGGGAAGACGTATACGTAATTCTCTACGGGCTCCTACTGCCAATCCTGAAGGCTGTCCGAGAAAAACGCCAAAAATCTCTTTAGAATCAGAGCCTAGTTCGTTCTGTAAATCCTTAGCCGCCAAAACAGCCAGTCTTTGAGCAACGTCCATGTGAGGCAAAAGTACTGGAGGGGTGCGGAAAACTTTCCAATCAGCCTCCATTGAATCCTCAAGCAGTGTACGTGGTGGATTACATTGTGCTTGAGCTACGCATTGCACTGCGAGGTATAGCACGTTTTCATCGCTAGAATCTTTATGCCACTTTTCGACTTGGTGATCCTTTGTGTACTGTTCAACGACTACTGACGAGTTAATACCTCCAAAACCAAAAGCGTTAATTAAAGCTCTGCGTGGATGATCTTCGGACTTTGGCCATGGAGCAGGAACAGTATGCAACTGTAGGAGCTCAGGGTGCTCAGTTATTAGAGGGTGAGGTGTAGTAACTCCGTGGGTCGGCAAATATTGTTCATGCCTAAATGATTCCAACACTGAAAGCAGATTTGATGTACCTGCCGTTGGGAAACCATGACCAATTAAATTTTTAATAGATCCTATAGATACAGGACTAGTGCGTTGTCCTGTCAGCATTTTTATAATCGCCGTTAATTCGGAAGTGTCTCCGGCAGGTGTACCCGTTGCGTGGGTCTCAATATAGTCAATTCCAGCTGAGGTGATTCCTGCCTGCTCTAAAGCGCCACACATTGCGCGTTGTTGGCCTTTAGGATTAGGGGCGTAAATTGCTTTTCCGCGCCCATCACTTGTTGAATATGAACCTGTAATGACACCACTAACGGGGTAACCGTGTTGTCTCGCATATGAAAGCGTGCATAGCAATACTGCTGCTGCACCTTCCGCAGGTACGAGACCACTTGCATTTGCATCTAACGGTCTTGCGGGCTCGTCACTCAGGCCGCCTATTTTGGCGAAACTGACGTTACCAGTAATAGACATATTCGCCATTGCGCCAACTGCCATTACTAGCGGTTTTACGTGAGTGTGCAGATATCTGGCTGCAAGATCAACGATAAGTAATCCTGATGCACATGCGCCATCAATGACTATGGGATCATTGGACATACCCAATAACTTTGCTGGAAGCTGTGCCAGGTCAGAAGGAGAATTCTTTGTTTCTGAAGCATTGTTACGAGTCAGAATTACAGAATCTATGGCGTGTTGAGTGACGTCTAGAGTGTCTTTACCTAATGTTTCTGTGCATTCATTAAGGATCTCCCTACTTATTTCTGATAGAGCCTGATCTCCGAAAGCTTCATCAGCCAGCATATTGCCAACAAATAAGCGACACTTAGTTAACTCAGATTTATTGATACCGGCTTCAGTAATCGCTTGAGAAGCGGTGTCAATAATCATTTCCTGGGTACGGTTTAGATGGGTCTCATTCGAATGAGAGGCATAGTTATCATAATTAGTGATAAAACCGCCAATACCGCAATAGGTCTTATCAACTGCACTACGGTCAGAATCTACGTAGTTGACGTTTGTGCCCCAGCGCTCAGGTACAGGTGGGTGTATCCCACTTTGACCTTCAACTATCGCATTCCAAAGTTCTTCAGGGGAACATGAATGCGGGGGGAGGATGCATCCGCGCCCAATAATTGCAATTGGTTCAAAATCTGCCATCAGTACTCCTTTGAGGGAATGACACTGTCAGCTGACGTAATGATGTTATGTTTTTGTTCTACCGGACCTAGGAAAGCAAGTCGTACTTCGTCTGCTTGGCATAGTAGATAGCCATTAGCATCAATAATTTCGATGCTAACATTGACACCTTTCTCGTCTTCGGCTAGAAAAACCATCTTTCCATAGCATAGTTCTCCAGCTGCCGGGCAACGGAACTGACGAGCACCATGGATCTGTACCGGCACTACGTGACGGCCCCAGCGTTGAAATTCTCGCATCAATGCCATTCTGCCAACGTTGTCTATCAATAATGGGCAACAGAGGAATTGTGGATTACGCACATCACTGAAAAGCCCTGGTACAGACGGCACAATAAATTCTCCTATCGCGCAGTTATCTCCAACCAGGTTTGCCACACGCATATACCGGAAAGTCGGCCCAAAACTAATGAAATGTTCCGTCCTTGCATGGTAACGAGCAATATCGATAAGTACCCCTTTTTCAAATAGGCTGTCTGGATTCCAATCCGCCTTATATGATTCGGGAGCTTTATCCAATAATTTGAAAGTAGCCGTTGAATGAGTGCGGTGGGGGATCAGGACCCGGCCATCTGGGGCCTTGAAGGTTGAATACAGTTCAGTTGTGATGACCTCACTGCCCTTCCGATCTGTGCGAAAGGCTTCGATAGTGATAGGCACTTCGTCGTTATCACGGCATTTAAGGAACGTTTTAAGTTCCAACTCTTCGAGTTCGACACCAAGCCGTTTCACATTAGATAGGCATGAAGCGGCTTCAATCTGAGTTTCTAGATGAAGTACTCCAGGAAAAGTCGTAACTCCCTTTACCCGGTGATCAGGCAGATATAGGTCACGATCATATCGAAGCATGCGATGTGCAACAAGCGCGTTTTCTCCTCGTTTATCAACGCTATCTAGCATTGGATAGTGCGGTTTGTCTAAGACGGTTCCCGCAGAGTCGATAGGTGAGGCTAGCTCCATATCCGCATCTAGTGAATCCAACTGCCCTTGTGGCTGATTTGAGCCTAACGCCCCCATGATCAATACCTCAGGATCTGCGGTTCCGAGTGCAAGCTCATCAAGGAAGAATTCTGTTCCTACCTTAACTGGAATATACTCCATCCCACGCTCTTGTTTCTGAACAGCAATTACCTGCGGGTGAGCTGCCATGCCTACTTGGCTCCAAGCTGACCATTCCATAGTAACGAATGGGATTTTCTGGTTAGCTGGCGTATTCATTGGAATCGTATGTGAAAGCGCAGAAAGTGTGGCTGCAGCAGCAGTGTAGTCTACCTGCCCGTCCATACCGAAGCGTCCAGATACTGACCCAAAGGAAATGAATGCGGTCAGCGACGGTTCGTCTTTAGTGGCCTGGTACAAGTTAATAAAACCGCCAAGTTTTACTGCGATACTCTTTTGGGTGCGACTTAATGTTTTACCAGGTAGCCTGCCGAACGATTCCAGTCCAGCAGCATGAACTACCAATGAGAGATTTCCCCATTGTTTACGAGCCTTGCGTACCGCATTGTCAGTAGATTGAGCATCTGCGATATCACAAGGAATATAATGTAGATTGCTTCGCGTGGATATAGCGGTCTTAAGGTTATTTGCCAAAGTGCGGATATGGCTTATCCTGTTATATTCCTCAGATAGCTCAATGGCTCCGAGCGAGGGATTATTCCTTTTAGATTCACGGAAGAAGTCAGCCTTTGCTTTATTCCAGTCTTCTTCAGTTAAGTGGAGCCAATCCTTCGCCTGAGGATCATTTATGTCTGAGCGTCCAGTGATCACTACATTGATCTGTGGCTGTTCGTCAGCAAGAGCTTTTGCGCATTCCAAGGCAATACCTCGGGACCCACCGGAGAAGAAGGCTACAGTCCCTGCTGGTAGCTGCTTTCTAATAGAGTATTTCTGCCTTGTTACCAAGGGAATTACGCGAACCACATGACGGCAGCCATGTAGGTAGCCCATTTCGCAATCCTGATCTTGATAATAATGACGTACTTCGTCCAGAATAGCTTTCGGAGTGTCAGTATGAGAATCTACATCAAGGGTTTTGACTTTTAGATTATTAAATTCCTTGCCAAGACTCTTATAGAACCCTGACGCTAATGTATCAACAGGATCGCCACTTCCTGTGGTTCCTACTCCTGAGACACCGCCTGCGCCGGTGACTGACAACCATGCGACATTTCCCTCTGTCTGTTCGATAAGCGGATAAAGAGACTGGGATAATTTAAATGTTTCTGCGTATTTCTCTTGAGCTGTGTCCAACCATGCATCTGTCTGCTCTCCGAATGCTGGACTGCTGCTATTTAGAGAGTGACAATCCAAAATCATCTGGATCATTTCGGATTCTGCAGTGGGATAAGCTCCGCCACTAATGAGCTTGTCTGCAGTAATGGTGTGCATAGTGCGGAAAATAGGTTGGAGCGTTTGTTGGATAGAAGAATCCAATACCTGGTTACCAGATTGAATGAATAAGCAGGAAGAATTAGACCAATCGGTTACTCCTAAATCGATAGAGAGCGGTTTATCGATGATCTGAGGGATAAACCGTTTCACATTAGAAAAAGATTCACCAGAATGAAATTCTTCAGTGTTAGTTTGTTCTTCCTTTTGCAGCCCAGAACTAGCAGCTGCTTGTTTAATGCAGTCAACTATCTGATGTAGTGTGTGTGCTTGGGATAGATCCAGGGACTCAGGTTGCACGCCAATCTGTTCAGCTACTGTCCCCAGTGCTTGCATTTGTTTGACTGAATCAATACCAAGATCAGCTTCAAGGTCCAGGTCTGGGCTGATGACCTCAGCAGGATAACCAGTAACCTCACAGATTGCATCTAGAAGTACATTCCGCAAGTCACTTGCCGTCACCTTAGAGGTCTGAAGGGAAGATGCAGAAGGTTCAGGTGCAGCATTTTGTCTGCTTTCCTGTGTGTCATAAAGCCACTGCAGAGCCTGAATTCGATCAATGGTTTTGGCTCCACCATTGGGGCCGTAGTCAAGACCGAATACCTTTGCTTCGCCATCACGTACTTGATCTGCGATTAGGTTGGCAATTATACGTTTGGGCCCCATGTCTACGAATAGCTTCGCTCCCATAGATAGGCAGGAAGTAACAGAATCGCGAAAATCAAAGGGAGTAACTAATTGTCCAGCAAGTAGTTGCGGTAGATTTTCTATATCGCTGTCTTGCAGGGGCCCCTGAGTGATTGTCGAGATGACCGGAATGCTAGGCTTACGCCATTGATAATTTTCCAACTTACGCTTGAACTCCATTAGGACAGGCGAAAGTACAGGGCTATGAAATCCCACAGGGATTGGGAGTATAGAGCTCTCTATAGACTCGGCGGCTAAGCGTTCCGTAACACGAACGACCAAAGCTTTGGCACCCGAAATAACAAGTTGTTTGTCGGAGTTGATGATTCCAATAGAAAGTGGCCCCTGACAGGACAACGCGGTTACGATGGACTTGATTCTATGCATGTCATGAGAGCTACGTGGTAATACAACCGCCATCGCTCCACGCATACCATAAGGAATAGAATCAATGGTTTCTGCGCGATCCATTACTGCTGATAATCCATCGTCGAATGTAATGGCATCAGACGCGATTAATGCACTGTATTCTCCCAAGCTGTGTCCCATGAACATCGAAATGGGGATGCCGGCAGATTTAATAACAGCAAACATGGCCAGAGAAGCCGTTACGATAGCAGGCTGCATGACTGTAGGCATAGTCAGGCGGCTGTCTTTTCCAGAATTTACTGTTGTAGAAAGGGGCTCTCCGTAGCGTTCTTTGTATAGGCTATCAGCTTGAGCTATAACTTGTTGGGCTTCTGGGAAATTAGACAGGCAGCCTTGAAACATGTTGATGCTTTGACTGCCATGTCCAGGAAAACAAGCTGCAATATCAACGATGGGATTGTGGGGATCTTCCACTAATGCGTTAGCTAGCAGAAGACGATTTGTCATGTCAGTACTCATGATAGATATTTCTTTCTACTGCGGAAGAATGCTTTAGTTGTGTTTGGGCAAAGTGAGCCAGCACAGTAGGGCAAATGCTAGAGACAGGCCAGAAGTAATCCAGCAGGCAGCGTGTGTGGCGCTCATGAAACTAGTTTCGATAGCTTGCTGTGCGCTGTGGCGGATGGCTACTGGTAAATGCGGCAGTATTGAATGCGCTGCCATTACAGAATCTTGGGCAGCTTTTGTTACAGCAGCTGGGATATGCAGGCTAGACAAGGCATCTGCGAGCTTGTCGGGATAGACCGAGACAATTGCGGATCCCATAACGGCCACGCCCAAAGTGCCGCCAATCTCGCGGATTGTGTCATTTACTGCTGAAGCCGCGCCGGTTGAGCTTTCTGGAACCGTGCTCATTAAAGCGTCCGTTGCGGGCCCTTGAACCAGGGCAATGCCGGCTGCCATAAGCGCCATAGTTGGCACAACCGCCAACCAATAGTCACAGTGGGCGCCAACTTGGGTAACCACAAACATGCTTGCCGAGAGGAAAACTAATCCCACTGTTACCACCACGCGGTGCCCAAAACGTTTAGCTAGCTGCGTAGCCAGCGGGGCCACAGCCGCCATAACTACTGCGAAAGGCAAGGTTGATAAGGCGGTTTTTAGAGCGCTGTAGTCGCGCAGAGCCTGGAACCATTGGGTGGTGATAAAGATGAATCCAAACAAGCAGAAGAAAGCAATACAAATTGCGCAGGTACTGCTAGTAAATATGGCGCGGCGGAAGAGTGAAACGTCAATGAGGGGAGCTGGCGTGCGCCACTCAACTGCTGCAAATGCTGCCAATACGAGCAGGGACACACAAATGCCGCCAATAACCTGCCAAGACAGCCAGCCGTAAGTTGGGCGCTCAATAATTGCCCACACCAGCAGCCCCACGCCGGTAACTGACAGCACGGTGCCAGGGAAATCGAATTTTTCGCTGTGGAATGTACGCGACTCGGGCACTGCTACCGCAATACAAACCAAAGCCACCACGCCAATAACTGCACACACCCAGAAAATAGAATTCCAAGCATAGTGCTCTAGCAAGATGCCGCCGATGATAGGCCCTAAAGCGATACCTACACCGGATGTGGCCGCCCATAGGCCAACAGCTAAGCTACGGTATTTGGAATTCTCAAAGATAACGATGATCAGCGACAAGGTTGCCGGATAGATCATAGCGGCGCTGACTCCTAGCGCCACGCGCAGCGCTACCAACTGCCACAAAGTCCAGGAAAAAGCGGCGCCGGCGGAGAATAGGGTGAAGCCCACCAGGCCGATCAGTAGCATCCGCCTACGTCCCCAGCGGTCACTGAGTTTTCCAGCCGGCAGCAGCAGAGCAGCAAAAGACAAGGTGTAGGCGTCCACTACCCACTGCAAATCCGTTGATGAGGCCTTTAGGGCTTCACTTAGCGTAGGGATCGCCACATTGACGATGGTGTTGTCCATGACAACCAGCAACACCACCAGGCATAGCGCAGTGAGCGCTAGCCATTTATTTGCGCGCTGCGGCCTGCTCTGCGTGCTGGAGCTAGCTGGCAGTGACTGCATAGATTGCATATTGATGTTCCTCTAATGTGAAACAACGTTATCTTTAGGTGAAACAATACTCCTCTTTGTCTGGGGTGGTAGCTGGTTGGGCAAATAAGTGTGTAAGGCGACAGTTTTATGCGGCGCGTCGGCACATATATAGGGTGAAGGCGATATCCTTACCTTGAGAGCACTCGTCGCTAGGGTTGAGGTTAGCCTTGATCTGACGTAATCGCTCTTAAACCCAGTAGTCGCCCGCTTCCCCACGGCGTCCACAAACTTGTTTCGGTCTGCCTGCAAGAATGGAAATAACAGCATGCGTAAATTGGTTGCTGCCTCGCTCAGCGTGGCTACCTTACTGGTGGCCGGCGGGTACTACACGCTGCTTGACGCTCTGGACGTGGTACCTGGGTTTGTCACTGCCGCTAGCGTGGATCTTTCTCCGCATCCTTTCCCGACGGCGTCTGGCATTACTCCCGCTGCCTCTAGTGTCACGGCGCTAAACGCTAATGCGCCCGTTCCTGAAAGCTCGCAGGTGCAGTCGCTGATTACCTCCCTAACCTCCAACCCTGCCCTAGCGGGAGGCACTGTTGGAGTAGTGGTTAAAGACTCCCTAACTGGCAAAGACATTGCTTCCACCAACGCCAACTCCGCCATGGTGCCGGCCTCTAGTCACAAAGTTTTGACCGCCACCGCTGCGCTTAGCGCTCTGGGAGCCAATCACCGCGTACAAACCAGCACCTACCTAGAGGGCACCACCCTCACCCTGGTAGGTGGGGGAGATGTGCTCCTAGCTGCAGATAAAGGAGACGCCGGCGCCGTCGTCGGACATGCCGGACTAGGTGACCTGGCCCGCTCAACCGCAGCTGCCCTCAAAGCCAAAGGCGTAACCAACGTTAACGTGGCCCTAGACGACACCCTATTTACTGGCGCCACTTGGCACCCCAGCTGGGACAGCGAATACAGCTCCTGGGCCACCCAGGTGCAGCCGTTAATGATTGACGTAACCAGCCACTACGGCGGCCCCTACCCGGCAGACCCGGCCATGGAAGCCACCACCGTGTTCATCACCCACCTCAAAAACGCCGGTATTAGCGTGCAAGGCCAGCCAACTCGGGCCCAGCGCGGCGCCAACTCCGCCAAAGTGTCCTCAGTAGACAGTGCCACCCTGGCAGAAATCTTGGGTGTGTCACTAACCCGCTCAGACAACACCATGACTGAAGTAGAAGGCCGGCTCGTGGCCGTGGCCGGGGGCCAATCCCATGACTTTAGCGGCGCGACCAAGGCAGTGTTGGCCCAGCTTAAAAAGGATGGCTACGACGTCTCGGGGGTAACCATGGATGACTGCTCAGGCCTAAGCGTCAAAAACCAGGTCAGCCCCAATCTACTGGCCACCATCATGACCCATGCCGCTGGTAAAGACGGGGTGGGTAACGGTCGCACACTGCTCAGTGACCTGCCGGTTTCGGCCTATAGCGGCACTTTGAAGAACCGTTTTAACAACACTTCCGCTGCTGGTTGGGTGCGCGCCAAGACCGGCTCGCTGTCAGGCGTGCGCTCCCTGACCGGCACTATCGTCACCGCCTCAGGGCGTGAGCTTAGCTTCTCAGTGGTGCTAAACAACATTCCAGACGGTCAAGAAGCAGCTGCCCTGGCCGCCGTCGACGACGCCCTAATCACCCCGCTGCGTAACCTCTAAGCCGGCTGAACTTTCACAGTTCGCCAGTTGATAAAGAGATAAAAGTGACGGCTGTTGCGGTGGCACAATTAGTGGCGAAAGTGGCAATCTAGTATTTCAGTGCCATATAGCGGTGGCCCCTAACTGCCGCACGCGCCAGGCGCGCAATGGCAACGCCTTCCTCCTGAACGGATAAATATGAACGTTTCTGACATGGGCACCGACCTGGACCGCGTGCTAATCACTGAGGACCAGCTAAACGAGCGCCTAGACCAGATTGCTGCCGAAATCAACGTCGACTATGCCGGACGCAACCCGCTGCTGCTGGGCGTGCTCAAGGGGGCCGTGTATGTAGTCAGTGACCTTTCGCGCCGTCTGAACTTCTCTGCGCAGATGGAGTGGATGGCTGTGTCCTCTTACGGTTCAGGCACCAAGTCCTCCGGCGTCGTACGTATCCTCAAAGACCTAGACTGCGACGTGACCGGACGCGACATCCTCATTGTCGAAGACATCATTGACTCCGGCCTAACCCTATCCTGGCTGGTCAGCAACCTAACTAACCGTGGCGCCAAGTCCGTTGAGATTGCCACCCTGCTACGTAAACCCGAAGCCGCCAAGGTGGAAATTAACCCCCGCTACATCGGCTTCGACATCCCTAATGAATTCGTGGTTGGCTACGGCCTGGACTACGCCGAGCGCTACCGCAACCTACCTTTCGTGGCCACCTTGGCCGAACACGTCTACGGAGGCTGATTAATGCCGAGCCAAAGCGAGAAAGACCCCTACAAGCGCAGCTCTAAGCCCAGCAAGGACTTAAAAGCAGCAGATAAGCGCGACAAGCGTGACGGTGAGAAAAAAGATGAAGGCCGCCGCAAACTGCGGCCCATGCACTTGTTCTTGCTGTTCTTGATCTTGGCGGTGCCCGGCTATTGGGTGGTTAACTCGCTGCTCGGCTACTCCAATATTGACACTTCCTCTGGCCTAGCCCTGCTCAAGAGCGGCAAGGGGGTTGAGCGCGTCACCATTATTGACGGCAACCAGGTAGTGCAGGTGCGGCTAAACCGCGACTATGTGCAAGCCCCGCGTATCGCTGGGGAAAGCGAATACAACGCGGGTAAACGAGTACAGTTCACCTACGTCACCGCCCAGGCCAAGGAAGTTAACGAGCTAGTTCAAAAAGCCAACCCCAAGGGCGGCTACGACTCGGTTGTGCCCACCACCTCCTGGTGGTCCTCATTCCTGCAAATCCTGCTGCTCTCGGCAGTGTTCCTGGGGGCAATGTGGTTTGTGATGGGACGAATGCAAGGCGGCTCCCGGGGCGGCCTGTTCTCCATTGGCCGCTCTAAATCCCAAATTGGCTCTAAAGAAATGCCTGACGTCACCTTTGACGACGTCGCCGGGGTAGATGAGGCCGTAGAAGAACTACAAGAAATCCGTGAATTCCTCTCCGAGCCGGCAAAGTTTAAGGCCGTAGGTGCAAAGATCCCGCGCGGCGTGCTGCTTTACGGCCCGCCTGGAACCGGTAAAACCCTGCTGGCTAAGGCCGTAGCCGGCGAGGCCGGGGTGCCTTTCTTCTCCATGAGCGGTTCAGAGTTCATTGAGATGTTTGTGGGTGTGGGTGCCTCGCGTATGCGTGACCTGTTTGAGCAGGCCAAGGCCGCCGCCCCGGCAATTATCTTCGTTGATGAGATCGACGCCGTGGGGCGCTCACGTGCCTCTGGCGCCACTACCGGCGGTCACGACGAAGCCGGCCAAACCCTCAACCAGATGCTGGTGGAGATGGATGGTTTTGGCACCGGCTCTAACGTAATCGTCATTGCCGCCACCAACCGCCCTGACGTGCTTGACCCCGCCCTGCTGCGTCCGGGACGTTTCGACCGGCAGGTGGCCGTGGAGGCTCCCGACATGGCTGGGCGCCTAGCCATCTTGAAGGTGCACGCTAAAGGCAAGCCCATGACCGACGACGTCGACCTGGCCCTGGTAGCTAAGCGCACCCCGGGCTTTACCGGCGCTGAGCTAGCCAACGTGCTTAACGAAGCTGCGCTGCTAACTGCGCGCGCCAACGCTAACCTGATCGATAACCGTGCGCTAGACGAGGCCATTGACCGCGTCATTGCCGGCCCGCAAAAGCGCACTCGGGTTATGAATGATCACGAAAAATCTATAACCGCATATCACGAGGCTGGTCACGCCCTATGTGCGGCGGCCGGGGCCTACTCTGACCCGGTCACCAAGGTGACGATTTTGCCGCGTGGACGCGCCCTGGGCTACACCCAGGTGATGCCCTCTGACGACAAGTACTCGGTGACCCGCAACGAGCTGCTAGACCAGCTGGTTTACGCCATGGGTGGGCGCGCCGCTGAGGAAATCATTTTTGATGACCCCACCTCGGGGGCCTCTAACGACATTGAAAAGGCCACCTCCATTGCCCGCCGCATGGTCACCGAATACGGCATGAGTGATCTGCTAGGTACCGTACGTTTGGGTAAGAACGACGACGGCGACGCTATGGCCTCCCTGGGCGGCCCGGGCTACTCTGAGGCGGTTTCTGCACAAATTGATAAGCAGGTGCGCGCCCTGGTGGAGAGTGCCTACCAGGATGCTTTGCAGATTTTGGTGCGTAACCGCCCGGTGCTTGACCGCCTAGCCCAGCAGCTGCTGGAGAAGGAAACCATTCTTGAGGGCGAGCTAGCCCAGATTTTCGCTCCGGTAGCAAAGCAGCCCAAGCGCCCACGCTGGCACGGCGGCGAGCTGGAGGCCCTAAACGCCCAGGTGGAAGCAATTGCCGATCCTGACTGGGAGCAGCTGGAAGCTAAGACCAGAGCTGAGCAGGCTGAACGCTCCGAAAAGCAGACTGAAGTCAGCGCTGAGATTGAAAGTGGTGCTGAGCTAGAGTCCGGCACTGGGACAGAGAACGCCGCTGAGATTAATACTGAGCCAGCATTTGGGGCCAAGGCACCTAAGAGCGAGGAGACCAGCCGTGACTAGCGAGGCAACCGACGCTGAAACTGGCCGCTCGCAAGCTGTGCCGGAAGCCCAAGCGGCGTCGTCGGCACTGGCCCAGACGCGCCCTTATGACGCTGAGGGCGTGCGCAAAGCCGTATATGACCTGCTGGTAGCCATTGGGGAAGACCCTGAACGTGACGGGCTACGCGAAACCCCCCAGCGCATGGCTCGCGCCTACGCTGAGCTATTCGCGGGCCTAAGCGAAGACCCCGCCCACCACCTGGACAAAGTCTTTGACGTGGGCCACGAGGAAATGGTGCTGGTGCGTGACATCCCCATGTATTCGGTGTGTGAACACCACCTGCTGCCCTTCCACGGGGTGGCACATGTGGGCTACATTCCCGGCACTGACGGACACGTAACCGGTCTAAGCAAGCTAGCGCGCCTGGTGGAGGGCTACGCCCGGCGTCCCCAGGTGCAAGAACGCCTCACCGCCCAGGTGGCCGACGCCATGGTGGAGCGCCTGCACTGTAGGGGAGTGCTGGTGGTAGTCGAGGCTGAGCACCTGTGCATGTCTATGCGTGGGGTGCGTAAGCCCGGCTCTAACACGGTTACCTCAGCAGTGCGCGGCATTATGCGCAATCCAGCTACCCGCGCGGAGGCAATGAGCCTAATTTTAGGGCGCCGGGGCTAGGGACTAGTTGGGCTATAAATGCGGCTACGTGAACTACCTAGATGCCTAGTACTGTGCAGTTCTTGGTGATTAGCGGTCACGGCCCATGCATATTACAGATACACTTAAGCACGTGAGCGCGCGTCATTATCCTCAGTTGCCCGGGTGTAGTCTGCCCAGCGACCGCACCTTGGTGATGGGGGTTTTGAATGTAACTCCCGATTCTTTTTCCGACGGCGGCCGCTGGTACCAGCGTGATGCGGCACTAAAGCACGCTTTAGTTTTGCTAGATGAAGGCGCCGACATAATCGATATCGGGGGCGAATCTACCCGCCCGGGCGCCGCTAAGGTGGATATTGAAGAAGAAACCGCACGTGTCGTGCCGGTAATTGAGGCGCTACTTCAGGTGCGCCCGCAGGCAGTTATCAGTGTAGACACTATCCACGCGGCCACTGCCCTGGCGGCAGTTGCGGCCGGCGCCACCATCGTGAATGACGTTTCAGGCGGGCTAGCTGACCCGGCCATGCACCGCACCGTGGCCAGCACCCAGGCCGCCTACATTTGCCAGCATTGGCGCGGCAACCCCCAGACTATGGACCGCCTAACTGACTACCCCGACGGCGTCGTCGCAGGTGTAATCAACGAACTGAACCAGCGCCTAGAGCAAGCCCAAGCAGCCGGGCTAGCCAAAGAACGCATCATTGTGGACCCGGGTTTAGGCTTCGCCAAAACCCATGAGCAGTCTTGGCAGCTGCTTGCGGCGACGCAGCGTCTGCAAGAAGAGCTAGCGGCCCCGGTACTAATTGGGGCTTCACGCAAACGCTTTTTAACCCTGGCGGTAGCTGGCGGCACTGACACCGCTCGCGCCGCCGATCCGGCCCAACGCGACAACATCACCGCCACCACCAGCGCACTCGCGGCGCTTGGAGGGGCCTGGGCGGTACGCGTACATCAAGTTATCCCCTCGCGTGAGGCAATCGCCGCCGCGTCCCTGTGGAAGGAATCTCGATGAGCACTCCCAATACCGTAACCCTGCGCGGACTATCTGCGCGCGGCTATCACGGTGTCCTGCCCTCCGAGCGTGCCGAGGGCCAGATCTTTAGCGCTGACGTGACCTTGTTTTTGGAGCCGGGCGTACTCGACCGGGCTGCGGCTAGTGACGACATCGCCCAAACCGTGGACTATTCACAGGTGGCTAACGCCGTGGTGGATGTTATTCACGGCGAGCCGGTGAACCTAATTGAAACCCTGGCTGACCGGGTGGCCCAGTCCGTGCTGGCATTTTCGGCGGTAGCTGGTGTGGAGGTGACCATCCACAAGCCGCAGGCCCCCTTGGAGGTGGCTTTCGACGACGTCGCCGTCACCCTGGTACGTGGACGCACCCTAATGGCTTTGGCTGTGGCCGGGCCTGACCAGATGGGGAACCTGGCTTTCACGGCCTCACCGGCCTCTGCACTTTCAGCGGTCTCAGGGCTATCTGCGGTTTCCGGCTTGTCGGCAGTTTCTGGCCTGGACACCCTCACCGGCGCCTCAGCTGCGGCCACATCCGCTGCTGTGGCCCCCACCCCGTCCTCGCTGGGCGAGCATGGCGCCCACCGTGGCGAGACCGATGAGCAGGTAGCCATCATTGATGAGCCTGACGCTTTCGCTGATCCCGATGATCTAGACGACTACCTCACCGAGGTGGATGAGGACCAGCCGGCCCCGCCGCCGTGGGGTGAGCGCTCCCAGCTGCCGGTAGATGACCTGCCGGGTGATTTCGCTAAGGCTGCTGGCGCTGGCGCGGTGGCTGCTGGCGGGGCGGCACTTACCGGTGCAGCTGCGGCAGCTGACAGTGCAGTTCGCGCTGGTTCTAGCGCCGAGCAGGACGGTTTATTTGACGGGCAAGCTGGCTCTGCCGACGACGCCGCTTACGCCCCCGGCCACGCCGCCGAGAGCGAGCCGGCAGCCCCGGCTGACGCCGCGCCGGTTCCCGCCCAGCACTCGGGCGAGGATTTTGCCGCTCACAGTGAGCAAGACGAATACAGCGAGCAAGACGAATACTCTGACGAGCAACGTCCGCAGGGCGCCGCCGGCTTTATCGGCGAGCTACATAACATGGACGACTCTGGCCCCTCCCAGGTGCACTGGCACTCGCTACGCACTGAGGATGGCGAGCAGCAGCCGCAGCAGCCCCACCACTCTTTCGAAGAACTGCAGGCGCAAGTTGCCCAAGAAGCAGCCGAGGTAGCTGCCGCAGCTGCCGCTAAGGAAGCTGAGTTCAATGCTGCGGTAACCAGCGCTGAGCCAGCCGCTGACGAACAATATGCTGCCTCTGCCGCCTCCGGTGAGGAAGAGGAAGACCCCACGCGCCTAGTTAACATCAACGAAGTTTTCCACTCTGAAGCATCAGCTGCTGAGGGTGAGGGGGCGCCAGAAGAAGCACCTGAGCCGGCAGACGCCGTCGAGCCTGCTGCTGAGGCTGAACACGTAGATGAAGCGGGCCAGGAAGAAAACGCCTACGTTGACTTCCAGGAAACTGCAGACCTAGACACCCAGCAGGCTGAAGACGACGCTGACTACGTTGACTACCAGGACACCGTAGCTTTGGGTACCAACCCTGAGGCTGAGGACAACTCCGAGTATGTTGACTTCCAGGAAACTACGGCTTTGGGCACCAACCCCCAGAGTGGTGGCCAGGGCATGGCAGTTCAAGCTCCGGCAGATCACTTCACGACTTCCGAGCTAGATAGCGGCGACCAGTCGGCGATGCCTCCTTACGGTCACCACCACCACCCGGTGACCCAGGCTACGCCCCAGGAAGCTTTCGACTTCAACTACGAGCAAGACACCATGGTCGGCTCTAACTCGCTGATCAGCGAGCTTTTCGACAGCCGCCGTGACCCCTGGCAGGACACCAGCAATAGCTGGGTTGCCTCCCAGACTCCTACCTGGCAGGACGCTTACACGGATCCCACTTCGCAGCTGGAGCAAAACGACGCCGCCAACCAAAGTGGTGACCCGCTAGACCGTCGTCCACCCCACGCTGCAGAGTTTGTGCTCTCCCTGGGTGGCAACGTAGGCGGGGTACTAGCAGCCCTGCGCGACGCCGTCCACAAGCTGCAAGACACCCCCGGAATTGAGCTGACCGACGTCGCCCCCTTGGCCCGTACCGCCGCCGTAACCCGCCCGGACCAGGAGGCCCAGCCTGACTACCTCAACACGGTAATTGTCGGTTTAACCGGGCTTTCCCCGCGCGAACTACTGGCTGTGTGTCACCGTCTAGAAGACGAGGCCGGCCGCGTACGCACCGAGCGCTGGGGCATTCGCACCCTGGATGTGGACATCATCTGCTATGAGGGTGTCACCTCTGACGCGCCTGATCTGACCTTGCCACACCCGCGTGCTCACGAGCGTGCCTTCGTGCTGCTGCCCTGGTCTTTTGCCGACAGTGAGCTGAGCCTAGATGGCCAAGACACCGCCCAACTGGCTGATGTAGCCCCCGACCGTGACGGGGTGCGCTGGTTAGCTCTGGACTGGTTGGAAACCGACAACCTGCCCACCTTGCCTACCGGCCAGTACATTGAACCGCCTTACGCTGATGAAGACAGCGATAGCAGTGAGGACCAGTCACAAGACAACGGTCAATGAAACGCACGCGGCTTCGTGTCTTAGCCTTGCTGGCCCTGCTGGGGGCCAGCTGTGGCTGGGCGATTATGAGTTTAGGGGCCCAAATAAACGGCTGGCCCCCAGCTATCGCCTTGCATGGGGGCATTGCGGCCGTAGTGGCGGCGTTGTTGATTTTGGCTTTTGGGTATCGAGTACGCCGCTATCAGCATGACGCCAAATGGGTTAACCCTATGCGCGCGGCTTTAACGGTTAGCGCTGCGCAAGCTTGTGCGATTACCGGAGCCCTGGCTACCGGGGGTTACCTGGGGGCGCTAGGGTTTGCGTTAACTGCGCTGGGTTCGCCGTTTATGATCTCGCTGCGCTGGAACACCGGGGCTTGCGCGCTGGGGTGTTTAGCCTGGATGGTGGCCGGGCTGATAGTGGAGCGTTGGTGCATTGTGGATAACTCTGACGACTCCTCAGAGCCCGGCGCTGGGGCTGCCGCCTAGTTCTCTAGTTCCGACGGTGCGGCCTGGATGCCGCGCGCTAGCGGCACGGTGAGCAACACTGGGCGGTTTTAACCCTTATGCCAGCCTAAAGCGCGGGCAATTTGAGCAATTGCTTCAAGCAGTTTCAAGTTAAAGTCCACACCCAACTGGTTGGGGATAGTGACCATAACATTGTCAGCTGCCGCGACGGCGAAGCTGGAGGCGCGACAGCTCTGGTCCGCCGCCGCCGCGACAACTGGGCATTAGGTCAGCGGCTGCTGTATAGTTCAGTGCATGCTGACCATTGCTTCGCGTCTTGACGTCATGAACCGGCTCGGCCGGGCCATGGCCGACCCGACGCGCTCCCGCATCCTGATGTCCCTGCTCGACAGCCCGAGCCACCCCGCGGTGCTCTCGCGCGAGCTGGGGCTGACCCGCTCGAACGTGTCCAACCACCTGACCTGCCTGCGCGACTGCGGGATCGTGGTCGCCGAGCCCGAGGGCCGCCAGACTCGCTACG
>ERZ773203.540-NODE-540-length-20608-cov-40.805381_pt1 | contig 20608 bp, 18 predicted proteins | sample MGYA00580529_ERZ773203 | MGnify/ENA primary metagenome ERZ773203 (study PRJEB29015, sample SAMEA2738176) | human oral metagenome | biome: human oral; feature: human-associated habitat; material: saliva | place: China | collected 2177 ... | reverse complement strand
TTTCCTCGTAAAGGGTGGGGTGTTGCCGAAGGCATGAATCATAATAATATTGTTTATAATCGAAAAACGGATTTACCTGTTTTTTCCGGTCTTGACAAAAGGCCGTCTGAAAATGGCGACAAACGGGTAGAAATATGCATTTTGCAGGTAGAGTTTGGTTGATTGAACTTTGTTTATTTATGAAGCAAATACCGTCAATGTAAAAGCATTTAGATTTGTAAGAAATGTTGTTTATAGATTACTTATTTGCTTGTTTATTTGATTGGAATTGCTGAACCATATCTGATTTAAAAAGGCCGTCTGAAAAGTTTTCAGACGGCCTTAATTTTAAGCAAGGATAAATTAATCTAGATGGTCGCTGCTTTCGCCAAGATGGTGCGGTTGCCGTTGTTTTCCGCCGAGGAAACAATACCATCGGCTTCCATTTGTTCAATCAGGCGGGCGGCGCGGTTGTAGCCGATGCGCAGTTGGCGTTGGATATTGGAAATGCTGGCCTTACGCGATTTCAAGACAACGGAAACGGCTTCGTCATACATGGGGTCGAGGTCGCTGTCGTTGCTGCGGCTGGTGCCGGTAAAGTCTTCGGTGGAACCGTTGCTCAAAATATCGTCGATATAGTCGGGTGCGCCAAATTGTTTCAGGTATTCCACTACGCGGTGAACTTCATTGTCGGAGGCGAATGCGCCGTGTACACGTTGCGGATAGTTGGTACCGGGTAGCTGGAACAGCATATCGCCTTGGCCGAGCAGGTTTTCCGCGCCCATTTGGTCAAGAATCGTGCGGCTGTCGATTTTGCTGGACACTTGGAAGGCAATGCGTGTCGGAATATTAGCTTTAATCAGGCCGGTAATGACATCCACGCTTGGGCGTTGGGTGGCAAGAATCAAATGGATGCCGGCTGCACGTGCTTTTTGGGCGAGGCGGGCAATCAGTTCTTCAATTTTCTTGCCTGCAGTCATCATCAGGTCGGCAAATTCATCTACGATGACTACGATAAACGGCAGTTTTTCCAATGGCTCAGGGTCTTCAGGCGTGAGGCTGAACGGGCTGCCGATTTTTTCGCCACGAGCGGCGGCTTCGGCAATTTTTTGGTTGAAGCCGGCAAGGTTGCGCACGCCCATAAAGCTCATCAGGCGGTAGCGTTTTTCCATTTCGTTGACGCACCAGTTCAGTGCGTTTGCGGCCAGCTTCATATCGGTTACGACAGGGGCGAGCAGGTGAGGAATGCCTTCGTAAATGCTTAATTCCAGCATTTTCGGGTCAATCATAATCATGCGCACGTCTTCAGGCGTTGCTTTGAAGAGCATGGACAGAATCATGGCATTCACACCCACGGATTTACCCGAACCGGTCGTACCGGCAACCAGCAGATGCGGCGCTTTGGCCAAGTCGGTGACGACAGGCTGGCCGGTGATGTCTTGGCCGAGTGCGAGGGTCAGTTTGGATTTGGACTCGGTAAATGCAGGCGAATTGAAGATTTCGCTCAGGCGGATCATTTGGCGTTTCGGATTAGGCAATTCCAAGCCCATGCAGGTTTTGCCTGGGATGGTTTCCACCACGCGGATGGAAGCCACGCCAAGCGAGCGCGCCAAGTCTTTTTCAAGGTTCAAAACGGCACTGCCGCGTACACCGACATCAGGCTCAATCTCATAACGCGTAATGACCGGGCCGGAATAGGAGTCCATCACTTTGACTTTAACTTTGAACTCGGCCAGTTTTTCTTCGATGGTAATGCTGTTTTCCAGCAACTGTTCTTCAGTTTGCGAGGCGCTTGGGTCAAACTGCGGCGGCAGAAGCAGAGCGGTAGTCGGCAGGTGTGCCTCGGTAAGTGTTGCCGAAGTTGGAATCGCTATGCTTTGCGTACTCTCTTGAACGCTTGGTTCTACGGTTTGCACAGGCGTTTCAACGACTGTCTGTGTATATTCAGACGGCCTTGCGATTGTTTCAACAGATTCAATGGGTTCAATCGTTTCAACCGCTTGAATCGCTTCTGTTTCCGCTTGTACAGGCGCTTCCGGCTCACCATCGAATTCTGTTTCTTCTTCCGCAGATTCGCTGATTAAATAATCGCGGATACTGCGTTCAGGCTGATTGCTAACATGCGCATTGACTTGCGAATCAAAAATCGGCACTTGGATTTTATGTTCGAAAGCAGGCGGCTCGGGGATATCAATCGGCGCAATCGAGGTTTGGAAAACAGGCGGCTCGGGAATATCGGTTTTAGCCATAGGGACAACCGGAACGGCAGGCGGCTCGACTACGGTTGCGTTTGGCGCAGCAGGTCGGGAAATATAAGGGGATTTTTTAACAGGCGCAGCCGGTTTTGGACGGGACGGCGTTGCCGGTGCGGCAGGTTGTGGTGCAACAGCTTCCGTAGCAGCTTGTTTACGCGCCCATCTTTCGGCGGCCGCTTCGGTATGGCGAACTTGACGGCGCAAGCTGGCAGGACGGCTGATTTGTCCCAAGTTGGCCAGAATTTCGTCATTTTCGATGGTGCGTGGAGAGTAGTCGCGCAAAGGAGCGACAGCCGCGGCCAGTTTGTGGCGTGCTGCTGTGCGGCGGGCAAGGTTGTCGTGAATATCTTCCGCTTGGATTTCAGAAGGGAATGCCTGCATGGAAGTATAGGGGAGGATGGCTTCTTTTTCGGCAGTTCTTAAGGCCGTCTGAACGGTTTCGATATGCGGCGCATTGGCTTCTGCCACGCGGACATTATTGGCTCGCGCCAAGGCACGCTCGCGTGTACGGCGCAAGATGGGGTCGTTGTAGTCGATGATTTCCATGCCGGTCATCGGCAGGGATGAAGCACGCAACAATGGAGTTTCGACTTCGTCTTTGTAAATTGGCGCATTTTTTTCGGCCAAATGCTCGTTCCATTCTTCAACCGCAGCTTCGTGCAGGGAACGGGTGGCTTCTTCTAATGTGATTTCTTCAAAATTGCTGTTTTGCACCAAAGACGGGCTGTATTCGGGCGTTTCCATTTGTGCAAACGGCGTGATTTTAGGAATACGTTCCGGTTTGGCAGATTTGCGGGTTTTAGGCGCAACTTTGATTTCTTCTTCAGTTGTTGCGATGTGTTCCGGCTCTTCGGTAAACGGCTCTGCTGTGTGCTCTTCTTCTGTTTCGGTGCGTTGCGTTTTATTGTGTTCGAGCGCGGAAAGCAGGCGGATGCGGGCGATTTTATGGTTGTCGGCAGAGCGCTTGTTCATGCTGAACAAACGTTTCAGGCTGTCCAGTTGGTCGGAAAAACCGACCGGGCTGTCTTCTTGGTTTATTTCTTGTTCGTCGCCACTGAGTCGGGCCAATTCTTGGCGCCACTTTTGCTCTTGTTGCTGGCGCCACCAGAACAAGCCGGCTATGACAGCCAGCAGAATTAAAGCCAATATTGTCCAAAGCATGCGTCCATCCCCTTAATTAAACGGCAAAGTCCGTTATTCTAACGCTTTTTTCGGGTAAACAAAACCAGCCGAAACAAGCTTTAACGGCAAAGGCGGACAGGATTGTCAAAGCTATGGCTTGAGACGCGTATAATAGGCCGTCTGAACATTTTGCGGATGAGATGATGATTTTTCAAAACGGATGGTTTCCCGTTGGTGTCGTGATGGCGGCATGGCCTGTGTTGCTGGTGATTTTTGCTTTGTGTGCAAAGCAGGCATGGGTGTCGGTATCGCAGCATCGTTCCGCATTTTTGGTGGCTGCCGTGATGTTGCCGCTGGCTTGGAGTTTGAATGCCTCTCCGGAAAGCGGACAATTAGCCGGCATGAGCTATCATTTGCTCGCCTTGAACCTGACGGCTTTAATGCTGGGCACCTCTGCCGCGTTCTGCCTTGGCGTTTTGCTGTTTTTTCCGTATTTATGGCTTTGGGGCGATTGGCATATGTTCCCCATCAACGCCTTGTCCGTATTGCTTCCGCCTTTGTTGGTAAACTTGGGTTTCCGCCATTGGGTATCGCGTTTGCCTGCCAATATCTTTATCTTTATTTTTCTGAATGGTTTTTGGGCTGCCGCGGTCGGCATGGTGTTTACCGGCGTAATTTTGGTCGGTTTGTTAGACTGGGCGGATGTGTTTGATACGGCGGTATTATGGAAAACCGCTTTTCCTGTTTTCTTCTTAATCGCTTGGGCAGAGGCATTTTTGAGCGGTATTTCAACAGCCATTTTTATCGCGCTCAAGCCGCAATGGATTTGTACTTTCGATGACGACAGGTATTTGAAATCCGCCCCTAAGATTTGGCAATAAGATATGAAGGCATCCTTGCTTGGTTTTCAGACGGCCTAAATGTCCGAATGACCTGTTTTTGAATTGAATTTTTAACTTGTTATGTTTGCTTATATTTTCCCTATTGTTTACGGTGCCGCTGTCGGGGCTGTATTGCGTTGGCTGTTTGGCTTGGTGCTGGTGTCTTCTGCGCCTTTTTCTATCGGTACATTGGCGGCAAACTGGCTGGGCGCGCTGCTGATCGGCGTATTGGCAGAACTCTTAACCGATCCGCAATGGCGTTTGCTTTGGATTACCGGCTTTCTCGGCAGCTTGACCACATTTTCAGGTTTTTCAGTGGAGATGGTGGGTTTGATGCAGGCGCAACGCTGGGGCATGGCTTTGATGGCAACCTGTCTGCATATTTTCGGTTCATTTGGTTTGACGGCGCTGGGGATTAAATTGGCGCAGATTTGGAAGTAAGCTGCTATTTTTTAATTGAAATATAAACTAAAGGCCGTCTGAAAATCTGTTTTCAGACGGCCTTTGGCTTTATCAATTAGGGTTGTACATAGCTTTTTGTACGCGCTAAATCGGTAATCAACAGCGGATTGTCTTTGCGCATCATATCGATCAGCTCTTGGCAACGTTTGGTTGTTGGATCTTGCCAGAGCCAGTCAAGCTCGGGCTGGGTAAGGCCGACTATCTGAAGAAATTGAACTTCACCGTTTGGTGTTTTGATAGCGGGCAGCTTAGGGTCTGGTGCGAAGGCTACGCCGACGATGGCGGTTTCTGTATCCATTCGGATAGGGCCGTTAGTTGAAGTAAAGTGGTAGGCTTCAAACCAGTTGCCGCTTTCAAAAACGTAACGGCCAAGGTTATTCATCATGTTGACTGCCCAATAAGGCTCGTGTTTGGTGTTGTAGTCAGAATCCGGATCCTGATCGTAAGGGGGAGTACGGAAGGTAAATTCAAATCCCCATTTACTGTAATCTGCACCGGCAAGTTCTGGATTAAAGTAAAGTTCGCTCATGCCGTAGGAAACAATATGGCGATGGAAGGTTTGCTCTTCGCAATCAAAAATGTCGCTATTGTCCAGTGGATCAGTGCCTCCCAACCAATATTTGATTATAGGGCCATAGGAGCGTGGTTTGATATCACCATAAAGTGCTTTAAGCGCAGCATCGATGGCTTCCCAGCCGACAGCCTGATCTTCTTTAAAAGTTTGGCGGTATTCTTGTTCGTTCATTGTCTGTTTCCGTGTCGTTGATAATTGGGTTGTAAATTAATTCGCGTGTTTTTTTAGAATGTGTTATTTCTAAAAATAAAGCGATTTAAATATGACATCTTATTTGCTTTTTTAATCAATGCCAATAGGTAAACAGACGGTTTCTTGACAATAGGGTTTGCCGGACTCGCTTAAGTGTGCCGGTTTGTAGGCGGCAAAGGTGTAGGTCAGGTCTGCGCGGAATGTGTCGGGATCGGCTTCGGCGGTGTCGCAGTTGAGGCCGGTGGGAATATCGAGGGCGACTTTCAGGCCGTCTGAATGATTGAGTTGGCGGCAGAGGGTGGCGATTTCTGCGGGAAGCGCGCCGCTGAAGCCTGTGCCGAATATGCCTTCGATAATGATGTCGTAGCCGTTTTTCAGACGGCCTTCCAGTTCTTGGACGGATATCAATTCAATGTGGGGCAAACCGTTGAGGCGTTCGCGATTGGTTTGAGCCAAAGGGGAGAGGTTTTCTCCGAGTGAAAACAGAATATCGATGTGCCAACCTTGCGCCTGCATATATCTTGCCATGACTAGGCCGTCGCCGCCGTTGTTGCCTTTGCCGCAAACGATCAGGGCGCGTCCGGCTTGGGGATAACGCTGCATGAGGTCTCGGGCGGCAGAGCTGCCGGCATTTTCCATCAGTTGGTCGAAGCTTGTGCCTTTATCGACGGCTGCTTGTTCGCGTTCGCGCATCTGGGCGGCGGTATAGACTTTCATGATTGGCTCTCTTTGCAGGAAGTTATTTGTCGGCGGTATTCATCAGGCGCAAGGCTTTCAGACGGCCTATTTCTTTTTGATATTCCACGAGTCCGATAAATGTACCGTCTCGGCTGTACACACGGATGGGCTGTTCGGCGGAAATGTCTTCGGTAAACTGGGGGCGCTGGCCGTGTTTGAGCATGGTAACGGCGTAGTCGTTTAACTCCAGTTTGGGGAAATGTTGTACCAAAACATCGCAAGGTAGCAACAAGGCATCGCGTTCGGCTTCATCCAATTCTGCCAAAGCTTCGAGCGTGTGGCTTTGGGCAATGGTAAAGCCTGCTGTTTCGGTACGGCGCAGGGCGGTCAGGTGGGCGAATGTGCCGATGTGTTTGGCGATGTCTTCGCTGAGGGTTCGGATGTAAGTGCCTTTGCTGCAACGTACGTCTATCACGGCTTTGGGTGCATCAAATTCAGTAATATCAATGGAGTAAATGGTAATGTCGCGTGCTTTGCGTTCAATAACGATGCCTTTGCGTGCGTATTCGTACAGCGGTTTGCCTTCGTGTTTTAGGGCGGAAAACATAGGCGGCACTTGGCGGATATCGCCCGTTAAAGCTTGGCAGGCCGTCTGAAATTCAGACAATGAAATATCGGCGCGTGCGGTGGCAACGATTTCGCCTTCTGCATCGCCTGTACTGCTGGCTTCGCCCAGTTTCAGCGTGGCTGTATACGCTTTGTCGGCATCAATCAGATATTGGGCGAACTTGGTCGCTTCGCCGAAACAAACAGGCAAAAGCCCTGTGGCCAAAGGATCGAGTACGCCGGTATGCCCGGCTTTTTCGGCACGAAACAAGCGCCTCGCTTTTTGCAGAGCGGTGTTGCTGGAAAGGCCTTCGGGTTTGTCGAGAAGAAGAACGCCGTTGACCGGGCGTTTGGTGGGTTTATTGGTCATATTAATTAGGGAATATTAATGTTCAGGCCGTCTGAAAGGGTTCAGACGGCCTGCGTGTTTTAATCAATCAGTCTTCAACCGGTTTTTCCGCCGCCACTTGGTCGATCAAGCTGGAAATGCTCATGCCGCGTTCGAGTGATTCGTCGTATTTGAAATGCAGCTCGGGCGTTTTGAAGAGTTTGATGCGTTTGGCCAATTCGCTGCGTAAATGGCCTTTGGCGTGTTCCAAAGCTTCTTCGGTAATGTCGCGTGTGCTGTCGTCGAGGACGGTATAGAACACGGTGGCGTGGCTGTAATCGCGGGTGACTTCGACTTCGTTGATGGTGATGAAACCGGCGCGCGGGTCTTTCAGGCCGGTGCGGACGAGTTCGGCAAGCTCGCGCATGATTTGTTCTTTGACACGGTCTTGGCGGGCGTAGCCGCGTTGGGGTTTTCTCATGGTTTTCCTTGATGTATGGCAGGCTGTCGTTTTCAGACGGCCTGCGGTTTGGATTTTGAAAAGTTGCCTATTATAACGGAGCGCGGTTTATTGTGCTTGAACCGAGAAAGGCATATCGATTTTTTGCCATTGAGCGCTTTCGTAGTCCAGCGCATCGGCGATGAGGGGGTGTTGCTCCAGCCATTGGGCGTTGATGCGCAAGATAAAGCTGTGGTTGTTTTCATCGACGCGAAGCTGGGTTTGCGGCGGCAAATCAAGCGGCAGGCGCGAACGGCAGAAGAGGGCAGCCAGACGCAGGGACAATACGGCACACCACATGATTTCGTTGTTGCCGATAATGTCCGCCATTTTCTTGAGGTCGCCGCGATGGCCGATAACCAGTTGTGCCAAAATGGTTTGCTCTTTGCGTGAGAAGCCCGGCATATCGGCGTTTTCGAGAATGTAGGCGGAGTGTTTGTGATAACCGGTATGGGCAATATCCAAGCCGATTTCATGCAGACGGCCTGCGCGGCTGAGGTATTGGTTCCACAGGGCAAGCTCTTGAACGGTTACGTTTTTGGCGTGGCACAGGCTGTTCATAAAGGCTTGCGCGGTATCGGCAACCCGTTTGGCTTGGTTGAGGCTGACGTGGTAGCGTTTTTGGAACTCGGCCGTTGTCTGTTCGCGCATGTCGACATTGAGGCTGCGGCCGATTAAGTCGTAGAACACGCCGTCGCGGAGGGCGGCTTCGGTAACGGTCATTTTGGTCAGCGAGAGTTCTTCAAAAGCCGCCATCATCACGGCCAATCCGCCCGCAAAAACTTCGATGCGTTCGGGTTTGAGGTTTTCAAATTTGGCTTTTTTAACCGAACCGGCCTCGATAATCCTATCGGCAAGATAACGCATGCCTTGGGCGGTAATGTCGGCTTCTTGTGGCAATTCGACCGCCAAAACGTCGCGTATGGATTTTGCCGAACCGGAGGTGCCGATGGCGAAATCCCAACCGGTACGCTTCATCATTTTGCTGATGCGCTGGATTTCGATACGCGCGGCGGAAACGGCGGCTTGGAAATCTTTGGCGGTCACTTTGTTTTGGAAGAAGCGCATGCTGTACGTTACGCAGCCCAAAGGCAGGCTTTCTGTGATCAGCGGTTGCAAATCCGAGCCGATGACAAATTCGGTCGAGCCGCCGCCAATGTCGATAACCAGCATTTTGTCGCCTTTGGGCGGCAGGGTATGCACTACGCCGGTGTAAATCAGACGCGCTTCTTCACGGCCTGCAATGACTTCGATGGGGAAACCCAGCGCCGCTTCGGCACGGGGCAGGAATTGGGCGATGTTTTTGGCAACACGGAAAGTGTTGGTGGCCACCACGCGCACGTTTTCGGGTTGGAATCCGCGCAGGCGTTCGCCAAATTTCGCCAAACATTCCAAGGCTTGTTCTTGAGAGGCTTCGCTCAGGTTTTTTTGTTCGTCCAAGCCGGCGGCAAAGCGAACCATTTGTTTGAACGAGTCGATGACTTTCAGCTGGCCGTTGTTGTTTTCACAAATTTGCAGGCGGAAACTGTTGGAACCCAAGTCGACGGAGGCTAAAACGTTGGCGGGAGTGGTGGTCATAAAAAATACCGGTTGATTAGAAAAACCTAAATGTTACTTGAGGCGCTATCACTTGACAATAAAAGGTATACAGCTCTTTGATTCTGCTCATAGATGTATTTTATAATGCCGATTTTAAGCCAATATATCAAAGGCCGTCTGAACTTTTCAGACAGCCTAAAAAGAGAAAACACATGAAATCGGAAAACCAAGATTCCTTATTTTTATCGCGCCGCCGTCTGTTGCAAGTCGGCGGAGCCATGCTTTTGACGCCTGCGACCGCATGGGCGGGGGCGCAACGTGAAGAAACGCTGGCCGATGATGTGGCTTCCGTGATGCGCAGTTCGATCAATAGCGCCAGCCCTGCGCGGCTGGTGTTTGCCGATTCAAGGGAAGGGGAACGTTGGTTGGCGGCGATGTCTTCCCGATTGGCACGCTTTATTCCCGATGAGGGCGAGCGCCGCCGTTTGTTGGTCAATATTCAATATGAAAGCAGTCGTGCCGGACTCAACACTCAAGTGATTCTGGGTTTGATTGAAGTGGAAAGCGCGTTTCGCCAATATGCCATCAGCGGCGTGGGCGCGCGCGGTTTGATGCAGGTGATGCCGTTTTGGAAAAACTATATCGGCAATCCGTCGCACAATCTTTTCGATATCCGCACCAATCTGCGCTATGGTTGCACCATTCTTCGTCATTACAACAATATAGAAAAAGGCAATATTGTCCGCGCTTTGGCAAGGTTTAACGGCAGCTTGGGCAGTAACAAATATCCAAATGCCGTGTTAGGTGCGTGGCGAAATAGATGGCAGTGGGGTTGATTCGGGATAAAGTGGATAGGGCAGATCTTGCGTGACGTTGGTTTCTGTTGAAACCGTTTTATACCGATGAAGCAGGTTTGCGATAAACGGCTTGCGATTTGACCCCATGCAATTCCTTTGAATCCTGTATAATCAGAAAATCTGTTAATTCACACTTTCAGACGGCCTTTCGCAAACTTAAGGCCGTCTGAAACATTATTTATGGCAAGAGATAACCGCATTCAAATGTTTCCGCACGAATGGCGTGCCAGTACCACACTTTCCGGCGTTTACGCACTGCGTATGTTGGGGATGTTTTTGGTGTTGCCAGTTTTGGCGATGTATGCCGCTTCGTTGCCCGGCGCAGAAAACAATAAAGCGCTGGTCGGTATGGCGATGGGTATTTACGGGCTGACACAAGCTTTGCTGCAACTGCCTTTGGGCATGGCTTCCGACAAGTTCGGCCGTAAAAAAGTGATTTATGCCGGCTTAATTGTATTTGCGGCGGGTAGTTTTTTGGCCGCAGTTGCCGACAGCCTACAGATGTTGGTTGCCGCGCGTGCCATTCAAGGCGCGGGTGCCGTCAGCTCGGCGGTAACGGCTTTGCTGGCTGATTTGACCCGTAACGAAGTGCGGACGCGTGCGATGGCGATGATCGGCCTGAGTATCGGCTTGACTTTCTCCGTCAGCCTAGTGCTTGCGCCGATGATTGCCAGCTTTATCGGCGTATCCGGCCTGTTTGCGTTGACTGGTATTCTGACTGTAATCAGTATCGGTGTGGTTGCCTGGATGACGCCTGATCCCGAAGTGTCAAAAATGCACGAAGACACGCAGGCGCAGCCTTCGCGTATGGGCGAGGTATTGAAAAACCGCCAACTGCTCAATCTCGATTTCGGTATTTTTGCCTTGCATGCGGCGCAAATGGCTTTATTTACCGCATTGCCGTTTGCCATGACGCAGTTGGGTTTGGAAAAAATCCATCACTGGCAAGTCTATCTGCCGTCAACCATTACCGGCCTGATTATTATGGTGCCGCTGATTATCATCGGCGAAACGCGCAACAAACTTAAACAAGTGTTTATCCTTGGTATCGTCTGCATTGCCGCGGCGCAAATCGGTCTGCTGTTTGGAATGCACTCGATATGGTTGATTACCGCTTATCTGATTGTTTATTTCATTGGTTTCAATGTATTGGAAGCCAGCCTGCCGTCTATGGTGTCGAAAATCGCTCCGTCCGATTTGAAAGGTACCGCGATGGGCGTGTATAACACCATGCAGTCGGTCGGCTTGTTTGTCGGCGGCGCAACCGGTGGTTTATTGTTCCAAAAATACGGTTTTGTAGGCGTATTTGCCTTTTGTAGCGTATTAATGCTGCTGTGGCTGGTATTGGCAGTCATTTCGCCGGCACCGAAACCTGTCAAAAACCTCAGCTATCCGCTTAACGCCGAATGGCAACAAAATCCGGATTTGCTCTACCAAAAATTGACCGAAATTGAAGGCGTTGAAAGCATCAGCTTTAGCGCAGACAAACAAACCATTTATATCAAGGCCTTGCAAAAAGGATTCGACCAAGAGGCCGCCGAAAAAATTATCACAGGAGTGTAAAATGTCATTGAATAAAGTTATCCTCATCGGCCGTCTCGGCCGCGATCCCGAAGTCCGCTATATGCCCAACGGCGAGGCCGTCTGTAACTTCAGCGTTGCCACCAGCGAAACGTGGAACGACCGCAACGGCCAACGCGTAGAACGTACCGAATGGCACAACATCACCATGTACCGTAAACTCGCCGAAATCGCCGGTCAATACCTGCGTAAAGGCAGCCAAGTGTATCTGGAAGGCCGTATCCAAAGCCGTAAATACCAAGGCAAAGACGGCATCGAGCGCACCGCTTACGACATCATCGCCAACGAAATGAAAATGCTCGGCGGCCGCAACGACAACAGCGGCGGCGCACCATACGATGACGGCTACAACCAAGGCGGTCATTCCAGCCAAAGCAGCTACCAACAAGCGCCACAACAGCAATACCAATCTGCTCCGGCTCAAGAACCCCCAGCCGCCCCAGCCCGTCGTCCTGCTCCGGCACAACCGACCGCTCCGGTTGATGATATCGACGACGATATTCCATTCTGAGTTACATATAAGAAGAATATGTAAAATATAATTCAAAAGCACCAAGAGAAGCCCTTTAAAACAGGGCTTCTATTTTTTTACATTAATCTTTACAGATTGCATTGAATTCGTTAGTATTTATATATATTAATTTTGCAAATTTAAGCATCATGTATAAATTGGAGACGGTCCTTTTCCAAAATGGAGAACGTTTTCCCCTTTTGGTTAACAAAGAAACAGGGATACCTGATTTCTATTCGACGTTATGGGTTACAGTAGAACTGCGGTATCACTGTGCTGTAAATACGATTAGGAATAAATTAGGGGTTATACAGTGGCTAATGGATTGGGAACAGAATAATAAATTAATCATTAGCGAAATGCTTCAAAAAGAAATAGTTCCTACTGAAAGTGAATTAGAGACTCTTATCAGGCATATGAAGCTGAATGCAGTAAAACAAAAAAAAACTAATTGTACGAAAAGAAAAATTATAAAAAAAGTACAAACTCAATTTATTAAAATTTTTCCATCTGTTTCTTTAAATCATCAGTACAATAGGCTAACAGTGCTTTCAGAATATATTTTATTCTTATCTAAAGTAATTAGAGTTTCTAGTGAATACCAAGAAAAGTTAGCTAATTTGCTTTTATTAATTAAAGCTTCAAAACCTAAAAATCATAAAAATTTTACTGTAAGAGTAAATGAAGATTTATCTAATGGATTGTTAGATGAATTTATGTCTATTGCTAATTATTCTAACCCTAATAATCCATTCCAAAATATAGGTATCAAAAAAAGAAATTACCTGATGTTTATATTATTAAAAGAACTAGGGATAAGACGTGGAGAGCTTTTATCAATCCAGATTCCATTTATCGAGATAGGAACAACTAAACCATTTATTTTAATAAGACGAACTCATGACGATAAATTTGATTCAAGAAAAACACAGGCTGTAAGTAAAACTAAAGAGAGACGTCTTCCTATTTCACAGAAAATAGCTCAACTCATTGATGATTACATTATGAATTACCGTTCTAAAATTCCAAATGCAAATAAACATCCATATTTGTTCGTAACTCATCGGAAAGGGAAAACTCAAGGGAATCCTATTAGTACAAGTTCATTTGATAATGTTATTGTGCCAACAATGAAAAAAGTTGATCCAAAATTTTCTGTTATTCATCCACACATTTTTCGTCATGAGTGGAACTTAGATTTTTCAAAAAAAATAGATAAAAACAATCAGAATGTAAGTAATGATTTTTACCATAAAGATTTTATTTCACCAGAAAAAGAAGCAAAAATGAGGCAACACCTTATGGGACATGTATCAGAAAAATCTGGAGATGTTTATAATCAACGTTATATTCGAGAAAAAGCTAATAAAATACTATTAGAACTTCAAACTGAGTTTCAAAAAAAGTTGACAATTATGAGCCAGAAGAAAATTCTTAGACAATCAAGAGATGGATATGCGTTTTATGAAAATGAAAACTCTTGGCGTATAAGTAAAGATATTAAACTAAATTTCTCTCAAGCTGTATTGAATATAGATAAAAAAACATTAAATAGCTTTAGAAAAACATTAGCTATCTATGCTGAAAAATACTCTAGCTACCATACTATTAATATGTACAATAGATTTCATGAATTAGTAGTTAATACGCAACTAAAAACCATTGATACTTATACGCTATTAAATTGGAAAACCAACTTAGGAAAAGAACGTGAATGGCATTTAGGTTCATTAAAAGGTTTTTTGCTCTCGTGGTACGAGTATGGTTATTATGGAGTTGATAAAGCTGTTGCATCTCTACTAGAAAGCTTTACTTTGAGTGGAAATGATAAAGGTAAATCGGTAATAATGAGATGCCCTTATACGGGAGCATTTACTGAAAATGAAATTTTAGCTTTAATGACAGAGCTGGCTAGACTTTGGAAAGAAGATCTTATTTCATTTGAAACATATACATATATCCACTTACTTCAAGCTACTGCAAGAAGACCTATTCAAATACGACATTTAAAATTTGAAGACTTGAAAAAAGAAGCTTCTCAAGGAACATGGAATTATTTCCTAAATATACCTAGTGCTAAAAAGAGAGGTGGGTTATTTAGAAAAACATTTAAAAAGATTGCTATTACAGAGGACTTGTATTTAGTTCTCTTAAACTTTTTAGAATATCAGTATAAAAAATTGCTTAGCCTGGTTGATGAAACATTTATATCAGATTATAAAATGAAATTACCAATGTTTATTGATTGGCGTTTTCTGAAGAATAATATAAAAAATAGGAATTTTGATCTTTCATTATTAGAATTAGATATTTTTCATTACTCGAGCTCTTCATTAGAACTAAATGTATTACGAAAATTCTGTATACATCAAAAAGCTGTTTCAGAGCGAACAGGTGAAATTATTCATGTTAATGCAAGACGTTTTCGTCATACAAGGGGGATTAACCTAGGGAGAAAAGGAGTTGGTGCAGCGATTATAGCAGAACTACTAGATCACTCAGATACACAAAATGTGAAAGTCTATACTGAAAATACAGCGGATACAGTGCAATATATTGATCGCGTTATGGGTGCTGAAATGGGAAAACTAGCCCAAGCATTCGTTGGCAGAATTATTTCTAATTTGAATGAAAGTGAGAGAGGATTTGATCCAACATCTTTAATAACTAATAACGGAGTAGATACTATAGGCGCATGTGGGACGAATGATTTTTGTATAACTGGTTATGAGACTTGTTATTTATGTCCTAAATTTAGACCTTTGGTTGATGGTCCACATCAACAAATATTAAATAAACTGTATAAAGAGAAAGAAGAACGTTTAAGAAGAACTAAAAGTATAGATTATGCATCTTCTAAGGATCGTATTATATTGGCTGTTGAATATGTTGTTCAAGCGTGTAATGAAATGAAAAAAAATATGGAGGCTCATTAATTATGAATAATACAATTTTTTTCCAAGTACATGAGAATCCAAAATCCAGTTTAGAAAATTTTATCACTTTCTGTAGAAACAAACTTACAGCTTTCGGAAGTGATTGTTGGGACAATAATCAATGGAGAGATACCTTTAATCTTCACAACATTCAAGTTCGTTTTTCCACAGATAGGGTTAAATCTACATCCTATCAATATGAGCCGTTATCTGAACCATTTATTGATTTTGCTAAAGCATACATTCGTTATGTTTACTCTCAGCAACCAGTTCGTCAATTATCACGGCATCTTGAGTCATTACGTATGGTTGAAATGGCTTTATACAATGTAAAAGACAATTGCGATATATTACAACTCGATAATTTAGTCATTAATGAAGTTGAAACCCTTGTATTGAAAAAATATAAAAAAGATACTGAATCAGTCAATAAATTAGGATATCAACTTGAGAAGTTATTTGATTTTTGTCGTGAAAATGGGATTACTCCAAATTTGTCTTTATGGAATAACCCATATAAACGTCCTAGAGATTTAACGATATTGCTTGATGAAAGAGGAAAAGAATACCGTTCAAGTAAAATGCCAACAGATGAAGAAATGATGTTGGTAGCCAAACTCTTTCATGATGCACCAAATTTAGATAAAGAAACTGAGTATTATACAGCAGTTATGGCTCTACTTATGGTTGCTCCATCTCGTTGTTCTGAGTTGATGTCTTTATCTGTTAATTGCTTAGAATGGGAAGAAGATAGCCTAGGAAATAAGCAATTAGGTATTCGATGGATACCTGCAAAAAATGGAAAAGAGGGTTTGAAATGGGTTCCTAGTAGCATGCAAGATGTGATTATTGAAGCAGTCAAACGTTTAACAGATATAGGAGCTTTAGCAAGAAAAGCAGCAAAGTTTGCGGAAGAAAATCCGAACACGGTAATGATATCACCAGATCAAGGTATGCAAGTATCCCATTATTTACCTCAAAAACCTTTAACTGAAATAGAAATAGGTAAGGTTTTAGAAATTAATGGAAAGCATGGGATTAAAACTAAGTGGTTTGAAAAGTTAATGAAAGAAAATAGTGGTGTTATAACTCCCAATGTTTTAGGGAAATACTTATACGAAAAATATACCTCAAAATTCAATTACTGGCCATATATTGATAAAAATAAAAACGTTAAAGCTTCTGAAGCCTTATTATTATTCAGAGAAAATGAATTTCATGATAATTTTCTCCCTAAAAAATTTTCTTTTATATTACCAACAGTAAATCTTATTAATGATAGATTCTGCTATTCTGATACACGCCCTAAAACATCATTATGGGAAAAGCATTGTATAACTACTTCGAAAGGAGAGTTTGTTAGATTGCTATCACACAATGCAAGGCATTGGTTAAGTACAAAAGCTGAGAGAGGTGGAATGGATGAATTAACTTTAGCGAACTGGGCAGGGAGGGCTAGAATTGCAGATAATAAGGCTTATGATCACAGGACAGAAGAAGAAAAAAGTGAAGCAGTTCGGAATTTACTTATTCCCGAATATGCTTCACTTTTAGATAAAATTCATTTAAATCTTCCAGTAACCTATGAAGACTTAGGAAAAAATAGAATTGGAATTGCAACTATAACGGAAATAGGCATTTGTGAACATGATTATGCAATGTCGCCATGCTCTCGCCATGGGGATTGTGAAACATGTAAAGAACTCGTTTGTATTAAAGGATTAGAATCATCTTTAGAAATATTAAAGCTTAGAGAAATTCAACTTACAGAACAATTTAATAAAGCGAGAGAGCACCATAAATTAGGTGTTTTTGGTGCAGATCGGTGGATAAGTAATTTGGGATGGAGATTAACACATATAAAAACCAAAATTGCATTTTTAGAAAATCGGGAAATTCCAAATGGATCATTATTACGAATTCCTGATGAGTATGACCCTTCCCCAGTTAAATTAGCTTTACAGGAAAAAGGAATGGATATAGACATTCTAGAACCAGATACAGCTAAATTAGACAATGATTTGTATAGACTAATGGAGTTATAATATGCCCAAAATTCTTGTTACAGAAGAACGTTTAGAAGACATTATCATGTTAATTAAGACCTGGGAAGGTAAATTAACTTGGGAATTACTTTGCCACAAAGTTTCAGAATTATTAAATGTTAAAAGTATTGAAAGACAATCCCTAGCTAATTATTCAGATATACAAGGGGCATTTAGCAAACAAAAACATATACTTAAAGAAAAAGCAAAAGCTAACCCAGAACCGAATGTAACAATGGATTATCTGCAAAAGCAAGTTAAGAATTTAAAAGCTCAGGTACAACGTTTGGAAGAAATTAATGAGCGATATAAACAGCAATTTATTGTATGGCAATATAATGCATATATGCATGGTATGACCCAAGTTACTTTAAATAAGCCTCTTATTGCTGTTAACCGTCAACGTAGGTAATTTATAGGATGTAAGGTAAATTATTTTTACTATAGTAGTCTCTACAAAAGATCGTCTGAAAATCAATTTTCAGACAATCTCTTCACACCTATTAAACTTCTTGATGGGTAGAGTAGAAGACAATTTTCGTCAACATCTACTTCTTCCGGGCAGAGAGATACAGCAGTTTAATGGCGCGTCAAACACTATTATACTGAACTACTTTCCGCTCAAGCCCGCACCGCAGCTTGCAGCAGCCTCCACTAAATCTTAATTTTGTTAACAATATGGATTCGCTCAGCTTCGCTCACGTCTTGCCGGAGACAAGCACGCGGCCATGTATGCAAAAATTTAAGACTGCTGCATGATCATTAATCCCAAAGGTATTCCAAAAATAATTGTCCAAACTGGTTATCGGAACAGGAGCGCGATTGAAGTGTAACGCGAAATTTCAGGCAATCTGCATACCTCGCAATGACTGTGGCTGTCTAAACCCCGCCATTTCAGGAATGAACCATGCCCAACACCCCCATATCATCCGAACATCCCCACGACAGCACCCTATCCCCCTGCATGCTCACCGACTGGACATTCACGTGCTACCACACGCCCGGTAAATCCGAGTATGCCGTGGTGTACGGCACAGTCGTCCAAGATGGTTCGGGACGTTTTACCGCAGGCAGCCGAATCCGCACCTCGCCCGTTACCCTATGGGCGGCACCGCTGGCTCATACGCACAACTCGGTATATTGCCTGCCGGAAGGTGCAGGTTGCTTTTGCGACCTGCCTGCAACCTTGCAGCCTGCCATCGACTGTTTGGGTATCGACCCTGCCGAAGCGGCCGTTATCCTGCAAAACGCCTTCATGCAGCCTGCACATACCTTGCCTGAAACCGCCTGTTTCGGCGTTCCGGTGATGCAGCCGGCAGGACAGGGCGATTGTCCGGTCGTCATGGAACGCCACATCGCCGAATTGCCGTTCTACCTGTTTTGGCGGGACAGCAGCATCGGTTCGGCCCAAAGCCTGATAGACGGACAAGCCGCCGTGTTTCTGCACGATTGGAACGCATTCTGCCGACGGTTTGTTCGTACCGGCAGACACCGCGGCCAAACCGGCCACACAGGCGACAAAGCCGCAGATGGCCAATACAGCTATTTCGGCCTGCCGATTGTGCATACGCCAGGACAAGACAATGCCCCTGCCGTACCGGAAGCCGACATCGCCAAACTACCGTTTTACACCTATTGGCACACCGCCTGCGCTTCCGATGTGCACCGGTTAGCAGACGGCAAACGCGTTGTGCCCCTTGCCGATTGGGAAGCCTTCTGCCAACGGTTGGTATTGACCGGCAGATAGGCGGGCAAAAAAAGTGCAGGCTGCTTTTTATCGCCCCAACTCCGTTTCAGACGACCTCTAAAGCAGCCTGCACCTTATTTTTCATTGTCAGATGACCAGAAACCGAGTATCCCATGCCTCAAACCTATTTCACAGCCGACTGGCACTTCTCCCATCCCAACATCGCCCGATACTGCCCGCAATTTCGCCTGCAAAGCGATAACGCCGACGAGTTGAACGAATACCTGATCGACTGCTGGAACCGCGTCGTTACCCCGCAAGACACTGTGTACAACCTCGGCGATGTCTGCTTTGCCAAAAAGCCCGCACACATCGAAGCCGTGCTGTAACGGCTTAACGGGCAACACCATTTGATTTACGGCAACCACGACTACCTGATTCGGCAAAACGAAGCACATTTCCTCAACACGCGCAAAGCCGACGGCCATCCGTTGCTCTCGTCCGCCAGCCATTACCTGCGGCTCAAACTGCCCGAAATCGGCAATACCGCGATTTTGTGCCACTATCCCTTATACGAATGGGACGGCATCCACCACGGCCTATACCACCTCTACGGCCATCTGCACGACCGCATGGCCGCCGTCAAAGGGCGTGCCCTCAATGTCGGCTGGGATATGCACGGCCGTTTCCTGACCGAACAAGATATTGACAGCTTCCTGCGCGACCTCCCTGCCGTTCAGTATTTCGACGACAAGCAAAACGTTATTGTCGGCAACAGCACGGAAGATGCGGCTGCAAAAGTTCGGGCGAGATTGACAGCATTGAATGAATGAGCTTTTATTTTAGAGATGAATTTTCAGGTAGCCTTGAATAGTGCAGGCTGCCTGAAAAACAGTCGGCAAAACAAAAGGACGGGTTTTCAATCCGTCCTTTTTGCATCAGCAATACCGCCAAGTGTCCCGCATGAAATGAATGATCTCGTTTAACGGCACAGGCGTAAGCGTAAACTGCTTGTCCCTCCTGTTGTGTAGGAAAACGTTGCGTTGTTTACACCACAGGTTGAGAAAAATAAGCCTGCAAGACCTCAAACGGCGTATCGCCGTTCAAACTGCGGTGCGGCTTCACAGTGTTATAGAAATTAACAAAGCGGCACAACTCCTTTCGCCGGTGTTCCGGACTGTCAAACAACTGTTTCTCATGCCACATCTCCATCAGGGTGCGGATAACCCGTTCCGCCTTACCGTTGGTCTGCGGACGGGCAACCCGGGTAAACTTTTGACCAATCCCGTTCTCATAACAGGCTACACCGAAAGCATGGTTGGCCGAGCCTTTATATTCCGTACCGTTGTCGGAGTAAACGCACTCAATCAGGTATGGGCAGGGATCAATCAGGTGTTCAGTCAGAAACTTGGCGGCACTGTCTGCGGTTTTGTCCGGCAAAATGGCGGCGTATAGCTCCCTTGAGAAATCGTCGATGGCGACAAACAGGTAATCCCGCTTATCGGTGGCTTTCTGCCCTTTGAGCAGCGGCAGCCGTTTGGTATCGAGATGTACCAGCTCTCCGGGGTAGGATTTATTGTAGCGTTTGGCCTGCCTTTTGAGTTTTTCCTGAATGCCGCGTTCTACCTTGGCCAGGCGTTTCATTCCGTACTTTGCCTGTTTGAAACGGTTGTTGGTACTGGTTTGGGGTTTGAGCAGTCTGCCTCTTGCGGCTTTAAGTGCGCGGTAAATAGTGATGCGGCTGACTTGGTAGTGGCGTGCCGGGGAGGTGACGCTTTCCTTCCCCTGCGTGTAGGCCAGCCAAATGGCTTGGCGGTGGTGCGGGGTGAGACGGGTGTTTTTGTGCATGTTCATGTTTCAGTATTCTCCTGGAAAT
>ERZ773203.539-NODE-539-length-20618-cov-10.479162_pt1 | contig 20618 bp, 13 predicted proteins | sample MGYA00580529_ERZ773203 | MGnify/ENA primary metagenome ERZ773203 (study PRJEB29015, sample SAMEA2738176) | human oral metagenome | biome: human oral; feature: human-associated habitat; material: saliva | place: China | collected 2177 ... | reverse complement strand
ACTTCTTGATAGCATGGACTTTGCGGTCAATGTTCATGCTTCCCTCCTCCCTAAACACCGTGGTGGTGCTCCTATCCATTATGCCTTGATTCAAGGGGATGAGGAAGCAGGAGTGACCATTATGGAAATGGTTAAGGAGATGGACGCAGGAGATATGATTTCCCGTCGGAGCATCCCGATTACAGATGAGGATAATGTCGGTACCTTGTTTGAAAAATTAGCCATTGTTGGTCGTGATTTGCTTTTAGAGACTCTTCCTGCTTATATAGCTGGTGACATTCAGCCAGAACCGCAAGATCCAAGCCAAGTAACTTTCTCACCAAATATCAAACCTGAGGAAGAAAAATTAGACTGGAACAAGACCAACCGTCAACTTTTCAACCAAATCCGTGGGATGAATCCATGGCCAGTTGCTCATACCTTCCTAAAAGGAGAACGTTTCAAAATCTATGAAGCCCTACCTGTAGAAGGTCAGGGGAATCCGGGTGAGATACTCTCCATCGGTAAGAAAGAATTGATTGTCGCAACAGCAGAAGGAGCTCTATCTCTCAAACAAGTTCAACCAGCAGGGAAACCTAAGATGGACATTGCTTCCTTCCTCAACGGTGTGGGACGAACTTTGGCAGTAGGAGAACGATTTGGTGACTAAAGTAGAAACGGCTAGAAGTTTAGCCTTAGAGGTGCTAGATGACGTTCTTGTCAATCAAGCATACTCCAATATCGCCTTAAATAAACACCTCAAAGGAAGTCAACTGTCAGCGGCAGACAAAGGTTTGGTGACAGAGTTGGTCTATGGAACTGTAGCTCGAAAACTCACACTAGAGTGGTACATTTCTCACTTTATTGAGGATAGAGATAAGTTAGATAGCTGGCTCTATGTTTTGCTTCTCATGAGCGTCTATCAACTCCAATACTTGGATAAGCTTCCTGACCATGCAGTGGTCAATGAAGCAGTGGAAATTGCAAAAGCTCGTAAGAAAGGTAGTGAAAAACTAGTTAATGCTGTTCTGCGCCGTATCTTGCGTGAAGGCTTGCCAGATATTGCAAGTATCAAACGTAAAAATAAGCGTGATTCCATTGCTTACTCTCTTCCAGTTTGGTTGGTTTCTAAGCTCAAGGAAGAGTATGGAGAAGCGCGAGCTCAAGCGATTTTTGAAAGTCTATTAAAACGCAACAAAGCCAGTATTCGTGTGACAGATTTGGGGCGAAAAGAGGAAATCAAAGTTTTGCTTGGCGCAAGTAATTCGATTCTGTCAGCTGCTGGTCTGATCAAGGAGCAAGGGCATTTTGCTAGTCATGACTTATTTGCTGAAGGGGCTATTACCATCCAGGATGAGTCTAGTCAGTTGGTTGCGCCGACACTAGATTTACAAGGAGATGAGCAGGTTTTAGACGCTTGTGCAGCTCCTGGTGGCAAGACAGCCCATATGGCTTCTTATCTAACTACGGGACAGGTGACGGCACTGGATCTCTACGACCATAAACTCACTTTGATACAAGAGAATGCGGAGCGTCTAGGTGTAGCGGACCGTGTTCAAACGCAAAAACTGGATGCACGAAAAGTGCATGAGTTTTTTGGCAAGGATCAATTTGACAAGATTTTGGTCGATGCGCCTTGTTCTGGTATTGGACTCTTACGTCGAAAACCAGATATCAAATACAATAAAGACACTGCTGATTTCGCGTCATTACAGGAAATTCAGTTGGAAATATTAGGTAGTGTTTGTCAAACACTACGTAAAGGTGGTATAATAACTTATAGTACCTGTACTATTGTCTCTGAAGAGAACTTTCAAGTTGTTCAATCATTTTTAGAAAGTCATCCAGAGTTCGAGCAGGTTAAACTAGAACACGAATGTAAGGATATCCTGAAAGATGGCTGCATCCTCATTACTCCAGAATTGTATGGAAGTGATGGATTCTTTATCAGCCAATTTCGCAAGATATCCGATTAGGGAGGAACTGACACAATGGAGATTTCATTATTAACAGATGTTGGTCAGAAACGTACAAATAATCAAGACTATGTTAATCTTTTTGTCAACCGTGCCGGTCGTACATTGATTATCTTAGCAGACGGTATGGGAGGACACCGAGCAGGGAATATTGCCAGTGAGATGGCAGTAACAGATTTAGGTGTAGCCTGGGTTGATACTCATATCGATACCGTTAATGAAGTTCGTGAATGGTTTGCAGAACATCTAGAAATCGAAAATCAAAAAATTTATCAAATGGGGCGTGATGATGCTTACAAGGGAATGGGAACAACTTTAGAAGCCCTTGCAATTATTGATAATCAAGCTATTTATGCCCACATTGGAGATTCTCGTATCGGCTTGATTCGTGGTGAAGAATACCATCAATTAACGAGTGATCATTCTTTGGTGAATGAATTGCTTAAGGCAGGTCAATTAACACCTGAAGAAGCTGAAGCTCATCCACAAAAGAATATCATTACCCAGTCTATCGGGCAAAAAGATGAGATTCAACCAGATTTAGGAATCGTAAGCTTGGAGCCGGGTGATTATCTTGTTATGAATAGTGATGGTCTAACTAACATGATTTCAGGTAGCGAAATCTATGACATCGTGACAAGTGATATCTCACTTGACGACAAGGCGGCAACTTTAGTGCGTTTTGCAAACAATGCCGGAGGGCTTGATAACATTACTGTTGCTTTGATTGCGATTGAGGAGGAATCAGAATGATCCAGATCGGCAAGATATTTGCCGGACGATATCGGATTATCAAACAAATTGGCCGCGGAGGGATGGCAGATGTCTACCTGGCCAAAGATTTGATTCTGGATGGGGAAGAAGTTGCTGTAAAGGTTTTAAGAACCAACTACCAGACTGACCCAATCGCTGTTGCGCGTTTTCAGCGTGAAGCTCGTGCGATGGCAGATCTAGATCATCCTCATATCGTTCGAATTACAGATATCGGTGAAGAAGATGGTCAACAGTACTTAGCTATGGAATATGTAGCTGGTCTTGACCTCAAACGCTATATCAAAGAACACTATCCTCTATCAAACGAGGAAGCAGTTCGTATCATGGGACAGATTCTCTTGGCTATGCGTTTGGCGCATGCAAAGGGGATTGTTCACCGTGATTTGAAACCTCAAAATATTCTCTTGACTCCTGATGGTACTGCGAAAGTTACAGACTTTGGGATTGCAGTAGCCTTCGCAGAAACCAGTTTGACACAGACCAACTCTATGTTGGGTTCTGTCCACTATCTATCACCTGAGCAGGCGCGTGGTTCTAAGGCAACTATTCAGAGTGATATTTATGCGATGGGAATTATTTTCTTTGAAATGTTGACCGGTCATATTCCATATGATGGAGATAGTGCTGTTACGATTGCACTTCAGCATTTCCAAAAACCACTTCCTTCAGTCATCGCAGAAAATCCATCGGTGCCACAATCATTGGAAAATGTGGTCATTAAAGCGACAGCCAAAAAATTAACAGACCGTTATCAAACAGTTTCTGAGATGTATGTTGACTTATTGAGTAGTCTTTCATACAATCGTCGCAATGAACCAAAGCTAGTATTTGACGATACAAGTAAGGTTGATACAAAAACCTTACCAAAGATGTCCCAATCTACTCTGACTGCGATTCCTAAAGTTCAACCGAAGGAAGAAAATCCTCAGACTAAAAAGCCAAATAAAAAGGTAGCAAGTAAAGAAACTGCTCCAAAACCAGTCAAGAAACGCCGTTTCAAAGCAAGATATTTGGTACTTTTAGCTAGCTTTATACTTGTTTTGGCTTCCCTTTTCTGGATTGTATCGAAAACACCAGCTACTGTTGAAATTCCAAAAGTTGCAGGTCAAACTGTAGCTGAAGCTAAGGAAAACCTGAAAAAAGCGAATTTTGAGATTGGTGAGGAGAAGGCCGAAGCTAGTGATACTGTAGAAGAAGGTCGAGTTATCCGAACAGATCCAGATGCTGGCTCAGCACGAAAAGAAGGAACAAAAGTTAATCTTATTATCTCTTCAGGTCAACAATCCTTCAAGCTTGGAAATTATGTTGGTCGTAAATCAACAGATGTTATAGCAGAATTGAAAGGGAAAAAGGTTCCTGAAAATCTCATCAAGGTTGTTGAAGAAGAATCAAGTGAAACAGAGGCAGGTCTCGTTATGAAACAAAGCTTGCCAGAAGGAACTACATATGATCTTAGTAAGGCAACAGAAATAGTCTTGACTGTAGCTAAAAAGGTAACCAGTGTTTCAATGCCAAGTTATATTGGTTCTAGTCTTGAATTCACCAAGAATAACTTGATTCAGATAGTCGGTGTTAAAGAAGCCAATATTGAAGTGGTAGAGGTTTCTACAGCTCTAGAAGGAACTGCCGAGGGTACAGTTGTTAACCAAAGTCCAAAACCAGGTGAAAGTGTAGATTTGAATACAACTCGTATCAAGATTTCCATCTATAAACCGAAAATAACTACAACAACAAATCCTACAATAAGCAATCCTAGTCGTGCAGAAACATCTCCACAGATTAGAGAACCACAGGCTAATCAAAACACTACAACGTCAGATTTGCATCGAGGGGATAACTAGTCAATCTTTGTCACAGTTTTTGTGACAAAGATTTTTTTTCCTTCAAATTTATGATAAAATAGTAAGGAGTTTTAAAAGGAGGGAAACATGGACGAAGTCAAACAACTGAATGCAGTGATCGATGTCATTATGCTAGCAGGAACGATTCTGCTTCGTAATGGATCTGAAATTTATCGTGTTGAAGATACCATGATTCGGATTGCTCATTCACAAGGCATCATGGATTGTAATGTTTTGGCCATGCCTGCAGCTATTTTTTTCTCCATAGAAAATACAAATATCTCTCGAATGAAGCGAGTGACCTCCTCTGCTTATAATATTGAGAAGGTGTGTGATGTCAACCAAATTTCACGGCAACTCGTATCAGGACAGCTTGATTTGGAGACAGCCTTTATTCAACTCAAGCAATTAAATGTCAAGGCATCTCCCTACACCAATGTTCAGCTAACCGCTGCAGCGACTCTCAGTGCTCCCTTCTTCTCTATCATGTTCGGGGGGAATGTCTACGATGCTATTGGTGCAGGAGTAGCGACCATATTCGCTTTCACCTTTTCCCTTTACGTAGAAAAATTTATTCGAATTCCCTTTATGACAGCTTTTGCAGGTGCTCTTGTTTTTGGCTTGATTGCACAATTTTGGGCGCGCTATTCTGGTTTTCCATCGACAGCTGATTTGGTCATTGCTGGTGCTGTTATGCCTTTTGTACCTGGAATTGCCTTGACCAATGCTGTTAGAGATATTATGACCAATCACATTAACTCTGGTATGAGCAAGATGTTTGAATCCTTGCTAATTACCCTTGCCTTAGGGGCTGGAACATCAGTCGCCCTTGTACTCATGAACTAATATGACACTATCAACATTTTTATTGCAAGCTCTGGCAAGTTTGCTTGCCATTATCACCTTTTTAATCGTTTTAAATGTCCAGCGTTCCATGCTCTTCCCTGGTGGGGTTTTGGGAATGTCTATCTGGCTACTCTATCTGCTACTCAAGGAACCAACCAATGTTATTTTGGCTACCTTTATTGCCGCGGTGATTGGTTCTTGTGTCAGCCAGATTATGAGTATTCTCTACAAAACACCAGCCGTTGTTTTTGCATTAGCCATCTTGGCTCCGCTAGTTCCAGGTTACCTGTCCTATCGAACAACTTCCTTCTTCGTTACAGGTGACTACGGTCATGCCATTTCTAGTGCCATGCTAGTCATGATGTTGGCCCTTGTTATCTCCATTGGGATGGCCAGTGGAACAGTTTTGTTGAAATTGTATCATTATCTCAAAAAGAATCGAGCTAGCTAAGACTCGATTTTTTATGGCTCTTCAGTTCAGTTTGTTAGAGTATCCTAAAATGAGATAAACTTTTAAAAATGAACTTGATTTGGGGAATCAAGTCTTTTTTCGCTCATTTGACCTCAATTATGATAAAATAGAGGTGTACAAATTTTTATAATGAATGATAAAAATAGAGGTAAATATGACAATCGGTATTGATAAGATTGGTTTTGCGACCAGTCAATACGTTTTGAAATTACAAGATTTAGCAGAAACCCGAGGAATTGATTCTGAAAAATTGAGTAAAGGACTCCTTTTAAAAGAATTGAGTATCGCTCCTTTAACAGAGGATATTGTTACCTTGGCTGCTAGTGCAGGAAATTCTATCCTGACTGAAGAAGATAAGCAAGAGATTGATATGGTTATCGTAGCGACAGAGTCTGGGATTGACCAGAGTAAAGCTGCAGCAGTCTTTGTACACGGTTTGTTAGGAATCCAACCTTTTGCTCGTAGTTTTGAAATCAAGGAAGCTTGCTATGGTGCAACAGCGGCCCTTCACTATGCTAAGTTACATGTAGAAAATTCTCCTAAATCAAAAGTTTTAGTGCTGGCTAGCGATATTGCAAGATATGGTGTCGAAACTCCTGGAGAACCAACTCAAGGTGCAGGATGTGTTGCCATGTTGATTAGTCAAAATCCACGTGTTATGGTCTTCAACAACGATAACGTTGCGCAAACTCGTGATATCATGGACTTTTGGCGTCCAAATTATTCAACGACACCATTTGTAAATGGAGTCTACTCAACACAGCAGTATTTGGATAGCTTAAAAACGACTTGGGAAGAATACCAAAAGCGTTATGATTGCGACTTGAATGATTTTGAAGCTATTTGTTTCCATTTGCCATATCCAAAGCTAGCTCTCAAGGGATTGAAAAAAATTCTTGATAAATCTCTACCTCAAGAGAAAAAGGATTTACTTCAAAAACACTTTGATGAGTCCATTATTTATAGCCAAAAAGTTGGGAACATTTATACAGGTTCACTCTTCTTAGGTCTCTTATCTCTTCTTGAAAATTCTGATAGCCTGAAAGCTGGAGATAAGATTGCCCTCTACAGCTATGGTAGTGGTGCTGTATCTGAGTTCTTTAGTGTGGAATTAGTTGAAGGCTATGAAAAACAATTGCAGAATAATCGCTTAGAGTTGCTAGACCAACGTCAAGCATTGAGCGTAGCTGATTATGAACGAATGTTCTTTGAAGAAGCGAAATTGGATGAGTCTGGATCTGCAACGATGTCAGGTTATGAAGGGCAAGACTATGCCCTTGTTGAGATTGTAGACCACCAACGTCGCTACAGCAAGGTTGAAAAATAATGAAAAAAAATTGGAATGGATTTGCTAAAAAATCAATTCAAGAGCGTCTAGAGTTCGTTAAGTCTCAGGCGCTTACTTCTATCGAAGCCCAAGAAAGTCTTGAACAGAATGAAAATCTCAGTCTAGCAGTAGCTAACCAATTGAGTGAAAATGTGGTAGGAACCTTCTCGCTTCCATACTCAATCGTTCCAGAAGTTCTGGTAAATGGTCAAGAATACACAGTTCCCTATGTGACCGAAGAACCATCTGTAGTTGCTGCAGCTAGTTTTGCTAGTAAGATTATCAAACGTGCGGGTGGTTTTACTGCTCAGGTTCATCAACGCCAAATGATTGGTCAGGTAGCTCTTTATCAGGTTCCAGATAGGGATAAGGCTTGTCGGGCTATTCTGAGTCAAAAAGCAGAGATACTCGAACAAGCAAACCAAGCCTATCCCTCTATTGTCAAACGTGGTGGTGGAGCGAGAGAGCTAAAAGTTGAGAAAATTTCTGGTGAGGCTGACTTTTTAGTGGTTTATCTCCATGTAGATACTCAGGAAGCCATGGGCGCCAATATGCTCAATACCATGCTTGAAGCTTTAAAACCTAGTCTAGAGGCTATCAGTCAAGGACAAAGCTTAATGGGGATCTTATCCAACTACGCCACAGATTCTCTAGTAACTGCAACTTGTCGCATCGCTTTTCGTTATTTGAATCACCAAAAAGATGAAGCGCGCGAACTAGCTGAAAAAATAGTTTTAGCTAGTCAGTTTGCCCAAGCAGATCCTTATCGAGCAGCCACTCATAACAAGGGTATCTTTAATGGGATTGATGCTCTCTTGATTGCTACTGGAAATGATTGGCGTGCTATTGAAGCGGGAGCGCATGCCTATGCGAGCCATGATGGCGCCTATCGAGGTCTCAGTCGTTGGACTATGGATTTGAAAACAGAAGAGCTAATTGGAGAGATGACCATGCCGATGCCGGTTGCTACCAAGGGTGGATCAATTGGTCTCAATCCTCGAGTCGTGCTCAGCCATGAGTTGCTAGGTCATCCATCTGCCAAAGAATTGGCTCAAATTATCGTTTCGATTGGTCTTGCACAGAATTTTGCAGCCCTTAAGGCTTTGGTCAGTACAGGTATTCAGCATGGACACATGAAACTTCAGGCAAAATCGTTAGCGCTTTTAGCAGGTGCGACTGAGGCAGAAGTGCCTAAGTTGGTAGAAAGCTTGATTGCAGAAAAAACTTTTAATCTAGAAAAAGCACAGACTCTTTTGAAAAAATTAAGATCATAAGAAAAACTCAGACGAAACTAGTCTGAGTTTTTTGTTTATACTCAATGAAAATCAATGAACAAACTAGGAAGCTAGCCGCAGGTTGCTCAAAACACTGTTTTGAGGTTGTAGATGGAAGCTGACGTGGTTTGAAGAGATTTTCGAAGAGTATTAAATACTTTTACCTGGTAAGAGACTAACTGGTAAGAAATAACCAGTCGTGGCAACTTCTTTCCCCTCGATTTTTTGGAGTAGTAAATCAACTGTCAGGCGAGCAATTTCTTCCAAGGGTTGTTTAATGGTAGTAAGGTGAGGATAGAAATTCTCGATAAAATAAGTTCCGTCGTATCCAATAACCTTAAGTTGTTCTGGAACAGAAATAGCAAGTTCCTGAGCGATCTTCATCACTAAGATGGCTGTCAAATCATCCGATGCGAAAATAGCATCTGGTTTTTGTTTAGTTAGGATAGTTTTGATTTCCATTTCCTTGCGGAGGGGTGAAAAGTCACTGGAAATATTGATGATGGGAGCTTTAGGGAAGATAGAAGCAAAGCCTGCATGCCGAAGTCCAGTTGGTGAATTGGAGTTGTCATTACCTGTAATCATAATAACAGACTTAGCTCCAGTTTTCTCTAAAGTTTGAGCTGCAAGGACTCCACCAGCATAGTTATCAGAGGAAACAACAGGAATGTCCGGTGATAGGTTACGGTCAAAAGAGATAATTGGTGCTGTGACGCGATTGTAGTCTTCGATCCCTAAGTTATGGCTACCAGAGATGATGCCATCCACTTGGTTGGCTTCTAGCATTTCAAGATACTCACGTTCTTTTTCCGAATCGTGCTCACTATTGCAGATGATCGTCTTGTAGCCTTTTTTGAAGAGTTCGTGTTCTAATTTGTCAATTAACTCTGCATAGAAAACATGGCTGATTTTTGGGAAAATCAAACCGATTAACTTGGCTGATTTTCCTTGGAGGCTACGAGCAAGGTTGTTAGGTTTATAGCCCAACTCACGCATAGCTTCGTTGACCTTTTGGATGGTTTTTTCAGACAGATAACCCTTTTTATTGATGACACGTGAAACGGTAGTAGGGCTGACGCCAGCCAATTTTGCGACATCAGTTAGTTTTGCGACCATATTCTAATTCGTAGTAAGTTCCAGTTGGGTTTCCAGATTTTATGAGGATTCCATTTTGGTTCTCATGTGGGAAAACACGACCAGAAAACACTTTTTCTCCTTTATTAATGAAAATTTCAAAGACTGAATTGTCGATGAAGATATTTACGGTAGTAGCTTGATTATCAATTGGACATGAGCGAGTAGTTCCAAATTCTTGAGCGTATTGCTCACCTGCCTGACTGCGGTCAACGGTAACTTGGCCATTGACAAGATCAAAGTTGATCGAGAGTCCTTTGCCGTCTTTATCTGCAAGAAGGACGATTTCACTTTGACTATTAGCCTCTAAGTTAAGCTCAAGTTCGTAGGTGTTCTTAGTTTCAGAACGATTTGAAAATTCCTCTTTTGAAGCACGGAGTTCTTTGATAGCAGCTACAGGATACTGATAGAGTTTGCCATCTTTAATGGTAAATTCTTTGACTAATGAGAAAGTTCCTTGGTGATCAAAGCGATCAGATGGATAAGAAACATCTGGTAAACCAAGCCAACTTACTGCTAAGGCACGTCCATCAGGAGCATTGAAGGCCTGAGTAGCATAGGCTTCGAAACCATAGTCTAGATTGTGTAGTTCAGACACATCTACCAAACGAGCATTTTCAGGGTCGAAGGAAGCACCGATTTTATACATATTTGGATAGATATTGTCATATTCTAGAACCTTTTTATCCAAACCTTGTGGACAGTAGAGAAGGACAGGTTGTTCTCCGACAAAGACAAGATTTGGGCACTCCATCATATAGGCAGTGCGGTCATTGTTGAAGTCCAAATCACCAACTTCTTGCCAGTTTGTATAATCATTATCGATAGCTTTGTAGAGACGGACAAATCCTTTTTTCTCCAAGTCTTGTCCACCAACGATTGCGTAGTATTGTCCTTTAAAGTTAAAAATCTGTGGATCGCGGAAGTGGTCAGTTGCATCAGCAGGTTGATCAATCAAGACCTTATCAATTTTTTCAATCTTACCGTCCTTATCCATTAAGGCACCGATTTGATAAGGGTGACGCACCCAGTTTTCATCACGGACATTTCCCGTATAAAATAGAAATAACTGATCGCCAAACTGCATAGCAGATCCAGAGTAAGCACCGTGGCTGTCAAGTGGAGTATCAGGTAAGATTTTTACACCTGTTTCAGTAAAGTGAACCAAGTCGTCGCTTTCAAGCTGAACCCAAGATTTCAATCCATGAGCTGCACCAAAGGGGAAGTTTTGGTAAAAGACAACCCACTTGCCATCAAAGTAAGAAAAACCGTTTGGGTCGTTAAGGAGTCCTTCCTTTGGTTCTATATGATAGCTGACATGCCATGGGGATTGTGCCATCTTTTCTTGGATTTCTTTTCTTTCTTCTTGAGTCCAATCTTCATAACGTCTGTAACGACGTTCAGTAGTCCATTCCATTTCTATTCCCTCCATAAATTCTACTATCTTTATAGTAAACGTTTCCTTTTAAAAAAGCAAGTCTTTTATCATAAAATTAAGAAAAAAATGTCAAACGATTGACAGAAAAAATTTGAAGGAATTTATGAAAATAAATGAAAAAATGAAAGAATTTGCAAAAAAATCTTTAAAAAACTCACAATAATAGGTAAAATATTGCTTGTTTTATTTCAAAAACATCAAAAACAATCAAAAAATTCAAAATGCTAAAATTTTTTCTGCAAAACGCTTGACATATTTTAAAAACATGATAGAATTATATGCGTAGGGCGGATAAAATCGCTTTCAAACATTTTACAAATTTTTTATAAGGAGATTTTTGCAAATGACGAATACAGAAATTGCAAAAAAAGTCATCGAAGCCTTAGGTGGACGTGAGAACGTTAACAGTGTTGCGCACTGTGCGACTCGCCTCCGTGTGATGGTTAAAGATGAAGCGAAAATTAACAAAGATGCTATCGAGAACTTGGAAAAAGTTCAAGGTGCTTTCTTTAACTCAGGTCAATACCAAATCATCTTTGGTACAGGTACAGTTAACAAGATGTACGATGAAGTTGTTGCGCTTGGCTTGCCAACATCATCTAAAGATGACATGAAAGCAGAAGCTGCGAAACAAGGGAACTGGTTCCAACGTGCTATCCGTACTTTCGGTGACGTTTTCGTTCCAATCATCCCAGTTATCGTAGCAACAGGTCTTTTCATGGGTGTGCGTGGTCTCTTGACTGCTCTTGGAATGACACTTCCAGCTGACGTGACAACTTACACTCAAATCTTGACAGATACAGCCTTCATTATCTTACCAGGTTTGGTTGTGTGGTCAACCTTCCGTGTATTCGGTGGAAATCCAGCCGTTGGTATCGTTCTTGGTATGATGCTTGTTTCTGGCTCACTTCCAAACGCTTGGGCAGTCGCTTCAGGTGGTGAAGTAACTGCGATGAACTTCTTTGGTTTCATTCCTGTTGTTGGTTTGCAAGGTTCTGTTCTTCCAGCCTTCATCATCGGAGTTGTCGGAGCAAAATTTGAAAAAGCTGTCCGCAAGGTTGTTCCAGATGTCATTGACCTCTTGGTAACACCATTCGTGACACTTTTGGTCATGTCTATCCTTGGACTCTTTGTCATTGGGCCAGTTTTCCACGTCGTTGAAAACTACATCCTTATCGCTACAAAAGCGATCCTTAGCATGCCATTTGGTCTTGGTGGTTTCTTGATTGGTGGGGTTCACCAATTGATCGTCGTGTCAGGTGTGCACCACATCTTCAACTTGCTTGAAGTTCAATTGCTTGCTGCTGACCATGCTAACCCATTCAACGCTATCATCACAGCTGCCATGACTGCTCAAGGTGCTGCGACAGTAGCCGTTGGTGTGAAAACTAAAAATCCTAAACTTAAAACACTTGCTTTCCCAGCTGCTCTTTCTGCCTTCCTAGGTATTACTGAGCCTGCTATCTTCGGGGTTAACTTGCGTTTCCGTAAACCATTCTTCCTTTCATTGATTGCTGGTGCAATCGGTGGTGGATTGGCTTCAATCCTTGGACTTGCTGGTACTGGTAATGGTATCACCATCATCCCTGGTACAATGCTTTACATCGGTAACGGACAACTTGCCCAATACCTTCTTATGGTAGCTGTATCATTTGCACTTGGTTTTGCCCTTACTTACATGTTTGGTTATGAGGATGAAAAAGAAGTTGCTACTGAAGTAGCGACAGAACGTTTGGTCCAAGAAGAAACAACTGGTAACATTCCAGCAACTCTTCAAAATGAAACACTTGTAACTCCTATCGTCGGTGATGTTGTAGCTCTTGCTGATGTTAATGACCCAGTCTTCTCAAGTGGAGCTATGGGACAAGGTATCGCTGTGAAGCCAAGTCAAGGTGTGGTATATGCACCAGCTGATGCTGAAGTTTCAATCGCCTTTCCAACAGGACACGCTTTTGGTTTGAAAACAACTGATGGTGCTGAAGTTTTGATTCACGTTGGTATCGACACTGTAACAATGAACGGTGAAGGTTTTGAAGCAAAAGTTGCTCAAGGTGACAAGGTGAAAGCAGGCGATGTTCTTGGAACATTTGACTCAAACAAAATTGCTGCAGCTGGTCTTGATGATACAACAATGGTTATCGTTACAAATACAGCTGACTACGCTTCAGTAGCTCCAGTCGCAACAGGTTCAGTTGCGAAGGGGGATGCTGTGATTGAAGTGAAAATCTAATTAATCCTCTCAAAATGAAAACGAACAAATGACATGTTTGTTCGTTTTTGCTTGAATGGTAAGATTTACAGAGGAAAATCTAAAAAATAGAGAAATTTAGACTTTCGAAATATGCTATAATAAAGAAAATAAAAACAAGAGGTTTATCATGACAAAATTATATGGAAGCTTGGAAGCGGGCGGTACAAAGTTTGTCTGTGCTGTCGGTGATGAAAACTTTAATGTTGTAGAAAAAACACAATTCCCAACAACAACACCAATCGAAACAATCGATAAAACCATCGAGTTCTTCTCAAAATTCGATAATCTTGCTGGTCTTGCAGTTGGTTCATTTGGTCCGATTGATATTGATAAAAACTCAAAAACTTATGGCTTTATCACTACGACTCCAAAACCAAACTGGGCAAATGTAGACTTGCTTGGTGCCCTTCGTCGCGCCCTCAACGTGCCAATGTACTTCACGACAGACGTAAATAGTTCTGCCTACGGTGAAGTGGTTGCTCGTAACAATGCTGGTGCTCGTATTGAAAACTTGGTTTATTACACAATCGGTACAGGTATTGGTGCAGGTGTCATTCAACGTGGTGAGTTTATCGGCGGTGTGGGTCACCCTGAAATGGGTCACTACTATGTTGCTAGACACCCAATGGATATTGAAAAAGAGTTTAATGGTGTTTGTCCTTTCCATAAGGGATGTCTGGAAGGCTATGCAGCTGGTCCAAGTTTGGAAGCTCGTACAGGTGTTCGTGGGGAAAATATTGAACTCAACAACCCTGTTTGGGATGTTCAAGCCTACTATATCGCTCAAGCTGCGGTTAATGCGACAGTGACTTTCCGACCAGATGTCATCGTATTTGGTGGTGGGGTCATGGCTCAGCAACACATGTTGGATCGTGTGCGTGAGAAATTCACATCCTTGCTCAACGGTTACCTACCAGTTCCAGATGTGCGTGATTACATCGTAACACCAGCAGTTGCAGAAAATGGTTCTGCCACACTTGGGAATTTTGTCCTTGCAAAAGAAGTTTCAAAATAAAGCACAAAATCCGCTTGGGTAACCAAACGGATTTTTTATGTGTCAAAGCATTTGCCAGAAAAAGTCAATAATATAGGTCAGACCATAGGTATAAACCACGAGAGTAAAGGGCTTGGTCAGAACGATGATAATCATATAGCGCTTGAAACTCATCTTGGTCAGGGCAGCCAGCATACAGAGAAAGTCAGCTGGGCTAATCGGCCAAATCATCATAAAGATAAAGAAACGGTCAAAACGATTTCCCTTATCTAGCCAGCCGATATACTTGTCATAGGTGCGCTTGCTGACGACAGACTGGACAAAAGCAGCCCCGTATAGGCGCACCAGATAAAAGATAATGGCACAGCCAATCACGATGCCGATATAGTTGTAGATAGTCCCGATGATGTGGCCGTAGATAAAGACGCCAGCCACCGAGGTCAAGGCCCCTGGAATGATAGGGACGACCGTTTGTAAAATCTGTAAAAAGATAAAGAGAGGTGGCCCCCAGATACCTGCCTGCTGGATAAAGGCAGAGAGGGTTTCCTTAGACTGTAAAATCCCAGCCTGATAAGCCCAAATACAGAAAATCAAACTCCCAACCCCACCGACAATCGATGAGATATTGATAACTCGCTGCAGAAGGGGAGAAACAGCTTTCATTTGTTTATCCTGTGACATGTAAACTCCTCATAGATAGTATAATTCTACTATACCATATTTTGGAGGAGAAAGGGGGGATGGATTGTTTTTGTGAGGGGAAGAGTGATGGATTTTGAGTCTAAACATGCTATAATAGACCTAGTATAAAATTTGGAAATTTCAGGATATGAATAGTTCAAATGAAGCGTAAGGAAGGTTTGCGATGGCAAGACGAAAAGATTTTTCTGAATTAACAAGAGTACAAATCCCAGCAGCTCTGCATTTGATGCGAATGGGTTATACCTATCTTTCTCGTAATAGTAAAGAAATTGAAGAAAGAGATCCAGATACCAATATTCTTGTATCTGTTTTTAAGGAGCAATTTTTAACATTTAATAACTACTTAACAGATGAAGATTTTGAGAGAGAATTGGCCAATATCAAGCTGGAACTAGATCAAAATGATTTAGGTCGTTCCTTCTTTAAAAGGATACAGGGACAAGAAGGTGCTGTTTATATCGATTGGGAAAATCCTGAAGCCAACATCTTCCATCTGGCACTTGAAGTTACTTGTCAAAATGGGCAAGATGAATTTCGTCCGGATATAGTTGTGTTTATCAATGGACTTCCTCTTTCTTATATCGAAGTTAAACAACCCAATGCTATCCGAGATGGAAAGACAGGAATTCAATCCGAACAGGACAGAACCAGATACCGTTTTGAAAATCGTAAGTTCCGTCGTTTTAACAATATTACCCAGTTGATAGCTCTATCTGATAATTTGCCTTATATCAGTGGCCAAGGTCAACAAAAACAGGGTTCTTACTATGGTTCAAATGCCTATTCAAAAACAAAGTTTAATGCTTTCAAGGAAGAAAGAGAAGTAGATTTTCTGAATTCAATTGAACCTTTAAGAGAGGAACAAATTGATTTCGTTCTTGAGGATGTGAAGCGTTTTGCTCTCAAATCTCAACCAGAATTTACAACAAATTTACAGCCCGACACTCCCTGCAATACTTTCCTATCTTCTTTGTATCAAAAAGAACGCCTGCTTTTCATGCTTCGCTTTGGACTGGTCTACGTCGAAGAAGAAAGTAAGGAAGGTCAGATACAATTGCAGAAGCATGTCATGCGTTATCCGCAATACTTTGCGACAAGAGCTATCGAAGAAACCATTGCAAAAGGTGTCAAAAAAGGTGTTATCTGGCATACACAGGGCTCAGGTAAGACGGCCTTAGCTTTCTTCAATATCCGCTATCTGACCAATTATTTCTCAAAACAGGGAATTGTCCCTCAGTTTTACTTTGTCGTTGATCGCCTGGATTTAGCAGACCAAGTCTTTAAGGAATTTACCAAAAGAGGTCTAGAAGTTAAGCGCATCAACAATCCTCTAGAACTCAATCAAAAACAAGATGGTTATGATGTCGCTGTTGTCAATATCCAGAAGTTCAAAGATGATTCAGACCTGACAGACCGCTCTGGCTATGATCTCAATCGTCAAAATATCTACTTTATCGATGAAGCCCATCGCTCTTATAACGAACGAGGTTCCTACCTGCCAAATCTCTATCAGGCAGATACCAATGCGATCAAGATTGCCTTGACTGGGACCCCCTTGATTAGCTACAAGAAAGATGGTAAGACCAAGGAAAGCCATGCGACTACACGTGATATTTTTGGGGATTATATCCATAAATACTACTATAACCAGTCTATAGATGATGGTTTTACCTTGCGTTTGATGCGAGAAGATATCGAGACGTCCTATAAAGATAATCTCAGAGCTATCAATGAAGAAATCCAACGTGGAGATCTGTCAAAAGAAGATATCTTTGCTCATCCGCACTATGTGGAACCTATGCTTGATTTTATTCTGGAGGACTTTAATCGTGCGCGTGATCTGGTTTTTGATGACCAGACTATTGGTGGTATGATTGTCTGTGATTCGTCCAAGCAGGCGCGTGAGCTTGAAAAGCAGTTAGAAGAACGACGAAAGGCTGGAACAACCAACTTGACCTCTGCTCTCATCCTCCATGATGAGGGAGACAAGGAAGAGAAAAAGGAAAAGGTGGATGCCTATAAAGAAGGTAAGATTGACCTCATTATCGTCTATTCGATGCTCTTGACAGGTTTTGATGCGCCTCGCCTCAAGCGTCTCTATCTAGGTCGCAAGATTAAGGCTCATAACCTCCTCCAGACTTTGACTCGTGTGAATCGTCCTTACAAGGACTATCTCTTTGGCTATGTAGTTGATTTTGCGGATATTTCTAAAGAATTTGACAAAACCAATCGTGCTTATCTAGAAGAACTCAATCAAGAGTATGATACGACCCTGACTGGGGAAAATGGAGAGGATGTGTTTGGGTCGCTCTTTGTGCCAGCAGAGGAAATTTCTCAGGAACTAAGCAAGACAGAGCGCATCCTCATGGACTATCCAACCTCTAATCTAGAGTTCTTTTCTCAATCAATTGATGATATCAAGGATAGAAAGCAACTAAATGAACTACGAAAAGCCTTAGAATCGGTTAAGCAATACTATAATATCGCCCGCTTACTTGGTCATGACCATTTGCTCGAACAGATTGATATTACTCAGATTGCAACTCTGCTCAATGTCATCTCAAGACGTTTGCTGACTTTGTCACTGATAGATAAGCCAGATGACTTTTCTAGTCGCACTCTTTTAAATCTTGCCATGTCTGAGACCAGTTTTAGTTTTGTCAAGATTGCGGAGGAAGAACTACGTCTAGCAGCTAATGACCTAGAAGATTTGAAGCGTCGAGTTGTTGGAGGCATCATAAAAGAGCGTGATGAGAAAGATCCTGAGTGGGTTTCTCTTTACGAAGAATTCCAACGCATCATGAAAAAACATTTGATTCATGGGCAAGAAGGCTATACTATGGAAAACATCAAAGAAATTCAAAAAGAGTACGAAGAGCTCTTTAAGTCAGTGGAAGATTATCATACTCATATGAGACGTTTGACGATGAATTTTGACGGAGATGAAATGGCAGCACGTTCCTATAAACACGTAACCAACTCGACTATGATCAGTGATTTTCCTGCTATTTACCATGTTATCAAGGGTTCTAAAGTCAGACTAGACCGTAAAATCGGTCAAAATCAAGGAGTGCTTGATAACGAGGACTTTCTCAAGAAAATGATTCGAGAAGAAGCTCGGATTGAAATGAAAACCAACCAATCTGCAAGTAGTTTGACAAGACAGGATTTTAATTATATCGTCGAGTCGTTATTTGAAGGATATGAAGAGGAATACCAACACTAATGAATGAAACATACAAAGTCCAAGTCCAAGACTTGGTAGATGATTTGAAAGCGGTCTTTACCCATGCGGGCCTAGGAGGGGAAGCGGGTGAATACAAACTCCTTACCCAGTCTTTCCTCTACAAATTTTTAAATGATAAGTTTTTATATCAGGCTAAGGTGCTGGATGAATCCAACACTTATGAAAACTTGTTGGCAATGGGTGAAGATGACTATGACTGGCTCTTGGAGGATATCGGTACAAGTACGGCTTGGCTCAAGCCTGACCAGTTGATCGAAACGCTTCACCGTCAGCAAAATGAAGCGACTTTCTACGAGAGTTTTGAAAATACTCTTAATCAGATAGCTATTGATAATAACGATATTTTCTCGGTTCATACGGACGGAGATGCGGCTATTCGTCTCTTTGACGAGCGTTTGATTACAGATACCATCTCAGATAGCAGTAAGCGAAACGAGGTTGCAAAAGCTATCATCAATCTCCTTGCGCGTGTTAAGTTTGATGAAACTATTTTTTCACAAGGCTTCGACTTTTTCTCTACTCTCTTTGAGTATATGATCAAGGACTACAACAAAGATGGTGGTGGTAAGTACGCTGAGTACTACACGCCTCACTCTGTGGCTAAGATTATCGCAGATATTCTGGTGGGAAATGACCAGCCATCAAACGTGCGGATTTATGACCCGTCTGCTGGTTCTGGAACCTTGCTGATGAACCTGGCTAGTCGTATCGGTGTGGATAAGGCCACTGTCTATAGTCAGGATATCTCGCAAAAATCATCTAATCTCCTCCGTCTCAATCTCATCTTGAATGGACTACAGCATTCCATACATAATATCGTACAGGGAAATACCATTATCGCTAATCGCCATCCTGAGAAGATGGACTATATCGTGTCCAACCCTCCTTTCAAGCTGGACTTTTCAGAGTGGCGTGACCGAGTGGAAAGTTTGCCAGAAGCCAGTGAGCGTTTCTTTGCAGGTGTGCCAAAGGTTCCAGCTAAGTCTAAGGACAAGATGGCGATCTATGAGCTCTTTGTTCAGCATATCATCTATTCCCTGAAACCAGATGGCCAAGCAGCCGTAGTCTTACCGACAGGCTTTATCACGGCCCAGTCAGGGATTGATAAGGCTATCCGTCAACACTTGGTGGACAATCAAATGCTGGCTGGTGTCGTTTCCATGCCGTCCAATATCTTTGCGACGACAGGTACCAACGTCTCTATCCTCTTTATCGATAAGAAAAATAAGGGCGATGTCGTCCTCATTGATGCTTCAAACCTCGGAACCAAGGTCAAGGAAGGCAAGAACCAAAAGACAGTGCTCTCTCCAGAGGAAGAGCAGAAGATCGTCGAGACCTTTATCAAGAAAGAGGCCGTTGAGGACTTTTCTGTCACCATCTCTTATGAGGACATCAAGGAGAAAAACTACTCTCTCAGCGCAGGCCAATTCTTTGATATCAAGATCGACTATGTAGATATCACAGCAGAAGAGTTTGAAGCCAAGATGACCGCCTTTCAAGACAAGCTCTCAGATCTTTTTCAGCAATCGCATGCATTGGAGCAGGAGATTAAAGAGCAAATGAAGGGGTTGAAGTATGGTAAAGATTAAATTAGGTGATGTAATTGATTTTAAAAATGGAAAATCGATAAAAAAAAGTGATGGAAATATACCTATATACGGTGGAAACGGAATATTAGGTTATACCGATAAATCTAATTTTAGTCATACTATAGTTGTTGGAAGAGTGGGTGCATATTGCGGAAGTATACATGTCGAAGAAAATTTATGTTGGGTTTCAGATAATGCAATCGCAGGTATCCCGAAAGAAGGTCAAGATTTAACTTATTTGTATTATGTATTGAAGTCTTTAAATCTAAATAGTAAACAAATTGGTTCTAGTCAACCACTTATTACTCAAAGTATGCTAAAAGACATGGTTGTTGATGTTGAAATTGATAATGAAAAACAAAAAAGAATTGCAAAGTCAATCTTAATAATTGACCAAAAAATCCAAATCAACAACCAAATCAATCAAGAGTTGGAAGCCATGGCTAAGACTCTCTATGACTACTGGTTTGTCCAGTTTGATTTCCCAGACCAGAATGGCAAACCCTACAAATCATCAGGCGGAAAGATGGTCTATAACCCAGAACTCAAACGCGAAATCCCTGATGGGTGGGGAGTGGCAAGATTAGGTCGACTAGAAATTACTACAGGAAAAAGAGATGCCAATTTTGGAACAGAGAATGGGAAATACGATTTTTGGACTACTGCCAATAATCCAATAAAATCTGATGAATTTTCGTTTGAAGGTAAAGCGATTTTAATTGCTGGAAATGGTAACTTCTATGTAAATTTTACTGATGGGAAATTCGAAGCATA
>ERZ773203.536-NODE-536-length-20742-cov-17.433026_pt1 | contig 20742 bp, 19 predicted proteins | sample MGYA00580529_ERZ773203 | MGnify/ENA primary metagenome ERZ773203 (study PRJEB29015, sample SAMEA2738176) | human oral metagenome | biome: human oral; feature: human-associated habitat; material: saliva | place: China | collected 2177 ... | reverse complement strand
GAACTGCGGCCTCGGTGACGGGCATGAGCGAACGGGCCCACGCGATGCGCTCGGGATCCTCGGGGCCACGCAAAAGTGAGGTATCGGGAGCGTAAACTCCTTGGAATCTGCCGCCGGGAGCGAGGACTGTGATCGCACCCGGGCGAGGAAAGGCTCCCTCATCCAGGTCGAAGATGACGTCGAGGCCGGTGGGAGTGGAGGGGGCGTCCTCGGAACAATCAGGGGTAATGACCTGGGCTCCGAAAGCCTCAAGGAGCGCGGTGAGCTCTCCGTCGGAGGTGATGAAACGCCGTCCGGCAATCAACATATTTGTTGCGCGAGCATAGGCTCGCAGGAGCAATTGCGCATGGGTCATATCCATCAACCTAGCAGATTAACTATTCCAGCCGATGGGCAGGCAGACGGCGTCGCAGGCAGTTTGCTTTGAGGAGGCAATGGGATAGTGTGAGCAGACATCGTTGGCGCTCAAAGGTCGAGAGGAGACGGTCGGTGCAAACAACGAAAGAAACAGATCAACCCACGACGCATTCATCTTCGGGCACAATCATTTCGACGTCTGGAGTTGTCTCTGCCGTGTGCGCAGCGCTGATGCTCGTGATGTTTCTACTGGCCTTCTTCAGTGAAATTGTTACCTATGGGTGGCCCACTTTTCTTTTCGTGGAGGCATTTGCGGTCTACGAGCTTCCCTTGGGACTAGTAGCGTCTTTCGTGGGGCTATATGCCCTGACCGCCTCGCGAGCTCGGGGAACGCGCCTGTGGAGTTTGGGCGGATATGCTATCGCTGCGGTCATTGTTATTGTGCTCGTGAACGTGATGCTTGCGGGCGAGGAGCTCTTTGATCGCCTCATCGATATCTACATTTTCTACCTGTGACTTCAGCGAGGGTGAAACTATGGTCAGTGAGCCCGCGTCCTACGCCGGTGCCCAGATCCGTCTTGTCGCCGTCGACATGGATGGAACGCTGCTCGACGATCAGAAGAATTTTCCTCCCGGATTAGACGAGCTTCTTGACCAGTTGGAGGAACGCGGAATCGTCTTTGTTCCCGCTTCTGGCAGGCAAGTGTGGAGCTTAATCGATATGTTCCCCGAGCGCCCGGGGCTCACTTTTATCGGAGAAAACGGTGCGATCGTTATGCGCGACGGACGTGAAATCTCGTCAGCTCCGCTTGACCTTGCGACGGTGCGTGAGAGCGTGCGCTTGGTCCGTCAGCACACATTGCCGAGGCCTGGTGCGGGCGAAGTGCCCGAGGATGCGGGGGAGGGCGCAGCTGAGGAGAAATCTCGGGATAACTTCGATGGTGGCCTCGTTGTATGCGGGAAAAACTGCGCCTATGTCGAGCGCACAGACGAAGGTTTCTTGGCGGCGGTCACGCCATATTACGTGCGCACGCAATGCGTTGATGACCTGATGAAGGTGATCGATGACATTGAACAGGGACGAATCGACGAGACGATCATTAAGCTCGCCGTTCACAGTGCCGGTGACTTCACTGCGTTTGCGGATGCGACTTTGGGGCGCTTTGCGCTTAGCCACCAATTTGCGATCTCAGCCGCGAATTGGGCTGATCTCCAAGCTCGCGGCGTCGATAAGGGGCGCGCATTGCGCGAACTTCAGGACTATTTGGGCGTTACTCCGGGGCAGACAGTTGTTTTCGGCGATGCGGGAAATGACCTGTCGATGATCGCTCAGGCTGAGTTTTCGTTCGCGATGGAGAATGCCTCTGCTGACGTGCGTGCGGCGGCGCGCTTCCTTGCGCCTTCGAATAACGAGGCCGGGGTTGTGCAGGTGTTGCGGGCTCTTCTTGCTGAATAAAGCTTTGCGTAGGTGCCCGGCCTCCTATAGTCTCAATCCCCGGAATACTTATTCGCAAGGAGGACATTGTGAGCATGTCGGGCGGACCGGGCCAAGGAAGCAATCCCTATCAGAGCGGAGTCGTCGGAGGAGTCTCTGGTCAGGGGCAGCCGCAAAGCACAGTGCCGGGCCAAGGAGCAGTAATGCCGCAAGCTGCTGGAGTGCCGCTGAATCCTCAGGCTGTTCAGCAGGGTGCCGCGCTCTATCAGGGCCCTGGGTACCAGGCAATGCCGCAGCCGGCTGGCCAATACGTGGGTGCGCCTCTGGTCCAAGGTGAAGCCAAGCTGAAGCGTTCGCCGCTCATTCTTGGTTTTGTCGGCTGGGTGTTTGTCGCGTGCTCGTTCTTGGTGCCCTACCTCCTCATTCGAGATGCGATTAAGAGCGGGCACCCCGAAGGCGCAGGCTGGGTATGGATTCTCTTCTTGATCATGTGGATCGGTCTTGTTGCACCGGTCAACCTTTTCGGCGTGGTTTTGGCGATGCCGAGTCCTGCAGTCCCCGTGTCTGAGAAACAGCGCAAGCTCAACACGTGGGGAATCGCTTTGAATGTGAGCCCCTGGGTGCTTGGGGTTCTTGGGTTTGTGGGAGCGTCGTTTTACGCGTTCGGCGTGTAGTGGAGCGTTATAGGATCGAGCGTCTTCGCTGACGACGGATTTGACGAAAAACTGATGGGGGGTCGCAACGCTCAGCGTTGCGACCCCCCAGAGCATGAAGCCTGCTGGAGGCGTTCTGTCTTACTCGGCAGAAGCTTCCTGATCGGCTGAGTAGTCTTCGACTTCCAGGTCTGCCCAGTAGTCTTCGGCCCAGGGATCTTCGATCGGCTGGCTGCGCTTCCACAGGACGTAGCCTGCGCCGGCTGCTGCTGCGGCCACAGCGGTGAAGCACAGGGCGCGCAGGAAGCGGCACTTCTTGCAGGACTTCTTGCGAGCCGGAGTCGTCAGGGCCTTTGCGGATGCCGAGCGTGCAGCGCGTGCGCGTTCGCCAAGATCGCCCTCGCCGGAGAGTGCAGCAGCGGACTCGGTCACTGCACGGTTGAGGCGAGGCAGGTAGTCGTCGACGACATGACCGTGAATATCGGATAGGAAGGGCTGTGCGCGATCGGCAACGGCCTGTGCGCGATCAGTTGCGGACTCTACGAGGGGGGTGGCGCGCTCGATTGCGCTTGCCAGTGCAGCCTGTGCACGGGGAGCTGCCCAATCCAGTCCCTGTTCTGCCAGATCGGCGGCGCGCACGGCAATGCGGCCCGCGTGCACTGCCGCTGCGTCACGGAGCTGCAGGCCCTGAGCCTTGATCTTTTCGGTGTCGATGTTCGGGGTCCTAGCCATGATGTCTCCGAATCTGTCTAAGTAGAGTTGCGTTCGCTTTTGAACGTATGTGACTCCTCTATTGTGCACTCTTCCTCCTTCGCATGCAGCTTAATCGCGGGAAAACTCGGCAAAATCCCGTGCCGATTTCACGCCAATCTGGAACGATGGAGTCATGGAAGCAACAATTCATACCAATATGGGCGATATTCGACTCGAGCTTTTCCCCGAGCAGGCGCCCAACACCGTCAAGAACTTCACCTCCCTTGCCAAGGGTGAGCGCGAATGGACCGATCCTTCGACCGGCCAGCAGACTTCCCGTCCGCTGTACGACGGCACGATCTTCCACCGCGTAATCGACGGCTTCATGATTCAGGGCGGTGACCCGCTGGGCACCGGCACAGGCGGCCCCGGATACCAGTTCAATGACGAAATCCACCCCGACCTGAACTTCGACAAGCCCTACCTGCTGGCCATGGCCAACGCGGGCAAGCGTATGGGCAAGGGCACCAACGGCTCACAGTTCTTCATCACCGTCGCCCCGACCCCGTGGCTGCTTGGCAACCACACCATCTTCGGTGCAGTGATCGATGATGAGTCCAAGCGCGTTGTTGACGCGATTGCCACGACCCGCACTAGTCGCGGTGACCGTCCGGTTGACGATGTCGTGATCTCCTCGATCGATATCGTCGACTGACACTAAGGAAACTATGTCCCAGCCTCTGTATGGGCGGCGCTCAGATCCCTACGCCGCACCAGAATGCCCGCGCCACCCTGGAGTGCGCAGCGTCGACTATTGCAAACGCTGTAATCGACCGATGTGCACCCAGTGTGTTGTCCCCACGGAAGTTCGTTCGATCTGTGTGGATTGCGCGGGCAGAGGCCGAGGCAACTTCTTTGGTCGTTCCCGGGCAGCTCGGCCTCGTCAGGTCGGGAATGTGCGGATCGGCGCCGAAACCCCGCTGATCACCTACGCGACCATCATTTTGTGTATCGGTCTGTGGCTCGGGGACTTTGTGGGCAACCACCTTGTCACGCGATACTTGGGTTTCACTCCTCTTTACGGGCTCATTCAGCCGTGGCGTATTTTGACGACCGCATACCTGCATCTCAATCTCACGCACTTGGCCTTCAACATGATCTCGCTCTATGCCGTTGGGCGAGCACTGGAACCCCTCTTGGGGCGAGCCCGTTTCTTTGCCCTGTACCTGATCAGTGCTCTTGGTGGCTCAATTGGTGTCCTCGGATGGGCGCTCATTGATACCTCTACGGTGAACACGGTCACCGTAGGTGCGTCGGGCGCGATTTTTGGCCTCTTCGGTGCGGTTTTCGTCCTTCAACGCGCGGCGGGTATCGATGCGCGTGCAATCGCCGGGCTCCTTGCCGTCAACCTCCTCTACGGTTTCATCGTTTCGGGCATTTCTTGGCAGGCGCATATTGGCGGACTCATTGCGGGAATGCTGTGTGCGTGGGTGCTGCTCCTTCTGGGCCGGCCACGCGCTGGAATGACCGCGAAGAAGCAAGGGGTACGTACAGCTATTGGCGTTGCTGGAATGTTTGCCGCCGAGATCGTTATCCTTGTTGTCACCTACATGGTGCTTATCGGAATCTAGGACTCGCAATGCTGGATATGTGGAATCCGTGGGAGATCTATGATCGTTTGATCGAGCAGATCGATCCTTCCGTGCGCGTGAGCGCGTGCGGGCGCGCGGGGAAGTGGGCCTTCGTTGAGAATTCCGAGGCCGGCGCTGGGATGGCTTTCCATATACCCGTCGAGTCTGTGCCGCGTTCCCTTCCCGAAGACGTCACGGGGCTGAGTCTGCGCGAGGTGGCAGCTTTCGCCAAGAGTTGGAACTTTGCCGAGGCCGCGGTCGGCATGGCGGCGCTCAACTCGTGGTATGCCCTTCCGTCCCGCGCTGAAGCTGCCGGATTTGAGCCCTGCGAGGTCAATAACTGGCAGAATCTTTTTGATCCGTGGGCAAGTCAGACCGCTGGTAAGAGGGTTGCGGTCATCGGCCATTTTCCCTTTGCTCCTGCTGCGCTTCCCGCGGTCAGTGAGTTGATTGTTCTCGAGCGCAATACTCTCCCCGGTGATTTGCCTGATTCTGCCGCCGAGTATGTTCTGCCGACGTGTGATTACGTGTTTATTACGGGTTCTGCTTTCGTCAATAAGACCATGCCGCGCCTTCTTGAACTGTCCCGAGGCGCGCGCACTATCATCGTTGGCCCCTCCTCTCCTGCGGCACCGATGCTTGCGGAATACGGCGTGGATTCTCTGACAACCTTCTCAGTTACTGATGTCTCTTCCTTCCAGCCGGCATTGCGTGGGCAGTTGCTTGGCGGCATGTACGAGGCCGGAAGGCGTATCGAGTTTCATGCTCGCTAGTAGCGCGGCATAGTTGCAGCACTGTTTCTTAGAAGAGAAAAGCCCCAATTTTCGGCCTTTTCGCCGCTCATTCCCCAGCTTTCTGAACGATTGCTGTGTGCCTGGTGCGAACTAGCTGTTGTTTAGTTTTGAGGGTGTGGATAACGTGTGGAAAACGTTATGTGGGGGCGTCGAAAGCTGAAAGCCAAGGGAAAAATCACATTTTTCGTGATATTTGCAGGAGATTCTGGATTTTCGTTGATATTTCGCGGTTTGTAGGTTTCAATACACATTTCATCCAATCGAATTCATGCGTAAATCTGGGAATCGAAGCTGGGTAATTACATACATGAGATTTATCCCCAGCTGTGGATTTGCCTGTGGATAGAGTGCGGGCGTGTGTGGATTATCCAGCGAGTATGTGGATAGTGCGCGAAATGCAGACAAAGCTGGGGGGTGTTCGCGTGCGAACACCCCCCAGCAGGAGCTTTTCCAGATCAGTGCTTAGCGCCAGCGCATTGTCATCAAGAAGCCGATGAACGCGATGCCGCCACCCACTGCGAGGTTCCATTGGCCAAGCTGCGGGATCGGGTAAGCGGCGCTCGAAATGTAGAACACAACAATCCACAACAGGCCCACAATCATGAGCGTTGTGAATACCGGAGCCCACCACACGGGAGAGAGCGGAATGCCATCGGTCCATGCGTGAATCTCAGACTCGGACTCAGCGGCTGCACGCTTCGCAGCCTTCGCACGCTTGTCGCGCTTTGCCTTATCGCGTTTGCCAGCCTTGCCGCGCTTCTCGCGCTTCGAGCGCTCATCCTTCTCGCTGGTCTCGCGCTTGCGATCCTCGCGCTTTGACTCTTCTGCCTGAGTCTCTTCGGACTGCGACTTCGTGTCCTTCTCGCTCTCGCTCTTCTTCGGCTCAGCCACGATTATCCTTTCTTGCGGCAGGTATTCGGGAACTACTCCCGGGTAACGCCGCGACAGGCGGCCTCCCTCTAGCCTAGCTGGACTGGGCCAAACATCAAAAGCAACTGGGCGTATATACCCCAAACAGGGGATACTAGAACTACACTGCCCAATCTCAACGAAAGCCTGCCTGCAACCAGGAGACGATGTGAAACTATTTGGACGACCGCTTACCCGTCCTCGGGGGCGCACCCTGCGTTCAGCGGCCTCGGTTCTCCTCGTCACCACGGCCTCGGGAATCCTCTTCGTCGCAAGCGCGCATTCCAACTCGGAAACCCGCTCGCAAACCCACGTCGACCTCGCGGGCCTCGTCGGACACCGACAAAGCGAAGTGAAGGAACTCCAAGACTCTGTCACTTCCCTGAAGAGCCAGATTACAGCTCACGTTCCCGCCACGAACCAACAGGCTTCGGACACCGTCGATGAACTGTCCAAGCACCCTGTTTCAGGCCCCGGCATCACCGTAACGCTCTCCGACGCACCAACTGACACGGTTCCCGATAACGTCAACCCGAACGACCTCGTCATCCACCAGCAAGACATTGATGATGTCATGAATGCCATGTGGGAGGGCGGTGCCGAGGCAATGACAGTGCAGGGAGTACGCATCGCACCGCGGACTGTCGTTCGCTGCATCGGAAACGTCATCCTTGTCGGCGGCACATCGTACTCGCCGCCCTACAAAATCTCGGCCATCGGAAATGTGAATCAGCTCCGAAATTCGGTCGAAACGAATCCTCGAGTCGTCAATTACCAGCGTTATGTGGCACGCTACGGATTGGGCTGGGATCTGAAAACTTCAGATAACCTCGAGTTTCCGGCGTCCGCCCAAGATCTATCCCTTCGATACGCACAGGTGGTGAAAGAGAATGGGTGAACACGTAGAAGAACCGGCAGCCCCCCGCCGGTCGCGCGCCACCTTCCTCTCGGTCATCGGCGAGCTCCTCATTACGATTGCCGTCATTTTGGGGTTGTTTGCCGTCTGGCAGCTGTACTGGACCAGCTACAAGGTGGAAGGCCCGCGTGCGCAGGCCGTTGCTGACTTCTCCAATCAGCACCCCTCAAAGCGCACGCTCGGCGAACGCCACACCGAGGACCCGCCGGAGTTTACCCAGACCCCCGCAATCGACGAACTCTACGGCATCATCCACGTTCCCTCATGGAATTGGATGAAGATTCCCCTGGGCGAGGGCACGACCGGAACAATCATCGATCAGGGCTGGGCCGGTCACTACAAGGACACCGCACAGCCGGGCCAACTTGGTAACTTCTCGGTCGCTGCACACCGTCGTTCCTACGGTAACTCCTTCCGTTTCATCGATCTGCTCAAGCAAAACGACAAGGTCGTTGTCGAAACGAATGACCTCTACTTGGTCTACACCTACCAGTCCAACGAGATTGTTCCCGCAAGCGATGAAACGAATATCCGCGTCATCGCGCCGGTTCCCGGAGACCTGACATTCTCGAAGCAGCCGACTGAGCGTCTGATGACCATGACGACCTGCAACCCCGAATACGGAAATTCCGAACGATTCATCGTCCACCTCAAGCTTGAATCGTGGACCCCGAAGAACACGGGTGTCCCCGCCGAATTGCTTGACGAGCCCGTGGAGTAAGGAAGGAAAAAACATGTACGGATGGTTCTTCCGCCACCTTCCGGGACCCACGTGGTTCCGCGTCTTCTTGTGCCTGGTCATCGCTGCCTTCGCAGTCGCAGTGCTTTTCGCCTACGTCTTCCCGTGGGCAGAACGCTTCTTTGGCTTGGGTGGTGCCTCGGTCTGATTGACGAGGCCGTGCTCGCTTTGAGCGGGCAGCGCCGCTCGGTTACTGAATATAGGTGTTGGGGGCTTGGCAGTGCCAAGCCCCCAACACTATGCGAGTTTTACGATCCGCCTCAGTGACTCGACGCGCTGGGCGATGCCGAGCCGTTGGCTCCCTGCGAAACGTACAGGGTGATCGAGCTACCCTGACGCACCGAGGAACCTTCGCTGGGTGTCACGCCGGTGACAGTACCGGCGGCAGCATTGCGATCAGGCATCTGAATGATCGTCACGCGCAAGCCCAGAGCTTCCAGCGACGAGGCCACGGTCGTGTAGTTCTGTCCCGTCAAGTTATCGGGGACGACGACGTTACCCGAAGCAATGTTGAGCGAGATCGTGTCACCGCGCTTCGCCTCGGAACCAACCGCGGGCGAAGTCGACACGACGCGGCCCTGCGAAGCTCCGGCCTCGTCGACAGTGTTGACGTTGCCAACGGACAAACCGGCCTGAGTGAGGGCATTGCGCGCCTGATCCTGGCTCATACCCGTGACATCGGGGACCGTGACCTTCTGAGAACCGGAAGAAACATAACCGGTGATGGTCGATCCAGCGCGGACCTTTGAACCAGCAGAAGGACTGACGCGTGCAATCTTGCCGCTTTCGACGTTATCTGACGCTTCCTTCTGATCCGACAGAGTCCACTTCAAACCAAGCGCCTCGACGGTCTGCTGGGCTTGAGCCGGGCTCATGCCAACAAGGTTATCGGGAAGCGTAATCGAAGCGGGACCGGAAGAAATCGTTGCAATCACTCGAGAACCAGGCTTAGCGGCAGTACCTGCAGCAGGATCCGTCGACACGACAGAACCCGCGGGGATCGTATCGGAGGCGACCTGTTCATCGGCGACCGCCCACTCAAAGCCCTTGCTCTTAATGGTCTGCATCGCCTCGGCCTGAGACTGGCCGACAACATTGGGAACCTCGGAGGTGGAATCCTCGCGAGAATGCGTGATCACGAGCCACGTGATACCAATGAGAGCAACAAGAACGACAGCGATGATCCCAGCGATCAAAGCTGCAGGACGCTTCTTCTTGGCATCCTCTTCTTCGTCCTCGTCTGTACGACGGACCGCAGTGGCCTGCGAACCCGGGCGTGCGATCCTGGTCTGCGTCGCATCCGAAGGTGAAGAGGGCGAAGGGAATGCCGGTGCGGCCGCAACTGCAGGAAGAGTCTGGGTTGCCGCGCTTTCCCACACAGCTGTCTCGGGGGCATTCACATGAGCACCGTGAGCTGCTCGCAAGAGGTCAGCCTTCATTGCTGCGGCGGAAGAATAACGATCGTCGGGATTCTTGGCCAGTGCCTTCATGACGACGCGATCCATGGCCTCGGGAACATCTCCCGCAATGGACGAAGGGAGCGGCGGAATGGTCTGGACGTGCTGGTAGGCAACGGCCACGGCAGAATCGCCCGTGAAAGGCGGCTTTCCAGTGAGCAGCTCGAAAAGCAGCACGCCAGTGGAGTACAGATCCGAACGCGCATCAACAGGCTTACCCTGCGCCTGCTCGGGGGAGAGGTACTGAGCAGTGCCCACGACCGCATTGGTCTGCGTCATGGTTGCCTGCGAATCGGCGATCGCACGAGCAATGCCGAAGTCCATGACCTTGACTTCGCCCTTGGAGGTCAACATGACGTTGCCGGGCTTGATATCGCGGTGCACGAGGCCAGCTGAATGCGAGTACTCGAGCGCTGACAAGACGCCGGCAACAATGTCGACGACCTCGGCGATCGGGAAAGGACCCGCATCGTCGGAGAGGAGGTCCTTAAGCGGACGCCCATCGACGTACTCCATGACGATGTAGGGGATTGAGACCTTGCGACCATCGGGGAGCAGTGTTGCTTCTTCACCCGTGTCGTAAACGGCGACGATGTTGGGGTGGTTCAGTGAAGCAGCGGACTGCGCTTCGCGGCGGAATCGTGCCTGGAAGACGGAATCCATCGCCAAGTCAGTTCGCAGCGTCTTGATAGCAACGATTCGCGACAAGCGCTTGTCGAACCCGAGGTGTACTTCGGCCATGCCTCCGCGCCCGATAAGCGAGCGCACCTCATAGCGTCCCCCTAGAACTCGAGGGGCGGAATCTGCCATGTCGTAACCTCCTGATTGGATGAGACCTCTGCACTTGTTCGGTGCAAGAGCGACCCGAATCTGTTGTGGATAGTAGCAACTGCAATTAAGAAAATCGTGAGAGAGATCAAGAAGATGACCAACCACTTCCCGATCTGGTCCTTACGCGTCGGCTCCGGTGCCACAACAGAACGATTGTAGCGAGTCTTCACGGGAGCACTTGTGCGGATTGTCGCGTTCTCTTCGGTGACTGCGTGCCAGCGGATGAGAGCGGGATTGATCGTCACGCGCTGTGGTCGTGTTGCGCTTCTACGGCGCCGGGGCATCTCTGCTGAGGTGGCGGCTGACTTTGTGGGGGAAGGCCGGCTCTGACGCGTGGACGCAGCAGGTTTCGCGGCCTGCGCCTCGGGCGTCGTCGTTTCGGGCAGACGAGGCGTGCGCGGGACACTTCCCATTCGCGAGGCCGCAGGCTTGCGCGCAGCCAAGGAAGGCTTCGCTGCCTGCGCCTCAAGATCGACCGGCTCGAGGAGATCCGCCGGAAGCGAGCGTCGCTGCGTGTGCTGAACCGGAGCGCCGGAGCGAAGCGTCGGATTCACACGAGTCTCAACAGCGGGAGCTCCAGGAGTCGGAGGAGCCCCGTGGTGGGGGGCCTCAACCGTTGGCGGGGGAAGCGGACGCGCTCGGAGGGAAACCCCCATCTCACTTCCAGCCGCAACTAACTCGCGGACCAATGCCGAACCCGATTCAGGGCGCCGCTGGGGATCCTTATCGAGGAGGTGATAGATGACCCGGGCCAAGGGTTCGGGAACCGAGTCAGGAAGAGCGGGGACAGGCTCATTCACATGGGCGAAAGCGATATCGACCTGTGATTTCCCGGTAAAGGGGCGCACCCCCGCCGCAGCCTCGTACGCAATCACACCCAGGGCGTAAAGGTCACCCAAAGACGTGGCCTTCTCGCCCATCGCCTGTTCGGGGGGAAGGTACTGGGCGGTCCCCATGACCATGCCGTCGGCGGTGAGATCAATCTGCGAGTCCGTCCGCGAGATCCCGAAATCGGTAAGCTTCACCATGCCATCGGGACGAATGAGAACGTTCGCGGGCTTAATGTCACGGTGAACGACTCCCGCTTGGGCTGCCGCACCAAGGGCCATGGCGATCTGCATGAGGATCGGCATGAGGTACTCGGGAGAGATCGACTGTCCGCCTCGCAGGTAATCGGTCAGGGGGCGGCCCTCAACCAACTCCATGATGATCCAGCCGCGGCCATTTTCCTCGCCAGAATCAAGAACGTTCGCGATATTCGGGTGCTCAACGCTCATCGCATTTCGAGCCTCAATGCGCAGGCGAGACAGGGAAAGTTCCTGCCCGGAAAGCTCAGGGCGCAAGACCTTCGCGGCAAGGGTTCGGCCCGTGACACGGTCACGTGCCTTCCACACCTCGCCCATGCCGCCCTGCGCGATCAGGGAGAGCAGGAGATATCTGCCGCCAAGAAGTCGTCCGGCAAGCTGGTTAGGGGTAGTCGAAGGCTTCGAATCGCTCACTTCAATCCCTCCTGGAGGAGTGCGCGTGCGATGGGACCCGCATCGCTTCCACCGTGGGGAACAGGCCTGGAATCATCGCCCTCAACCAAGACTGCGAAGGCAATCTTCGGGTTGTCAGCCGGCGCAAAACCAACGGCCCATGCGTTTGCGCGTCCCGAACCGTCACCCACTTCAGCCGTTCCGGTCTTCGCCGCCACGGAAATACCGGGAAGAGCCATTTCGGTGCCCGTTCCGTAGGGTTGGGAGACGACTCCCTGCATGAGCTCAGTCATCTGGGAAGCGATCTCGGGACTGATCTTTTGACCGACGCGCACCGGAGAAGTCTCGGACTGAACCTGGAGGTCAGAGTCAACGATCTGCGAAATCATGTAGGGACGCATCATGGTGCCCTTGTTGGCAATGGTCTGCGAGACCATTGCCATTTCCAAAGGCGTGACCTTCACCGAGTACTGGCCAATGGAGCTCATCGCGAGCTGCGCAGAATCCGTTGAATCCGGGAACTGCGAGGCAGTCACGCTCAAGGGGATCTTCTGGCTTGTCCCAAACTCGAAACGATTCGTCAGGTCAGCCAAATCTGTATGAGTGAGCTTTTCGCTGGCAAGAACGAAAGTCGTGTTACACGAGCGCGCGAAGGCCTCGGCAAGAGTGGGGTGGCCGTTACCGCACTCCGTCGACTCGATATTCGACACCGAGGTCTGGGTTCCCGGAAGAACTGTTGAGACGGGAGAATCCATCTCTGTTTGCGGCGTGACAGCGCCCTTCTCAAGCAACGCAATGGTGGTGAGGATCTTGAAGGTCGAACCGGGAGCGTAAAGATCGCCAGCAATCGCGCGGTTATACAGGGGCTTAGAAGGGTTGTTAATCAGTTTCGTGTAGGCCGTGTTGGCTTCCTGGGAATCAAAAACCGCCAGGGAGTTCGGGTCATAGGATGGCGAAGAATACATGGCCAAAACGGCACCGGTCTTGGCGTCGAGAGCAACGACTGCTCCCTTACGATTCCCCAGCTTTTCTGCGGCGATTTGCTGCATTTGTGGGTTGAGCGTCAAAACAACGCCGCCACCTTGACGGTTCTGACCCGTGAAGAGATTGCGGAAACGCTGAGCGAGGAGGGCCTGAGACTGGCCGTCCAAGATGTCCTCAGCCGCAGCTTCCATCCCGGTGGACTGAGAGAAGGCCGCCGAGAAATAGCCGGTCGTGTGCGCGTAGAGCGGACCCTGGGAATAAGAGCGCTGGTAGCGCGAGGATCCTTCAACCTTTTGGGAGGAAGCAATCGCCGTGCCGTCAACGATGATCGGGCCGCGATCGGTTTCAGCAGCATGCAAAATCGTGCGTTGATTGCGGCCATCAGCGTTCAGCGAGGGGGCTTGAATGACCTGGTTATTGGTCACCATTAAACCGAGGGCCGCGAACATCATGAGCACAATGACGAAAAGGCGACGAATCTGAGTATTCACGCGCGACCTCCCATGTGTTCGGGGGCCTGGCGACGCTTAGGTTCCACCTCGGGCAGGCTGCCAGACGTCCATGCGGAAGGAACGGAAGGACGGCGCGCAGCGTCAGAGACTCGGATCAGGAGTGCAACAGCCAGCCAAGAAGACACCATCGAGGAACCACCGGCGGCCAAGAAAGGCGCGGTCAATCCGGTCAGAGGAATCAGTCGGGTAATTCCGCCCAAAACAACGAAAATCTGGATGGCAAAGGAGAAGCTCAGGCCCGTGGCCAAAAGCTTTCCGAAACCGTCGCGGACGCCGATCGCTGCGCGCAGGCCTCGTTCGATGAGAACCAAGTACAGGACAAGGATCGCCGCAAGACCGGTGATTCCCAGCTCCTCAGCGAAAGAAGACAAAATGAAGTCCGAGTTCGCCAGGGGGACGAGCTGCGGATATCCGCGGCCCCATCCGGTTCCCATGAGCCCGCCCGAGGCCTGGCCGAAGAGCCCCTGAACCAGCTGGTAGGAACCACCCGCCTCAGCGTTGTACACATCGGGTTCAAGGGCATTGAGCCACACGTCAAAGCGAGCGCGCACGTGACTAAATGTTTTGATCGCAATGAAAATTGCGGGGACGAACATGGTGAAACCGATGACCAACCACGAGACTCGATTCGTTGCGACGTAGAGGGTCGCGACAAAAAGTCCGAAGAAGAGAAGCGAGGTTCCCAGATCGCGCTGGAGGACAAGAATCGCCACGCCGACAAGCCAGACGACCAAGATCGGACCGAGGTCACGAGCGCGTGGAAGACGTAATCCCAATACCTTCGGGCCGCCGATGGTCAAATTATCGCGGTTAGTGACCAGGTAACCGGCGAAGAAAATCGCCAAAGTAATCTTCACAAGCTCGCCCGGCTGCATAGACAGCGGGCCGAGGCTGATCCACACTCGTGCTCCGTAGGTTTCCTTGCCGAGGCCGGGAATCATAGGAAGCAGGAGCAAAACAACGGAAACTAGGCCAAAAGTGTAGGTGTAGCGGCGAAGAATACGGTGATCACGCACCAGCACCAAGATAACCGCGGCAAGGACGATGGCGATTCCAACGAACATCAACTGTCGGACACCGACGGTGTCCATGCCTAGGGCATCAAGAGATAAGTCGATTCGGTAGATCATCGCCAAACCCATGCCGGTCAGGGCAACCGCAATCGGCAAGATTACGGGGTCCGCGTAGGGAGCGAGGAAGTGAACGCCGACCTCGGCAACAATCGCCAGAGCCACCAAGATCCCAATGTGGATGCCCAAGTTCGCGGGGATTTCCCCCGTGCGGTTGAGCGTGGTCAGGACGTAGCCGCCGATTCCGACCGCCAGTGCGATCAGCATGAGGAAGAGCTCAAGGACGCGCCGGGGGCGGACAGGGTTAATGGAAACGGTTGCCACTAGTTGCCCCCCTCCTGTGTTGCTTCAGGGGTGGGGGTGGGTTGGCTCTGGTTTTGTTGGTCGTTGTTTTGCTGAGCTTCGCGCGCCTGCTGAAGGGCACGCTCGCGGGCGTTCGAGCGCAAGATCGCAACGTAGGCGTCGACTTCACCGCGCGAGGAACGCGTGACAGGCTCTTGAAGACGCTGCTGATCGACCGCTGCGAGCTGGTCGAGCTTCACGTCGGTGATTTCAACGGCGTGGGAGAGATTCCACGAGCCGATGGACTGTGGGATCCCTTGGAAAATGACGACTGAGCCATCTTTGCCCATGACGTAGTACTGGGATTGGCTCCACTGCCAGCCCAACCAGCCGGCAATAACGACGCCAATTGCGAGCATCAAACTGATGACGGGCAGGAGCCAAGCGAAACGTGGGCGCCGAGGAGCGTCGGCCTCGGCCTCGTCGTCGACGGGAAGCTCCTTGGTCGGGGAAGCCAAAGCCGCAGCGCGAGCCGCTGCTCCACCACCCCCACGGGTGGGCGCGAGGCGATCCTTCGCAGCAGCACCAACGATCTGCGGTGCGCTGGGAGGGACGGTGCCCGCGGGAACGATATCGGCGACCACGCAGGTGACGTTATCGGGACCACCCGCAAGCAAAGCCAGCCGGATCAGCTCTTCGGCGCATTCTCCGGGATCACGGACATCGGTGAGAATTTCAGCGATCGTGTCGGAGGAGACAACTCCGGAAAGCCCGTCAGAACACAGCAGCCAGCGGTCTCCCACGACTGCTTCACGCATGGTTTCATCGGGAGTGACATCGGCTTGAGAATCCCCAAGGATTCGCATGACGACATTGCGCTGCGGGTGATGTTCTGCCTCTTCAGGAGTGATTTGGCCGCTGTCCACCAAGTACTGAACAAAAGAGTGATCGGTGGTGACCTGGGTCAGGGTATCGCCGCGCAAGAGATAGGCGCGCGAGTCGCCGATGTGGACCATGGCGAGCTTGTTTCCCGAACGCATGAGCGCGATGCAGGTTGTCCCCAGTCCAGCGAGCTCGGGGTCTTGCTCGGAGCGCTCGGAAAGTTCCTCGTGCGCGTCCATGAGGGCATCGCGAAGAGAGGGGAGAAGAGTCTCAGCGGGGTGGGAGTCGGTATCGAGGGGAACCAGGTGAGCAATCGCAACCGAGGAAGCGATATCGCCACCCGCGGGGCCGCCCATTCCGTCGGCTAAGACCAGAAGATTCGCGCCCGCGTAGCCGGAATCTTGGTTATTTTGGCGCACCAAGCCGACGTCGCTGCGAGCGGCGTAGTGAAATTCGACGGGCTTGGGTGGGGCCATGTTACTTCACCAATTCGAGGGTCGTTTGGCCGATTCGGACGATATCTCCCACGTTCAATTCCCGAGGTGATGTCAGTCTTTCGTCGTCTACGAAAGTTCCGTTTCGGGAACCAAGGTCTTCGATCCACCAACGTCCGTCAGCGGGGGTCAGGCGTGCGTGTTGGGAAGATGCGTACTCGTCTTCCAGAACCAGTGTTGATGAGGGTGAACGTCCAATGACGATCTGAGTGCTTCCGAGGGGAATGATCGTGCCCACAAGCGGGCCACCGGTCAGGAGAAGATTTCGCGGCTCGGAAGTATGTGTTGAACGCCGAGATTCGCGACGCTTGCGATCCGCATCCTTGCGTCCTTTTCCGCGCGGGGTTACGACCGTGCCGAAGATATCGCGGCGCAGCGTTGAGACGGCCCCCAAAACGAGGAGCCACAAGAGAACAAGGTAACCTAGGCGGAAGAGGGTGAAGGTGAGATCTGAAGTCACTGGGCATCCTCACTTTGCGGGTGTGTCCAGAACAAGATTCGGGTGCGCCCGATGGTGATCTGGTTTCCGTCCAAAAGGGTCGCTGCATCGATGCGGTGGCCCTCGACGAAAGTACCATTTGTCGAACCTAAATCGGTAGCAATCACGCCGGTGGGAGTAATACGAAGTTCCAGGTGGCGGCGCGAAACGCCCGAGTCTGCAACGGTGATGTCGGCCTCGGCTCCGCGGCCAATGACGGTGACGGGTTCGGTGAGGAGCCACTTCTGGCCGTCGATGTCGAGGATGGGGTGCTCGGGGGAGGGCGACGAGGCCGTGGCCGGGGCGGCGGCGCCTCGTTCGTTGCGTGCTTCCACTTGGAGCTGGCCGGTGAATTCCTCCGAGTCGCGCGTGAAATCAATGGAGATCGGGCCTAGAAGAGCGTAGCCCTGAGAGGCCGCGTGATCGGTTACCTGCTGGGCGAATTCGCCGGCGAGGAGGTCGAGGTCACCCAATGCGTCCATATCGGAGGGTGCCATGCGGATGAGGAAGTGGTTGGGGGCGATCGCGCGGTCGGTGGAGAGCTCTTGGACGTGGTCTTCCATGGAGCGCTTGAGTGCTGAGGTGATGTCAACTGCCTTGATTCCCGAACGGAAAACGCGCGAGAAGGCGCCGTTTACACCGCGCTCGACGGCGCTTTCAAAACGGTCGAAAATACTCATGCAGACTGTTCCTTGTTCGGTATCTAACCTTGCGTGCAGGCCCTAACCCGAAGGATCCGATAGGCCTACTGACAGTATTTTACAGTTTCGTCCCAAATTGGGCGGGGTGAAGGGTATTTGAAAGGCTATTTGAGTGGGCCCGTTAAGGTGCTCTATTGATGACGCAGGTCACATGTTTGCAATGTCAATTAATACTGTTAATATCGTGTGAGATCCCTGATATGGAGACACATGAATCGGTTCAGAATTGCCCCCCAACCGCAGCATGTACAGCGTCGTCCTGAGTGTCGAAAGTCTGCGCGCTATGCGGTGATTTCGTGCATCCTTGCAGCCCTCATTGCCCTTCCCGGGGTGAGTAATTTTCAATCCCCGGCCCGGGCAGATGCCCCCCTTGAAACACCCGGTGCCGACAGCATTACTTTCAATCGCTCCGAAGGTCGAATTGGCAAGGCCGTTCTGAATGACTCCGGTACGGATCGCACCACCGTCGTCGCGGACAACTCTTACTTCGGTGTCGTCCGTGGAATGACCAACTACGACTCCTCGGATCCGAACCAGCGCTCCGTCGCTTATCGCGCGGGTTACTCCCAAGACTGGCTTGACGCGAATGTCGCGAATACCGGCGACTACTGGTCCTACGTTACTCGAGGTGTGGCCTGGGACTACCACATGGCCGCTTACTACCACAAGGCCTACTACGGAGACTACACACCCAACGCGATTTCGACCTCGACAACCAGTGCGCTCGGATACAAGCCGAATGACCCCGGGACGGTCTCCCTCAACAGCACCTTCCTTATCGGTACGGTCCGACACAACAACTTCCCGATCTACTCCCAGATTCACTGGGTGCACTCGTCTTTCGACATCCGTATTGGTGACCTGGAGGAATCCTTCCCCTTTGACCAGCAGGAAACCGACAACGACACGGACACGACGGCCGTGCGACGCAAGGGAGGCCCCTACGAGTGGGTCTCCCGTGCCTCCGCGCCGCGCACCTGCCCATCGACTGCCCCCTACTATGCGCTCGCTCGATCCGATGGCCGCTGGCATTGCTTCAAAAAAGTTGGTGAAGGAAAAGGGAACTACGACATCTACACGGATCAGCCCCAGTACTATCCGGGTTCGGCGGGCGTGCCCGGCCATACCCCCCAGTCAGACGACGTCCTGACGATCACGAAGACCACCTCGGATCAGACGATCAGCGTCAACGGGATTCCCTACCGCCTCGTCCTCTACGGATTTGTGCCCAACGCGGACGGCAACTGCCCCGCCACTCCTCCCGCGGGTTCGACCCCGGTCTCTACCTTCACGACCAAGGAAAACCAGACCTCCTTCGGCTGCCTCTACGGCTCCTTCAGCCAAGAGCGCTACCTGCGCGTCGCGAAGGCGGTCACCGAGGACTCCGAGCGGGTGGGCGAAACGATCCCACCGTTCACCTTTACAACGATGGGCGTTGGTGACTGGTCCGCGCCCACGGGAACACCGCTCACCACGAGCGTGACGGCCGACGGCTTCGTCGGTTGGAACTCCTTCGAGGACGCGAACCTGACCCCGACCGCTTTCGGCAAGGCCGGGGCGGTCACCTCCGGGTACAGGGCCTTCATGCCCGGCTTCTCTCAGTTTGTCGTCGCTGAGACAGGGCCGCGCATCGCCGGCCGATTCCCGTTGCAGTTTGGAGTACCGGGGCGTTTTGGCCCCTGGAAGACCAGTGACGACCCGAACTCTGCGCAGTGGAACCTCGTCGACGTGACCTGTCTGAACGGCATTGGCGAACGGGTCAACGTTACTCGTGACCCTGACACGGGTGGTGTGGACTTCTCCCAGGTCGCCCCGGCCTCGTCCCCCGCAGCCCTGCCTATCACCTGCACCTTCACGAACGAAGAAAAGGTCCCCAAGCTCCGCATCCAGAAGGATCTGGAAAGCGTTGAAGGCGCAACGACCGATGACATTACAGTGACCTATCGCATAAGTGCCACCAACGACGGCTCTCTCAAGGGAACAACAGGTCGTTTGACCGACACTCCGGACTTTGCACCGGGATTGAATGTTCGCTCGGCTGCAGTTGCGACCACTCTTGAGGGCCTTGCAAGCGCTGCAGTGCAGCCGGCCGCCGCATCCTATGTCCTTACCGAAGGCGCGGATCTTGAGCCCGGTCACTCAGCCACGTGGTACATCCGTATGCGTGTGAGCCGAGATAAGACCGCGGTGGGCTACAACGAGGTCGCGCTCGAGTGTGCGACCCAGAATCATCGCCTGAGCCCAAAGAATGGTCTGTATAACCGCGTCAGCGGAAACTACGACCACGATGGTGAATCCAATAACGAGGCCTGTGCCCCGGTTCGCGCGCGACCGATCCGCGTCGAGAAGGCCGGCACCCAACCGGTCGGAACTCAAAACGATGATGGAACCTATCCGCTCGATGGCGCGGCTTTCGCGATCTATGACAATCAGGCGCTCAGTGGTGCTCCGATCAGCGTTCTTGACGGCGGATCCAGTTTCGTCAGCCCCTCTCTTGAAACGGGGAAGACCTACTGGTTGGTTGAGACCCGTGCGCCTGCAGGACATGTTCTGTTGCCGCGTCCCATTCCCTTCCATATCAGTGTTGGAACTGATGCTGCTGCCTCGACTGTGATTACCACTGATTTTGGTCCCGATGATGGTTTCTCCTCCGTGCGAGTTTTGCCCGCAAAGGCCGGCACTGGAGATGCTGCTCTGCCGGGTATTCGCGTGGTTGATACTCAGGTTGGGCATCTACCAGTGGCCGGGTCCGCAGGCATCTACCCCTACCTTGGAGCGGGTGCGGTACTGATGGTTGCCGCTGCGGGCATCGTGTGGATGAGGCGACGCGAAGGGCTTGAAGCCTAAGAAATAGCGAAGGAGGGGGTGCCCGCCGTTTGGCGGGTGCCCCCCTCCTTTAACGCTCAGTCAGGTGAGTTAAGCAGGGTTAAGAACTCAGAAGTCCCAGTCCTCATCTTCGGTGTCGACCACTTCGCCCATGACGTAGGAAGAACCAGAGCCCGAGAAGAAGTCATGGTTCTCATCCGCGTTCGGGCTCAGGGCCGCCAGGATCGCGGGGTTCACGTTTGTCGCATCGGCGGGGAAGAGGGCCTCGTAGCCCAGGTTCATCAGGGCCTTGTTGGCGTTGTAACGCAGGAACTTCTTGACGTCCTCGGTCAGGCCGAGCGGATCGTAGAGGTCCTCGGTGTACTCTTCCTCGTTTTCGTACAGCTCGAAGAGCAGGGAGAAGGTGTAGTCCTTGAGCTCCTGGCGACGAGCCTCGTCGGACTCGTTGACGGCCAGCTGGTACTTGTAGCCAATGTAGTAACCGTGCACGGCCTCGTCGCGAATGATCAGGCGGATCAAGTCAGCGGTGTTCGTGAGCTTCGCGTGAGCGCTCCAGTACATGGGTGCGTAGAAGCCCGAGTAGAACAGGAAGGACTCGAGCATCGTCGAGGCGACCTTGC
>ERZ773203.535-NODE-535-length-20796-cov-75.685309_pt1 | contig 20796 bp, 18 predicted proteins | sample MGYA00580529_ERZ773203 | MGnify/ENA primary metagenome ERZ773203 (study PRJEB29015, sample SAMEA2738176) | human oral metagenome | biome: human oral; feature: human-associated habitat; material: saliva | place: China | collected 2177 ... | reverse complement strand
GACCCATCTCCTCCAGGTCCTGCTTCGCGTTCTCCTGGACGCGCTCGGAGAAGGCGGCGCGGTCGGTGATGATGTCGGTGAGCTTCATCTGGCCGATGATGGCGCGCAGGTGCCCCTCAAGGGTGTCGCGTACCTCCTCGGAGATCTCGGAGGTCGTCTTGTAGAGGAAGTTACGCGTCGCTGCCTTGAACAGCGTGTCATCATCGGTCGCGATGCGGACCTTGACGGCCGCGTCGACGCGCACGTTGATGTAGTCGTTGGTGGGAACGAAGTCCGTGGTCTGAGCGTCGACGGAGATCATCGAGGCGGTCATGGTGTCCACGCGCTCGAGAAGGGGAATCTTCCACCCCGTCTTGCCGTGGAGGACGCGCTGGCCGCGCGGGCCGGAAATGACCTTGACTTCGCCCGGGGAAGCGGACACGAAGCTTGCCCACAGGAAGAGGAGGATAAGGACGAGGGCGGCGATGGCGATCACCGCGATAAGAAAGAAGGGCATGATCGTTGCTTTCACGTGAGGGATGCGACGCGCTCGTGGGTGGCGTCGCGTAACTGGTCAGAATACCAGCGCCGGGCCTGTGACTCAATGCATTGTCTCACTATGGGGTGACGAGGCCGTGGCGGGGTTGCGCGCGCACGCTGACCTCGTTGAAAGCGGGCGGCAGGGCTGCTTATGATGGGGGAGCGCGGGGTCGTTGTCTCGCGGGCGGAACGTCCGATGGCGGACTGTGAGAGAGGCGTAGGAGCCATGAAGAAAACAGTGATCACGATCGTTTGTGTCGTTGTCGGGGCACTGGTCGCTACTGCCGCGATCGTCTTCGGCTTGGTTCCCCTGATTGACCCGAATGAGTGCGAGGGTGGGGATACGGCCTGCGAGAATGTGGATGATCCCGTGTCGCCTTCTCCCTCGCCGAGCCGCGACTCCCAACCTGCTTACAAGCCTGTGTTGTATGTGTATCCCGAGCGTGAGCAGTCGTTGACGGTGTCTCTTGATGTGGAGGGTGAGTTGGGCACGGTGTACCCGGCCCCGGACGCCCTGGAGACGACGGATTGGGGTACCCGGGCCTCGTGGATGGTGACGGCTTCGCCTGATGGAACGCTGACGGATCAGGGTGGGCGGACGTATCCGTCGTTGTTCTGGGATGGGGAGATGACGCTGGAGGCTCCGCGCCAGGGCTTCATTGTTGCGCGTGAGGATGCGGTGACGTTCCTGGAGGAGAAGCTGGCGCTGCTGGGGCTGACCGACAAGGAGGCGGCCGACTTCATCACCTACTGGGCACCGCGCATCCGCGCGAACGAGTACACGTTCGTGTCTTTCGATGCGTCCTCGTACACGGCCCACGCCCGCTACAGCTTCACGGACGAGGCCGGGGCGCCGGTGAAGCCGGACACCTTCATTCGGGTGTTCATGACGATCCGTGCGGCGGATGCGACCGAGGAGGTCACGCCTCAGGTCTTCGGGCCCACCCCGACCCGCAGCGGCTTCACGGTCGTCGAATGGGGCGGCACGGAACAATAGGACGGACAGGTGGGCTACCCGCGAGACACGTCCTTGAAAGGCGGGCGGACAACCCCGTACCATAGACACATGCGCGCGGTTGGATACAATCGCGCCAACGCCCAACGATGGGCGACCCGAGAGAGACAGAGACGTGATGAAAAAAGCCCTCATCATCCTCAGCTGCGTTGTCGTTGCTGGTCTTGCGTTCGCCACCGCTTTCCTCCTGACGTACGACAGGGAGCAAGGAGTGACGGAGAAGCCGGTCCTGTACGTCTACTCGCCCCAGGAACAGCTTGTGACGGTGAGCGTTGACGTTGACGGCGCGATCGACACCGCCTACCCGGCCCCGGACGCCCTGGAGACGACGGATTGGGGAACCCGGGCCTCGTGGACGGTGACGGCCTCGCCCGACGGAACGCTGACCGATGCGAGTGGCCGTACCTACCCCTCCCTGTTCTGGGACGGGCCTGTGGGTCAGGAATCCCCCGAGGAGGGCTTCGTCGTCGCCCGCGAGGACGCCGTGCCTTTCCTGGAGGAGAAGCTGGCGCTGCTGGGGCTGACCGACAAGGAGGCGGCCGACTTCATCACCTACTGGGCACCGCGCATCCGCGCGAACGAGTACACGTTCGTGTCTTTCGATGCGTCCTCGTACACGGCCCACGCCCGCTACAGCTTCACGGACGAGGCCGGGGCGCCGGTGAAGCCGGACACCTTCATTCGGGTGTTCATGACGATCCGCCAGGCGGAGGTGACCATGCAGGTGCGGGAGCAGGCCTTCGGCCCGACGCCCCAGCGCACGGGCCTGGTGGCCGTCGAGTGGGGCGGAACGGAAGAACAATAGTCTCATCTCTGACCGCGCGGGCGAGCAAAAGTGCGTGCCACGCGCCACAATGGAACAAAGTGTGGTGAGATGGTGTCACCACGGATAGGAAGGTAGTGACATGGCCCAGGACTGGACCCGCATTGAAGGCATGATCATCGGCCACGAGCTGGATCCCAGCGTCGTCGCGGGCGAGCTGAAGGAACGTTCGATCCTCGCCCAGCTCGAATGGTTCCCCTCCTCGCCGCAGCTGCTCGGCCTGAACGTCGCGATCGCGGATGATCGCGTCGCTACCGTGCCCGCTGGCTCGACCGAGGTGGTCCCCGGCCCCTCCCCCGCGGATTTGGCCGACGAGCTCGCGGTCCTCTTCGATGCTGAGGTACGCATTGGCAACGCCAGCGCCGACCACCTGCCGGAGGGGGACTCCCCGCTCGGTAAGGTGTGGCCCTCGGAGGAGGAAGCCGACGAGGCCGTGGAGGGCACACCCACACGCATCGTCGAGATCGGACGCACCCCCGCGTCGTCGGTGCCGCTGCTGGCGGCCCTTGAGGGCGTCGACCTGGGCGACCTGGAGCTGGCTGACGATCACCGCGCGCTCCTCGCGGAGCTGCCCGCCGAGAAGGAGGGCTGGAACTTCGGTGACCTGCCCCTGGTGACCCTGTCCGTCACGGACGGAGAGTTCCAGGTGTTCCTGGTGACTGACGACCACCTTGAGCACATCGTGTCCCACAACTGGGGCATTGACGCCGCCATCGTCCCCGGCGGCCACGACAAGGCCCTGGACCTGCCCGGCGAGGTCATCGACCTGGTCGGCGATCGCCTGGACCTGCTGGCCATCGCCAAGGCCGTGCCCGGCGCTGACGCGGACGCTCTGTGGGCGTCCGTGGCCACGACCGGCGAAGAATCCGTGTGGAAGGTCGTGCGTGCGCTCGGCCTGCCCGGCTCCGTCGCCGGCTTCCTCCTGGGCACCACCGACGCCGAGGACGTCGAGGGCGTCACCGTGCACCTGGCGCGCGGCATCTCCAACGCGATTGGCCGCAGCGTGGACATCATGATGGGCCAGCCCCAGTCGGTCGTCAAGCCCCTGTGGAACTCCTACGAGTCCGTGGCCGTCGAGCGCCCGTGGATCATTCACGCCGCCGTCGCCGCCGAGGCCGTCATCGGTACCTCCATGCTGGTGGCCGCCGTGCGCGCACCCGCTCCTCGTTCCGGCTGGCTGCGTTTCGCGGGCATCGTCGGTGGCCTCATGCTCGTCGACTCGATCGCGGAGCTCTCGCTGGCCAAGCACGTCTCCAAGCGCTTCGCGCGCCGTGCGGGCGAGGCGTAAGGACGCCCGGTTCATCTGGACAGTAAATGGGCTCTTCGCATGTGAGGGTGTAGGTGTTGTTGGGTGGGGTTGGGCGTGTCGTGGCTGGGTAGGGGTCGAGGTCTTTCGATGATGGGGGTTCCTACACCGTCCATCTGAAAGACCTCGACATGTCCAATACTATCTTTGATCGCCCTGATCTGAGCGCGTTCACGCGCCTGGATGGCTTGGGGTTGGAGGTGACGGGTCAGCGCATTGAGGCAGACCATGCAGTGTTGGCGTGCCGTATTACTGGTGAGGACCGGTGGTGTCGACGTTGCGGGTGCCAGGGCGAGGCGCGTGACACGGTGGTCAGGCGCTTGGCGCATGAGCCCTGCGGGTGGCGTCCCACGATCGTGCATGTGAGCGTGCGCCGCTACCGGTGCGAGACGTGTTCTCACGTGTGGCGCCAAGACATGAGTCAAGCGGCCGATCCGCGCGCCAAGCTCTCGCGCGTGGTGGTGCGCTGGGCGCTGACGGGCGTGGTTGTTCATCATGTGACGGTGGCGCGCGTCGCCCAGGCCTTGGGCGTGTCCTGGAATACTGCTAACACTGCTGTCCTGGCTGAAGGGGCGCGTCTGCTGATCAATGATCCAGCACGGTGTGAAGGCGTGCGTGTCATTGGCGTGGATGAACACGTGTGGCGCCACACCCCGTATGGGGACAAATACGTCACCGTCATCTTGGACGTCACTCCCGTACGAGACCGTCGCGGTCCCTCCCGGCTCCTGGACATGGTCCCGGGTCGCTCCAAGCAGGTCTTCAAAACCTGGCTGGCCTCCCAGCCCCACACCTGGCGCAAGAATATGGAGATCGTCGCGATGGATGGATTCACCGGGTTCAAAAGCGCAGCCGCTGAAGAACTCCCCGGCGCGAGGGCGGTCATGGATCCCTTCCATGTCGTGCGCCTGGCCGGTGATGCTCTCGATGAGTGCCGCAGGCGCATTCAGCAAGAACTCCACCATCGGCGCGGGCGTGCCACGGATCCCCTGTACAAGGCCCGCAGGATGTTACACACCCGCTCATGCCTACTCACCCTACGCCAGCAACACCAGATCCTCGACCTGTTCGCCAGCGATTGCCACGTTGCCCTCGAGGTCACCTGGAGCGTCTACCAGAACATCACCTGGCGCCTATCGTGATCCCAACAAAATCCGCGGTAAGGCCCTGATGCAAGCCGAAATCAACACACTGACCTCCACGCGCGTACCGAGGAGCCCAACCGAGCTCATGACGCTGGGCAGGACACTCAAACGAAGAACCACAGACATCCAGGCCTACTTCGACCACCCCCACACCACAAGCGACCCCACCCAAGCCATCAACACACCCCTCGAACACCAACGCAGCCGCGCCCCAGGACTTTCCAAAACCTCACCCACAACATCACCCGAACACTCCCCAAAACCGGAGAATTCAAACCCCAACCACACCCCCAATTACGAAGAGCCGCTTAAGTGTTGCGGGTGCATACGCTGGCCAGGGCGTTCTCGATCTAGAGGCGACCAGCTTTCTTGAGTTCGATGTAACGGTCAGCTGTGCGTGCGGGTAACAGTTCAGCGGATGCCTGAAGGGTGAGTGCACCCGCAAGGCGTGCGTCGGCGGCACCAGCGTCGTCGGCTCGCTGGGAGAGTGCGGCGGAGGCGGCGAGGAACACTTCTTCCGCGTTGGAGAGTCCGTGCCGTGCGCGAATCTCGTCGGGGTCGGTCGCGGAGGCGACGAGCACGGTGTGGCGATCGGCGAGGCGCGACAGGGTGTCCGTGAACTCTGTGTCCATGCCGGCTGGGGGGATCTTCGTGATTACAACAACGAATGACGGGTGGTGGACGGTCTGTTCGACGGCCGTGGCCACGTCGGACCAGTCGGTGACGTCTAGGCGCGGCGAAATATCCGTGAAGGTCGCGGCGAGGGTCTCGATGATTTTGGGTCCGCGTACCCCTGATACGCGTGCGCGCACGCGAGAGTCGACGGCTAACACGTGGACCTTGTCGCCCGCGCGATCGGCGAGGGTTGCCAGGAGGAGGGCTGTCTCGATGGAGGAATCCAAGCGGGGCGCACAGCCCAGGGCGATCGAGTCCACGTCCATGTGTTCGGGTGCGCCGAGCAGAGCGGCGGAGGCGCGTCCACAATCCACGACGATGAGGACGTGTCGGTCTCGTTCGGGGCGCCACTGGCGCACTATGAGTTCGGCGGAGCGAGCGGATGCACGCCAGTCGATGTCTCGCGGGTCGTCACCTTCGACGTAGGTGCGCAGGGAGTCAAACTCGGTTCCCGCGCCGCGCAGTGTCGTCGGCGTCGTGCCCTCCAATTCGTGGAGCCGAGCCAGGCGCGTGGGTAGTAGTACGCGCGCCTTAAACTCGGGGAGGACTGACAGCGTCAATGGTGCTTCAAGACTGACCTGACGCGCGCCCAAGTGCAGCGGCCCCCACGAGCGGATCGTGACCACATCGGCGTGGCGCGTGCCCCGCCGCGACGGGCAGAGCATCGTTGTGACGGTGGTGGAGCTGCGGGCGGTGAGGCGCACGCGTTGGCGCGACGGGGTGGGGGCGAGGGATGGTGGCCACGCGTCGCGTACATCCAGGGTCATGTGTCGTTTCGTCGTGTTGGTCAGGCGCAGCGTTGCCGTGGTTGTCTGGTCGGCGCGGATTGGGCCGGTGACGTCGCGTCGCAGGCGCAGGGTGCGGGGGGAGGGAGCGCCGGCCGTGTCGATCAGGCACGCCGCGATGACGAGGCCGAACCACGTCCAGGCGAATGCGCGGGATGGCGAGAGGGCGAGGGGGACGATGCCGACGAGAACGACGAGCGCGCTGCGCGCAGAGACGATCACGGGAGCCTCAGCGGGGGACGGGGGTGGCTGCGAGGACTCCTGAGACGACGTTGGCGGCCGTGATGCCCTCGAGGTTGGCTTCGGCACGCAGGCCGAGGCGGTGTGCGAGGGTCGAGGGGGCCATCGTCTTAATGTCGTCGGGGGTCACGAATCCTCGGCCCTGTAGGAAGGCCCACACGCGAGAGGTGCGCAGCAGGGCGGTCGCGCCTCGCGGGGACACGCCGAGGCGCACGGCGGGTGAGGTGCGCGTTGCACGACACACGTCGACCAGGTAGGCGATGACGGCGGGAGCGACCTCAACGCGTGCGGCGGCTTCGTGAGCCGCGAGGATGTCAGCGGCGCCGGCGACCGGGTGAATGCCCGCCTTCGCGAGGGACGTTGGGTTGAAGCCGCCCTGGTGGCGGGCAACGATGTCGATTTCGGCGTCGCGGGATGGCAGGGGCAGCTCGAGTTTGAGGAGGAAACGGTCCAACTGTGCTTCCGGCAACGGGTAGGTGCCCTCGTATTCGATGGGGTTTTGCGTGGCAATGACCATGAAGGGGGCGGGTAGGGCGCGGGTCGTACCGTCGACCGAGACGGTGTGTTCCTCCATGGATTCGAGGAGCGCCGACTGGGTCTTGGGTGGCGTCCGGTTGATTTCGTCGGCGAGGAGCAGATTCGTGAACACGGGACCTTCACGGAAGACGAACTCGGATCGTCCCGCGTCCCAGATCATTGAGCCGGTGATGTCGGCGGGCATCAGGTCGGGGGTGAACTGGATACGCGCCATGTCGACGTTGAGGGCGTGGGCGAGTGCGCGCACGAGGAGCGTTTTAGCGACGCCGGGGACCCCCTCGAGCAAGGCGTGGCCGCCGGCAACGAGGGCGACAATCAGTCCGGTGATTGCCGCGTCCTGGCCGACGATGGCTTTACCGATCTCAGCTTTGAGCGCCAGGAGGGCCTCCTGCGTGCTTCGCTCTGCCTCGTTGAGGCGACGCCCCGACCATCCCTGGCCCGTTGGCGCGCAGTACGAGGCCGGGGTCCCCTGGGTGGGGGTGCCTCCCCGGGGCGCGTATCCCCCCTGCGGCCCGCAGTATCCGGGTCCGCCCTGATCGTGTACGCCACCAGCGGTGCCATACTGCGGGGAGGGCATGGGGCCGGGGTTAGTCATGGCGAATCTCCTTCTCGAGGGCGTAGAGGTCGTTGGCGAGTTGGACGAGGGCCGCCTCGTCTGTCGGTGGTGGCCCCCACAGAAGTTGTTCGTAGCGGGAGGGAGGCAGGCCTCGTTGCTCGATCTCGCGTGCGAGCGTCTCACGATCAGCGGTGTACGTGACACCTAGCGAGGACGCGATGCCCGAGGCAGACGCGCTGCGCAGCGCTCTGGCGGCATGCCCGTAGGAGCGCATGGCGCGCATGAGTCGTGCCTTCCCGATGAGGGTTTCAGCGGCAGGTACCTCAATCGGCAGCTGCTCCGGGGTGAGTGGCCCGAGTCTTGTGCCGCGCGCCGCGGCCGCCAACAGCGCTGAGCCGAGCACCATGAGGAAGGCGGGAGCAAGGAACGGAGAATCAGTGGGTGTCACCTGCTCGGAGGAAACAGAAACACCATGGGAGGCAACGAACCAGGCGACCTTGTTGGTCCTGCCGATCGCGTTAATGGCCAAGGCGGCGTTGCCTCCCTCCGTGATCGCACGGTTGCGCACCCGCACTGAATCGGGGATGACTGCGCGGAAGCGACCGTCTTCAACGCGCTCAGCGTAGGCGTAATTTTGCCCGTCTGTGGTGAAACACAGGTGCCAGGTGGAGGAAGAAGCGGAAACCGAATAAGCGGAGGAAAACAGCTCGCTCGCATGCTGGGCTGCGTCGGAAGCACATCCTGGCTGTGTTCTTTGCCCGGTGTCCCAGGATCGGGTTGCGTGCAACCCCGCCAGGTAGGGTGGCTCACCCCCGTATTCCTCCTCCAAGCCCACGTAGACAACGCTCGCTCGCGTCTCCACCTCCTGCGCCAACTGAGCCGACATGCGGGAAGGAAAAACGACGACGAGCGTCGTGTTCTCATCTACGGATGCCGCCTGAGCGGCCGACACTTCGCTCACCGTGATGCCGTGGTGTTCAAGCACTTGCGCGAGTGCCCGCGCGCCGTCGCCTCCAGGGTTGCGGATGCCCACGGGGGCATTGTTGAAACCAGCCTGCGGCAAGAATGCGATGCCGACAAAGGACACTATGACGAACGCGAGAACCATGATCGCCGGACGCGCGGCGCTCGCCCGTTCACGCGCCGTGGGGGTAATGATGCGAACCTGCGTGGCTTTCATCAGTGGTCCTGGGCCTTTCGGCAGGCATCCAACAGGGCAGGCGTGAGTTTGCTTAATGCGTCCACGTCCTGGCGGTGAACCGATGCATTCCCGTAACGAACGCGGTCGAAAGTCCGTGCGTGAAAAGCAAGCGTCGGGCCCTGTTCGGGCACGAGCCGGGTCGCCGCCACCGCGGCTTCGCGCGCCGTCAGACCTGGCGATGACGTGACGACCTCGCATTCATCCAACCCCAACACTAGGAGACGGTAGGCCCACACGTAAGCCAGGTTCCAGTCCTCGTCTTCCACAGCCTCGTTGAAGAGACGGCGTACATCCTCGCGGCTCGCCTCCTCCTCGAACACTGAGTGGGATGTACGCCAGGAGGAACGAATCGGGTTGAGGATCAGCGCGATGATGACGAGCGCAATCGCGATGATCGCCAGGAGCGTCACGAGCACAGAGAAAGAGAAAGGCCCCTCTCCCTTCCATTCGATGGCCTCGTAGAGCCTCGTTAGGAAACGCCTAATGACATCGGTAATGCCGCTGGCGTCGGTGTTGTAGATCCCGCGCGAAAGTTCCTCTTCCAGCCACGACCGGGCCTCACCCTCGTCGGGCGCCAAGGGAACGCCGCACGCGAACACCGGGTCCACCGCCTAGCTCCTGGCGGCCTGGGCGAGCGCGAAGGCGAAGTTTTCTGTGCGAATCTTTTGATCCACAAACATAAGAGTCTGGAATGCTGACATGATTGGGAAGACGAGGGCGTAGGAGGCCATCTGGAGAATGGTGGTCAGCACACTAGTAGTCACGAGCAACCCAACCATCTTGGTGGGATCAAGGCTACCGGCGCTGAAGACCGCGAAGACAATACCGACGACCACAGTGCTGATGACCATCGTGATCATGCCGGCGATGAAACCAACCAGAATGCTGATGAGCATCAGGCGACCCAGGGTCATCCAGAACGCCCCTGATGTCAAGGACCACGAGCGCTTGATCGACTCGACGGGACCAGCGTGCTCCAAGACGGCACACATTGGCGCGTAGAGGAGACGAACTTGTACTGCGTAGGAGACCAACGCCATCGGAAACAACGCAATCAACATCAAACCGGCAGCACTGTACGCCGCGTTCGAACTGCCCGAGGCCAAGAGAAGCACGACTATGCCGACGATCCATAGGATGACCGGGATACCGACCGCGAGAAATGTGAGGACGACGACACCTAACACCGGCATCATGCGCGGCTTTGCTAACGCCCATGCTTGGCGGAATGTGATCTTCTTGCCGATGACCATCTGCGCCACCGTGGTGGACAGGATTCCGTTCAGCAGTGCTACCGCAAGGATAGAACATATCAGCAAGATGGCGTAGCCCACGAACGTTGACACAAAGGCCATGGACACGGAACTGGCGATGTCATCGGGGGAAGCCTGAGGATCCCCGCCGTACTCCGAGGCCGACATCAACGAGTACATGGGAAAGATAGAGACGAGCGAGTCGAGGACACCCACGATCGTCAACACGATCAGCGTGAAACCGAACAGTACTTTCGGGTTCATACGAAGGGCCGCGAAGGAGCCACTCAACAGGTCAGAGATCGAAAGCGGACGCAGCGGGATGATACCTGGCTTGGGGGCCCATCCCCACGCTCCGGTCTGGCTGTAGCCAGAGGCGCCGGGTGCGCCGTAGCCTGGCCCGGGTGCGGGTGCGCCGTAGCCTGGCCCGGGTGCGGGTGCGGGTGCGCCGTAGCCTGGCCCGGGTGCGCCGTAGCCTGGCCCGGGTGCGCCGTAGCCTGGCCCGGGTGCGGGTGCGCTGTAGCCTGGCCCGGGTGCGGGTGCGCTGTAGCCTGGCCCTGGTGCGGGTGCACTGTAGCCCTCTTGGACTCCTGTTGGCTCGTCTTGGCCAGGGGCGGGCGGTGTCCACGGGGAACTCATCACGACCTCCAGATCGCTGGTGTTGTGCTGGTCTCAATCCTGCCACAGGACGGGGATGTGCGTGCCGTCATCGCGGCAGGAACGTGGTGTTTCCGAATGAATCTCCTGCAACCGTGACGATTTCGTGACACTATCGTGATATGAGTTCGCGCATCCTCGTCGTCGATGACGACGTCGCCCTGGCCGAGATGATCGGCATCGTCCTCGAGAACGAGGGCTTTCGCGTCGTCTTTTGTTCCGATGGATCCCAGGCGCTGACTCACTTCCAAGAAACGAACCCGGACCTGGTCCTCCTCGATGTCATGCTGCCCGGCATGGATGGCTTTGACGTGTGCAGGGCAATCCGACGCGTCTCCGATGTCCCGATCGTGATGCTGACTGCCCGTTCTGATACGTCCGACGTTGTGACGGGTCTCGAGGCCGGAGCAGACGACTATGTGCCCAAACCCTTCAAACCCAAGGAACTGATTGCCCGTGTGCGTGCCCGCCTGCGTGGTCGCGAGGAATTACAGGCTGACGAAGGGCTGACCCTGCAGGACCTGACCATTGACGTGGCTGGACACGTCGTCAAGCGTGACGGACGTGTGATCGCGTTGACTCCGCTCGAGTTCGACCTGCTGGCCACGTTGGCGCGCTCCCCGTGGAAGGTGTTTTCCCGCGAGGAACTTTTGGAGCAGGTGTGGGGCTACCGTCACGCTGCCGACACCAGGCTCGTGAACGTTCACGTGCAGCGCCTACGCTCCAAGATTGAACGCGATCCGGAAAAACCGGAGCTCGTCGTCACTGTCCGCGGGGTTGGGTACCGTGCCGGCGCGGGAGCATAATTTCGCGCTCTCGCGACTGATCCGGGTCCTCACCGCGTCGAGGCCGTGGATCTTCCTGCGCTCCTCACAGATCGTCCACCGCATCCGGCATTCCCTCTCGGCGAAGCTTGCCGTGGCGATCACCCTCTCCGCGCTCGCTATCCTGCTTATCTTCGGTATCATCGTCGCCTCACAGCTGCGTTCGTCGATGTTTGAGACGCGTAAAGACGCGATTCTGGCAGATGCGTCGCTGCGTTTTTCTGCAGCCCAGTCCGTGTTTTCCTCCTCGACGGCCACCTCCCCCGACCAAGTCCAAGAATCCGCACGCGGCGCCCTGACCTCACTCAAAGCCTCGGCGGCAGGCGCGGGAGCGACCAACGTCGCGTTGTTGCGCTCCGAGGGTTCCGCTGCCTCGCTGCGCATCAATCAGATTGAGGACGAGCAGATGCGCCTCCTCGTTACCCCCGAGATGCGTCAGGCCGTGACGCAGGGCGGCGCCCAATGGCAGTCGGTGGGCATCACGGCATCCGACTCTGACAAGGTGTCACCTGGGATCCTCGTCGGTACGCAGGTGCAGCTGCCCCGCGCAGGCACGCACGAGCTTTACATCCTCTACTCCCTGGCAGCCGATCAGAGCCAGGTGGACGTCGTATTGCGCGTGCTTGCCCTGTCCGCGCTGCCAATCATCCTGACCTTGCCCATCGCCGTCTATGCGCTCCTGCACCGTCTCCTGTTACCCGTGCGCCTGACCGTCAATGCGGCCACCAAGGCGGCGGAGGGAAACCTGGATGTGCGCGTCGAGGTGCATGGTGCCGACGAAATGGCGGCGCTCGGACGAGCCTTCAACGCGATGACCTCTTCACTGCAGGACACGATTTCACGCTACGACGAACTGGCCAAACTCCAGCAGCGTTTCGTCTCCGACGTCTCACACGAGCTGCGTACGCCGCTGACCACGATCCGCATGGCCGAGGAGGTCGTGTGGGACAACCGCGAGGATCTCCCAGCGCACGCGCGCCGTTCCGCCGAACTCTTGCACGACCAGACAGAACGCATGGAGCAAATGCTCGCCGACCTGCTCGAAATTTCGCGCTACGACGCAGCGAGCGCCCTCCTGGACGCTGAAGAACACGATCTGCGTCCCATCGTGACGCGCGTCGTGGAGGGATGCTGCGAGCTGGCCCAGCGTCAGGGTGTTACCGTTCGCATCATCGCCCCCAGTCCAGCTACTGCCGAGATCGACGAACGCCGCATCGAGCGAGTCATCCGCAACCTCGTCGTCAACGCGATCGAGCACGCCGACGGTTCTGATGTCACGATCACAGTGGCGACCAGCGCCACCGACGTGGCGTGTCGCGTGCGCGACCGTGGGGTGGGAATGACCAAGGAGGTTACCGATCACGTGTTCGACCGCTTCTACCGGGCCGACACGGCCAGGGCACGCACGACCGGAGGAACAGGCCTAGGCCTCGCCATCGCGACGGAGGATGTGGCGATCCACGGAGGGCGACTCCAAGCATACGGTGAACCCGGCAAGGGAGCGTCCTTCCTCATGACATTGCCCAAACACCCGGGCGATGAGATCGCCAGCTGGCCGCTCACCCTGTGGGAGGACCAATGAGACGACGCTTCGCCCTGATAGCCTGCGTCGCGCTGGCGCTCGCGGGCTGTGCGTCCCTGCCCACCTCCTCGGCGCCAACCCCTTTCGATGCGTCCGCGCGCGATGGCAGCGGCATCCAATTTTCTGCAGAGGGTCCCTCGGACGGCTCTGACGCCTCGACCCTGGTCTCGGATTTTCTGCTCGCCTGCGCAGCGGGACCCCAGGATGACTACGCGACCGCCCGCCTGTTCCTCACGACCGCGTCGGCACGCTCGTGGCAGCCTGAAAACGAAATCCTCGTCTACGACACGGATACGGCGCCATTGGTGAGCGCGAGCCTTGACAACTCCGCGCAGGCGGAGGTCAGCGTGTCCGTTCTGGGGGTGGCAAGCATCGACGACTTGGGTGTTCTCACGCGTTCGAATGGCTCCATCGTGTCGCGGACTTTCACCCTTGTCCGCGAGGACGGGCAGTGGCGTATCGACGCGCCCGACAACATTATCCTCATCTCTCGGGCGGCCTTGACGGCCTCGTACACGCAGGCAAACCTGTACTTCCCGTCCGTTGATGGGTCGGACCTGGTGTCTGATCCGCGTTGGTACCCTTCCAGGCGCCTGGCCTCCCACCTTCTCGCAGGCCTTGTCGCGGGACCCAGCCCAGCCCTCGATCCCATCGTTGCCAATGCGATCCCGGCGGGGGCCACCCTGCCCTCGCACGGGGTAGAGGTCAGCGACGGGGTCGCGCGCGTCGAACTCAACGCCGCGATGCCCCCCGACGAAGCCGCGCAGGTGAGTCTCTCATGGCAGCTGACGCGCACCCTCACGCAGGCGCCTGACGTGTCGCAGGTGAGCATTACCCTCTCAGGCGACACCCTTGACGTGCCAGCAGTGCCGCCACCGCCGTCGTATTCCCTCGACACTATGGTGGGGGCTGGTCCATCAGGCGTGGGGGTCGTGTCAGCATCGGGTTTTACGCCTCGCGCTTCGGCGAGGGACGCCGCGCACCCGACCTGTTCGCCGATGGATTCCACTCTCGTGGCGTGGAGTGGCCCCGATGGAGTCTACGCGGAGCATGCAGGTAGCCAGGTTGCCTTCCTGCCAGGTCAGGCCCCCCTCGGGCCCTCGATTGACAGATACGGATGGGTGTGGGGACCTCCTACGTCCGCTTCGTGGCTCAGTGTCGGCGGCGGCACGGATGGGGCGTTCAGTGTGCGCATCGAATCCGAAAGCGCGGGTGACGTTCACGCGGTGCGTATTTCTCCCGACGGTGTGCGTGCCCTCGTTATCCGTGGCTCCACACCGAGCGCGTGGGTGGGCGTCGTTGAACGCGAGCCGGGTGGTCGTCCGCAGGCGGTGCGTTCCCTCGAACAGATTTCGCTCGACGGCGGGGCTGTCATCGACGCGTCGTGGACCACGTCGACGGGACTCGTTCTTGCGGTGCGCGGTGAGGGTGGTGACAACGACCAGCTTGTGACGATGGCGTTGGGAGGTTTGCCTTCGAGCGTTGCGTTGCCGATCCGCGTGTCGTCGATGAGCGCCGGGGCTTCTTCTGCTTCGGTTGTCATCGTTGGGACGGACGAGGCGGGTAAGGCGCAGGTTCTCGTGCGATCGGGAGCGCTGTGGCAAAATGTCTCGGCTGACGTGACATCGGCGCGTTACGCGGGGTGAGGGCTGGTGGCAGGAGTGCACCGGGTGGCTGGTTTCGTTGATGCTTTCCTGGGCGCGGTGTTGCCCGTTCAGTGCGTGGGGTGTTTGGCGTGGGACGTGGTCATGTGTGGTTCGTGTTCGTCGCTGGCTACCGTTGAGCCGGTGTCGTCTTCCTTGGAGGGGCGTCGAGGTTCGATCCCTCTTTGGGTCCTCGGGGACTATTCCGGTCCCCTGCGCAGGATTGTCTTGGGCGCGAAGCATGCGATGCGCACGGATGTGAGTGCTTTTCTTGACGAGGCCGGGGCCACGTTGGGTGTGTCCCTGTGGCGGGTGGTGGCTGGGCCTGGGTCGCCCGCCGCGGCGATGCGTGAGGGTAGTGGGAGGGCGCGCGAGGTTGGCGGGGCGGTGGACGTGTGGGTTGTGCCTGCGCCGTCGTCGTGGGGGAGGCGTCTGCGGGGGCGGCAGGTGGCGTTGCCGCTCGCGCGCGGGGTGGCGCGGGGGCTTGCGCAGGCTTGTTCGGACCGGCTATTGAGCGGGGGAAGCTCCCGCGGGTGTTTGTCGCGCGACGATCGTCGTGTTCGCGAGCGTTTTCGTGTGCGTGTAGTAGATGTGTTGCGGTTGCGGGTGGGGGTGGGATCGCAGTCGGGTAAGACGGGTGCTGCTCGTGTGGTGGGGCGCATGGGTTCGATGCGTGCTCGTGTGTCGGTTCCGGAAGGAGCGATCGTGATTGCGGTGGATGATGTGGTGACGACGGGTGCGACGATCCGTGAAATGGAGCGAGTGCTGGGGCGGGTGGATGGGGTGGCGGCGTTGTGCCGTCCAGGCCTCATCGCATGACGTAGGTCACCGACGTGCTATAATGCGGTTACGAACTTTCGATAGCGTGGCAGGTGCGGACGCCTTCCACGTCAGTGCGGGAGGTGATAGCTCAGGCCACGGTTCGGGCAGTGAGCACCGAACAATCCCCATCCGCGGGCAACGATGCCCGCCGCACACCATGGAGGAAACACATGGACATCACCGTCGTCGCACGTAATGCTGAGATTCACCCGAATTTCCGGGCATACGTGGAGGAGAAGGTTTCGAAGATTACCCAGTTCTATCCGCGTGCGCAGCGCGTGGATGTGGAGCTGACTCACGAACGTAACCCCCGCCAAGCAGATACCGCCGAGCGCATTGAGTTGACCGTCTACGGCAAGGGGCCGATCATCCGCGCGGAGGCGCGCTCCGCCGACCGCTACGCGGCTGTTGACATTGCCGCCGGGAAGCTTTACGAGCGTTTGCGCCGCCTGCGTGATCGCGTGAAAGACCACCGCCGCAGGTACCCGCGTAATCTGGTCGAAACCGAAGTACTTGACGTAGCACCTGTTGTTGAGGAGCAGGTGGCGCCCGAGCCGGAGGCTCCCAAGCCGCTGCGTAGCGCCGAGGATCTCAAGGTTGGAGAGGCTCGCGAGGAGCAGTGGGGTGACACGCCCATTATTGTGCGCCAGAAGGTGCACGAGGCTCCGCCGATGAGCGTGGATGAGGCCCTGGACCAGATGATGATGGTCGGCCACCCCTTCTTCCTCTTCGTTGATAAGGAGACGAGCCAGCCGTGCGTCGTCTACCACCGTCACGGGTGGACGTACGGTGTGCTTCGTTTGAATACGACGATCTGACGGTTCACTGATGCGGGTGTGCCCCGGGCCTAGTGCCCGGGGCACACCCGCATGTTTACCTGTGACGTTAAATGCGTCCATGTTCGCGCGGGCGTTTCCACTTTGGGCAGTTAGTTCGTAAACTAATGGGTGGATTTGGCTGTCCGTCCTAAAGGGGGGCGGACTACAGACGTCAGGAGCTAGTCGTGTCGATTATTGACAAGATCCTTCGCGCGGGCGAAGGTCGGATGCTGCGCAAGCTGGATCGGCTTGCGTCGCAGGTTGATGCCCTGCAGGAGGATTTTGAGGCTCTGACCGACGAAGAACTGCAAGCAAAAACCCAGGAGTTTAAGGATCGCCTTGAGGAGGGTGAGACCCTGGATGACATCCTGGTGGAGGCTTTCGCGACGGTTCGTGAGGCTTCGTGGCGAATCCTGCGTATGCGTCCTTTCCACGTGCAGGTGATGGGTGGTATCGCTCTACACCAGGGCAAGATCGCGGAAATGAAGACCGGTGAAGGTAAGACCTTGGTCGCTACGATGCCTTCTTACTTGCGCGCGCTGACCGGTAAGGGTGTGCACGTTGTGACGGTTAACGACTACCTGGCAAAGTACCAGTCGGACCTTATGAGCCGTGTGTATAACTTCCTGGGTATGTCTTGTGGGTGTGTTCTCGTGGGGCAGACTCCCGCGCAGCGCCGCGAGATGTACGCGTGTGACATCACGTATGGCACGAATAACGAGTTTGGTTTCGACTACCTGCGCGACAACATGGCTCAGGTTCCCGAAGACATGGTCCAGCGTGGTCACGAGTTCGTCATCGTTGATGAGGTTGATTCGATCCTTATTGATGAGGCTCGTACGCCTTTGATTATTTCAGGTCCTGCCGACGGAGATTTGAATCGCTGGTACATCGAGTTTGCGCGCATCGCGCGCATTTTGACGCGCGACGAGGACTATGAGGTCGATGAGAAGAAGAAGACCGTTGGCATCTTGGAGCCGGGTATTGACAAGGTTGAGGATCAGCTGGGCGTCGAAAACCTGTACGAGGCCGCGAACACTCCGTTGATCGGTTTCCTGAATAATGCGATCCGCGCCAAGGAGCTGTTCTTTAAGGACCGCGACTACATCGTGGATGGCGGCGAGGTCCTCATTGTTGATGAGCACACGGGCCGCGTTTTGCCGGGCCGACGTTACAACGACGGTATGCATCAGGCGATTGAAGCCAAGGAAGGCGTGGAGATCAAAGCGGAGAACCAGACGCTGGCCACGATCACGTTGCAGAACTACTTCCGCCTGTACCCGGAGGGGTCGCGAGCGGGCATGACGGGTACGGCTGAGACGGAAGCCGCGGAGTTCGCTTCGACCTACAAGATCGACGTTATCCCGATTCCGACGAACAAGCCGATGATCCGTAAGGATCAGCCTGACCTCGTCTACCCGACGGAGAAGGGGAAACTGAACGCGATTATTGAGGATGTGGCTAAGCGCCACGAAGCTGGTCAGCCTGTCCTCATCGGTACTGCGTCGGTTGAAAAGTCTGAGTTGCTTTCTCAGATGCTGAAGAAGAAACGAATTGCGCACCAGGTGCTCAACGCTAAGCAGCATGCCCGCGAGGCCGCTGTCGTTGCGATGGCGGGTCGTAAGGGTGCGGTGACGGTGGCCACGAATATGGCTGGTCGTGGTACCGACATCATGCTGGGTGGTAACTCGGAGTTCATCGCCCAGGCGAACCTCGCTGATGAGGGCCTCGATCCGAAGAAGAACCCGGAAGAGTACCGCGAGGCGTGGCCCAAGGCTCTCGAGGCTGCGGAGGCGGCTGTTGAGGCCGAGCGTGAGGAGGTGCGTGAGTTGGGCGGCCTGTACGTGCTCGGTTCGGAGCGCCACGAGTCGCGTCGTATTGATAACCAGCTGCGTGGTCGTAGTGGTCGTCAGGGGGATCCTGGAGAGTCTCGTTTCTATCTGTCGATGGAAGATGACTTGATGCGTCTGTTTAACTCGGGTATGGCCCAGCGTATTATGGCGTCGGGTGCCTATCCGGAGGACATGCCGCTGGAGAATCGCGTGGTGTCGCGTTCGATTGCGTCTGCTCAGCATCAGGTGGAGGCCCGCAACTTTGAGATCCGCAAGAACGTCCTGAAGTACGACGACGTCATGACGGGGCAGCGTGAGACCATCTACGGCGAGCGTCGCAAGGTGCTTGAGGGTGAGGATATGGGGCCCCAGCTGCGTTCCTTCGCGGAGTCGCTCGTGACGGGCTTGGTCGACGAGGCGGTCGCCGACAAGCCGGTCGATGAGTGGGATTTGCCCTCCCTGTGGGAGAATCTGCGCGGCTACTATCCTCCGTCGGTTTCGATCGAGGAGGTCGAGGAGGAGCACGGCGGTAAGTCCTCGTTGGTCCGAGATGATTTGGTGACCGAACTGGTGGGTGACATTCACGCGGTGTACGCAGACACGGAGGATCGCTTGAACGATAACCCGTTGGCACAGGCGCAGTTGGGTGAGGAACCTATGCGGACGCTTGAGCGCCGTGTTGTCATCTCCGTGGTTGATCGCTTGTGGCGTGAGCACCTCTACGAGATGGATTACCTGAAGGAAGGCATCGGCTTGCGCGCGATGGGTCAGCGTGATCCGCTCGTCGAGTATAAGGACGAGGGCGCTCAAATGTTCCAGGCGATGGTTGAGCGTATCCGCGAGGAGTCTGTTCAGCAGGTGTTCAGCTACGCTAAGCAGTTTGAGCGTGCGTTGGCTGTGGCTGAGGAGCAGGCGGGTGGTTCTATCGCGAGTGCGTCCGTGGCTTCGGCGTCTGCGCCCGCCTCGGCCTCCTCGAAGTCCGAGGCGGCGGGTAGTCCCAGCGTCGAGCAGGTGGCTGCCGCGGAGTCCGCGGCGTCTGAGGCTGCGCGCGAGGCCGTCGCTCGCGCCCGTTCTGTCATGGGTAATGTGGGTCGTCAGAATGCGCCCAGTCGCGTGAGCTACAGCTCTGCGGAGGGACGCGCATCATCGTCGGCGGGCGGTAATCGCGCGGAGCGCCGCGCGGCCGCTAAGAAGCGTCGCCGTCGTTGAACGATCAGGCGAGGGGGCTCCCGCGGGAGTCCCCTCGCTTTGTTGTGTGTTGGTGGAGTGCGCGATCAGGCGAGTTCGAGGGCTGTGGTCATCCAGCGTCCCCGGTACTCCTCGAGTCGCAGGGCCAGGGCGTACGTGCGTGTGGCCGTCGCGACGATGACTGCTGCTTCCGTGTGTTGTGCGTCGATGGTGCACACACGTACGTGGATCGGCGTGGTTCCTCGCGCGCATGGCGTCAGGTGGACCTCGATAAGCGCTGCGTAGAGGTCGGGGAGGAGCCAGCGGCGTAGTTGGTGTGAGGTTCGGACTCCTGTGACGACCTCGACGATGGCTCTGGCGAGGGTGGCTGCCCAGGGGCCTGGGTCTGGCAGGTCGGGGCGGTTCGGATCGGTCACAAGCGCGGCTCGTGGACGACGTGACTGAATGTGTGGGCCGGGTGCGGACCAGCGAAACGGGGCGAGCGAGGCGGGTCTGGTGGGTGTTGGTGTGGTGCGCGTACGGCGTGTTGATTGACAGAGGGGACGAGGCCGGGGGTGGAGGTGGGTGCTCATGGAAGGTCCTGGGGGATGGAGAGTTGTACTCCTGGGTAGATGAGTGAGGGATTCGGGATGGCATCCGCGTTGGCGCAGTGGATCGCCTGCCAGACGCGGGTGATGTGGGCGTCGTCGGAGTCTGGACGCAGGGTTTGGGCGATCGACCAGAGGGTATCGCCGGGGCGGATCGTTACTGTCTGCTGTGCAGCGGTCGCTTCGCGTGATGCGCGTTGGGCCTGCGTGGATGGTGTTTCGTCGGGGTGAGTCGAGGTGGCGTCGCTTGTTGAGAGTGACGGGTTGGGGCTGTCTGCCCAGGTGAGGGATATGCCGGGCGAAGCTGCCTCAGGGGGAGCGGCCATGCTCGCTCCGTGAGGGATGGGGGTGAGAAGTGCTGAACCGATGAGTGCCCCGGCGCCGGCTTTTGCCAGAAGGGATTTTGATAGCCGCGTGCCGACACGTGATACGAGAGCGTGTGATGCCCGTCGAAGCGGGGCGGGGGTGAGTGTGAGCGTGGCCAGGTGTGCGACGGCTGACCAGAGAAGATTCCATGCCAGGAGCGCCAAGGCGAGGCATGCGAGCGTCCAGACGGCGAGTGTCTCGGGAGCGTTCGGCGTGATGGGCGGTGCTGCGCAGCTGAGGTAGAGGATGTCGAGGACGGTGAGGGGTGCGCCCACGAGCCAGAGGAATGCGTCGGTCAGGTGCGCCTGACCTGTGCCGGTGGGTGAGTCGTATGTCATGAGGTGCTCTTCGTTGAGGAGGCTAATTCGGCTCTTCAGAGTTGAGTGTGGGTGGAGGCGTCTAGGCCTCCTGCGATGAGGAGC
>ERZ773203.527-NODE-527-length-21035-cov-46.650953_pt1 | contig 21035 bp, 15 predicted proteins | sample MGYA00580529_ERZ773203 | MGnify/ENA primary metagenome ERZ773203 (study PRJEB29015, sample SAMEA2738176) | human oral metagenome | biome: human oral; feature: human-associated habitat; material: saliva | place: China | collected 2177 ... | reverse complement strand
GCGACGTCGCAGAGCACGTGCGGGCGCTGGAAAACTCCGGCGCCCGCGCGCTGCTAGTGCGCAGGCAGAGTGAACTCGAAGCAGTCGATGGCCTGGTCATCCCCGGCGGCGAATCGACGACCATGTCGAATTTGCTGCTCTCTTTTGACCTATTCGATGCGCTGGGTGCGCGCATTAGGGCCGGAATGCCCGTTTACGGGACGTGCGCGGGCATGATCATGCTCGCTTCCACCATTCTGGACGGACGCGAAGACCAGCGTTCCTTCGGCGCGCTTGACATGGTCGTTCGCCGCAACGCCTTTGGGCGCCAGGTGGACTCCTACGAGGAGGACCTGGACGTGACTGGTCTTCAGGGCGGTCCCTTCCACGCCGTCTTTATCCGTGCCCCATGGGTTGAGTCGGTGGGCGAGGGAGTCGAGGTCATTGCGCGCGCCGGTAACAGTGCCGACGGTCCGATCGTCGCGGTGCGCCGCGGTCGCATCATGGCGACGTCTTTCCACCCCGAGGTAGGTGGCGACGACCGTATCCACGGCCTCTTCGTCGACATGGTGGCCCGCGCCTGATGCGCGTGATGGGCATCGACCCTGGCCTGACGCGCTGCGGCCTCGGCGTCGTCGACGTCGATGAGTCGCGCCGCGCGAGCCTCGTGTACGTCGGCGTGGCCCGCACGGATAAGGACCTGGCGACGCACTTTCGCCTGCGCACTATCGCCGACGCGATAGACACCGTCATTGAGCAGTACCGGCCCGAGGTCGTCGCGATCGAGCGCGTGTTCGCGCAGGACAACCTACAGTCGGTGACGACGACCATGCAGGTGATGGGGGCGGCTATGACGTGCGTGGGCCGAGCAGGCCTACCGATGGCGGTCCATACACCGTCGGAAGTCAAATCCGCTGTATCCGGCAACGGAAACGCTGGCAAGGCCCAGGTGCAGACGATGGTCGCTCGCATTCTTGGCCTCGCCAAGGCACCCAAGCCCGCGGATGCCGCGGATGCGCTCGCGATCGCAATCACGCACGCATGGAGGGGGACCGGCCTGCTGGGAGCGCCCGAGGATTCCGCGGTCGCGATTTCGATCTCGGGCCGCCTGACGTCGCGCGGGTCTATGACCCCGGCGCAGCGGGCGTGGGCCGAGGCGCAGGCGGCGCAACGCCGAACAGGTGCCGTCGATCCGCGCCGGCGTCGCGGTTAGAATCGTACATATGTTCGCTCGCGCAATCGCCGAGTGATTCGTCAGGGAAAGGACCGCAGTGATCTCGATTCTGCGCGGCATTGCCGTGAGCGTCGGACTCGACCATATCGATGTCGTGGTGGGAGGCATCGGCTTCCGCGTCCACGTAACGCCCGCTTTCGCGCAGGCGGCCCCGCGCGATGAGGAGATCACCGTGCACACCTCGATGATCGTGCGCGAGGACTCGATGACGCTGTACGGCTTCGAGTCAGCAGACGAGCGCGACGTGTTCACCAGGCTCATGTCCGTGTCTGGTATCGGTCCCAAGATTGCGTTGGCGGCTCTCGCCGTGCTGCACCCAGATGAGCTTCGTCGCGCCGTGCGCGACCAGGACCTGGTAGCCCTCCAGCGCATCCCCGGAGTCGGCAAGAAGTCCGCCCAGCGCATGGCCCTGGAAATCGGCGACAAGCTGGGCACTCCTGCGAGTCTGCCCGAGGCAGCCCCCGCCCCCGCACCCAGTCAGGATGCGGTCGCCACCGAAGTCAGCGCCGCCCTCGTCGGCTTAGGCTGGTCCGAGGCGCAGACCGCCAAGGCCATCGAGAAACTCGCGGGCAGCGGACTGGGAGCCTCCGATATGCTGCGTGCCGCGCTGGTCGCCTTGGGAGGCGGTCGTGGCTGAGCAGCCAGATATTGAGACGATGCGTATCGTCGCTCCGGATGCTGGCGAGCTGGAGCGCGCCGCCGAGGCGGCATTGCGCCCGAAGAAGCTCTCTGAGTTCGTTGGCCAGCGTGTTGTACGCGGCCAGCTCCAGCTTGTCCTGGACGCTGCGCGTATGCGCTCGGCGTCCCCCGATCATGTTCTGCTCGCAGGTCCACCGGGACTAGGCAAGACAACCCTCGCGATGATCATCGCCGCTGAGATGGGTACGTCTTTGCGCCTGACCTCCGGACCCGCGATTCAACACGCCGGTGACCTGGCCGCGATCCTGTCGGGCCTGCAGGAAGGCGACATCCTCTTTATTGACGAGATCCATCGACTGGCGCGCACCGCCGAGGAGATGCTCTACCTTGCTATGGAAGACTTTCGCGTGGATGTGGTCGTGGGTAAAGGTCCCGGTGCAACATCCATCCCGCTGACCCTGCCACCTTTCACGGTCGTTGGCGCCACCACGCGCTCCGGCCTGCTGCCCGCGCCGCTGCGTGACCGCTTCGGCTTCACCGCCCACCTCGAGTTCTACGAAACCGAGGAACTCCAGTCGGTCGTCACGCGGTCGGCTTCTCTCCTGGGATCGCCCATTGATGCGCGCGCCGCTCACGAGATTGCATCTCGCTCGCGTGGGACTCCTCGCATCGCCAATCGCCTGCTGCGTCGCGTCGTCGACTACGCGCAAGTGCACGGTGATGGAACACTGACACTGGAGGCGGCGCGCGGCGCCCTGGAGCTTTTCGAGGTTGATCCCTCGGGGCTCGATCGTCTGGACCGAGCCGTTCTCGATGCTGTGTGTCGTCGTTTTGCGGGGGGGCCGGTGGGCCTCACAACCCTGTCCGTCACCATAGGCGAAGAGGCAGAAACCGTCGAAACCGTCGCTGAACCCTATCTCGTGCGCGAAGGATTCCTGATACGAACCAATCGTGGACGCATGGCCACCCCGAAAGCCTGGGACCATCTGGGCCTGAACCCACCAACCCCCGTCGGATCACTCTTCGACTAGGGGAGCGGGCCTCGTCCACCGGTATGACACGAAGGCGTACACCTGATGACAGCGCACGAAGTGTCGGTTGATGCGCCGCGCCGCATGGACACCGCTTAGGCCAAAATCCTCCCTCGGCATTAGACTGGCAAGGTGCGCTCGACGCGCCCAACCGTCATCGAAAGTGAAACAGCCTTTATGAGCAACAACCTACCCTTCTACCTCATGGCCGCCGCCGCCATCTTGTTCATGGTGTGGACATCGCGCTCCCGCAAGAAGCAGATGGAGAAGATGGAGCAAGAGAAACGTGACCAGCTCGCCGCTGTTACCCCCGGAAAGTGGGTGCGTACCCGCGTCGGCTTCTGGGGTCGGTTCGTCGACCTGGACGGCGACATTGTTGTCCTGGAAACCACCGATGGCCACGAGATGTACTGGGAGCGTGAAATGATCGCCGAAATTGGCGGCCAACCGCCCTTGGCCACGACTGAGGAAAGCGAGGCGGAGGAGACATCTGACGCCGCAGAGTCGGCGGACGAGGATGAGGCCGTCCTCGGACTCGACGACACGGGCGCGCAGTCCTCGACCCAGGACTTCGACGAGCAGCAGAAGTAAGACAAGGCTGAACGGAAAGTAGAACCGTGGCATCTCATAAGCGACGCCCTGTGCGCGCGCTCGTGACGCTGATCGTCGCCATCGTGGCGGCGTGCGCGGCGCTTGCGCTTGGGCATTTCACCAAGGGGGTATCGCCATACCCCGACCTGGCCCTCGATCTCAAGGGCGGCACCCAGCTCATCCTGACCCCGACCGTGACGGCCGAGGGACAGCGCGAGATCACCGACGAGGACATCACTCAGGCAATCTCGATTATTCGTAACCGAATCGATGCCTCGGGCGTGTCCGAGTCCGAGATCTCCTCTCTGGGCAACTCGAACATCATGGTGTCGATCCCTGGCACCCCCTCCCAGGAGCAGCTGGACCTGATCCGCGCCTCCTCGCAGATGAACTTCCGCCCGGTGCTGCGCATGGGCCTGGCCCAGAACTTGATGCCGACTGCACAGGGACAGACGCAGATCGGGACGGCTGACCAGACCGCGCAGTCCGGTGAGGCTGCCCAGTCCGGTGAGGCTGCCCAGTCCGGTGAGGCTGCCCAGTCCGGTGAGGCTGTCCAGTCGGGTGAGGCCGCGCAGTCCGGTGAGGCTGCCCAGTCGGCTGACGCCGCACAGTCCGGCCAGAGCGAGGTGCGTTCGACCGCCCTCGACGAGGCCACTGCGATGAGTATCGCCGATAAGAACGGCGACGGCGTCCTGTCGGACACCCCCGCTTCCGAGCCGGCCAACGCCTCGGACACGGCATGGGAGACCGAGCAGGTCCAGTACGACTTCCTGACCCTGGACTGCTCGGCCGCCGCCGACGTTAAGCGCGTAGAGGGCCCGGCCGACAAGCCTTACGCAGCCTGCGATGACTCCGGTCAGATCAAGTACATCCTCGGCCCCGTCGCCGTCCCCGGTTCCGACCTCTCGTCGGCCACCGCGGGCCTCGTGCGCACGCAGACCGGCGGCTCGACCGGCCAGTGGTCCGTCTCCCTGCAGTTCAACGCCGCGGGATCGGAGAAGTTCAAGGAAACCTCCACGATTCTGTACGGCTACCACAACTCCGATCCGCAGGGTTCCACGTCCGGCCAGGGCACCCCGGACCGTAACCACTTTGCCGTCGTTCTCGATGGAACGGTCATCACCGCCCCCTCGATGAACGCGATTATTCCCAACGGCCAGGCCGAGATCACGGGTAACTTCACGGCAGTGTCGTCACGAACGCTCGCCAACCAGCTGAGCTTTGGCTCACTGCCCCTGAACTTCGAGGTCGAGTCCGAGCAACAGATCTCCGCGACCATCGGCACCGACCACCTGACGGTGGGCCTGTGGGCGGCCCTCATCGGCTTCCTCCTGGTCATCCTCTACCTGATCTGGCAGTACCGCGGCCTGGCGATCATCTCCGCTGGCTCGCTCATCGTCGCCTCGATCATCACCTACCTGGTCATCGCACTGCTGTCCTGGTGGATGGGCTATCGCCTGTCCTTGGCCGGCGTCGCTGGCCTGATCATGGCGATCGGTGTGACGACGGACTCGTTCATCGTGTACTTCGAGCGCGTCCGTGACGAGGTCCGAGACGGACGTCCGCTGCGCGCCGCCGTCGAAGAGGGCTGGGACCGCGCCAAGCGCACGATTCTGGTCTCCGACGCGGTCAACCTCGTCGCAGCCGTTGTCCTGTACCTGCTGGCCGTGGGTGGCGTTCAGGGCTTCGCCTTTACGCTCGGCGTCACGACCGTCATCGACATCGCCGTGATCTTCCTGTTCACGCACCCGATGATGGAGCTGCTTATCCGCACGCGCTTCTTCGGTGAGGGCCACAAGCTCTCGGGCCTGGATCCGGAGCACCTGGGTGCCAAGAACGCCCTCGTGTACGCGGGCCGCGGTCGCGTCGTCGCGCGCGGCGAGTCGACCTCGACGCCCAAGAAGGACGAGGCCGGGGACGGCATGTCGATCGCCGAGCGTCGCCGCGCGGCGCGCCTGGCAGCGCAAAAGTCCGAGGCCAACGCTGGCGTGACCGAGGAAGGGGAGAACTGACATGATGAGTTTCGCTCAGTGGGGCAACGCCCTGTACTCCGGCGAGAAGTCCTACGCCGTCGTTCCCAACCGCAAGAAGTTCGTGGGCCTGGCGGCTGCCGTCCTCGTGATCGGCTTCGCGCTCGTTGCGATCATGGGCCTGAACCGTTCGATCGAGTTCACGGGTGGCTCCCAGTTCGACGTGACTCGTGTCAGCGACCAGAGCGAGTCCTTCGCCTCGCGCGTCGTTGCCGACACCGGCCTCGTTGAGGGCGCTCCGAAGGTCACGCGAGTCGGCTCCGACTCCGTGCGTATCCAGACCTCGTCGCTGGATTCTGCCACCACCGCCCAGATGCGCGACGCCCTGGCGGCCGCGTACGGCGTTGACACGACCTCGGTTCAGTCCTCCTCGATTGGCCCCTCGTGGGGCTCGTCGGTGACCACCAAGGCCGCGCAGTCCCTCGTCATCTTCATGGCCCTCGTGGCCCTGCTGATGACCGTGTACTTCCGCTCGTGGCGCATGGCCGCTTCGGCCCTGCTGGCCCTCGTCCACGACATCGCCGTGACGGTCGGTGTCTTCGCGATCCTGCAGGTCGAGGTCTCGCCCGCCACCGTCATCGGCTTCCTGACGATTCTGGGCTACTCGCTCTACGACACCGTGGTTGTCTTCGACAAGGTGCGTGAGCTCACGACGGACGTGTACGACCAGAAGCACTTCACCTTCGCGGAGTACGTCAACCTCGCCGTCAACCAGACGATGGTCCGCTCCATTAACACCTCGGTTGTGGCCCTTCTCCCTGTCGGTGCGATTCTTATCATCGGCTCCGTGGCCCTGGGTCCGGGTACTCTGGTGGATATCTCGCTGGCGCTGTTCATCGGCATGATCGCGGGTACCTACTCGTCGATCTTCATCGCCTCGCCGCTCCTGGTGACCTTCCAGGAGATGTCGAACAAGACCCGCGAGCACGACGCGGCGGTCGCGCACGAGCGCGAGCACCGCCACACCACCGATGAGTCTTCGCCCGCGAAGGCCGTGAAGGTGGCTCCGATAAAGCCCGGCAAGCGTCTGGGCAACGAGAATCAGCCTCAGAGGAAGAAGACTCATCGATGATCGGTGAACTTGGCGATCGCATCGCCACACTGGTGCGCGACAACCTGGTGGAGATCCCGGACTTTCCCGAGCCGGGCGTCCTGTTCCGTGATATCACGGGCCTGTTCGCCAACGGTCCGGCGTTCAAGGAACTCGTGGAGTTGATCGGCGCGCGCTACGCGGGCCGCATCGACGCCGTGGCCGGCCTGGAATCGCGCGGCTTCATTCTCGGCGCCCCCGTGGCCGCCGAGCTTGGGCTGGGCATGCTGACGATCCGCAAGGCGGGCAAACTGCCCGGCGAGGTCATCGGCGTCGACTACTCGCTCGAGTACGGCAGCGCCCGCATGGAGATTCGTCCCCAGTCGGTCCGTGAGGGCCAGCGCGTCCTCATCATCGACGACGTCCTGGCCACGGGCGGCACGGCGCGCGCCGCCGTGGACCTGCTCAACCAGTGCGGCGCTTCGGTCGAGGCCCTGGCCGTGCTGATGGAGCTGGACGCCCTCAACGGGCGGGCCAAGCTCGACGACGTCACGGTGGAGACCGCCCTGCACGTCTGAGTGACCAGTTGTGAGAGACGAGCGGGTCCGGGGATCGACTTGATCCCCGGACCCGCTCGTTCGTCGCTATTATTGGTTCATGAGCAGCGATGACACGACGTCAGGGGCCGCACTGCCTGCGGCCGTGTCCCGAGTGCGCTCCGGCCTCGTGTGGTTCGGTTCTCGCGGACGCGCCACAATTCCCGAGATTGAGCCGCTTGTGCGGGCTTTGCGCGCCAATCATCCCAAGGCCGACATCAGTGTCGTTGAGCGCGCCTACCGCAAGGCCGAAGAATGTCACCGGGGGCAAATGCGCAAGTCCGGTGAACCGTATATCACCCACCCGGTAGCGGTCGCCACCATTCTCGCTGAGATGGGTATGACGACGCCGACGCTGGTCGCCGCGCTGCTTCACGACACGGTCGAGGATACCGACTACACCCTGGAAGAACTCGCCGCGGACTTCGGAGAGCCGATCGCGAATCTGGTCGACGGCGTGACCAAGCTCGACAAGGTGCGCTACGGTGCCGCCGCTCAATCCGAGACCCTGCGTAAGATGCTCGTCGCGATGAGCCGTGACATCCGCGTGCTGCTCATCAAGCTGGGTGACCGTATCCATAACGCCCGCACGTGGCGTTTCGTGCCCGCTCAGTCGGCCGCGAAGAAGGCCCAGGAGACCCTGGAGATTTACGCGCCGCTGGCCCACCGCCTCGGCATGAACATGGTCAAGTGGGAACTCGAGGAGCTGTCGTTTAAGACCCTGTACCCGGAGATTTACGAGGAGATCGACCGCCTCGTCGCCGAGCGCGCCCCGCAGCGCGAGGAGTACCTGCGTGACGTCATCGACCAGATCGAGGAGGATCTGCGTCGCTCGGGCACCAAGGGCACGGTCAGTGGCCGACCCAAGAGCCACTACTCGATCTACCAGAAGATGATCGTGCGCGGCAAGGCATTTGACGAGGTCTTCGACCTGGTGGCCGTGCGCGTCCTCGTGGAGTCGATCAAGGACTGCTACGGCGTCCTGGGCGCGCTGCACGGGCGGTGGAACCCGATTCCGGGCCGCTTCAAGGACTACATCGCGATGCCCAAGTTCAACCTCTACCAATCGCTGCACACGACGGTCATCGGTCCGGGTGGCAAGCCGGTGGAGATCCAGATCCGCACCTTCGACATGCACGAGCGCGCCGAGCATGGCGTCGCCGCTCACTGGAAGTACAAGCAGAACCCGAATGCGACGAGCGGTGACTCGGACCGCATGAGCTCGGAGGAACAGGCCAACTGGCTGCGCGCCCTGGTCGAGATGGAGCGCGAGACCGGGGATCCGGAGGAGTTCCTGGATTCGCTGCGCTACGAAATCGCCGGCGACGAGGTGTACGTCTTTACGCCCAAGGGCGAGGTCATTGTCCTGCCCGCGCGTGCAACCCCCGTCGACTTTGCTTACGCGGTGCACACCGAGGTCGGCCACCGCACGGTGGGCGCGAAGGTCAATGGGCGCCTCGTGTCCCTCGACACGCGCCTGGAGTCCGGCGAGACGGTCGAGGTCGTGACCTCGAAGTCCGACAAGGCCGGTCCGTCGCGCGACTGGCTGGCGTTCGTGGCATCTCCGCGTGCCCGCTCGAAGATCAAGGCCTGGTTCTCGAAGGAGCGCCGCGAGGAGGCCATCGAGTCCGGTAAGGAGGCGCTGGCCCGCGCGTTGCGCAAGCAGAACCTGCCGCTCCAGCGCCTCATGAACCACGAGTCGATCATGTCGGTCGCGACGTCGTTTGGATATCCCGATGTGTCGGGCCTGTATGCGGCGGTGGGCGAGGGGCACGTCTCGGCCCAGAGCGTCGTCAACCGGCTCATGGACAACCTGGGTGGGGGAGACGGCACCGAGGAGACGCTGTCCGAGGGCGTGACCCCGGGATACGCGAAGCCTCGTTCGGAGGTATCGGGCGACGCAGCCATCACGGTGGCGGGCCTGAGTCCGAACGAGATCTGGGTCAAGCTCGCGAAGTGCTGCACACCCGTTCCAGGCGATGAGATCGTCGGTTTCATTACCCGAGGCCAGGGGGTGTCCGTGCATCGTAAGACCTGCGCGAACGCGGAGCGCCTGGCTCAGCTTCAGCCAGAGCGTTTCGTCGACGTGTCGTGGAACTCTGAGGGTATGACGGCCCCGTTCCGTGTCCAGATCGAGGTGCGTGCGCTCGACCGCGGCGGGCTGCTGTCGGACCTGACAAGGGTGCTGTCGGATTACCGCGTCAATATCTTGGCCGCGGCCCTCAAGACGGACGGGGACCAGGTGGCATCCGGCAATTTCTCCTTCGAGCTGGCCGATCTGGGCCACCTCAATGCGGTGCTCTCGGCGTTGCGCCGGGTGGACGGCGTCTTCGAGGCGGTGCGTATCGGCTCGGATTCATAGACGAGGCCGTGGTGCCGACGCGCTCGGGCAAGAAGTTAGGTGTTACATCCGTCCCCTTTTGCGGCGTTTTTCGCTCATTTTGCCGTTAGATGTGACACACTAGCCCTGTGTGTCACATCGGCACGCGACCGCGCCGGGCGTCAGCCCTCGTCCTAGAAGGAATATCGTGACCGAGACGTCGATTCCGACCAACGAAACCACCCCCGAAGCCGTCACGGCTGCTCCCGAGGAGGCCACGGCCTCGACGATTCCCGCGTCGGAGGTGCCCGAGCACCCCTTCGCCCGCATCGGTGAGGATGGGACTGTCTATGTCAAGGATGGAGACGAGGAGCGCGTTATCGGCGGCTTCCCCGAGGGGATTCCCGCGTCGCCGTACGCCCTCTACGAGCGTCGCTTCGCCGACCTTGAGGCCACCATCAAGCTGTTCGAGGACCGCCTGGCCTCGCTGAGCCCGCGCGACATCGATCAGACGCTGGCCACGCTGCGCGAGCAGGTCGCCTCCCCGAACGTCGTGGGTGACATCCCGGCCTTGCGCGCGCGCGTCGAGGCCGCCGCGAAGGCCGCCGAGGAGCGCAAGGAGATCGCTCGCGAGGAGCGCAAGGCCGCCAAGGCTCAGGCCCTGGCCGACCGCACGGCCGTCGTTGAGCGCGCCGAGGAGATCGTCGCCCAGGATCCCGCCAAGACCCACTGGAAGCAGTCGGGCCAGACCCTGCGCGACCTGCTGGAAGAGTGGAAGACCCTCCAGCGTCGCGGCCCGCGCCTGGAAAAGGCTGTCGAGGACGAGCTGTGGAAGCGCTTCTCCTCCGCGCGCACCCAGTTCGACCGTCACCGCCGCCAGTTCTTCTCGCAGCTCGACCAGGCCCAGTCCGAGGCCAAGCGCGTCAAGGAAGCTCTCATCGCTGAGGCCGAGGCCCTGTCCTCCTCCGTGGACTGGTCGCGCACCTCGAGCGCCTACCGCGAGCTGATGAACCGCTGGAAGGCCGCCCCGCGCGCCTCGCGCAAGGAAGACGACGCCCTGTGGGCGCGCTTCCGCGCTGCACAGCAGGTGTTCTTCGACGCCCGCCGCGCCAAGGACGAGGCCACGGACGCCGAGTACCGCGAGAACCTGGCCGCCAAGGAGGCCATCCTGGTCGACGCCGAGGCGATTTTGCCCGTGACCGACATCGAGCGCGCTAAGGCTCAGCTGCGCCTGATTCAGGACCGCTGGGAAGAGGTCGGCCGCGTGCCTTCCTCCGACCTGCACCGCATCGAGGGTCGTCTGCGCGCCGTCGAGGCGGCCGTGCGTGAGGCCGAAGAGAAGGAATGGCGCCGCACCAACCCCGAGACGCGCGCCCGCGCGGCCGGCATGGTGGGCCAGCTTGAGGAGCAGATCGCTCAGCTCGAGCGTTCCCTCGCCGATGCTGAGGCCAAGGGCGACAACAAGGCTGCCTCCGCCGTTCGTGAAACCCTCGAGACCAAGCGCGCCTGGCTCGCGCAGATCTCCTCGTCCATGGAGTGACATGCGTCTTCACGTTATTCCGTCGCCTTTCTACGCGGCGAATGGGCTTGTGCTCGTCCCTTCCGGGGCGGGCACAGCCCTTGTTGTCGACCCTTCTGCCGGCATCCAGCACCTGATCCGCGAGGTCCTTGAGGCCGAGGGTGTGAACGTTGGAGCCGTGCTGCTCACCCACGGTCACCCCGACCACGTGTGGGACGCCGCCGAGGTGTCCACGTGGGGGGCCGATGGTGCCACCGTCCCGGTGTACCTGCCCGGACCGGACATGTACCGCATGGATGACCCGGCCTCGTTCCTGCCGATGCCCCTGCCTGACTTCGTGGGGGAGTGGGTCAAGCCCACCGACCTGCGTGAGATGCCCGCGGATTCAGTCGAGCTGACCCCCGGCGTGTGGGTTCGCATGGTTCCCGCCCCCGGCCATACGGAGGGATCAGCGGTTTTCCTGGGGCACAGCCCCCTGGACATCCGTGTCAATAACCAGTCGTTCTACGCCAACGAGGAGTGCGTGCCGTGGGCGCTCAGCGCCGACGTCCTGTTCAAGGACAGCGTTGGACGCACCGACATGCCCGGTGGTGACGAAACGCAAATGCGTCACTCACTGCGTACTATTTCCAACGCGTTGGACCCGAACACGATCCTCGTCCCCGGCCACGGTCCGGCAACAACGATGGCCGATGAGATACGCTCCAACCAGTATTTGATCCGCGCTCGCCGTATCGGCTAGCGTCGGTGCCGTTTGTTTGCGAAGGATTACGTCATGGCTCGCACGTCCCTGTCAGGTTTCCCCGAATGGCTCCCCGAGGGCCGCATCGTCGAGATGCACGTCCTCGACGAGCTGCGTCGTGTCTTCGAGCTGCACGGTTTCGCTGGTATCGAGACGCGCGCGGTCGAGACTCTGGCCCAGCTTGAAGCCAAGGGCGAGACCTCCAAGGAGATCTACGTCCTGGACCGCCTGCAGGCGCTCAAAGCTGCCGCTTCCGGCGCTCGTGCCCCCAAGGACAAGGGCATGGGTCTGCACTTCGACCTCACCGTGCCCTTCGCGCGTTACGTCGTGGAGAACGCGAACGAGCTGGACTTTCCGTTCAAGCGATACCAGATTCAGAAGGTCTGGCGCGGCGAGCGCCCCCAAGAGGGGCGTTTCCGTGAGTTCACGCAGGCCGATATCGACGTCGTCGGTAACGGCGAGCTGCCCTTCCACTTCGAGGTGGACCTGCCCCTCGTGATGGCTGAGGCGCTCAACAACCTGCCCATTCCGCCGGTGCGCGTACTCGTCAACAACCGCAAGGTCGTACAGGGCGTGTGCGAGTCGCTGGGCGTTACCGACGTTGAGGCGGCCCTGCGCGGACTGGACAAGATCGACAAGATTGGCCCGGAGGGTGTGGCTCAGGAACTCGCCGAATCCGGTATCGACGGTGACCAGGCGTCCGTGCTGCTGCAGATGGCGCAGATTCGCACGGCCGATTCGGTCGAGGTGCGCGAGCGCCTGGGCGCGCTGGGTGTGAGCGGAGAGCTGCTCGAGCAGGGCTTGCGCGAGCTGACCGCCCTGCTCGACACCGCAAACAAGCGGATGCCGGGCGCGGTCGTCGCGGACCTGAAGATCGCGCGCGGCCTGGATTACTACACGGGTAGCGTGTACGAGTCGGAGATCGAGGGCCACGAGGACCTGGGGTCGATCTGTTCGGGCGGGCGCTATGACTCCTTGGCGAAGGATGGCAAGCGCACCTACCCGGGTGTGGGTCTGTCCATCGGTGTCTCGCGACTGGTCTCCCGCATGATTTCCGCGCCGTTGGCGCGCGCCTCGCGCAAGGTTCCCACGGCCGTCGTTGTTGCCGTCACGAACGAGGAGCGTCGCGAGCGCTCCGAGGAGATCGCGGCCATCCTGCGCTCGCGTGGTATTTCGACGGACGTCGCACCAAGCGCGGCCAAGTTCGGTAAGCAGATCAAGTTCGCCGACAAGCGTGGCATCCCCTTCGTCTGGTTCCCGGGCGAGGACGGAGCCGACACGGTCAAGGACATTCGCACGGGTGAGCAGGTGGACGCCGACGCCGCCACCTGGGTTGTGCCTGAGGCGGACGCAGCCCCTTCGGTCGAGAAGGTGATGCCCTGAGTGTCGGCCTCTGCGGTTGAAGCAGCCCGCGGCCTGGCGGGTGCGCTTGAGCAGGCGCTCAGTGCGATGCCCTCGGGTGCTCGCGCGGACGCTGAGAGGGCACTGCGCCGACTGCAGGACGTTGTGCTGCCTCGTCTAGAGGAAGCCGATGCGCCGCTCCTCGTGGTGGTTGGCGGCTCGACGGGGGCGGGTAAGTCAACGCTCGTCAACTCTCTGCTTGAACGTACGGTGAGTCGGGCGGGCGCTGTTCGTCCGACGACGCGGCGGCCGGTTCTCGTGTGTGCGCCTCAGGCCCGCTCGTGGTTCATGTCGGATCGCGTGCTGCCGCGCCTGGCCAAACATGAGGGTGGGGAGGGCACGAGCCTGGATGCCGTGACGATCACGGTGGACGACTTGATGTGGCCGAGCATGGGTATCCTTGACGCTCCCGATATTGACTCGGTTGAGGAAGGCAATCGACGGCTCGCGTCAGAGTTGCTCGATGGCGCGGATCTCTGGATTTTCGTGACGAGTGCCGCACGCTACGCCGACGCGGTCGCTTGGACGCACCTGGAGGAGGCAGCCGCGCGCGGCTTGCGCGTCTCCATCGTCCTCAACCGCGTCCCCCCGGGCGCTGAGGCTGAGATCCGTGCGGATCTTGCCTCGCTCGTGCAACGACGAGGCCTGGGCGAGGTCCCGATTATCGTCATTACTGAGCAGTCGCTGACCGATGGTCGCCTACCCATTGACGCTATTTACCCGGTCGGTTCTTTCTTGGAGGGAATCGGGCACGATGCGCAGGAGCGTGCGGTGATCGTGCGTCGTGCCCTCACCGGTGCTGTCGCCGCGTCCTTCGAGGAGTCTGATCGTGCTCTGGATGCGTCTCGTGATAGCTGTCGTGCAGTGGACTTTGCGCGCGAGGAGCTTGAGGCGACGGTCGTCTCGCGGGCCCACGAGGTTGCCTCGTCCTCGAGCGACGATGTGCTGCGCGGTGAGGTGAGCGCGCGCATCGCCGAGGTGCTGGGGTCCTGGGACATGACGCGAAGCCTTTCCCGCGTTGTGGCGTCGGTGCGCCAACGCATCGTGGGCGCCGTGCGAGGCACGGCAGCCCCGGAGGAACAGGTGTGTCGCGACCTGACGGGTGGCGTGGCTCAGCGTCTTGGGGACTCCTATCACCGCGCGTGGAACGACGCCCTGCGCTTGGCTGCGTCGGTGGGAGAGGCCGAGGGACTGGAACCGATGCTGGACGTGGACGGGGCTGCCGAGCGCGCCCGCCACACCGCGCAGGAATGGACCAGCGAGGTAACGGACATCGTCCGGGGCCAGGCACAGTCTTCACGCGTGAGCGGTCGGCTGCTGGCGGGCGGCATCAACGTTGTGACGCTCTCGCTCATGGTCAGCGTTTTCGCGATGACGGGCGGGGTGACCGGGGTCGAGGTTGGCGTCGCTGGTGCCTCTGCTGCGCTGTCGCAGACGATCCTCGAATCCTATTTCGGCGAGCGTACGGTGCGTTCCCTGGCCACGCAGGCGCGCGAGGCGCTCGAACGACTGGCTGCCGACTCGCTGGCAGAGGTCGTCGCGCCCGTTGCGACGCGGCTCGACAACTCGCGGGAGCACGAGCGGATTGACACGCTTGAGTCTGCTCTCGCCACCGCGCGGGAGGCGCTGGTATGAAGCGCGCAGCAACGCCGGTTGCCGCGGCTGCCGCGGAGCTCGACCAGATCGCGACGCTCGCAGCCTCTGATATTGAGCCGCAGATACTGGAGCGTATTCGGGAACTCATCGATGTGACGTCGGATCGGGCCGAGATCGACCCGACCTGGTGTGTCATCGGCATGCTCGGTGGCACGGGTGCCGGGAAATCTTCCCTCGTGAACGCTCTTGCCGGGGGAGAGGTCGTGTGTGCCGGTGTCTTGCGGCCCACGACGAACGAGGCGTGTGCCGTCCTGCCCGCGGGCCGCGAGCCGAAGGAATTGCTCGGTTGGTTGGGCGTGCGAACCCGCGTCTGCGCGCCCGGTGACTTACCGGGTGACACCGCGATTATTGACCTGCCCGACATCGATTCGGTCGAGGCTTCACACGCGCAGGTGGCCGGGCGTCTGGCCACGCGTGTGGACGCCCTTGTCGTCGTTGTTAACCCGCAGAAGTACGCGGATGCGCGCCTGCATGATGAGTGGCTGGAACGCTTGCGCACCTCGCATGCCTCCGTGACGGTTGCCTTGACCCACATCGACACGCTCGGCGTGGCTGAGAGGACCTCCATCGTGTCCGACCTGCGCCGCATCCTGGATGAGCGTGGTCTGACGGGCGCTCGCGTTGTCCCGGTCAGTGCGACGACGGGGGAGGGAGTGGCTGAGCTGGCCTCCCATCTGGCAGATGAGGCGGCCCGCGTCTCGCGTCAGGCTGCCCGGGCGCGGGCCGCCCTGAGCCAGGCAGCTCGGCTTGTGCGCGACGCGGTGGGCGTCGAGGGCGCGATTCGTGGCGTTGAAACCGAGGGAATGGCAAGTGATCTGGCGGGGGTGGCCGCCGATCTTGTCGGAGCCCCGATTATCGCTGAGGCCGTGGCCGCTTCGACCCTGCGCGCCGGCACGCGTACGGGTGGCTGGCTGCCGCTGCGTTGGCACGCGCGCCTGGGGGTTGATCCCCTGCGGCGTCTGCACCTGGGGGAGGAGGAACGCCAGGAGAGTGCGACGACTCCAACGCTGCCGACGCGATCCGCCTCTGACGGGGCGGCCTTCGCGAACGCCGTGCGTCGCGAGGTGGCCGCACGCTCGCAGGGGCGCCCCGAGCGCTGGCGCCGACTACTCGTCGAGCGCGCCCTGTCTGGCGCAGCCGCGGTGCCCGCAGCGGCGCACCGCGAGGTGGCGAACAACCTGCGCGTGAGCGCGAGCGCGCCGAGTCTCTCCCGCATCCTCGGCGGCTTCCAGCTTATTGCGTGGATGGTCAGCCTCATGGGCGCTGCGTGGATCGGCCTCGTGCACCTGGGACGTGCCGTGCTCATCGATACCGACGTCCCCGCCATCGGCCCGATCCCTATGCCCACGGTGATTCTCGTTTGCGGCCTCGCGGTGACCCTTCTGTGCGCGAGCCTGAATCGAGCGCTGTGTTCCTGGGTGGCGTCCCGCCGCAAACGGGCGGTCATGGACGACGTGCGTGCCATGTGCCGCGACGAGGTTGACCGTCTCGTCGTCGCCCCGCTGCGGGCGGAAGATAATCGCCAGGTCACCATTGCCTCGTTCGTGGCACGCCTCCACCTCGACAAGAGGGTGTGAAGCGGCGCTCACCAGCGGCGTCGAACAGTGAATTCGCCGACCACGGGCACCTTTTCTGAGGAAGTGCACGCTATGCTGGTGGGAGCGATGAGGCGCAGCCCCTTGTTATGGTGCCCCGCGGGATGCGGGTTTTGTTGTTATGGGTGAGGCCGCGCTGAGGAGCCGAGATGGCCCGCCCCGATGGTTTTGCTACCCCACACGCAACAGACAAGGAATCACTATGCCCTCTGAGGACTACATGGACCGCGACGAACGAGACGAGCGCGACGACATCATTGATGCGGACGAGGACCCCGGCCTCGTCGACGACAGTGCGGACGAAGACACCGACCTTGATGACGCCGAGGACACTGACGACGCGGATGACGACACCGTGACTTTCGCGAGCCTCGGCCTGCCCGAGGAGATCCTCGCGGCCGTGACCGACATGGGCTTCCGCGTCCCCACCCCGATCCAGGCAGCCGCCATCCCGCCGCTGCTGGAGCTGCGCGACGTCGTCGGCATCGCCCAGACGGGCACCGGCAAGACGGCAGCCTTCGGCCTGCCGCTCCTAGCGATTGTTGACGCGGACGAGCGCGACGTGCAGGCTCTGGTCCTGGCCCCCACCCGTGAGCTCGCCATGCAGAGCGCCCAGGCGATCGAGGATTTCGCGGCCCGCACCGCTCGCCTTGACGTCGTCCCCGTCTATGGCGGTTCGCCGTACGGCCCGCAGATTGGCGCCCTCAAGCGCGGCGCCCAGGTCGTCGTCGGCACCCCGGGCCGCGTCATCGACCTCATCGAGAAGGGTGCGCTGGACCTGTCGAACGTGCGCATGCTGGTCCTCGACGAGGCCGACGAAATGCTGCGCATGGGCTTTGCTGAGGACGTCGAGACGATCGCGTCGAGCGCCCCGGATGATCGCCTGACGGCCCTGTTCAGCGCGACGATGCCTGCCGCCATCGAAAAGGTCGCCCGCGAGCACCTGAAGGATCCCGTCAAGGTCGCCGTCTCCACGGAGTCTTCGACGGTCGACACGATTCACCAGACCTACGCGGTCGTGCCCTACAAGCACAAGATCGGTGCCCTGTCCCGCGTCCTGGCTACCCGCGCCCAGCACATCGCGGCCGGCCAGGAGGAGGCCGACGCGGCCATCGTGTTCGTGCGCACCCGCGCCGACGTCGAAGAGGTGTCCCTCGAGCTGTCCGGCCGCGGCTTCCGCGCCGCTGGCATTTCCGGCGACGTCGCCCAGACCGAGCGTGAGCGCATGGTTGAGCGCCTGAAGAACGGCTCGCTCGACGTGCTGGTCGCCACCGACGTGGCCGCGCGCGGCCTGGACGTGGAGCGCATTTCGCTGGTCGTTAACTTCGACGTTCCCCGCGAGCCCGAGGCCTACGTGCACCGTATCGGCCGCACCGGCCGCGCCGGGCGCGAGGGTCGCGCGCTGACCTTCTTCACCCCGCGCGAGCACGGCCGCCTGCGCCGCATCGAGAAGCTGACGGGTACCGAGATGGAAGAGGTCGAGATTCCCTCGCCCGCCGCCGTCTCCGAATTCCGTGCCCGCCGACTCCTCGAGGGCCTGTCCGCCCGCATCGAGCGCGGCCGCCTCGACATGTACAAGGGCCTGCTGGCCGACATGGGTGAGGACGCGAGCGTCGAGGACATCGCCGCGGCCCTCATGGCCACGGCCGTGGGCGACGAGGGCCCTGCGCCCCGCCACGAGAAGGATCGCCGCGGAAACGGCAAGATCCGCCGTGAGGAGCAGCTGGATGAGTCCGGCGAGTTCGTGGGCGCCACCTTCGAGGTGGGCCGCGACAAGGACCGCCCGATCAAGGGCGGGGCGAACGGCGCTCGCCGCCGCGGTGGCGGCCGTCCGGCCCCCGGCTCCGGTACGCGCTACCGCGTCGAGGTTGGCAAGAAGGACCGCGTCAAGCCCGGTTCTATCGTCGGCGCTATCGCTGGCGAGGGCGGTATCGACGGCCGCGACATCGGCCACATCGAGATCTACCCGACGTTCTCCCTGGTGGACATCACCGCCGACCTGTCCGGCGAGCAGCTGTCCCGCATCTCCAAGGGATACGTCTCGGGCCGCCAGCTGCGCATCCGCGTGGACGAGGGCCCGGGCGCGCGCGGTGATCGCGATGGTTTCGAGCGCCGTGAGCGCCGCGACTTCGACCGCGATTCACGAGGCCGTGGCGGCTTCGGCGGGGACCGTGACGGACGCGACGGACGTGACGGACGCTACGGTGAGCGCGACGAGAAGCGCCCGCACCGCTTCGAGAAGGGCGACGGATCGCGTCCGCGCCGCAGCGTGCGCACCGAGCGCTGGGAGAAGGACATCAAGCGTGCTCGTCGCGAGCGTGAGGGTGGCCGCGATGGCGGCTGGGAGCGCGACGGAGGCCGTGAGGGCGGACGCCGCCAGTTCGGCAAGCGTCGCTACGACGACTGAGTGCTCGCGCCGTCCGCCGTGCTTGACTCCTGAGCGGGACGCAGTCGCCGCACGGCGACCACGGTGACGATGGCGAGCGCGCAAGCAATCACCCAATAGGGAGCGTAGGCCGCCCCGCCCGCCTGGGCGGTGGCGGCCCACGCGCTCATAGCCACCGACACGAGGGCGAGTTCGAGGGCCGGGCCCGCTGAGTCGGCGACCTGCAGCCACGAGGCCACGCGTCCGTGCTTGGCCTCGGGCGTGACCTCGAGGGCCATGACGGACAGGGGAGCGTGGACGAGGCCCATGCCGAGGCCGACCAGCAGCCAGCCGATGAGGGCCACCCACACGGGAATAGCAGGAACCAGAAGCGCGCCGACCGGGATCGCGCCGATTGCCATGAGTGCGCCCCCAGCGACGGGAAGGCGATGCCGCCAGATCGGATCGTGCACGCGCGCCTGGGCAACTGCTCCCACCGACCACGTGAGCGAACCCAGCGTGACCCACCAGGCGGAGGAGGCCTCGGACCAGGAGTGCACCCGCTGTAGGACCAGGGGAATCATGACGGCCAGACCGACCTGTGATGCCATGGCGCACAAGCGCGAGAGGATTGCGGACGGCATTCCCGCGCGCGATCGGAACGTGCCGCGCGGCAGCAGGCGGGGCAGAGCCCACGCTGTGAGTGCCGCGCCAAGGGCGAAGATACCGAGCTGAGACAGCGGCGAGGCCAGCGCGCCTGCGAGCTGCAGGAGCACGACGCCCAGGCCCGCCAGGAGTGCGTCGCGTGCCAGCGAGGCCAGACGCACGGCCTTTCTGGCCTCACTCGCGGGTACCGTGCGCAGCACGTAGACCACCGGCACGGCGGCGATCACGACGAAGAGAGGCACGACGCCGAACACGTAGTGCCACCCCCACACCTCAGTGACGTGGCCGGCAATCGCAGGACCCACGAGCGAGGGCAGCACCCACGCGAGCGAGAAGGCTGCGAAAAAGACGGGTCGATGGCCAGGAGACGCCACGGCGCCGATAAGGACGTAGAGAGGGACGACGAGGAGGCCACCGCCCAGGCCCTGCAACGCGCGGCCCACGACGAAGATAATGATCGTCGGCGCCACGGCTGAAATGACGAGGCCCACCGCGAACAACACCATGCCGCCGAACAGAACGAGGCGCGGACCCTTCCAGTCGGCCAACGCACCGGCGACCACCGTGGCGCTCAGCTGCGTCGCCAACGCCGCGCCCGAGGCGACCGGATACCAGGCGGCCGCATCGAACGATGCGACGACAGCAGGCATGATCGTCGTGGCTGCCAGCTCCTCAAAAGCGACGAGCGTGATGAGGAGGACGGAACTGATCGCCAACCCGATTTCGGCAGGAGTCCACGAGGCGCGTGCGTGCGAGGAAGAAGTAGCGTCAGCGGGCATGTTGACTATCCTACTCGCGGCGAGCGTGCTCCCAGACCGAGCGCGCGTACAATAACACTGCCGCCGCCTGTCTCGCGGATGGTAACAACGAAAGGAATAACAGTGCTTCGCACTCACAACATTGGAACCCTCGGCACCGACCTGGTTGGCCAGACTGTGACGCTCACCGGTTGGGTGGACCGTCGCCGTGACCACGGCGGTGTCGCCTTCATTGACCTGCGTGACGCCTCCGGCATCGCCCAGGTGGTCGTGCGCGACGAGCGCGTGGCCCACGAGCTGCGCTCCGAGTTCGTTCTGAAGGTTACCGGGGAGGTCTGCGCTCGCCCCGAAGGCAACGAAAACCCGCACCTGGCCACCGGCGCCATCGAGGTCATGGGTGACGACATCGAAATCCTGAACACCAGCGCGCCCCTGCCGTTCCAGGTGTCCTCCAATGCTGAAGATTCCGGCAACGTGGGTGAGGAAACCCGCCTGAAGTACCGTTACCTGGACCTGCGCCGCGAGCCCGAGCAGTACGCGATCCGCCTGCGTTCCAAGGTCTCCCGCGCTGCCCGCGAGGCGCTCTACGCCCGCGACTTCGTCGAGATCGAGACCCCGACGCTGACCCGTTCGACCCCCGAGGGCGCGCGCGACTTCATCGTCCCCGCACGCCTCTCGCCCGGTTCCTGGTACGCCCTGCCCCAGTCGCCCCAGCTTTTCAAGCAGCTGCTGATGGTGGCCGGCATGGAGCGCTACTTCCAGATTGCGCGCTGCTACCGCGACGAGGACTTCCGTGCCGACCGCCAGCCCGAGTTCACCCAGCTCGACATCGAGATGAGCTTCGTGGACCAGGACGACGTCATCGAGGTCGCCGAGGACGTCC
>ERZ773203.526-NODE-526-length-21043-cov-15.092148_pt1 | contig 21043 bp, 18 predicted proteins | sample MGYA00580529_ERZ773203 | MGnify/ENA primary metagenome ERZ773203 (study PRJEB29015, sample SAMEA2738176) | human oral metagenome | biome: human oral; feature: human-associated habitat; material: saliva | place: China | collected 2177 ... | reverse complement strand
CATTCGTAAAAATGCTAAAACCAATAAAAATATGAAGGCTATGACAGAAATCAATATTGCCACTGAAGATTCCGATTATGTCATTAAAAACAAATCCGCTATTCTTAAAAAGTACAATGACATTTTTACAGATATCCAATCTAAAAAATAAAATTTGACTTACCAGTGATTAACTGTCAAACCCTGCTATAAAATCAAAAAGATTACTTCCGTTTTTGTAGAGAATTTTACCCTATTAGGATAGAATTCTGAGTTTTAAAAACGCTTACATTTTTTTACAATAGTATTATCAAAACTTTGGAGGTATCCATCATGAAAAAGAAATGGATGTATTTTGCTGCTTGTGGACTTGCTATTTTAGGGCTGACTGCCTGCTCTTCTGACGATGCTTCAGGAGATAAAGCAACTGAAAATGGAGGAAGCGATACTCTTGTAGTCTATTCACCAAACTCAGAGGGCTTGATTGGAGCAACTATTCCTGCCTTTGAAGAAAAATATGGAATTAAGGTTGAACTCATTCAGGCCGGAACTGGTGAACTCTTCAAAAAACTAGAATCTGAAAAAGAAGCACCTGTTGCAGATGTCATCTTTGGTGGTTCTTATACTCAATATGCTACTCATGGGGAGCTTTTTGAAAACTATGTTTCTCCTGAAAATGAAAATGTCATCAAAGAATATCAAAATACAACTGGTTACTCAACTCCTTATACATTGGATGGTAGTGTATTGATTGTAAATCCTGACTTAACTAAGGGTATGAATATCGAAGGATATAGCGATCTTATCAAACCAGAGCTCAAAGGAAAAATTGCAACAGCTGACCCTGCTAACTCTTCTAGTGCCTTTGCTCAACTAACAAACATGCTACAAGCTGAGGGTGGCTATACAGATGAAAAGGCTTGGACTTATGTCAAAGATCTCTTTACTTTAATTGATGGTAAAATCGGTTCAAGTTCATCTGGTGTTTATAAGGCAGTGGCAGATGGAGAAATGGCTGTTGGTCTTTCATATGAAGATCCTGCAGTTAAACTTCTAAATGACGGTGCTAACATTAAAGTTGTTTATCCAAAAGAAGGAACTGTTTTCTTACCAGCAAGTGCTGCTATTATCAAAAACGCAAAAAATAAAGAAAACGCTAAGAAATTTATCGATTTCATCATTTCACAAGAAGTCCAAGACACCCTTGGTACAACAACTACTAATCGTCCAGTTCGTAAAAATGCTAAAACTAGCGAAAATATGAAACCAATCGAACAAATTAAAACACTAACTGAAGACTATGACTATGTCATCAAAAACAAATCAGACATTGTTAAGAAATACAACGAAATCTTTACAGATATCCAATCTAAACAATAATAGGGGTTGACCATGAGCGAGATTAAAATTATTAATGCTAAGAAAATTTACAATGATGTACCCGTTATCGAAAATTTAAATGTTACAATTCCTAAGGGGAGCCTTTTCACTCTCCTTGGGCCTTCAGGATGCGGGAAAACAACTTTGCTTCGTATGATTGCTGGATTCAACAGTATCGAAGGAGGAGAATTTTACTTCGATGATACCAAAATTAATAACATGGAACCTAGCAAACGAAATATTGGGATGGTTTTCCAAAACTATGCGATTTTCCCACATTTGACAGTGCGTGATAACGTAGCATTCGGACTCAAGCAAAAGAAAGTTCCGAAAGAGGAACTCATCAAACAAACAAATAAATACCTTGAGTTGATGCAGATTGCCCAGTACGCTGATCGTAAACCAGATAAACTTAGTGGTGGTCAGCAACAACGTGTTGCTCTAGCACGTGCCTTAGCTGTTAATCCAAGCGTTCTCCTCATGGATGAGCCCCTCAGTAACCTAGATGCCAAACTTCGTCTAGATATGCGTCAAGCCATTCGCGAAATCCAACACGAAGTTGGCATTACAACTGTCTATGTAACTCACGACCAAGAAGAAGCTATGGCCATTTCTGACCAAATCGCGGTTATGAAAGATGGTGTTATTCAACAAATTGGTCGTCCAAAAGAGCTATACCACAAGCCCGAGAACGAATTTGTCGCAACCTTTATCGGTAGAACAAACATAATCCCTGCTCGTTTAGAAAAGCAAGCTGATGGAGCTTACATCGTATTCGAAGACGGCTACTCTCTTCGTATGCCAGATCTTGACCAAGTTGAAGAACAAAATATTCGTGTCAGCATTCGTCCTGAAGAATTTATCCGTGATGAAAATGGCACAATCGATGGAACAATTACCGACAGCGTTTACCTTGGCTTGAATACTGAATACTTCATTGAAACAGGATTTGCTCCAAAACTTCAAGTGAGTGAAGAATCTACATTCGAAGAAGATTTAGAAAAAGGAAATCATGTTCGTTTACGTATCAATACTCAGAAACTCAATGTCTTCTCTGAAGATGGTTCTCGGAATCTCATAAAAGGAGTCAGCCATGGAGCGTAAAAAACTTAATATCTGGACTGCATCTTCCTTCTTCATTTTTCTTACATACTTAGTTTTCTTAGTCTACCCAATCGTGACTGTATTAAAACAAGCGTTGATACATGAAGGTAGTTTCTCTTTAGAAAATTTTGTAACATTCTTTAGCAAATCTTATTATTCTGAGACACTCATTAATAGTTTTAAGGTTTCTGTAACTGCCACAATCACTTCTGTCGTTGTTGGTACCTTGCTAGCTTATCTTTTTTCAATGTATGACTTCAAGGGAAAGAAATTTTTACAAATTTTGATTATCATCGCATCCATGTCAGCTCCCTTTGTAGGTGCCTATTCTTGGATTCTACTTCTTGGTAGAAACGGAGTTATCACAAAATTTCTAACCAACACACTACATTTGCCAGGCTTTGATATCTACGGCTTTAAAGGTATTGTACTTGTCTTTACACTCCAACTTTTCCCTCTCGTCTTCCTTTATGTAGCTGGAACTATGAAGAGTATTGACAATTCCCTCTTGGAAGCTGCGGAAAGCATGGGATCTTTTGGCTTTAAACGTATTGTAAAAGTCATTTTACCTCTTTTGGTCCCAACTTTATTAGCAGCAGCCCTACTGGTATTTATGAGAGCTTTCTCTGACTTTGGTACTCCAATGTTGATTGGAGAGGGATACCGTACCTTCCCAGTGTTAATCTACACACAGTTCATTAGTGAAGTTGGAGGCAACTCAGCATTCGCATCTGCCTTAGCAATCATGGCTATTACAATTGCACTGGCTATCTTCCTCATCCAAAAGTACATTTCAAATCGTTATAGCTTCAGTATGAACTCGCTTCATCCAATCGAACCTAAGAAAACGACAAAAGGAAAGATGGCTGCTATTTATGTGACTGTTTATGGCATTATCTTATTCTCTGTATTACCTCAAGTTTACTTGATTTATACATCATTCCTTAAGACATCCGGTATGGTATTTGTTAAAGGATACTCATTAAATAGTTATAAGACAGCCTTTAACCGTATGGGGTCTGCTATTTTCAATACCATTCGAATCCCTTTACTTGCCTTGGTTCTTGTTGTTGTCTTTGCGACCTTCATCTCATACCTTGCAGTTCGTAAGCGCAACCTATTTACGAATCTAATCGATAGTCTTAGTATGGTGCCTTATATTGTACCAGGAACAGTTCTCGGTATTGCCTTTATTTCTTCATTCAATACAGGTATCTTCGGAAGTGGCTTCCTTATGATTACAGGAACAGCTTTCATCTTGATTATGTCCTTATCTGTCAGAAGACTTCCTTATACTATTCGCTCTTCAGTTGCTAGTTTGCAACAGATTGCTCCTAGTATCGAAGAAGCTGCCGAAAGCTTGGGAAGTAGCCGTCTCAATACCTTTACTAAAATCACAACCCCAATGATGCTTTCAGGTATCATTTCAGGAGCAATCCTATCATGGGTAACAATGATTTCAGAACTTTCTACTTCGATTCTCTTATACAATGTTAAAACTAGAACAATGACAGTAGCAATCTACACTGAAGTACTTCGTGGAAATTATGGCGTGGCAGCTGCTTTGTCAACTATCCTCACTGTCTTGACAGTTACTTCATTGTTACTATTTATGAAAATTTCTAAAAACAATAGTATTACACTCTAGTTTTTCTCCTAAAAACAGTCAAATTTCTTATTGGCTGTTTTTTATTTATACTCTCTATAAGTTAATTCTTAATAAATAATATTAATGCAAGTTAGTCCTTTTTATGGTAGAATATAGGAAAGTGCTTTCTCAGAAGGAGGAAAATATGAACAAACAAACTATCGCTGTCTTAGGTCCTGGTTCTTGGGGTACTGCCTTGTCACAAGTCCTCAATGACAACGGACACCAAGTACGTATCTGGGGAAATATTCCTGATCAAATTGATGAAATCAATACACAACATACTAACAAACGTTATTTTAAAGAAGCTGTATTAGACGAAAAAATTGTTGCCTATCATGATTTGGCAGAAACCTTGAAGGGTGTTGATGCTGTCTTGTTTGTGGTACCAACCAAGGTAACCAGATTGGTAGCTCAGCAAGTCGCTGCAGTTCTTGATCATAAAGTGGTTGTTATGCATGCCTCCAAAGGGCTTGAACCAGATAGCCACAAACGTCTCTCTACTGTTTTGGAAGAAGAAATTCCTGCTGAATTAAGAAGTGATATTGTCGTCGTCTCTGGACCTAGCCATGCTGAGGAAACCATTGTCCGTGACATTACCTTGATTACAGCAGCTTCAAAAAATCTGCAAACAGCACAGTATGTTCAATCACTCTTTAGCAACAACTACTTCCGTCTATATACAAATACGGATGTTATTGGAGTTGAAACAGCTGGAGCTCTAAAAAATATCATCGCTGTTGGGGCAGGGGCTCTCCACGGTCTTGGATTTGGAGACAATGCTAAAGCTGCTATTATCACGCGCGGTCTTGCAGAAATTACACGTCTAGGTGTTCAACTTGGAGCAAACCCATTAACTTATAGCGGACTTTCAGGTGTCGGTGATTTGATCGTTACAGGAACTTCTGTCCACTCACGTAACTGGCGAGCAGGTGATGCTCTTGGGCGTGGCGAAGCCTTGGCAGATATCGAAGCCAATATGGGAATGGTCATCGAAGGAATTTCAACAACCAAAGCTGCTTACGAGTTGGCACAAGAACTTGACGTTTACATGCCTATCACCCAAGCTATTTATCAAGTTATTTATGAAAATGTTAATATTAAGGATGCCGTTGCTGAACTTATGAGCAATGAGTTCAAATCGGAAAACGAGTGGTCATAATCACCGTTAGAAAGGAAGCTCATGAAGCAAAAAGTGAGAAAAGCCGTTATCCCTGCTGCAGGACTTGGAACTCGTTTCCTACCCGCAACCAAAGCCTTGGCCAAAGAAATGTTGCCAATCGTGGATAAACCAACCATCCAGTTTATCGTTGAAGAAGCTCTCAAGTCTGGAATTGAGGATATTCTTGTTGTAACAGGGAAGTCAAAACGCTCCATCGAAGATCATTTTGACTCAAACTTTGAGTTGGAATTCAACCTTAAGGAAAAAGGAAAAACTGATCTTTTGAAATTAGTTGATGAAACAACTGGTATGCGTCTTCACTTCATTCGTCAAACCCACCCACGTGGTCTCGGAGATGCCGTTTTACAAGCCAAAGCTTTCGTCGGGAACGAACCTTTTGTGGTCATGCTTGGGGATGACCTCATGGATATCACTGATGACAAAGCTGTTCCATTGACCAAGCAACTCATGAATGATTATGAGAAGACTCATGCTTCTACTATCGCTGTGATGCCTGTACCACACGATGAAGTTTCTTCATACGGTGTCATCGCTCCTCAAGGTGAAGGAAAAGATGGACTTTACAGCGTTGAAACCTTCGTTGAAAAACCAGCTCCTGAAGATGCACCAAGTGATTTAGCGATCATCGGTCGTTACCTACTCACACCTGAAATTTTCGGTATTCTTGAAAAGCAAAAACCAGGTGCCGGAAATGAAATCCAACTAACAGACGCTATCGATACACTTAACAAAACTCAACGTGTATTTGCTCGTGAGTTTAAAGGCTCTCGTTACGATGTCGGAGACAAATTTGGATTTATGAAGACATCTATCGAATACGCCCTGAAACATCCTCAAGTCAAAGATCACTTGAAAGACTACTTGATCGATCTTGGAAAAGAACTTTCAGGAGAAAAATAATTGATAAAACCAGGTTCAAAATGTTCCTGGTTTTTTTGCTGCCTAAACACCTCCAAATCTTGTCTAAGCCTAATTTCTTGCAATAGATGCTTTTATGGTATAATAATAAGAAGTGAGGAAAGAAATGAAGAATAAATTGTTAGAACTTAAAGAAAAAGGACTGGCTTTCCTTCAGTCTCTAAAAACAAAACTAAAAAATATAGATTTAGGCAAAATTAGTCGTAAAGACTCTAAGAAGAAAAAACAAACTAAGACCAATATCTGGACAATCTTTGCTAATATCTTATTGGGAATCAAGGCAACCTTTAATACCCTTTTTATCATCGCCTTTCTTGGTGGACTTTTGGGCACTGGGGTTGTTTTCGGTTATGCGGTTTCTCTATTTGACAAAGTAACCGTTCCTCAGACGGAGGATCTGATCAAACAGGTGAATGATATTTCATCCATCTCTGAGATTTACTATGCTGACGGATCCATGATCGGTGCTATTGAAAGCGATCTTCTGCGAACATCTGTTGCGTCGGACGCTATTTCAGATAATCTCAAGCAGGCTATCGTTGCAACAGAGGATGAACATTTTGCAGAACACAATGGTGTCGTTCCTAAAGCTGTTATTCGTGCTAGTCTAGGAAACTTTATCGGTCTTGGTTCTTCGAGCGGTGGATCTACTCTGACACAACAGCTCATCAAACAACAAGTTGTTGGTGATGCCCCTACACTCGCTCGTAAAGCTAGTGAAATTGTGGATGCCTTGGCTTTAGAGCGAGCAATGAGCAAGGATGAAATCTTGACAACTTATCTCAACGTCGCTCCATTTGGCCGTAACAATAAAGGTCAAAATATTGCGGGGGCTCAACAAGCAGCCAAAGGTATTTTTGGGGTTGATGCAAATCAGCTAACAATCCCTCAGGCAGCCTTTATAGCAGGATTACCACAAAGTCCTATCTCTTACTCCCCTTATGAAGCGACTGGTGAGATGAAGAGTGAAGAGGATATGGAACTCGGAATCAAGCGTTCCAAAGACGTTCTCTACAATATGTATAGAACTGGAGTGCTCAGTCAGGAAGACTACGAAACCTATATAGCATATGACATTAAGCAAGACTTCTTGCCAGCAGAAAGTGTAAACCTAACAGCTAAGGGTTATCTTTACTTCACTGCACTTGATGAAGCGACTAATGTCATGTATGATTATCTGGTCAAAAAAGATAACGTTTCCGAACAAGAGCTTAAGAATGAATCTATTCAGAAATCTTATCGTGAATTGGCTGAAAAAGAAATTCAAAATGGTGGTTACCGTATCACTACTACAATCGATAAAACGATCCATAATGCAATGCAAAATGCAGTGGCAAACTATAGCTACCTTCTAAATGATAGTAGTGGTCAACCTGAAGTCGGAAATGTCTTAATGGATAATAAAACAGGAGCCATCATAGGATTTGTAGGAGGACGAGATTACCAAAGCAATCAAAATAATCACGCCTTTGACACAAAACGATCTCCGGCTTCGACTACCAAACCTATCTTAGCCTATGGTATTGCTATTGACCAAGGCTTGATGGGAAGTGCTAGCATCCTATCAAACTATCCAACGAACTTTGCCAACGGAACTCCGATCATGCACGTCAACAGTCCGGGAACAGCTATGATAAACCTAAAGGAAGCTCTCAATTATTCCTGGAATATCCCGGCCTACTGGACTTATCGTATGCTTCGTGAAAAAGGAGTTGATGTCCGCTCCTATATGGAAAAAATGGGGTATGAAATCCCAGAATACGGTATTGAAAGTCTTCCTATGGGAGGAGGAATTGAAGTTACTGTAGCTCAACATACAAACGGATACCAAACCTTGGCCAACAATGGTGTTTACCATAAAAAATACATGATTTCGAAAATCGAAAAAAGTAGTGGAGAAGTTATCTATGAACATAAAGACGAACCTGTTCAAGTCTACTCAAAAGCTACTGCAACCATTATGCAAAGTCTACTAAGAGATGTACTTTCATCCCGGATAACTACAAGTTTCCAAAGCGATCTTTATAGCATAAATTCCAGTCTAGCAGGTGCTGATTGGATTGGGAAAACTGGTACAACTAACGAGGAAGGTGATATGTGGCTCATGCTTTCAACGCCTCGATTGACTCTTGGTGGTTGGATTGGTCATGATGATAACAGTCCGTTAGCCAAAGGCGCATATTATCGTAATGCTAAGTATATGGCCCACCTCGTAAACGCTATTCAACAAGCTTCTCCTTCTGCTTGGGGAACTGAGCGTTTCAGCCTTGATTCAAGTGTAACATCTTCTCAAGTCCTTAAGTCTACTGGACAGAAGCCTGGTAAGGTCACTATCAACGGCAAAGAGATTGACGTTACTGGAGAAATGGTAACAAGTTACTGGGCTAACCAAGCTGGTGCTCCGACTACTACCTACCGATTTGCTATTGGTGGAAGTGACTCTGATTACCAAAAAGCTTGGAATACGATTGTTGGAAATTTAATAAAACAAGACAACAAAGATAAAGATAAAGATAAGGATAAGGATAAAGATAAGGATAAGGATAAAGATAAAGACAAGGACAAGGATAAGGATAAAGATAAAAATAATAACAGCTCTTCTTCGAATAGGTCCCAACGCTAACATACCTATTATCAAGAGTATGTCACCTAACTCGACTTTTATATGAATCACTATCAAAAAAATATTTTCAAGGGAACCATATATTCCCTCCTTTCCGGATTAATATGGGGTATTTGTGGCATTTTAGGAGAATTCTTCTTTACGCATTATCCAGTCTCCTCTGGGTGGATCACTTCTATGCGACTAAGTCTTGCAGGTGGTTTCGTACTCATCTTGTCCGGCTTTAAGTTCCGTTCCCACTTATTCGACCTTTGGAGAAACCGCAACAATTATCTACCTTTTCTGGCTTATGCTATCCTAGGAATTTTCTCTGTTCAGTATTTCTTCTATCTCTGTGTAGAATACTCTAATGCAACAACGGCAACTATCCTACAATTTATAAGTCCTGTTTTCATTCTCATATACAACCGTCTTATCTACAAGAAAAAAGCTTCTAAAAAAGCAATTTTCTATGTTTTGACTGCTATGCTCGGAGTCTTTCTGATGGCTACTAAAGGCGATCTGTCTAAACTATCCATCACTCCCCTCGCATTGCTGACAGGGCTTCTCAGTGCTCTGGGAGTTATGTTTAATGTTATCTTGCCCCAGCCATTTGCTAAAAAATACGGTTTTGTGCCAACTGTTGGTTGGGGAATGTTGCTGGCTGGACTCTTTAGTAATTTTCTCTATCCTGTTTATAGAATTAGTTTTCAGCTTGATTGGGTGAGTATCTTGATTTGTTTGACCATTGCCTTTTTGGGAACAGCCTTTGCTTTCTTCCTATCCATGAAAGCTGTCTCGCTCGTTTCTCCTTTGGTGGTGTCAGTCGTCAGTGCAAGCGAACCTTTGTCATCAGCTATTCTAAGTGTTCTATTTCTAGGTCTGGTCCTAGATGGGTATCTGCTTCTGGCTATGATCTTGATTATTATTCCCATGATCTTCTTATCCATTGAAGAATCAAAGGATAAACTGAAAGAATCTTCTTTTAACACTTAAGGCTTCAAAATTGAAGCCTTTTTTGGTAGAATAGTAAGCATTACAAAGAGTGAGGAGACACCTATGACTGCTACAAAAATGAATGCACAAGAAATTATCCAATTTATCGCTAATGCTGAAAAAAAGACAAGTGTAAAAGTGACCTTTGAAGGGCAACTTGATGGAGCCATCCCTGCTTCTGTTATCAAGCTTGGGAATGTTCTTTTTGGAGACTGGAAAGATATCGCTCCACTTCTTGAAGGACTTACAGAAAACAAAGACTATGTTGTTGAACAAGACGCCCGCAATTCAGCTGTACCTCTCCTTGATAAACGTGATATCAATGCTCGTATCGAGCCAGGCTCTATCATCCGTGACCAAGTTGAGATTGGTGACAACGCTGTTATCATGATGGGAGCTGTTATCAATATCGGTGCAGAAATCGGTGCTGGCACTATGATTGATATGGGAGCTATTTTAGGTGGACGTGCTATTGTCGGTAAAAATAGTCACGTAGGTGCAGGTGCTGTTCTCGCAGGTGTCATCGAGCCAGCTAGTGCTGAGCCTGTCCGTGTCGGTGACAATGTTCTCATCGGTGCTAACGCTGTAGTTATCGAAGGTGTTCAGATTGGTAGTGGTTCTGTTGTCGCTGCAGGTGCCATCGTTACTCAAGATGTTCCAGAAAATGTTGTGGTAGCAGGCGTTCCAGCTCGTGTTATCAAAGAAATCGATAACAAAACCCAACAAAAAACAGCGCTAGAAGATGCGCTTCGCACCTTGTAAATAGTAACAGAGGCGGAAACTTTTCCAGCCTCTTTATCGTATTAGTAAAAGGAAAATAGATATGTTAGATTTGATTCAAACTCGACGCGATCTTCACCAAATTCCTGAGATTGGTTTAGAAGAATTCAAGACTCACGCTTATTTACTCAATGTCATTAAGAAATTAACAGCTGACAAGGATTTTGTTCAGATTCGTACTTGGCGAACTGGTATTTTAGTTTACTTACAAGGAAGTCAGCCAGAACGTACCATCGGTTGGCGGACAGACATTGATGGCCTCCCAATCGTTGAACAAACAGGCCTTCCTTTTGCCTCTCAACATCCAGACCGCATGCATGCTTGTGGGCATGATTTTCATATGACCATTGCCCTTGGAAGTCTTGAACGTGCTTTAGAAAAACAACCAAAAAACAACCTCCTCTTTCTCTTTCAACCTGCGGAAGAAAATGAGGCCGGCGGCATGCTCATGTATGAAGATGATGCCTTTGGTGACTGGTTGCCTGACCAATTCTATGGACTTCATGTTCGTCCAGACTTAAAAGTTGGACAAATTGCGACCAATACTCATACACTCTTTGCGGGTACTTGCGAAGTCAAGATTCGCTTTAATGGTAAAGGCGGACACGCTGCCTTTCCACATGAAGCAAACGATGCTCTGGTTGCAGCTAGCTATTTTGTGACTCAAGTCCAGTCGGTTGTCAGCCGTAATGTCGATCCTATCGAGGGAGCTGTCGTCACTTTCGGTGTTTTTCAAGCTGGGACAACCAACAATGTCATCGCTGATACAGCCTTCCTGCATGGAACCATTCGAGCTCTTACACACGATATGAGTCTCTTGGTTCAAAAACGTGTCAAAGCTATCGCTGAAGGTGTAGCAGCTGCTTTTGATATGGATGTAGAGATTGAACTCAAGCAGGGAGGTTATTTGCCAGTCGAAAATAACCCTGAATTAGCCCGGGAGTTGATGACTTTCTTTGATGAAAAAGAGGGCATTGAACTAATCGACATCGAACCTGCCATGACAGGGGAGGACTTTGGGTATCTTCTTTCAAAGGTTCCTGGAGTCATGTTCTGGCTGGGTATTGATAGTCCCTACGCTCTTCACCATCCAAAGATGAGTCCTAAGGAAGAAGCTCTGGCAATCGGTGTCGAAGCTGTATCAAGCTTCTTAGCAAAGAAAGCTGCGGAATAAACTATGAAAAAAAGCTTACGCAAGCAAGTCTTGCAAGGACTTAAGTCTCTATCCAAAGAAGAAAAGCAGAGCATGAACGATTGGCTCACAGAGCAGCTCCTTCAACATCCTTTCTATAAGGAAGCAAAAAACATCGCCACTTATCTGTCTTTTCCCCATGAATTTCAGACAGCTGAACTCATCGAACAAGCTCAAAAAGATGGAAAGACTATCCTCATTCCCAAAACTTATCCACATGGGAAAATGGATTTGGTTCTATATGAACCAGAGAAGCTCGAAAGAAACTCTTTTGGTCTCCTTGAACCACAGGGGAAAGCTATTGTCTTTGAGCCGTCTCAGATTGACTTGATCCATGTTCCTGGTTTAGCTTTCAATACTTCTGGTTATCGGGTTGGCTACGGTGGTGGCTACTACGACCGCTACTTGGAGCATTTCCCAGGCCATACCATTAGTACGCTTTATCCATGCCAGATTCAGGATTTCCAACCGGATCACTACGATATACCAGTTGAGGAGGTACTCATCTATGAAAGAGATTTTTGATCGTCGTTATCCCACCACGAGCTTCTTTCTCCTCGTGACAACCCTAGTTTTTATCATCATGTTTCTAACTAGCGGGTTCAATTACACAAGTGCAGCTACCTTGTACCAGTTCGGAGCTGTTTATCCCCCAGCTATCAAGGCCATGCCTGAACAAATCTGGCGCTTATTCTCTGCCACCTTTGTCCACATTGGCTTGCAGCACTTTTTTGTTAATATGCTGTCCCTCTACTTTTTGGGACGTCAGATGGAGCAGATCTTTGGCTCCAAACAGTTTTTCTTTATCTACCTTCTATCAGGTATGATGGGGAATCTCTTTGTCCTCGTTTTTAGCCCTGATGCTATTACTGCTGGTGCTTCAACTGCCCTCTACGGGATGTTCGCTTCTATTGTCGTTCTTCGTTATGCTTCACGCAATCCCTATCTCCAACAGCTCGGGCAATCCTACCTCTCCCTCTTGGTTATCAACCTAGTAGGTAGCGTTTTAATGCCAGGAATCAGCCTTGCTGGACACGTAGGTGGAGCTGTCGGTGGTGCCTTACTAGCTATTGTCTTCCCAGTTCGAGGAGAACGAAAGATATACAGCCCAGGCCAACGTGGTCTAGCAAGCCTAGCCTTTATTGCTCTGTCAGCTCTACTACTTTTTATCGGACTATTATAAGAACAAGAAAAACCATTGGAAAAACTCGAAAAGAGCTTTATTTCCAATGGTTTTTTGAATTTATTTGAAAAGTTGCTTAAAACCCATTATTGTCGCTGAGTTCTTTGAACCAGTGGCCGGATTTTTTCAGGCGGCGTTCTTGTGTTTCTAAGTCTAGCTCGACCAAACCATAGCGATTTTTGTAGCTGTTGAGCCATGACCAGCAATCGATAAAGGTCCAAATCAAATATCCTTTACAGTTAGCACCGTCTTCAATAGCACGATGTAGTTCACGAAGGTGACCTTTGACAAAGTCGATACGGTAGTCATCCTGAATCATGCCATTTTCACGGAATTTATCCTCACCTTCAACACCCATACCGTTTTCAGTTAACATCCACTCAATATTCCCATAGTTTTCCTTGATGTTTTGGGCAATGTCATAAATTCCTTGCTCATAGATTTCCCAACCGCGGTGTGGATTAATCTTACGACCTGGCATCACGTAAGGTTCATAGAAATGTTCTGGTAAGAGTGGACTATCAGGATGCTTAGAAAAACGTGGCGCCATAACACGCAAAGGCTGATAGTAGTTGACTCCTAGGAAGTCAACGGTGTGCTCACGAATAAGTTCCAACTCCTCAGCTGTAGAATCTGGTAGTAAATCATGCTCAGACAAAATTTCCACTAACTCTTCTGGATATGTTCCTAAAACAGACGGATCTAGGAAAGAATGTGCCTGGAAGAGATCTGCAATACGAGCAGCTTTCACGTCAGCAGGATGTTGGCTACGTGGATAGGCTGGTGTCAAGTTGAGGACAATCCCAATCTTAGAGCCTGGTAAGACTTCATGACAAGCCTTAACTGCAAGAGTGCTCGCCAGTTGTGTATGATAGGCAACCTTAACCGCTGCTTTGGCATCCACCTTATGTGGATAATGGGCATCATAAAAATAGCCAAACTCAACAGGAACGATAGGCTCATTGAAGGTAATCCATTGGTCCACAAGGTCACCGTAGGTCTCAAAACAGAAACGAGCATAGTCTTCATAAGCCTTAATAGTTGCTTTATTTTCCCAACCATCCCCATCTTCTTGAAGGGCGAAAGGTAAGTCAAAGTGATAGAGATTGACTAAAAGACGAATTCCCTTAGCCTTTATGGCTTCAAATACCTGACGGTAGAAAGCCACCCCTTGAGGATTGACTTCTCCACGCCCTTGTGGGAAAATACGAGACCACTGGATAGAGGTTCGAAAAGCTGTATGTCCTGTTTCTAACAAAAGTTCGATATCTTTTTCCCAGTTTTCATAGAAGGTCGATGTCTTATCAGGTCCAATGCCATTGTAGTAACGGTTTGGCTCTACTTGGTACCAATAATCCCAGAGATTATCTCCTTTACCGTCACCAGGTACTCGTCCTTCTGTCTGTGGTCCAGAAGTTGAGGAACCCCAGACAAAATCCTTTGGAAATTTTAGCATAGTACTACCTCTTTTTACGCTTTTAATGTTTACTTTCTCTCATTATAAAGAAAAAACAAGGCAAAAACTAGTTACATTTTTGTCTTGTTTTTCTTCTGATTATAGATTTTATTTGCTGGTTAAGATTTCAAGGGTTTCAAGCAAGTTATCTGCGTGAACTTCGATTGTATCTCCTGTCGCCTTGATCTTCACTTCTACGATACCGTCGGCTGCTTTCTTCCCAACAGTGATACGGATTGGAAGACCGATCAAATCGCTATCGCTGAATTTAACTCCGACACGTTCGTTACGGTCATCTGTCAAGACTTCGTATCCTTTGTTGACCAAGGCTTCTTCGATGCGATTAGTCAATTCAAGACTTGCTTCATCCTTGACATTAACTGGAATCAAGTGTACATCAAATGGCGCCAATTCTTTAGGGAAATTGATACCCCAAGCGTAACGGTATTCCCCTTTAGGAGTTTTGTTAACAAAGAGGCGAGCGTGTTGCTCCATAACTGCTGAAAGGAGACGACTAACACCGATACCGTAGCATCCCATGATGATTGGCAAAGCGCGGCCATTTTCGTCCAAGACATCTGCTCCCATACTTGCTGAGTAACGAGTCCCCAGTTTAAAGATGTGACCAATTTCAATACCACGCGCAAAGTTGAGAACACCTTGTCCGTCAGGAGAAATTTCACCTTCACGAACTTCACGGATATCCACATACTCGGCAGTGAAGTCACGACCTGGGTTTACACCAGTCAAGTGGTAGCCATCTTCGTTGGCACCAGCAACCGCATTACGGCTATCTTGAACCTTGCGGTCTGCAATAATCTTAACATTTTCTGGAAGATTTACTGGGCCAAGAGAACCAAAGTCCGCTCCCAACAATTCTTTCACTTCTGCCTCAGTTGCAGGTTCCAAGAAGTCTGCTCCAAGATAGTTTTTCAATTTAACTTCGTTGAGTTGGTCATTGCCAACGAGTAGAGCCACAACTAGCTCCTCATCTGCAATATAAACCAAGGTCTTGATGGTTTGTTCTTCAGAGACATTCAAGAAAGCAGCCACTTCATCAATCGATTTGACACCTGGTGTTTCCACGCGAGTCACTTCATTTTCAGTCACAACACGGTTGCTTGGTTTGTACTCGTTGGTTGCCATTTCCAAGTTGGCTGCATAGCTTGACTCACTTGAGTAGGCAATGGTATCTTCACCAGAAACCATCCATTTGAGCAATTCTGCCTTGATTTCTTCTTGCACTTCTACAGGAATCTCATCAAATGATGCAACAGACTTGTCTAAAACAACCCAACGGTCAAGGTCTGTACGAGCAGGTGTGATGGCCATAAATTCTTGGCTATCCTTACCACCCATAGCTCCACCGTCACCGATGATAGCTTTGAAGTCCAAACCACTGCGAGTGAAGATACGCTCATAAGCTGCTTTATACTCATCATAGGTCACATCCAAACTATCATAGTTAGCGTGGAAGCTATAACCATCTTTCATGATGAATTCACGCGTACGAAGAAGTCCATTACGTGGACGTTTTTCATCACGGTATTTAGGCTGGATTTGGTACAAGTTTAGTGGCAATTGCTTGTAAGACTTGACAGAATCACGGACAATCGCTGTGAAGGTTTCTTCGTGGGTTGGGCCTAGGATAAAGTCAGAACCTTCACGGTTTTTCAATTTGTACAAGTCTTCACCGTAGGTATCATAACGACCAGATTCACGCCAAAGGTCCGCACTGAGAAGGGCTGGAGCCAACATCTCAACAGCACCAATCTTGTCAAATTCTTGACGCATGATCTTCTTAGCTTTTTCGATAACACGGTTAGCAAGTGGCAGGTAAGAATAGACTCCTGCTGATACTTGACGAACATAACCAGCACGCAACATAAGAGCGTGGCTGATAACTTGAGCATCGCTTGGCATTTCGCGAAGCGTTGGGATTAGCATTTTACTTTGTTTCATATTTTTCCTCTAATTCTTAAAAGAAGGTTCGCATGATGTCGTTCCATGTAACGGCAATCATCAAGACAACCATAATCACAACTCCGACTAGAGTAACATAGGTTTCGATTTCTTGTTTCAGTGGTTTGCGACGAATAGCTTCAATAATATTGAGCACGATTTTCCCACCATCAAGTGCCGGGATAGGAATCAAGTTGAAAATCCCGATATTGATAGAAATCATAGCCAAGAAGAATAGGACGTTTTCAAGTCCATTCTTAGCAGCATCGCTACTTGCCTTAAAGATGGCAACAGGACCACCCAGTTTATTCAGGTCAGGTTGGAAAATCAAGTTTTTCAAGGCATTAAGAATGCGCAAGGCTGAGTCAGCTGCAGATGTGAATCCACCTACAAACATAGACCAGATATCCGATTTAAGTCTCGGTTGAACACCCAAAATATAACGCCCTTGGCTTTCCTCAGGTGTCACACTGACTTGTTTTTCAGTTCCATTTTCAGAGACTGTCACATCTAAAACAGGTGCTGTTTTATCCTTGGTCTCTGCTTCCACTGCCTGAATCAAATCTTGCCAGTTACTGATTTCGTGTGAACCGACTTTAGTGATTTGGGCCGTATTTTCAACACCGACCTTTGCAATCGCGCTATCAGGGATGATACTAAAGTTATTGCTTTGTGTATCTCGAACCCCACCCTGCATGAAAATCAAAATCCAGAAGACGATAACTCCCAGGATAAAGTTATTCATAGGACCAGCAAAGTTGGTAATCAATTTGCCCCAGACAGTCGCATTTTGATATTGAACGTCTAGCGGAGCGATACGAACTTCCGTTCCATCAGATTCCACAATAGTTGCATCATGGTCTACGGGGAACGTTTTTTCCTCTTCTAAGACCAAACCTGTGATAAAGAGTTTATCCTCAAAGTCATATTGGGTTACCTGCATCGGAAGGGCTGTTTGGTCGACCTTCTTACCAGAAAGATTGATACGCTTAACCTTGCCATCCTCGGCCAAAGTCAAACTAACAGGAGTTCCTGTCTTAATCTCTGTGGTATCCTCGCCCCAACCTGCCATGCGGACATAACCACCCAACGGTAGGAGACGAATCGTGTAAGCTGTCCCGTCTTTCCCGATATGGGAAAAGATTTTTGGACCCATTCCAATGGCAAATTCACGAACCAGAATGCCAGACTTCTTGGCAAAGTAAAAATGTCCGAACTCGTGAACCACCACTATAATTCCAAAAACAAGGATAAAGGTTAATAATCCTATCATTTAATTTCTGTTCACCTTTCCTTAAAATAAGCCAAAGAGGTGCATAATAGGGAAAACTGCTAGCATAGAATCAAAACGATCCAGTACTCCGCCATGCCCTGGAATAAAGAATCCTGAATCCTTGACTCCAAAATGGCGTTTCATGGCACTTTCAATCAAATCACCTAATTGACCTGCAATACTAAAGAAAATTGCAAAGAGCATCATTTTATAAATGCCGTAAGGAAGGGCAACTGTGCTATCCACTAACATAAAGATGAGTGTGACAAGCATAGCAGCTACAATCCCACCAAAAGCTCCTTCTACTGATTTGTTAGGAGAAACTCTTGGAGCCAATCTTCTCTTTCCAAAATTCATACCCACTAGGTAGGCACCACTATCTGTTGCCCACACGATACAGAGAGCCAAGAGTGCTTTATCCAAGCCAGCGATTCGAGCATCTACTAAAGCGTTGAATCCAAAACCAACATAGAAGCTCATAGCAATTGGGAAGGCGGCATCCTCAATCGTGTAGTTTTTGCTGAAGACAGTCGCTCCAAGCATAACAAAAATTACAACACTGTATGCGACGACATTTCCATCTACGGGCAAAAAGGTCAGATAGTTTTCCAAGGGGATGGTTAGTACGAAAGTTGCTAGCAAGGTTAACAAGCCCTCAGGGGTCATGGTATTTAAACCTTTCATCTGGAGCAATTCACGAACTCCAAGCATGGCTAAAATTCCCATCACAATCTGTAGCCACAGTCCTCCAACCATCAAGAGTGGGATAAAGATAGCTAGGGCCAAAGCGGCAAATATGGTCCTCTTTATTAAGTCCTTTTTCATAATTTTCCTATACTCCTCCAAATCGACGATTGCGACGGTTAAACTCTGCAATAGCCTCCTTCAAGGCTTCCTCATCAAAGTCAGGCCACAAGACATCTGTGAAATAAAGTTCACTATAAGCTGCTTGCCAAGGCAAGAAATTGCTCAAGCGAAGCTCGCCACTAGTTCGGATGATCAAATCTGGATCGCGTAAAGTTTTCGGCAAATGCCCCGTAAAGAGATATTCCCCAATCAACTCTTCTGTAATATCGCCCGGATTTACCTTGGCATCCAAAACATCCTGCGCAATCAACTTGACTGCCTGTGTAATTTCAGCTCGTCCACCGTAATTAAGGGCAAAATTGAGAATCAAACCTGTGTTTAACTTGGTCAACTCTTCTGCCTTTTTCAAAGCTTCAAAAGTCTGTTTAGGTAAACGATCCGTTTCCCCAATCATTTGAATCTTCATGTTCTTTTGGTGCAACTCAGGGACATACTTATCATAAAATTCAACCGGCAGATTCATGATAAACTTAACTTCCTGGTCTGGACGAGTCCAGTTTTCAGTTGAAAAGGCATAAACTGTCATAGCCTTGACACCCATATCACTAGCAGCAATGGCTACTGTTCTCAGAGCATCCATCCCAGCCTTATGACCAAAGACACGTGGCTGCATGCGTTTTTTAGCCCAACGACCATTCCCATCCATGATAACTCCGATGTGAGCTGGCACTACCGCTGGTGTTTCTGTAACTTTATCTTTTTTTAAAAATCCAAACATGATTGTATTCCTATTCAAAAATCTATCGTTTCATTATACCATATTTTTCGCATTTCTTCTATCATCTTTTCTTATTCTAAGGCGGAATTTCCTATATAACTCCTATCTTTCTAAACTAACAAGCCTTGCATTTCACGGAGAAAGTTGGTACAATAAAACATAAAGATTTATCCTTGTTCAGTCACAGGGGTTTTTTATTGAAAGGATCTTATCATGTCAAAAAAACTACAACGTAAAAAACAATTAAGAAACAGCCTTCGTCGCTCAGGCGCACTTTCAAACGCAGTAAACAAGGTTGTCGAAGAAACAAAAAAAGTTGTGAAACACGCTGAAAAAGCTGCAAACAACGCAGGTAAAGCCGTTTCTAAGCAAGTTGAAAAAACTGTAGAGGCAACTAAAGAACAAGCTCAAAAAGTTACAAGCTCTGTAGAGGAATTCGCAGCCAACCTGGGTGGACTTTCAGTCGACCGTGCCAAGACTTTCTACGATGAAGGAATCAAGTCTGCAGCTGACTTCAAAAACTGGACAGAAAAAGAACTCCTTGCTTTGAAAGGAATTGGTCCAGCTACTATCAAGAAATTAAAAGAGAACGGCATCAAGTTCAAGTAATCTTTCTTGTTCCTTGCATTTCCGTCAAAAACTTGTTAAAATATAGCCATTAGAGGTGTTTTGAGTCCCACATTTTACAGAAAGTGGCGGAGCTGAGAAATCCACAAATGTGTCAAAACTGGTTACTAATGGATGAAATTTAAAAATGAAATATAAATGTCTTTTTGTTTTAAAGACGAGAGTTGCGGGCATCTGCCCGAAATTGGGTGGTACCGCGGATTAAACACATTCGTCCCTGTCAGATTGATGACAGGGGCGATTTTTTTGTTGCAGCCTAGCAAAAGGAAGTTGTCATGAAACAATCTTTTAAAACCAGCAAACTCTACTTTGGTTTCCCTATCTTCATCTTAGGCTATCAGGACCAGAACTTTGGGCACAATATTACGACTTGCAGTTCCTCCTATAGTCTAGGCAATTGGCTAGTCATCGGTGTTGGTGCTGAGGAAAATGCGGCAGACCAGATTAAGCATTACCAGAAGTTCACTGTGAACATCCCTGACGAAAACCTCATGCTTGAGATGGAGCAGGCTGGCTTTATCAGCCATCGGGAGAAATTGAAACACCTGGGGCTTGACTATGAGATTTCTGAACGAACTCAGGCGCCGATTTTAGAGGCTTGTCCAGTCGTTTTAGATTGCCAGGTAGATCGAATTATCGAGGAAGATGGCATCTGCCATATCTTTGCCAAGATTCTTGACCGTCTGGCTGATCTAGAGCTCTTAGATGACAAAGGACATTTTATAAATGACCGATTTGCGCCAACTTACTTTATGGGGGACGGCCACCAGCGTGTTTATCGTTATCTGGACGACCGAGTCGATTCCATGGGAAGCTTTATCAAGAAAGCGAGGAAAAAGGATGACAAGAGCTGAACTGCCAGAACGAATCGAAACGGAGCGTCTGGTCTTACGAGTCCGAACAGTGGCGGATGCTGAGGACATCCATGCCTACGCCAGTCTTCCAGAAGTCTCTTACCCAGCAGGCTTTCCGCCCGTCAAGACCTTGGAAGATGAGATTTATTATCTAGAGCATATCCTTCCTGAGCGCAATCAAAAGGATAATCTCCCAGCAGGCTATGGAATTGTGGTCAAAGGGACTGATAAAATCATCGGCTCTGTTGATTTCAACCATCGCCACGAAGATGATGTGCTGGAGATTGGCTATACCTTGCACCCCGACTATTGGGGACGAGG
>ERZ773203.521-NODE-521-length-21119-cov-21.752943_pt1 | contig 21119 bp, 24 predicted proteins | sample MGYA00580529_ERZ773203 | MGnify/ENA primary metagenome ERZ773203 (study PRJEB29015, sample SAMEA2738176) | human oral metagenome | biome: human oral; feature: human-associated habitat; material: saliva | place: China | collected 2177 ... | reverse complement strand
AAACTTCAAAAAAAGTTATTTAATATAAAAAATTTTTTTTATTGAGTTTGACTGGTATGTCATATTGGTAGCTCAAAATGTAACTACCTCTAAACCAATAATCTATATTATATTGATAATCAATAACTTAAATAAATTAATGATCCAAAAAATTCGGTTCATCTCATTTTATAACCACTTCATAATCAATCCTTTATAATTTTCTTTAAAAAAATCATGTAAAACGATGATTATCAATTGGTTATATAAATAATATTTTTTATAAAAATTCGGATAATTTTCCAAAAAATGTCTTATTATTTATATAGACAATGAATACCTGTAAACCTCAAAATATAACCTCTAATAATTTCTGTGGAATAGTCCGGATAATTTGCTTTAAAATGGCTTTATCCAACCCTACCCATATCAATTCCTTTGAACCAGGGACTATATTGATAAGTTGGTCGGTAGACGGCGTATGCTTCACTAATCCCATGGTATATGACACCCATGAATATAGAACCATCATCTCTAATCTGGAGACCGATGTGTACCTGAGGATATATACCAACAATTCCATGGTACCTCTCAATACTATAGATATCAATGGAATCACCTATACCTCCTCAGATGATTATACCATAGTCATAGATAGCCAATTTGGTATGAAACCCACATGGAACTCTTCCTGTGTGGATATGTATGCCAATTTGGATTGTGCCTTGTTCCTCCAACAACAACTGGCAGATAATGTAATTTGTATGTTGGGTATTCCGGTATATTATTTTAGATGCGAACCCAGAGAAGATAGTAAAGACTTGGTTTTCAAGGAGTATACCATGCATGATGTGGTAGATTGTAAACAAATCAAATTGATGTTACCCGATGGCCAATTACCGAGTTCCAATCATAAACTTACTGAATTGGATTTTGATTGGGAAATTGACTGGGAGGTAGAGGTATCCAAGACTCAATTTGCCACCGCTTTTGGGGACAAGGTATTTCCTAAATATAGGGATTTTATTTATGTCCCTATGATGAAGAGAATGTGGCAGGTGAATAGTGCCTATGATGAGAGAGCCGACCAATTGATGTGGGCTTCCAATACCTTTAAACTGGCCCTGGTAAAATATACGGATAGTTCCGAGATAAAAATGGATGAGGATTTTACTTCCTTGGTAGATAAATTCGTGGAAATATACAATCCTATAGAACAAGAAACCCCTACCTTAGAAAAAAATTCTGGTTATTCTCAAGTGAAAATGCCTTCTATTAAACCAGATAATAATAACGGGATCAATATAGCCAAGACAGATGCCATTAGATATTCCATGGATACAGAAGTTATTCAAATAAAAGATGAGATTATATGTCATAATAGCAATATTGTAGGTAGAAACTGTTATAGATTTACAAAAGAGATATCTGATTTAGATAGACCAGTACTCAAATATAAAAATTTGAATGGTTTTCAAGGCCCAGATTTATCCATAATCATTTTCTTAGATATACCTTCCAATATAGATAAAACTAAGGAATATACCATTATTTCCAACGGGACTCCGGAATTTACCTTATCTTTGAATCAGGGTAAAATAGGTAACCATCTCATACAATGTGATATAGAGGCTGGTTATAGTTATTGTATTCACTATCAAATAGATAAAACCAAAAACCACACCATAAACCTCCATATATACCAACAATTGTACCCTACCGACCGACCGATTTATACCATCAGACCAGAACAAAAATACTTTTCTAAAGTCACTGGTAAAAGTGTAGGTTATAATGACGATATGGAATATGCTTTGGAAAATGGGTCTTCCAGTTTTTGTTTATATCCTCTACCTAAGGATAGCCTGATAAGAAAAGTAAGTATTTATAATGAGAGTCTATTGGGACAAGAGGAAGAATTGTTTAAATATACCACTAAACATTCCGGTATATTGTTAAATGATTTATGTAGGCCACTAACTTTGAACAATATAGGATTTAATATTAGATAATGAAAAAACGGGAATTTGCTATCATTGGTTACCGAATTTTAAACAAAGACAAATATATCAGGAATGAATCCATCAGCGAAGAATATTTAGATGATTTGAGGAGGATGGGGATGGATGTGGCCAATACCAATTATAAAATTCCATATTCTAAATATAAACGAATATTTACAAAAAATAATTATATTTCTATTGATAAATACCTCCATGATGATTTTATCATTGATTTGTTTGATGATGATATTAGTATCTTAGAATCCGCAGTTATGCAATATCAGAATCATGAGAAACCATGGAATTTTAAATTCAAAGTCATATATACTGAGGATAGAAAGATAAAACAACTGATTTATGATACGGAAAAGGTTATAAATATCAATTTAAATAATCCTTATACTATCCTCAAGGTAGACAAAGACCACACTGATGAATTATCTTTGGTGCCCATAGAAGACCTATCCTCCACCAATGTATCCCAAGATTTATATGTAATCGTATTTCATAATTTATTGAATACCTCCGATACCAATTATACCCATTTGAGTGGAATTTTGGGGGGAGATGTAAATACGGTTCTATCTAATAATCATATAGACCAACTCAATTTAATTTTTGTAGGTAACGAGAATTATTATGATATGCAGATAGAATTATCGAATGTACAATTTATTTATAAAATATATTATAATAACAAATATATATATAATTTAAATTTATCACCGATAAACGATCTCAACTTTGGGGTACTCAATTTAAAAGGCGGTTTATCAGGGAGATACCATCATATAAATGAGGAAGTAACCGAGGATAGAGGATATGATATAAGGGAAATAAAATCCAAACTGGATGAGGCATTGGCTAAAAGTAATCCCGAATTTATATTTTTCCTAAACTCAGATACTTATAGGGATTTATTGATGGGACAAGAAGGAGGCATTAGAAATATTCTCAAGGATTATTTTGATATGAATGAATATTTAAAATCCGGGGCACCTAATATGCTGGTTATATACAAAAATGGGAACTATCATTATTTTCCATTTGATGATATCAAAAAAACCATAAATTATAATGATATCTAATGACAGATTACAATAACTACGAAAACTTTTTTAAATCCTTAATATCTGGATTTTTAATGGATATTACCAACACTATCCAACTCAATGGTAAATCCATTCCTCACCTCATACCTCATACAGGCGATGATACTTTATATTTGATGGATAGGGGATATGATAATTCTATGGAACCGTGTGAGGTAAGTAACCAAGGGCCACGAAATTTTTATCAGATGGTACCCAGAGGTATGGTAAAACCATCCGGTATTAATATCAATAATTCGGATTTCACCTCTCCATTTACCCGCGGACTTTTTAGTGTGATTGATGAAGAGGATACTTTGGTTACCTATTCGGCCGTTTTTAGGAGGATTCCTTTGACTTTTACCGTGGAAATCACCTATGTATTACCGACCTATTTTGATATGTTAAATACCATTCAATCTATACTGAGTAATTGTTATAATATAAGGACTTTCAGTTTTGTATATTTAGGTCAGACCTTATCCGCTTCCTATAAATTACCAGATAATTTTGACGGCCAATATCAAATGGATATAGATGGATCCTCCACAGATGCAAAGGAAAAAATAATTAATATAAGTCTGGAAATAGAAAGTAATTTCCCGGCCTATGATTTAGATACTTTGACCAAGACTGATAAAGTTATTTTGTATACAAAAGGTAACATCGACCACTGAAAGTGGTTTTTGAAGTAAAAAATGGTTAGAATAAACCAAGCCGGTTATTCAATCAACCATTTATAAAAAATCCATGGAACACCATTCGTAAAAACCATTGGTTAGTACCAACCAATCCAATTTTAAAAAGTCATGCTAAACATAACCGAAGCCATACTAAACCGCAAACAAACTACCTCTGATATTCTAAGTAACCCAGAGGAACAATTAAGATTATTTAATCAGGCCTTCCGCAAGGTATTATCAGCCGATAAATATGTCAATACTGGCATTACCAGCTCCTTTAAAGGACGTAAACAAGAACAACTGGTTATAACTATGGATCCTAATACCCTGGCTAATGTAAAAAACCAAGATCATTTTAATGTCAATTTTTATGAGTTAGACGCAGAATCCTGGCCTTTTCCTAAGGACATAGTATTTGAAAATTTAAAACAACCTATTACCATCGTACTAAAAGGCTCCAATATAGACGGATTTAATTTTTCTGCTAAAAAATGCAAGGGAATAGTATTCTACCTATATGAAGATCAGGTGATGAGCAATTGTAGTTTTAATGGTGGTTTGATGGATTCTGTTATTGTTATTCTCAAAAAAGGAACAGACTATCTAAAACAGAGATTAGAGCTTGTTTATGACCACTTATTATCTCCATATGATATAGTAGATGCCAGATTTAATCCTCTATCCACTGACAAATGGAATATTATAAGTAGATGTATAGGAAATAATAATGATTTCCATACCAGCACCTTCCATACTAAAATTAAGATAGATGCCACGGTAAATCTAGTAGATAGAACCCATGATCCAGACGTTCAAGAAAGACAGAATAATAGGAATGCTATTATAGAAAAAATCCGAAAGATATATGGGTTTTATGGAATCAATTTGAATCAAGAGACATTATGAAAAATATAATTGAGGCTATCATAAATCGGAAACAAACCACCACAGATATTGTTATGTCTCCAGATTCTCAAATGGACATATTCCACCAACAGTTTGTATGGTTAAAAAATCCAAATACCCCTTCCCCCTATAATCCTTATTATACCATTTTAAAAAATAGAATGGTAATACATTTTCCTAAGAATGCTCTAAGGAGTGTGAGTAATTATGATGGATTCAATACAAATTTTTTTGAATTAGATGTGGAAAATTGGTTATTTCCTAAGGAAATTGCCTTTACTGAAACCACTAACCCTAAAACCATCAATCTAAAGAAGAAAAATTTAACTATCATTTTCAAAGGTAAGTATATTGATGGTTTTAAATTTATAGGGGGGGGGAAAATCCAATATAGTATTTTATTTGCAGGAAGATCAAGTGTTAACCAATTGTGATTTTAGGGAAATAGGAGAAGGGAAATCCATTATTTGTATCCTACAAAAAGGAGCCCCATTTTTAACAGAAAGACTTGGTAATATATATAAAAATTTCTTAGCTCCAGCCGAGGAATATGATGCCAGATTTAATCCACTAACCAATGAAAAGTGGAATGTATTTAGGTCAGTTTTGGGAGGATCCGGAAATAATTTTTCTAATTCCCAGTTATTTACAAGGATTTTAGTACTATCGGATGAAAACCCTGTGGATACTGCCCATACTCCAGTTATACAGGAAAGGGACTCTAATAAACAGAAATTAATTAAAGGCCTTCATCAATTTGGATCCTTCTATAAGATAGAATTAAATACCACCACTGTATAAGTGTTGAATAAAATTTACCACTGAGTCCTTCGTTTCACTCCGGCTACCATTGGCTATGTACATTGGAACATGGCCCAACATACATTTCTAATAATATATGATACCCTCCATCCTCAATCAATTATTAAAAGACCCTAAATCTCAATTTAGAGTCTATAGTTCCTGTAGTATAATGCCATTGGATTTTATAGGTACCATTGAAAGGTTTGAAGAACTTTCCAATCATAATGAATTAATTATTTCTTTCATAAATATTCATACTGGTAGGAGAATAATGGTAGGTACTAACCACCCTAAATTATCTGTTACACATAATAATATAAATCAGGAATATTCGGATGTTGGATGAATTGTTCCGGTTTTATTTTATAAAAAATGAATTTATTTAATTCCTTTTTATCTTTAATACCCTTCACAAAATGGGTATCAATTTCTTCCAAATAAAAATACACTCCCTGGGGTATAACAAATTTTTTATTAATATATTCTAATACATCTTTGGCTTCCAGACCACTGGTCTTCTTCCAATCAGAAGCCTCCAAATTAGCATCTACCAATCTCAAATATCCTTTAGTTCTTATTTGGAATATTCCGGTATTCTTAAAATCATTCTTGGTAAAGTAATAATCATCTTTTTGTTTAAAGAAAATATCTCCTTCTACCTCACTGGCATCATATACCGAAAAGAAGCCTACAAAAGACGTTGACCTATTGGTTAATTTTACTTTATAAAAACTACAACCATAACCTTCGAACTCCATACGGGTTATCTTGGATCCTTTGAATAGGATTTCTTTGATACCAAGTTCTTTGATGGCTTCTTGAAAAGTGGCTTTATAAACCTTATAATGTTCATATTTACCATCCATTTTATCAAAGTCGAATACTAAGGTATTTCCTTTCATATAAAGGGATCCTTCTCCCCATATACTGGAATCAAATTCATTGGGAAATAGTTGCTGTTTGATATAGTGGTGTTCCGCTATTTCTGAGGTATTTATTTTCCGATTTAAAATGGCTTCAAATATTGTTTTCATATTTTATTAGATGTATCAAGGACATGAAGACCTTGGGATTTCATTATGCTTTGAAAAAAAGTATGCATCCAATGAAAGCCGGAGGGAAGCGGAGGGTCCATTAGTCTTCATCCTTTGAAATGGTTGATATGGTTAACTTACACAATAATACAGTTCCTCAATCTCTGGATGTTGAATGAAATCTTTTGGTGTTATACCATAAAATTTAAATTTATCCAATTCCTTCCTATCTTTAATACCATTTATAAAATGGAGATCTCCTCCTAAATTAAAGTGGATATCTTCTGGTATACCAAAATTTTCGTTTATAAATATTAACACATCTTTTGGATCCATTCCTTTTACCCTTTTCCTATCATTAGGTTCCATATTAGCATTAACCATATGTAGATATCCTTTGATTCTTGCCTGGAACACCCCAGTATTTCTGGAATCTTTATTGGTGAAGTAATAATCCCATTTTTGTTTAAAAAATATATCTCCTTCCACCTCCATGGCACCAAATATATCAGAGAAAGCTACCACTGCAGTGGATTTATTTATCAATTTTACCTCATTAAAACTATAACCGTGTCCTTCGATTTCCATATGGGTTATCTTGGAACCTTTGAATATTATTTCTTGGATATCCAATTCTTTAATGACACCAGTAAAGTTTGGCTTATAAATTTTATATTTCTTATATTTCTCATCTAATTTATCAAAATCAAATATTAATATATTTCCTTTGGTATAAATGGAACCATCTGGCCATACGTTAAAATCTCTTTCATCGATGAATAATATTTTTTTAATATAGAGGGATTCTGACGATTCTGAGACGTCATTTACCCTATTTAGAATGGATTCGATAATGTTTTTCATATTTTTAAAATGTAAATATCGTCTATTAATAACTTAAAGTGTTCTTTTTTCAAAGTTTGAGCACCACTCCTATCATCTATATATTTATAGAAAGATCGTTCAAAATTCCCTTTTATAATTAAGTATTTTTTTCTATCAATGGGTAATTGATATAGAGTACCCGGTACTAATATATCTTTGAATAATAATTTAGAATTTTTCCTATTTATAGGACTATTTAAATAATAGGAAAGAGGTTAGTTTATTACTCCTGGGATTTTATTAAATAATAAAGGAAATTCTTGTTTTTTGAATAATTCGGAGTAATATTTAAAAGTATCTTCCTCCATCATTTTCCATACCCCTTTACCTTCGTCATAATATCCTCCTCCAATGGATGGGTGGATTATTACATTACCCTCCACTTTATTAAAGTGATTGATATAAATTTCTACATGTTGGTATTTCTTTTCTGGTATAAATTCAAATTCCAATTTTTTGTAAATTTCATCATCCTTTTTATTTTTATTTTGGATGGTTAATACATCAAATTTTGGTAATTTACCTATAAATTTGTATTTACAAATACCTGTATGATTATAAATGGCCTCAAAATCAATCCAACCTAAATGGGAACTCCCTATATAATTAGATACATTAAATACTATGGTATCAAAATTATCTACGGATATCCAATTCTCCAGATCTCCCATATCAAAAGACTGGTAAATGTGGTCTTTGATGATATGGATTCCTAATTTTTTATCTAAATTTTGGATATTTTTGGTAAGTATGGCCATATTTTAAATCAATTTGGATTGGCTAACTTGGTATGGAAAAATTAAAAATTAACTTTCCAGTGACCTGTGGTAGCCATATTTTTAAATAATTATTACAGTTTCATAAAATAAACCAAAAAACCACTTCTGGTTCTCTTAAAATTATTTACTTTCAATTCCACTATTCCCTTTCCAGAACCTCCATATCCATATTTATGAACGAGTTGTTTAGGATTTTTAATAATAAAGCATACTCCATCATTATAAATTAGACCATACATTACATCGTCCATTAGGGTACTATATAGGTTTTGTTTACCGGCTCTTCTGGCTACTTTAGCTTCCAATTGATTTTCCAATACTCCCTCATCAAAGGCCGTATAACTTCTTTGGACGGTGGGTACCATACCAGTATGTTGGTATATATCATGTACCTGGGTAAGGTATTTTTCATCCACCCTCCAAAATCCCGCGATGGCATATTCCAGGGTACTGGTTACTCCTATAAAATCCAATTCGATATTTCCTTTGATCTCTTTAATTCCTTTATAATAGGAAGTGTCCAATCTGATAAAACTATCTTTTACCGGACTTATATATTCAAAGGTTATATTTTTATCGGATTCTTTCCCTAAACTAACCTGTACGTTGGTGTAAAGAGGTTCGGTGGGATTATTTCCGATAAATTTATAATGGTTAATGTCCAATTCATCATACAATTCATCCGTTTTGATGTGGCCAAATAAATGGCTTCCTTTGAGTTTAGATAAATCTATGGAAATGGTATTAAGCCCGTCCAATTTTATCATACCGGATTCATAAGTAGAATACCGGTGGTTTTGAAAAAAAAGGCAATAAGACATGTTCGTCCAGGGCATTCTTTATTAAACTTTTGTCTCTTACGAGTATGGCCATATTTTTAGTTATGATATTTCAATAAATGGTAAATATATATCTCCTTCTCTCAGACCAGCTCCTACTAACACTTCTACTTTACTTTTATCTTCTAAATTGTGGAGATTTTGTTTATTTTTCTTAAGTTCGTCTATAATGAACCATGTTTCCTTATTGGTAAACTTCTTATTGGGATATTGTTGTTTGAATAGATCCTCATAATAACCTACCTCTTTCAAATCAATTACCTCTTTTACCTTATTAATAGCAATTTTTCCGGTAATGGCCCCTTTTTTATCTAAAGCCAATTCCATGGCAATCTGTGGTTTTCCACTTCCAAAATTTCGCAGTTTTAATTGACCTTTATAAAATTCTCCATCCTTCATAAAGGCTATATCTACTACCAATTGGCTATCTGTGGTGTTTATAAGTTTACATCTTTGGATTTTTAAGGATTGAATGACTCCAGGGTAATTCTTTTTGTATACATGAGGATTTTTAAGTACTTTTTTTAGGGAAACCCCTATACAAATTTCTCCTTCTTTATTTAAAAACATGTCCACAAAAGTATGTTTTGCCTCATTAACATCATTCATACTCAATATATTATGGAGAATTTTGATGATTTCCAATTCTTTGGAGGATTTATATAGGAGAATATCGGAAGGATTATAGGGATTTCGGTTGTTAAATCCTAATTTCTTACCTATATGAACCAATACTTTCTCATACAATTTACCTATTTCACTGGTGTTATCAATTCTTTTAGCTATCCAGTTGTCTCCTTTGTCGTTAACATAATTCCTCAATTCCTTGGTTACAATAATAATGGAATTTCTCCATACTTTATCCACAATTTCAGTTTCATAATCAAAATCCTTTCCTTTATTAAAAGCATCCACCACCCAATTTTCTGATACAGAGGTGGGTACTTTTTTCTCGGGACTTCCATTACCAAATATAACAACAGTTCCTTTATTATTAAATAATAGTGGAGGGTTGACTTTGGAATCATCTATCTCAAAACCTTTATAGAGACCGGGATTTTCCTTTATAAAGTCCTCTAAATAAGGTTGGTAATCTCGATTTAATTTAAATTTCGTGGCACTCCCATTGGCTGAAAATGGTTTATCATGGAAATCTAAATTTCGATTACCCATATATTCAAAGAAGTCTCCTAATAATTGTTGGAGGGGTCCTAAGGTAATGGAAGCAATAGCCTCCTCAGAGGTCATCTTGGTATTAAAATTAGTATCGGAATTACTTTCCAATATATAATCAATTAGGGATATCATTACTTAAACTTTTAATAAAATCTTTGGTTCCTCTATGAATGGAACCTTGTTCTGAACGTTCTATAGATATATCAGACTCATTTCGATTATTGTTCTCCGGAAATTCAAATTTTAATTGATATGCCGTATATAATTTATTGATTTCAGCCACTACATCATTGGTCTTGGCAATTAAATTAACCAAGGTCTTCTGGGTATCGGTGAGTACCTTATACATCACGGCATTGGCATTATTAGCAGATATTTCCTGTACTATGATATCATGGGTATGTTCTGCGGTCTTCCTCATTTTTAGTAATTGGCGGAGATTTTCTATCTCAATGGTCAATCGCCTTTTGAGCTGAGGATTCTTATTGACGGTGTCCGCCTCCAATATATTACCCAACATCAACTGGCTCTCCACATTACTCTCATCATTAATAAGGTCTATATCAATGGTGGATTGGGGAGCCTCGATGAAATCTGCTGATATTATGTCTAAATCTGTGGTCATACTTTCTTAAAATTTATACTTGAAAATTAGTATTGGATAAATTATAACCCGGAAACCTCCGGTTCCAAATATCTATCCAATAATCTTTCAAAAAATCCGGGAGGCATCACCGGGTCTTAAAAAGCTTCTTATTCAACTCACTCTTTATGGATTTCTCATTCTCCACCACATATTTGTTAAATATGTAATCCAAAATATCTCCCTTAGGAATATCCAATTGGTTCACTAAGGTATCCAGCGCATTTTTAAATTCCTTATCTTTTTTGAATTGTAAGGTGATGTCTACTTTGGGGTTTCCTAATTTAACCAACACCTTATTAATCATTTCAGACTCCAGACTTGTCGGAACATTATTTTTTGAAATAAAGGTATTTTGAGGAATGAAATTTTCATCTGCACCCAATAATTCATTCTCCAATACTGTAGGTAGAATATGACCACCATGGTCTAATTCATTGAGTACTTCCAGTGGCACCTCATTTTGAAGGGTGGGGGGTACTTTGGTTCCATCCTCCATCATACCAGTATCTTGTACGTAATTTTCCAACATGTTATAGGAGATAGTAGTCCCATCGGTAGTGTAAATCTTATAATCACTGTCCTCAAAGTAACAATCTCTCACTGTAAATCTATGCCCGGTCTTTGGATTGACCCAGGTTCCTGAAATTTGGGGCATGTCCCCATCGAATGTTATCATAATTTCTCTATTAAATATGTATTTTGGACGTCAGTCCAAAGTACAAAGCCAATGGGAAAGGTTCAACCGAAGGTTACCATCACTTTGTACCAGGGTTTTTGACAAATTCTCTATTTGAAATGTATTTTTGGCCAAAAGTGCATAGCCAATGGGAAAGGTTTAACTGAAAGTTGCCATCACTTTGTACCAGGGTTTTTAAGTTTCTCTATATAATTTTTATTAAATTTTATTTCAAAGGTTAAGTCAGATCATGCAATTCATAAGTATATTTATAATTCTTTATATTATACTTAGAATCTCCATACATATGGGCTTTTTGGATGCCAGTATACATCATTTTATAATCGGCTTCCATCCAATCCACCAATTTTCCTAAGAATTTACCATTTAATCTATAATTTTCCTCCGTTATTTTAAATTTTACTCCAAAGGTGAATTTAACATTACTTTTTGGTTGAGGAGTATATAAATCCATAGGGGATTTGGTTAAATTCCATTTTTTAACTACTTCTTTGGTATCCTCATCAATAATTCCCACTACTAAAAAGTTATCCCTATCTTCAAATTCCGGTAAAATACTCACATTTTCTCCAAATTTACATTTTTTCAATTGGAATCCACCTTTTGGTAGACATATATGGAGGTTTTGGTCTGATATTATATAATATTCTTTTATAGATTTATTTTTAGATATAGGTTGAATAAATTGTCTATAATAATTATCTTCTCCCCCCCTAATCATAAATGTTTTGGATAATCCCATTTCCTCCCATTTATCATAATCAATGGTAATTACATTCCAGTATTTAAATGTATAGGTTTTAAAGTATAATGCCACAGTTGGTTCTCCGCCGGGTGGGGTAATGGTTTCTACCTTTTCTAAGTATTCTGGTTTATCCAGACATAATTTATATTTTTCGAAAGGATCTTCCAAGGTAGACGGGTTCCTTTTTAGGATAGCTTCAGTTATATTTAACATTTTTATTAGATATGTGCTTTTTAAAAGTGCATAGCCAATGGAAACCGGAACCATTGGTGGAGGTGTCCATTGGTGTTTACATCAATGTCATTTTTTTCTAATATTTGGTAACACAATATACCAATTGTCCTCTGGTCTTCACCTCCGGAAATCCATAATAATATCCATTTCCTTTATATTCTGATGTTTTATAATTTTTCTTTATATCTTCCGGAGAAATACCTTTGGATACGTATAATCTTTGGGTGTATTTATTACCTTTTAGTAATACGAAATCATAGATATGCCCAGATGGAATGGTTTCTTCTAATTTTCTCAGTACTTGGATAAGGGTGGTACCATCCATTTTAATCAATCCAGCATAAATAGGATAATACATAGGAATATCTATAAAATCAAAAGGATCCACACTCTTATCATCGTATATTTTCAAATATACATCTCCTTGAATGGTGCCTCCTTCAAATTTTTTGACATGACGAATGGTAACATTGACCTTACCTTTATTGATAATATTAATTCCTTTAAAATGTATAGGACTATAGGGGTATATGTCTAATGAGTATCCAGTATTATTCTCTATAATTATATTTTTAACACCATATTTTTCGCAAAATTCTCCTAATTTAATGGATTCTAAACCTATCCTTTCCCTGGCATACCTATGTTCCTTACTTATATGGTCTGCTTTGATTATGAGATCAGATCCATCTAACTCAATCATATTTTTATGTGGTTCCTTACCATTCTCCCAATACCACGAATCTAATAAGTCTTTTAGGATTTCTTCTTTTAGTTGAGAGGTAGATAATTTATTTTTAGAAAGAATTGCTTCAGTTATGTTTTTCACAATTTTTAATGTATTTGAAATATTTGATGGAAGAAATTGGTTTATAGTTTTCAACCAAATACCACTTTACGGTGGTTGCTTCAGTTATCGTTATCATTTGTTATTCCTCTTCCTTATATAGATCCATTATATTAGGATCCTTCAAAATACTATAAATAACGGCGGCCAATCTATTAGGTTCTTCATTTATAAAATACAAATCATCCGTAAAATGGGAGGTAGATTTCAATTTATTATAATAACTTTCCATAAACTGACCATCGTATATCTCCTCAAAGGCCTCCACTTGTTCGAAGTTATATTCCAATTGATTATTAAAATACCTCCTTAATCGATATTCATAGGTGGCATCTACCCAAATAACCAACACCTCTTCGCGGATCATCTTTTCATCTAATTCCAAGAATTGATTAGGAGACATAAAAAATACCTCATTTTTATCCAATTCCATAAAATCCAGTCCTACATAAAACTCTCCATTAGAGTCGCTGCCTAAAAATAGACAACTCTTGGTCTCAAATAAATTGTGGATATCTTGGGTCTCTAAATATCTATAGTCTTTATCTAAATAGGTATATGCATCTATCATTTCAGGGGGTCTATTAGAAAAGACCCGGGCTACCTTCACCCCTTTTTCTTCTAATAATTTAGAGGTGGTGTATTTCCCTATACTATGTTTGCCTATAACAAATATTTTCACTTTATTTTTTATTTTCTATACTATACTAAAATAATAAGACTATTTTTTCAATTTTTATCATATTATTTAATAAAAAATGACATTGGCATGAACAATAATTTCAGATACAGAATACTTCCAGTACCAGACCCCACCTATCCTCATATATACCATTCTATAGTATATGACACCCAAGATGACACCTTATATTTCCCATTACATATCCCTCTGGTAACGGATACCGAGGATTATAACCCAGAAATTCATATCCAATATTGGACTCCGGTTAATTTTGTATTCCAGGGTAAAACTTATTACCATGCCATTTATAAATATGGTAAAGATTTTATTAAGTGGGGTGGTAAACTCTATAAATTTCCCATTTCCAACTCTACCCAGACCATAGAAGACATATTCAAATTAGGAGAGAAGAAGATTGAATATGTGGGTAATACCCAAGACCCCATATCCCTGGTTATAAAGGATGAGGAAGATGTATATGAGGTTATTACAGATCCAGATAAATTTACCTATAATTACCTGTATAAATATAATGGCCTACAGGCGGTACCCCAGATCTTAAAAGAAGACAAGGTGGAGGTATACCCTACTCTATTTTTACATAATTTATCGGTTACTGATAATTTTAAGGTACCCGGGTGGAGTAATAAAAGACCAATTGTTATTGTAAAAAAGGAAAGATATGATAATTCTGGGGTTAAAGAAAAAATAAATTCTTCCAATAATGCCATAATAATGCCGGTATTTTTCCGTAGCAGGGATTTAGGAAATACCGAGATTCATAATGAGGTGACCGAGAATATATGTATTAATTTGGATGCCTATAAAAATAAGGTACAATACTTTATTATTCGTATAGGAAATTATAGTTCTCAGGAGATTGGTAGGAATAATTCCGGGGTTATTTTTCAAATCATAGGCCCTAAAATAGGCAATAAAGAAAAAGGTCTATATTATATACTCAATGAAAAAGGAGAGGTAGTTACCACTGGTAATTATTTCACTAAAAATTAAAACAAAAACCATGGTTCCAAAGGTTCCATGGTTTTTTTGTTGCTATAATATTATCTGCAGTTTGTTTTGGTATATTCCATACCGTATATCTTTGACTACTCCCTCTATCGCGGATATATCATCCTCCACCCAGACCACCGAAGTTCCATATTTTTCCAATATTTGAAATACCATATCTTTTTTGAAATGTTTGGATGCAGTATTTTTGTATTGGTTTTGATCCAGTCTGGTTAATATCTTGTCCTTTTTTATAAACATCTGATTATGGCATAACCATTCAAAAATTTCATTAGGATTGTATCGAGAGGTTAATAGGAATATGATGTGTCCGGAGGAATATACTTCCTTTAAAAGATTCCAATTTTTTTCTATAAAAGGTTCTTTCAATAATTGTTCCAGACTATCAAACTCACTAAAATCAATAGTAACCTTATGATTATCCCTTCTTAATTGGTAACTATCCATGGCATTAAATTCGGTGGAATTGTAATATTTGGTGGTACCATCCGGATAGATGAGCTTTACCTGAGCCCTGGTGTCAATGAGGGTATTGTCTATGTCAAAAATATATATTGGTTTCATTAGGATCTGAAAATTATTCGGGTGAATATAGTAAGATGATCCAACATCTCCTCCACTTCATCTACCTGATCCATAAGATCATCGAATTTATTATTGTAAAATTCCTCGGCTCGACGGAGTTGATCGGTTAATTCGTCCTCGGTTAAGTTTTGGGCCAATTTCTGCAAGTCCGTAATAATAGTATCAGAATTTTCCAATACTTCTAATACATTCTCATAGGAAGTCTCTGGGGTTACTCCCCCGTCAAATAATTGTTGTAATAAGGATAATTGTTCTTCGTTTAATTTATCCAAATCAATGGTAATAGTATTATTATTCATAAAATATCTTTTAAAAATAAGGTTTTCATTTGGTTGTTCTCATCCCTCAGATGTAAGGTACATTTATCCCATAAGGTCTTATGTACCAATTGTTGGAGATATTCTTTAAACTCCATGGTATAAATCTGAGATTCCTCCGAGGCAATTATAGGAAAAGCATTAATGGCTACCTCCTTATATAAATCCCCGGATTTAGTTTGGGTGCATATATTAATGGCTATCATTTTTATGTTTTAAATATATATGACATTGACCTTAAAAGGCCAATGGAACCTCCACGTTGTTCCGGCTACCATTGGCTGTACACATTGGAATAATTCCAATATATACATCTAATAATATATGATACCACTTTATTGGAAAGTTACACCAAAGTGAATGAATAAGAAACATTTATAGGAACCCCATCAATTTCCCCTTGGAAAACCACACTATAAGTATCTGGTTTATACAACAATATGGATTGGGTGGTGTATTCTTTAACCATACCTTGAGAATTAGTTACTTTCCATATACCTCTTATATTATTGTAATTGGGTATATATTTGAGGGTAACCAATACCAATTTATCCTCGAAAGTCCCTGGAATGTTATTATTATCAAATACCTCATTTTTTAAATGGGATAATATCAACTGCCTTTCATAAGGATACCTCCGTGGAACATCTGATAGTATAATAGTATCCTCTGTTTTATACACACATATCTTATATTTATCTGGAATATCTTTAAATATGGTTACCCAATCCCCCGTGGATACATCCTGACCGAACCTTTGAGAAAAATGGGAGGTGGTATACTCAGAGGGAATATATTCTTGATTTTTGTGGGTATCATGAACCTCCGAGGTATAAGCTTCCACTTTTAATTTAGATACGTCTTTTTGAATAGCGGAAGTATCCATCTGGACATCATATCTCACCTTATATCCATTACTATAAATCAAATCTACCCATTTACACCTCCAACCTATAAAAGAAGGTTTGTTATTCAGGTTTATAAAGGTATGTTCCGGATCATTGGTTTCTACCGAGACTGGTTTGACGGCATCGTCCGGAAACTTAAATTTCATATAGACCCCGATTTTACCCCGCGCATTGAGGTGGGTTTCGAAAGAGGATGCTTCCACCGCTCCGGTAGATTCAGAATAGCCAGAGGTATAATACCACGGAAAATTATATTTTAATAGGTTAGGGGTGGATTGTTTATTAGGTATTTTATTATTAGGGAGTTTTTTTAATTCCTTCTCTATCAAAGATCCATTATCTCCTCTATTGTTAACAGAGTCTTCTCCTTCCTTCACTTCATCTTCCTCTGAATCGTCCTCTATTACATCCACTATCTTAGGTGGTTTTATATTCTTACCTTCCACCATGTTTAAATTATCATGGAATTGGGTGATTATATAAGGTTGTATTTGAAAGGAAGAATGGGGGGTGGAGGTATCCCGGATGGTACTTTGGGAAATGTTTAAATGGATAGGAATAAACAGGCTCTCCATAAATAACCTCAATAAAAACATCTTCCATCTCATCATCTCGGTATATAGAGGATATTTAAAATTATCCTCAGACGAAGTGTCTATAACAAAATTGATGAGGTTGGTGGTGGTAGCATTTTTATAGGATAAAGGGTCGTTCAAAGATACCTCTATAAACTTATCTATATCATTTACTATATTCCATTTTTTTACCATTTTTAAGGTACCCTGGGGATATCCGAACCAGTTTAACAGCCCTTGGAGAGAAGCGTAACTTCCTCGGTTCATGAGGAGTACGTTATAACTGGCCAACAGTTGAATGTATTTATCATTCATAAAGGAAACATCCACCTCTTCTGATAGAGAATTGGTAACATACATAGCCCTATATTCCTCTGTGGATAATTCATATCCTTTATTGGATAGGTTTACCAGAAGATCTGGATTAATATCCTCCATTTCCACACCTATTTGAATGGTAGCCAATATATTATCCTGAGTATCTTTTATGTATAGGGTATCTATTAATTCTCCTTCATATTCACTATTAATACAAATAGGTATTACATAACAATGGGATAAGGTATGGATATCAGAAGTGGTTAAAGAGGCCACTGGTTCATTGGTTGGCCCTAATATTTTAAAAAGGGAATTTTCTTTAAAGGAAAAAGTTAAGGTAGCCTCGGAGAACTGACTGGCCTCTATCCATATATTTTCCAAAGCAGTAAAACCACAGCCATATATACGAGAAAACCACCATATATCGGAAGAAGTATGGTGGGTATACATATAACCAGTCTTATTGATTAATCTAATTTCATTCATTGTCTAAATAATAAGTTCTGATTGTGGATAATTATACTTTATTTTGATAATTTTATCCACTAAATATTCTGGAAAGGTCTCATGGGAAATGGCAATAATCTGCTTATTACTTAATTCCTTCTTTAAAATTTCAATGAGTTTATATTTAATATCACTATTGAGGTTGGTAAAGAGCTCATCCAAGAATATAATATTGATGTTGTTATTATAAAGAATGGTAGTGATAATGGATAGGATAACCACCATATCCACGAGTTTTGTTTGTCCGGTGGATAAAGAGGAGATATCTACCACCTCTGAGGAGGAAGTCTTTATAAAACAATCAAAATTATCATCAAAGAATGGTATATAATTTAGTTGTAATTGGGTGGTATAATTAACTATTTTTTGATTGATAATCGGGGTGAAATGGGATATAATTTGCTTTCTAATCTGGGTTTGTAATTGGTTGGAAAGTTCTCCTAATGATATCAATTCCTTTTCCAGTTGTTCTTTTTTGGCCTTTAGTAAGGTCTCATTTAAATCCTCCGACGTTAGGGAGGCCTTATTTTGATTTTCTAAAATAGTTATTTGCTGTTGGATATTGGTTATTTGTTTATCAATTTCCCCCAGTGGTCTGGAATATTTTTCCTCATATTCCCCCTTTATTTCCTGTATTTTGGTATTCAAATTATCTATAATACCTTCCAATTCCTCTATATCCCCCTGTAATATGGATATTTCTCCACTGATAGAATCTATGGAAACATTATCCAAAGGGTGGTGGCAGGTAGGACATACTGATTTGCCTTTTAATAGTTTCTCATTTTTGTGTAGGATTTTTAATTCGGCCTGTTTTTCTTTGAGTTTGGTTAGGTTCTCCTCTTTTTGGTTATTTAATATAAGGTGAATGGTAATACCAGGGTAAAAAAGATCTTGAGTAGCCTCTATTTTTGATTTTTGTTTTAATAAATCTAATAATTGTTGGTTCAGTTGATCAATTTTTTCCTGATTATGTTGAGATATAGAGGATATGGTATTAATTTTAGCCTCAATTTCCACCATTTCTATCTTATTGTTGGATATTTTCTGCTTGATTTTCTCAATAACCGGGTTAATTTCACTCATACATAGGAGTTCATCCAACAAAATTTTAGTGTCCTTGGTGGATAATTGGGATAAACTCTTAAAATTATTAAAGGAAATTATACAGAACATATCCATAATATGGGAGGGTACGTCATAATGGTTTTCCTCCAGGGTGGATTGGATATCCTGTTTAGAAGACCCATCGATAATAGTACCATCTGATTTGGTAACTATAAAATCGGACTGCCCCTGATATTTGAGTTCCCTGAATATGGTTAGAGGCTGGTTATTTTTATCCAGTAATTGGATTTCCACAGAACCCTTCTTAGTACCCCACGATAGGAGCTGGTTAATATTTTTATTACGTACCCGACCATAGAGGCCATATAAAATAGCCTCTCCTACACTGGTCTTACCGGCTCCAATGTTTCCCTGTAAATGGGTGAAACCGGTCGGTATATCATTTTCGAAGTCTATGAAGGTGTCGGAAAATGATTTGAAATTGTTTAGTTTTATGTTTAGTATGCGCATATTTCAAAAGGTCAATTAAAAAGTCCTTAATTTATTGATGACCATAAAGTCTCCAGTCCATTTATAGGTCACTCCCTTATAATCGAATACCAGACCTTCCAATTTATGTTGGTAATAACTATGTTCTGGTAAATCTGGATATTTACTCAAAAATTCCATATCACTCATATTCTCATTCAAATAACCATGGCAGTTATGAAGTAATATATTACCAGTATATCTTATGAGGTCTTTAAGGGGTTGTATGGTATATTGTTTGAGTTGTCTGATAAATTCCGGGTTCTTAAGGGTGGAATGAATAAGTAAATTATACAAGAGGATGGATTCCTCTGAATTGCATTGGGATTTAATAAAGGAAGCCGGTATTCTCTGGTCTTTATCAAAAAAGTATCGGAAAAAATATTCTATGTTATCTGGGATTTGTAGATTAAAATTCTGTAGGAAATCTACCATTCTATCAAAATATAAATCTTGTATGGTTTCGTGGTATCCGAATATGTCCTCTAATCTATTTAAAATGTCCTCCAAAATCACTTTTCTGGTAAATTCATTGGTGGATATTCTGATCTTTGGTACATTACCCATAGGAATCATGCGTTCTATGGTATATCCTTGTTCCTCATGTTTATTCCAACATACCATTCCATGCATTACTATCTGGAAATGATCGTAAGGGATGATATTAGTTACCCCTTTTCTGAGAATCTCCAAATTGAAGGTGATAGGGTTGTATTCGGAAAAGGTAATAATAGAGGCTGGATTGGCCTCAAAATATTTACGTATCTTAGGAATGGTCTGGTAGATGGCGTTAGCAAAAGGGATATTATGAGAAAATCTATCAAAAATTTCTTCCACTGAAATACCCCCATTTAATAGGTCTTTACCAGAACGGGCTACCCTAATTTCCTTCTGGGGGGTAATGAGAACGTGTAGGTTATAACCATCCACTTTTTCTACAAACTCCATCTGATTGGAGAAGGATTTTTTTAGGATATCCCCGAGATCCGAAATAGATAATTGGATGTTTTCGTAAGGATGTAACATGTGTCCACTTAATGCTCCCATAATTTGATATTATTTTAAATTGTTATTATAACTCCATGATGAAAAATGATACCACTGGAGGTTATAGTTACTGGCATTTTTAAATTTTTTCGATGGAATTTTAAAAAGATATAACTGATTGATAACCATCGTTTTACACTAAAATTAATATTAAAAAGTTAAGATAGTGATAATGAGGTGGTTATAAATAGGTTGAATTCAGAA
>ERZ773203.518-NODE-518-length-21185-cov-3.862565_pt1 | contig 21185 bp, 22 predicted proteins | sample MGYA00580529_ERZ773203 | MGnify/ENA primary metagenome ERZ773203 (study PRJEB29015, sample SAMEA2738176) | human oral metagenome | biome: human oral; feature: human-associated habitat; material: saliva | place: China | collected 2177 ... | reverse complement strand
TAGAACTTCAATTCAAAAATTGATAAAAGAGAAATTTGTTTTTGTAAATGGAAAGAATATAAAGCCTAATATTATTTTGGATATAGGGGATGAAATTTCAGTCTCAATTCCTGAAAAAAAAGAAATTAAATTAGTTGCTGAAGAAATAGACTTGGATATTGTATATGAAGATGATTATATTATAATTATAAATAAGCCTAGAAATATGGTTGTGCATCCTGCTGTAGGAAATGAAGATCATACTTTAGTAAATGCACTTTTAAACCATTGTAAATTATCTATGATCAACTTCGAAAGACCCGGGATTGTTCACAGACTTGATAAAGATACAACAGGCCTTATTATTTGTGCAAAGGATGATGAAACACATTTAAAATTAGTTGATATGTTTTCTAAAAGAGATATAAGTAAAAAATATTTAGCAATTTGTAATGGAAGTTTTTCGAAAGAATCTGGTTTCATAGATAAGCCTATTGGTAGGGATGAAAAAGACAGAAAAAAAATGAGTGTTAAAAGTAAGTCCGGAAAAGAAGCACTTACAGAATATAATATTTTAACTTCAAATATAAAGTATTCATTAGTTGATGTAACTCTTCATACAGGTAGAACTCATCAAATAAGAGTTCATTTTAGTAGTCTAAATCATCCTATTGTAGGTGATGACACATATGGTAATAAAAACGAAAAGATAAAAGCTAATGGACAGATGTTACACTCATATTATCTTGAGTTTTCACATCCAATTACAAAGGAAAACTTAAGTTTTACTGTTTTACCGGATGAATATTTTTTTAGTATTTTAAATAAAACAGGATTGGAATTTAACAAGGAGTTATTATGCAAAGCGAAAGATTAATTTTTAGAAAATTCAGTTTAGATGATATAGATGATGTTTTTGAGTTTGGAAGTGATGATGAAACTTGTAAATTCGTTACTTGGGATAAACACAAAAATATTTTGGAAACTGAAAAAGTAATTACAGATTATTTTATGAAAAATAAATATTGTTTTGCAATAGTTGAAAAAATTTCAAATAAATGTATCGGTTCTTTTGAATTTAAAGCGGATATAAAAAACAATTCCTTATCTTTTGGATATGTTTTAAATAAAAAATTTTGGAACAAAGGTTATATGACGGAAACTTTAAATTTTATGCTTGGTTATGCTTTTAATACCTTAAAAGTTAATAGAGTAAGCGCAACACATATTAGAGAAAATTTAGCTTCAGGAAAAGTTATGGAAAAATGTGGACTTGAAATAGAGGGTATCTTTGAAGATGTAGAATTTTTAAAAGGAAGATATATAACCTTAGTATATAGAGCAATTTTAAGAAAAAATTATTTAAAAGGAGAAAAAGAATATGAAACAATTAGAAATGCCTAAAGTTGGTGAAAAAGTTTATATAATGAAAACAAATGTAGGAGATATTTATTTAAGATTATTTAATGAAATTGCTCCAAAAACTTGTGAAAATTTTATAACTTTAGCTAAAAAAGGATATTATAATGGAGTTACTTTCCACAGAGTAATAAAAGATTTTATGATTCAAGGTGGAGATCCAGAAGGAACAGGTATGGGAGGAGAAAGTATCTGGGGAAAAGAATTTGAAGATGAATTTGATGGTGATTTTAGACATTACAGAGGTGCATTATCAATGGCAAATTCTGGTCCTAATACAAATGCTAGTCAATTTTTTATTGTACAAAATAGTAAAGTTTCTGATGACCATATTAATCACTTAAAAAATTCAGATAAAAAAATATATCCTGATGAAGTTGTTGATACTTACGAAAAACTTGGAGGAGCTTTCTGGTTAGATTTTAAACATTCAGTTTTTGGACAAGTGTTTAAAGGAATGGAAGTAGTTGATGAAATAGCAAATACTTATTGTTCAAAAGATGATAAACCAATAGAAGATAAGGTAATTTTATCAATTGAAGAAAAAGTATTTGAGGGTTAATCATGCATCAATATAAAGGCAAATTAATTTTACATACTGGGAGTATGTTCTCTGGAAAGACTTCAAGTTTGTGGAAGGACTTAAATAGATTTGAAATTGCAAAATATGAAACAGTTGTTTTCAAACCTAAATTTGATAATAGATATGCAGAAAAAGAGATAGTTACTCATGATAATAATAAAATGAGAGCAATTCCAGTTGAAAGTATTGATGATATAATTGAATATATGAAAACTAGTACAGCAAGTATAATAGGAATAGATGAAGTACAATTTATAAAAGGCGATATAAGCAAAATTGTTGAAACTTTAAATTTATTCTTAGAAAATGAGTTTACAGTTGTACTTGCTGGATTAGATATGGACTTTAAAGCAGATCCTTTTGAATTAGTAAAGGAATTAATGCCAAGAGCAGATTATCTATATAAACATCATGCTGTATGCGCTAATTGTGGAGTTGATGCATGGGTTAGTTACAGAAAAACTCATGACGATGAGAGAATAAAACTTGGAGCTGCTGAAAGCTATGAACCTCTGTGCAGAAAATGCTATTATGAAAAAGAAAAAATCAGAAAACAAATGGAAAATCAGTTAAGCATGTTAGAAGATGAATAAAAATACTTGATTTATTCGTTTAATTGTGTTATAGTATGAAGGTAGTAATTTTTTGCTACAATTTCCTATAGTAATGGAGGATTTAAAGGATATGAAAGGAACTGTAAAATGGTTCAATGCGGCTAAAGGATTTGGATTTATTTCAGGAGAAGATGGAAATGATTATTTCTTACATTTCTCAAAAATCAATAAAGAAGGATTCAAAACAGTTAACGAAGGTGAAGAAGTAAGTTTTGATGTAGAAGAAGGACCAAAAGGACCTCAAGCAACAAACGTTGTTTCTCAGTAATTTAACAAAAACTATTAATTGATAAGGTATTGATTTTCAATACCTTATTTTTTTTTAATTCTTGCTAAATATTATTATAAATTTTCAGTTTGCTTTCAGTTTAATATTGTATAATAAATATAAATTCAGACAGGAGAGTGATTAAATAATGAAAAAGACAATATTATTAATTATGATGATATTTTCATCATTTGTATTTGGGAATTCCTTTGAAAAAAGTTTTGGAGAAAGAATAACAGATAGGATAAAATTTGGAATGACCAAGGAAGAATTTAGCAGGTCAGTTTCAAAAACGCCATTATCAAATTCTCATGACAACGGAGAATATGCAGTTTATTATTATTCAGGATTGGAAGATCCTTTGGGAGTAGCAAGAAATCTGACAAGTTTTAATTATGTTGACAACAGACTTGTTTCAGCAATTTTTGATTCACAGACTACAGAGGAAGAACATAAAAAAATTGTAAAGGCATATTCAAAAAATCAGAATAAATTATCAAAGGAAAAAATGAAAAAAATGGAGACGGAAACAGCTCTTTTATTGTATAATGACAAGAAAACGATAGAAGTTTATAGAATGCTGGATCACACATTTATAATAGTGCAAGCTGCAACTCAGGAAGGTGTTGAAAATAAAATAAGAAGCTTTCAGAAATTATAGTAAAAAAATGACATTTTGTTATCTTATAGGGATTGTCTCAAAAAGAAAGCTTAAAAAATAATCTAAAAAACTATATTTTTTGAATTATTTAAAATTTTACAATGCAAAACAGGAAATAAATTTAGGAAAAGTCATCTGTCCGAGCCTTTAGGCGAGTTTTTGACTTTTCCTTAATGAATGACTGTTTTATATGAGTAAAATTTTAGTAAATGAAGAAATATAGTTTTTTTCTATTATATTTACATTTTTAATATTTTGAGACAGCCTTTTTTATTTTGATATTTTTTATTCTCTACTTAACTTCGCTTTCTTTTATTGATTTTACATTTAAAGTTCTTCCGTCAGAAGATGTAGGTATTTTAATACTTCCATCTTTCAGTTTTTCAGCAAGCTTTGGTAATAAAGGATTGTTGAAGTTATATTTTATTACTTCCCAGTTATTATCAAGCTCAGGTGTTACTTTTCCACCTTTTTCTTCAGTAATATATTTTATAATCAAATCTCTCATTCTTCCGCCATCTTGTAATTCGTCGTAAGAATCATAATACTTATCAGCATCTGTTACAAGTTTTAAAGTAGACAGTGTACCAAATCTGTAGTTATTTATTGCTAATTTATATGTTGCCTTAGGATCAATAGGTTTTCCATTTATTGTAGGATTTATAATTCTTTGTCCTGCAGGCTTTGTAGGATCTACTTTATAGTTAACTCCGGCAAACATATCAAAATTGTATCCTCTTATGTTTTCATTAAAACTTATTGTTAAATCTCCTGGCTGCAGTTGATTATAGAAACTGTAAGACCATTCCATATATTTAAGAAGATTTTCTCCTGTAATATTTACACCTATTAAAGTATTTGTGAATTTATAGATAAATGCCACATCTTTTCTTTTAAAAGGCCCTTTTACAAGGTTTGAATTAAAGTTAAACAATGCCGCTGCTGAAACATCTGCTTTTGCATAATGCTTCTGTACTGCATTTATAAGCTGTATTATTGGTGTTTCTTTTAATGTAGCTGTAGGCATTGAAGTTATTTTCGAATCTCCTGTTACAAAGTCAGGTCTTTCAATAAATGTTTCAGTAACTTCTCCAACAACTTCATTTGCATATTCTTTTGATTTTTTATCTACATAAGCATATTTTTCAGCTATTTCCTTATCTTCAGGAACATCTTTAGTAGAAATATTTTCAGTTGTTACAGTTTTTTTCTTTGTTTCTGTATTGTAAGTTACAACCCCTTTTGCCACGTAAACTCCGTAAGCTCCTGGTTCTATTGTTTTAACTCCATTTACATCTGTATTATAAACAGCATGTTCATGTCCAGCAAAAATTATATCAAACTGAGGGAATTTTTTTGCCGCTTCCATTATTCCAACTCCACCTTTTTCATCTTCTCTTCCTAAGTGGAAAGACCCTATAAGAATATCATATTTCCCTTCAAGTTCTTTTAAAGTAGCTGATAATGCTTCTTCAGGACCTAAAAACTTAAGATCTTCAAAATGCTCAGGAGTTGAAGCTTCCCATATAGGTATATGAGGTACAAGGTATCCAACAATGGCAACTCTTACACCATCTATTTTTTTAATTACATAAGGTTTTACAAAAGGTTTGTTGTTACTTTTCTTGATTACATTTGATGCAAGAACAGTTCCTTTAAATCCTTTTATATTTCTTTCAAGAAAAGCCTTTTCAAAATTGAATTCATGATTTCCCAATACAAAGACATCGTATTTTAAATCATTCAATGTTCTCATTAAAGGATGAACAGCTTCATCATTAAATAATTCAGCACTGTTATCCTGTAGTAAATCCCCATTGTCTATTACAATTACATTTTTATTTTCTTTTCTCTGTTGCTTAAGAATAGTGGCAACTCTTGTTAACCCGTTATTATCCTTTTGCTCACCTATTGCATAGTCATAAGAGAAAAGCCTTCCATGTATGTCCGATGTTTCTAAAAATACTATTTTTACTTCCTTTCCAAATATTGCAAAAGTTAAAAGTAAAAATATACCCCATAACCATTTTTTCATCTCTGATCACTTCCTTCTATATATTAAATTTTGTTGTTACTAAATATATTTAAATAAACTGATTCTAATACATTATATCCTCTGTAGGATATGTATCATTTTTCTCAAATATCTTTCGTATATCATTTTCATAGCTGTCTTCCTTTAAAAAGAATTCTTCACTATAAAAAGAATAAAATTCCAATTCCTGTAAATCAACTACTTTCTTCATGACCATATATGTATCTTTTGAATCAGGAAAATATATATACATTCTATAATTATAATTTCTAGGAGCAAAATCATAATCCCTATCATTTAAGTTAAGTGGTAAAAGTTTTTTTACATCCCTTTCAAATTTATCAATATAGTCAAACAGCAGTTCATATGTCATTGTTTTCTTTTCTTTTTTATTATAAATTAGACCAATTTCAAAATTTTCAGAATACCCGTCCTTATTCATCGTTTGATAAACCATCCTGTCATTTTCCAAATCACAGTAAATTTTATTCGCCATTTTTTTACTTTCTATCAATTCTATCATTTTCTTTTCATAATAGGTAGGCTTATCAGAAATCCATTTACATGTTGCTGAAAAATTAATTCCGCACACTGCCAAACTTAACAAAAATATTATTTTTTTCATAACTTCTCTCCTTTTCTACTTTTGACTTTAAAAATCAGCAAAACTGATCATAGCTGTTGCCCTTCCTGATTTTTTTCCTTCCCGTCTATGTGAATAGAACTTTTCATCCCACGTATTTTCCTGTGAAACTACTAAATTTTCTTCCTTTATTCCTAATTTTAATGCCATTATTTTGTTAAAAAGTGTATTATCAAAATGGTATTTTCCTGTTTTTTCATTAATTTTAAAAGATTCTTTTATCAGTTCACTTTCTTTTCCAAATTTTTCAGCAAAATTTTCATAAAAATCGTTTCCTACTTCATAATTTTCCTGCTGTATTCCTATTCCCAAGCCCATCAGAACATTTTCAGGTTCTGTTCCAAATGCTTCCTTCATTACTTCAAGACCATTTTTCATTATTTCCTTAAAACTTCCCGGCCATCCGGAATGCCATACACCGATTGCCTTATTTTCCTTATCATACACGAATATAGGCAGACAGTCTGCATAAAAAGTAAATAGTGCTATATCCTTCCTGTCTGTTACAAAACCGTCTATTTCCCTGTATACATACTCTTCCGTATTTTTAGATATAACTTTAACATTATTTGTATGTGTCTGAAACGACATTACAGGAATTCTCCTATTAAGATTCAAATTTTCCAGAAGTCTATTTCTATTCTTTTCCTGCGCCCCTTCTTTCTGTCCTTCCATTCCACAGTAGTCTGACATGTTCCCGGCATTTTTTTTACTATAAATAGCTTTTATCCCATAATTTTCAAATTCTTCGATATAAAAATGATCATCTCTTTCTTTAAACATTCAGCCACCCCGTTTTCCAAAATAATCTGTTAAATCCATTAATATTCTGTTACTATCAAAATTTTCAATTATTATTTCTTTTGCCTGAGTAATATAATCCTCTAATATTTCCTTTGATTTTTCCAGTCCGAACAGACTGGGATAAGTTGTTTTTTCATTTTTTTCATCATTTGATTCTTTTCCTGTTTCAGAAAAGTCTCCTTCGATATCTAAAATATCATCCTTTATTTGATATGCAATTCCTATAAGTTTTGAATACTGTACTAATTTCTCCTTTTTATCCTCTTCAATATCAAGTGCTATAAGCGGAAGTTCAATAGCAGCTGTTAACAGCTTCCCTGTCTTATGTGCATGAATATATTTCAATGTTTCAAACGAAACCTTTATATGTTCAGATTTCATATCTACAAACTGACCACCAGCCATACCATAAAAACCTGAATATTCTGACAACTTTGCTATAATCTTCACTTTATTTGAATCAGATACAGCCGAAGAATTGGCAACTATATTAAATGCCTCTGTGAGAAGTACATCCCCCACCAGAATTCCTTCAGCTTCTCCATATTTTACATGAGTTGTAAGTTTTCCCCTTCTATACATGTCATTATCCATAGCAGGAAGATCATCATGTACAAGGGAATAGCAATGAATAAATTCCAGTGCACAGGCAATGTCTTCTATGGTTTCATATTTTTTCCCAAACAAATCACACATCATATACATCAGTATAGGACGTAATCTTTTCCCACCATTCATGACTGCATATTTCATTGCTTCTGAATACAGTTCAGGCTTTTCATACCTTTCCAGTATTTTCTGAAGATTCTTTTCAACAAGTTCCTTTTTCTCAGCTAAATATGCTTTTAACATTATTCTACCTCTTCAGTTTCAAGTTTTCCATTTTTTTCAAGAACTTTTAATACTTTTCCTTCCCCTACTTCCAGCAATTTTTCTGAATCCTTTATAAGCTTTATTGCTTTTTCATATTCAGCAATAGAATCATCAAGGGATAATTCTTCATTTTCAAATTTTTCCAAAATTTTATCAATTTCAGAAATGTTTTCCTCATAAGTCTGTTTTTTTACAGCCATTTTTAACCTCCATTTTCCTTTATTATTTATATGTTCCATTTTAAAATCTTATTGATGTTCCTGCATTAATGCTTCTTCTACAATGATGACTTATAAAAAGTTACTATTTTCTTATTATAGTCCCTCTCATCATATTTTACAAGATTTCCAACTGCATCTTTTGATTTTTCATATACACTGTGCTCAGAAATTATAATTCCGTCCTCAGCCAAAATCCCGCTTTCTGATATTTTCTCAAGCGTTTTTTCAGTAATATTTTCCTTATATGGCGGATCTAGAAATATAACGTCAAACTTTTCATTTTTCCTTCCTAATATTTCAACAGCACGAAATACATCATTTTTATATGCTCTGCATTTTCCGTCTAATTTCAAATCATTTACATTGTCAATAATAATTCTCAATGCTTCCTTATCCTGCTCTATCATGACAGCCCTTCCAGCTCCCCTGCTTAAGGCTTCAATAGCCATATTTCCAGTTCCTGAATATAAATCAAGAAATCTTGCTTCTGTTATTTTATCTCCAATTATACTGAAGATTGCTTCTTTTATACGTTCAAGGGTGGGACGTGTTTCCTTCCCTTCCCTTGATTTTATTTTTCTATTTTTTAACGTTCCTGAAGTTATTCTCATTTCAATCCTTTTATTTTTTAGTTTTTATATAATTAATTTTATAAATTATTTTTCAGCTATTTAAAATTTATTACAAGTTTTTCATCTAAATTCACATCTGCAACCAGTAATTCATAGTATTCCTTCTGTGATTTCTTTCCTGTTAAATTTTTAAACTCATAATCCTTATAAACTATACTGTCTATTTTTCTTCCAGATTTGTTATACACATTTATATAAAGTATTTCTACCTTATTCTTTTCTGAAAAATTACTTACAAGGTCAAAACTGTACACAAATTTCTTTGTTTTATTGAATCCCGTATTCTGTAAGTCGTAGTATACTCCTAGTTTTCCCTCTTCCTTAGATGGTATAGTTTTAGAAATTGCAAACCATTCCCTCTGAATATTTCCCACAGACTGGTTTTCATATATATTTTCATCAAATTTTATTACAGCCCTCAAATTTTGAGATTTTTTATAATCTGAATAAAATTGTATATTTTTTATATATTTCCCTTTGTTATTCTTATTACTGTTATTAGGATTATTATTGTCATTTTCCCTAGTCTGATCAAGCCAGAACATAAATGTGGATTTTATATTATATTCTCCAAGATTTGAAAAAGTATACATACTTTCAACCTTTATAGTGTCATCTTTTTCTATAGTAATATTTAAATCCTCCCTTTTTATTAAAAGAGGTTCCGGTCTTACTATTTTTATATTCCCAACTGCCATAAAATTATCTTCTGCAGTTAAAACAACACTGAATATTAAAAAAATCATTATAAAAATCTGTTTAAAATATTTTTTCAGCATAAATATCCTTTACTTAAAAATTTAATATATGAACATTGAATCTCCAAAGCTATAAAATCTGTATTTTTCCCTTATGGCTTCATGATAAGCGTTAAATACTGTTTCCTTACCTCCAAAAGCTGATATAAGCATTATTAAAGTAGATTTTGGTAAATGGAAGTTAGTAATTATCGCATCTACTACTTTAAACTTATAATCACCGTAAATAAATATACTAGTTTCACTTTCTCTCGAAATAAGCTTTCCATCTGCATCAACAGAAGATTCAAGAGTTCTTACAGAAGTAGTTCCCACTGCTATGACTCTGTTTCCTTTTTTCTTCGCATCATTTACAATCTTAACTGTTTCTTCCGGCACCTTATATTTTTCACTGTGCATTTTATGCTCTAATATATTTTCTGTCTGAACCGGTCTGAAGGTTCCAAGTCCTACATCCAGAAATACTTCAGCTATAATTACACCCTTTTCTTTTATTTTTTCAAGCAGTTCTTCTGTAAAATGAAGTCCTGCTGTAGGTGCAGCCACCGATTCCCCTTCTTTTGCATAAACTGTCTGATATCTGCTCTTGTCCTCCAGTTTTTCTGATATATACGGTGGAACTGGCATTTCTCCCAGTTTATCAAGTATTTCCTCAAAATTTTCCTGAAAACTGAATTTTAAAACTCTATTTCCATCTTCTTTTATTTCAATCAGTTCAGCTTCCAGCAATCCTTCAGAGAATATTATTTTCTGACCCATTTTCAATCTTTTTGCTGGTTTTAATAAAACCTCCCATGTATATAAATCATATCTCTTTAACAGGAAACATTCCAACACTGTTCCGTTTTCCTTATGACCATATAGCCTGGCAGGTATTACTTTTGTCCTGTTTAATACAAGGACATCATCTTTTTTCAGATAATCTATTATATTATAAAATCTTTTATGTTCGATTTCTTTTTTCTCTTTATTTAAAACTAATAATTTTGAATGATCCCGAGGATTCACAGCATGTTGTGCTATTAACTCCTCGGGTAATTCAAAATCAAATTCCTGAATATTCATTTTACCTCTTTTTCTTTTTTTATTTTCCGCTTATATCTGCTGTAATAGTTCCACCATTCGCAATTTCAAATGTTTTATAGGTATCAACCCTGTTGTACCATCCCTTCAGCCATTGACTTTCGTTTCTAGGAGCATTTTGAACTCTTCTAGACAATACATATTTAGCTGAATTACTGAATTCCACCAAAGCTTCGTATCCTATTGATGTTCCCTTCATATTTTCAAGAACTTGTTTCAATCCCCATGCCTGATTATTATATGCGGCTACTCCTTTAAGCCCTTCACCTTTAAAGTTCACATAATCTATTAGGGCATAAAGTCCATTTGGAGATTTCACCATTCTATAAAACTGATTTCTCAGATTTTCCTTATCACTTGCCACTTCCAACATTTTATCCAGTGACTTCTGCAATCTTTCATAAATGAACATTACCTGAAGATCCCTTGTACTGTCAAAGAAATTAATCAGTTCGTTAATATCTTTGTCGCCTCTTTCTTTCTTTGCAAGAAGCTCATCTCTGCTGCTCCATGGTGAATGTCTGTTTTCTTCAAGTATTTTAGGCAATTTAACACCTTTTGACCTATAGAAGGAAACCATATCAGGAAAACTTTCTCCAAATACTCCTCCACCACTTGCTTTAAACCAGATAAAATGCCCTATTCCTAAAGAAGGGAAACTTTCTCCTGCATTCCAGTGGACAAGTTTATCTCTTGATCCACCTGTTTCATTTTGAAATATTCTGTCAGCAATTGACATTAGCTGTTCCCTACTCATATTCAATGCTAAAGTATCTTTACCCATATTTTTTTCATTTTTATCCATTTCAAATGACATTTTCTGAGTTTTTCTATTTGCACTGAATTCCTTTTCTGAAGGTCTTGATACAACTCCTTTATTACTGTCCTTCATGCTCATTAAATCATAATTTTCATTGTTATACTGCTGTTTTATCAGCTTTTCTATTTCACTGTTTTTGTTTCCCGCATTACTGTTACTTGCATATCCTGCATATGACAGTACTAAAGCGGAAGCCACTAACACTCCTATTTTTTTCGCTTCTTTTATTATACTCATATTTTTTCTCCTGCTATCTCCTTAAATTTCAAAACAAAGCTTACACTTCATTTTTTACTATTTGTTTTTGTCCTACTATTACTCTATCATTGTTTTGCATATCTTTTATAATATTCACATTCTTAAATCCGGCTTTCTTTACTATCTCTTTCACTGCTTCACCTTGTCTATAACCTATTTCAAATAGTAAGTATCCGTTATCCTGTAAATAATCCATTCCATTTCTACAAATTTCACAGTAGAAAAACAGTCCGTTATTTTCTGCAAATAATGCCTCATCAGGCTCATGCAATAAAGTATCCTCTGACATAACTCCTATCTCATTATCGGATATATACGGCGGATTAGATATTATCATATCAAATTTTCTGTATTCGATATTTTCAAATAAATTAGATTTAAAAAACTTGATATTTCCCACATTCAGTAATTCCTTATTTTTTTCAGATATCTCAAGTGCTTTATCAGAAATATCTGTTCCCATAACCTTCGAATCTGGAATTTCCAGTGCCACTGTCAATCCTATGACACCGCTTCCTGTACCAATGTCAAGAATTTTAGGATTTTGAATTTTATCTTTTTTCAGTATTTTTATTGCTTCCTCAACAAGTACTTCCGTATCCTGCCTTGGAATCAGAACACCTTTATTCACATAAAACTTTCTTCCGTAAAATTCCTGTTCATTCAGTAAATACTGGAGCGGGAACTTTTCTTTCCCGATTTTCTGGATATAGTTACGTATCTTATCTAATTTATCTTTTTCCACTTCAGTTTTATACAAGGTAAAAAGGAGCATTCTATCGACATTCAGTACATGGGAAAAAATAATTTCCGTTATTAACTTTGCTTCACTTATATTATTCTTTTCCAGATAAACAATACTTTTGTCTATTAGCGATTTCAAATTGTCATTTCCATTTTCCTTTTCAGAAACATTGAAATCTATATTTTCACTGTTTCCCTGTATAATAACATTTAGCTTTTCCCTTATTTTCTGCATTTCTTCTTCAGAAAGAATTCTCTCAAAGTTTGCATAAAGCATTATTCTCTGCATATCCAATACTTCTGAAAAAACTTTTTCTGTTGTTATCCTTGCATTTTCTATTCTTTTCTTTTCCAAATAATTAACCGATTTATTCAATATATCGAGCAAATTATTCATTATCACCAACAGCTTTCAGCAATTCAGCCTGATCATAAGCAATCAGTGCATCTATCATTTCATCAAGATCTCCATCAAGAACTGCATCAAGTCTATGTAATGTCAGCTTGATTCTATGATCTGTGACTCTTCCTTGAGGGAAGTTGTATGTTCTTATTTTTTCAGATCTGTCACCGCTTCCAACCTGTGATCTTCTTTCACTTTCAACTTCTCTTCTCTGTTTTTCATATTCCATTTCATATAACTTGGAAGCAAGGACTTTCATAGCTGCTTCCCTGTTCTTTATCTGTGATCTTCCATCCTGTGAAGTAACAACAATTCCAGTAGGCAAGTGTGTTATTCTGACTGCAGAATCTGTAGTATTTACGTGCTGTCCACCTGCACCACTTGATCTGTATGTATCAATTTTCAAATCACTTTGATTTATTTCTACTTCACTTACATCTTCTATTTCCGGTAAAACTGCAACAGTTATTGTAGAGGTATGAATTCTTCCTGACGCTTCTGTCGCCGGAACTCTTTGTACTCTATGTACGCCACTTTCAAACTTTAGTCTGGAATAAGCTCCGTTTCCTTTTATAAGGAAAGTAACTTCTTTAAGTCCACCGACTCCTATTTCGTTCTTGTCTATTATTTCAGTTTTCCATCTGTTTCTTTCAGCGTATCTTGTGAACATTCTGAATACATCTGCAGCAAATAATGCGGCTTCATCTCCACCTGCTCCTGCTCTTATTTCCATAATAACGTTTTTGTCATCGTTAGGATCTTTAGGTAAAAGCAGAATTTTCAATTCTTCTTCAAGCACCGGAATTTCTTCATCAATAGTGTGAATTTCCTCCAGCATCATCTCCTTCATTTCAGGATCTTTTTCTGACTTCAAATCCTCCTTTAAAGTTTCAACTTCTTCTTTTTTCGTTTTATAGTATGTATACTTCTTAACAACTTCATCAATGCTGTTCAAAGCTTTATTATACTCCATAATTTTCTTAGGGTCTGAGATTACCTCCGGATCCATAAGCAATTTTGTAAGTTCTTCGTGCTTTAAAACAACATCATCTAATTTCTGAAACATTTATTATTTACACTCCTATTTCTTTAGTTTTCTACACATTTTTCGTTAATTATTATACCATATTTTTCTCTGTTTTTCAAATTTTTAAGCAAATTAAAAAAGGGGTTTCCGAAAAAAGAAAAGAATCTATCCTAAGCATTATTTTTATTGGGTTTAAGACATATATCCATTTCTTTTTTCCAGTATACCCTTTTTTCATTGTAAATTTACAGTAAAATTAGACTTTACACTTCTAATACCCTAAAACTTTATTCCATTCGTCTACTCTGTCTTTATAAGTGTCCAGAATTTTATTTACATCGCCTTCAATTTCAACTTTTTCCATAACATCATTATTTGACAGTAATTTTACAACTTCAATGTCAGCATCAGAAACAACTTCACCAAAAATTGTATGATTACCGTTCAACCATTCTGTAGGAACAGTAGTTATAAAAAACTGGCTTCCATTTGTTCCAGGCCCTGCATTTGCCATTGCAAGCTTTCCAGGAACAGAAAAATTAAGTCCATTATTAACTTCATCTTCAAATCTGTATCCAGGTCCTCCCATTCCTGTACCTGTAGGATCTCCTCCCTGTGCCATGAAATCCTCGATTACTCTATGAAATTTCAATCCATCATAGTACCCATGCTTTACAAGATTTACAAAACTTGCCACCGTTACCGGTGATTTTTCAGGCAACAGATTTATGTTTATTTCTCCTTTATTTGTAGTAAATTTTACTTTCATTTTTCTCCCTTCCTAAAGAAAAACTGTTTTTTCAAAACATTATCCTCAAAAAAACAGTCTTCCACAATTATTTTATTCTTATTTAACTATTAATGTTTCTCCGTCCATTTCAGCAGGTTTTTCCAATCCTAATAAATCTAACATTGTAGGTGTTATATCTGCCAATTTCCCGTCTGTTCTTAATTTTGCATCCTTCATATCATTGCTTATAAATATAAATGGTACAGGGTTTACAGTGTGAGCAGTGTAAGGTGCTCCTGTTTCAGGATCTATAAGTAGGTCAGCATTTCCGTGGTCAGCTGTTATTAATACTGCTCCGTCCATTTCCAATACTTTGTTTACAATCTGTCCTGTACAGTTGTCAACAGCTTGACATGCAGCTATTACCGCATCTACAACTCCAGTATGTCCAACCATGTCAGGGTTTGCAAAGTTCAGTATTACAGTGTCAACTCCACCTTTATCTAATTCTTCAAGTAATCTGTCTTTTACTTTATAAGCACTCATTTCAGGCTGTAAATCATATGTTGCCACTTTAGGAGAATCTGAAAGCAATCTTATTTCACCTTCGTAAGGCTGTTCAACTCCTCCATTAAAGAAAAATGTAACGTGTGCATATTTTTCTGTTTCTGCAGTTCTTACCTGTTTCAATCCAGCTTTTGATACAACTTCTCCAAATCCATTTACTATTTTTTGTGGTGGATAAGCTACCGGTACATCAAATGTTGCATCATATTGTGCCATACATACAAAGTTTACCTTTGGATGTACTTTTCTGCTAAATCCTTTGAAATCTTCTTCAATTATTGCTCTTGTAAGCTGTCTTGCCCTGTCAGGTCTGAAGTTTGCAAATATTACTCCGTCTCCGTCCTTGATTAATCCTATTGGATTTCCACCTTCAGTTACTTTTGTAGGTTTTACAAACTCATCAGTTACTCCTGCCGCATAAGATGCTTTTATTGCTTCATCTGATGAAGCTGCAGTTTCTCCAATTCCTGAGAATAGTGCATCATAAGCAAGTTCTATTCTATCCCAGTTATTATCTCTATCCATTCCATAGTATCTTCCTATAACTGAAGCTAATTTTCCTACACCTGTATCAGCTAAAGCTTTTTCCATTTCAGCAAGATAGTTTACTCCGCTTTCAGGTGGAGTGTCTCTTCCGTCCATTAATGCATGAACGTAAACTTCTGTTAGTCCTTTTTTCTTTGCCATATCAACAAGTCCAATAATGTGATTTATATGTGAGTGCACTCCTCCATCAGACATTAATCCCATTATATGAAGTGCTTTACCATTATCTTTTGTTTTGTTCATTACATCAGAAAGTGGTCCGTTTTCAAGTATAAGTCCTTCTCTTATTTCCTTTGTTATTTTTGGTAACAGCTGATATACTACTCTTCCAGCCCCAATGTTCAGATGTCCTACTTCAGAGTTACCAAACTGTCCTTCAGGCAGTCCTACAAATTCTCCATCTGCTCTTAATTCTGTAAATGGATACTCTTTTCTATATCTTTCGAAATTTACCGGATGTGCCATTCTAACTGCATCCACTTGTTCTGGGTGATGATTCATTCCCCAACCATCTAAAATGATTAAAACTACAGGTCTCTTTTTCATCTTTTTCATCCTTCCATTATTAAATATGTTTTTCAGATATATTATACTCATTTTTGCTTAATTTAGCAAGAATTTTAATAAGTTTTGTTTTAGTTTGCCTTCTAACTCAAAATTTTCTTTTTTCATATTTCATTTTTAGTTCTTTTCTGTGAAAAGCCAAACCAACATATATAATTTCATTTATTCCCCTATTTTTTAACTCTACATCATACTGTTTTTCCTTTATCTGATAAAAACCTTCAACAGCATAATTTTCAAGTTCCTTTTCATCCTCAGCAACTTTAAATTCAAATATATATGCTGGATTTTCTTTATTTTTAGGTTCCAAAATAAGGTCTGCCCTTCCAGTTCCTGTTTCTCTTTCTGAAAGTCTGATGTAATCATTTGAAAGTGTTATAAATATTCCAATTAGAAAAATTTTATAACATTTTTCATCCCTGCCTGTATCAAAATAACTTAATGAGGAAAGTATTTCTTCCTCCAGTCCTTCTGCAAATTCTTCTATTTTTCCATCTTTAAGATTTCTGATAATATGTAAAAATTTATCATAATTACCTATAAATTTTTCTATAAATATTTTTCTGAAAAAACTTTGTATTTCTTTGTTTGGCAACCTCAACGGATATTCTTCTCCCTGTTTTTCTCCAGCTATTGTAAGATATCCGCTATACAAAAACAGTTCCCATATATCACTTGAGTCAAATTTATATTCCGTATAATCTCTTACTGCCTTATAAATAATCTCTTCATTGAAAAGTTTTTCCAGATTTTCAACAATATGTCTATCACCTTTAGAAAGCAAATCATTTATCATACTGTTTCCTGAAACTCCGATCCAGTACGCTTTCAGTTCTCTTTCATTTAGAAAATTTATAATTGACCATGGGTTGTATACTTCACTTTTTCCAAACTGATATCCGTCATACCATTTTCTTATATCTTGCATTTCATATTCCATATCATAATATTTTACTGCTTCCAGTACTTCCTCTTCAGTAAGGCCATAATATTCTGAATATTTTTCACTGAATATTGTATTTACTTTAAGATTATTCAATCCTGAAAATATTCCTTCCTTTGCAATTCTTAATATTCCTGTCATAATTCCAAATTGAAGATATTCGTTATCCTTCATAACATCTCCATAAAATCTTTTGAAGAAAGAAATCAACTTTTTATAATATTTTTCCTGATATGACTGTATTATTGGAGTATCATATTCATCTATCAGTACCACGACTTTTTTTCTATCATAATATTTGTAAAGATATCTTGTTAAATTTTTAAGTGAGCTCTTCCAGTCTGCTTTTTCCTTTTTCAACCATATGCTGTCAAATTCTGCCAATTCACTTTGATTTAAAGTTTCCCTCAAAAATTCAAATTCATTATATGTCCTGCTTATAATATTTTTTATTTCAAAATAGCAATCTTCCCAGTTCTCTTCCTCTATATTCCTGAAACTTATAAATATTACAGGATACTGTCCCTGCTCCTTCATATATTCTTTATTTGAAATAGCTAATCCATCAAATAATTTTTTATTTTCTTCTGCATTTTCTATTTCAAAAAAATACTTCATCATTGACATATTAAGAGTTTTTCCGAATCTTCGTGGCCTTGTAAATAATGTTACCATAACCCTGTCATCTAAAATATCACCTATCATATCTGTCTTATCAGCATAATAATAATTTTCTTCTATAACTGTCTTAAAATCTGATATACCTATAGGTAGAGGTCTTTTATCTCTCAAATCCATCACCTCTTTTTCTTTCTCAATTTTCATTTCTTTTTTCACTGTTATTTTCATATTTTTTAACATAATCCCACCCCTTATTTGTATTATAAACTAAAACAGACTATTTTACAATTAACTTTAAGTTTATTATAAAATAATCCGCCCTTTTCTACTTAAATTTTAAATACCTATAATTTCATCACTAAAACCATCTTTCAAATTTCCCGTATATCCTGTACAGTTTACTGTAAATATTTTGAAATTTAGTTTTTTCTTTTTTGATTCCACTATTTTTCTATTTTCATCATTTAAACTGCATAATCCGTCTGTAACAAATAAAATATCAGACTTTTCATAATTTTTTTCATTTTCAATTATTTTTATTGCTTTTTTCAAAGGTGTATTAAAATCTGTACCTCCATTAAATTCTTGATTTAAAAACTTCAATAAGTCTGCTATTTCTTTTTCATTTTCCATTTTAAATTCTAGAATTTGTCCTGCAGAACCAAATAATATTACATACATTTTTCTTTTTTCTGTTTGTAATATTTTAGAAATTGCAAGTAATAAAGCTCTTGCTTTTTTTATTGGATTTCCTCGCATACTTCCAGAAGTATCAACACATGCAACAACAGGACCTTTCTTATATTCTATTTCTTCTTTATCTTTCTCTTTTTTATCTTCTCCTGCAATTTCATATGTCAGAAGACTATTTTCATACATTTTGGCGTAAAATAGATTTTCCAGCTCTTCATTTTCAAATAGTACAAGTTCAGATGGCAGCAATCTTGTAATATCATTACTCTTATGAATCCCGAAAACTTCATTTTGAGACATTTCCATAATAATTTCTTTTTTAGAATTTTTCTCTTCTTCAGCATTTCCTTTTCCTAACTTTTCAACTACTGCTTTTATATTATTATTTAATAACATTTCTTTTATAATCTGGTTACTATTTTCAGGTAATTTTTTCAAATCACTATATGAGTAAACAACAGTTGAAAATTCTTTTAAAAACTCTTTATATTTACCATTCACATCATTATTAATTTTAACTACACTCGCTTGAACTTTTTTAAGTTTCTTCATTAGATTTTCCGGAATATCTTCATCTGAAATTTCTTCCACATACTCCTCTATTTCTGATTGTTCCATTTTAAAATTCTGTATATTTTCAGTTGTTAAAGCTATATTTTCATATTCTTCTATTATCTGCTGCATATCCTGTTCGGTGATATTCTTTTTCATATCATTTCCATAATACTCTTCATTTACTCCTTCACCATAAGTTGCATCTAAATCCCATACATACCACTTTGTAGCTCCCAGTTTCTTTTTTGCTTTCCTCTTTAGTGCTCTTATCGTTTTCTCCCATGTTTCATCTAAAACAGGAAAAATCTCTTCCAATAAATTCAAACTTCGTTCCCTGTCACTTTCATCCAGACATCTGCTGCAAAATGTATGACAGTTTTTTAAAAATAAGTTATAGTGTCTTTTTTCACCAACCCTTGATAAAGCATAATTGGAAACATTTATATTTCCAACCGCTCCTTCTTTATCAGACGATACATAAATTTTTTTTCTTATGGCTTTTTCAGTAAAATCTTCAGCATCTGATATTTTTACTGAACTATCACCTTTAAACAGATTATTTACTTTTATATTTGATATCTTTCCATTACCAACATAAATTCCTGAGTGTTCCACAAAAAAATATAAATCTGCATAAAGTACACTACCTTCAATCGGAACAACTTTTTTACGATGAAACATATCAATAACATCTTTAAATATTCTATATCCTAATTTCTCAGCAAAGTTAATAATCATAGCCAGATATTTTCCTCACATAGTCTATTTATTCTATCTCTTATCTTTTGTTTTTCTTGAACTTTAAATTCTGAATTTTCTGAAATTTCCTTATCTTTTCCAACTTTATCTAACATTTTTGCAATTTCACCAACCATTTTTGTTTCTTTTTCATTATTCATTTTCTTTATTTCATTTTCTAAAAAATTATCAGCAAATACTGTAAAAAGTCCCATTTTTTTCACCTTCTTTCAACTTATTTTAATTTAAAATATTCTCATTAATTCCTTTTCTACAGTATTTCCTATTACATCTTCAACTACTTTTCTATTTTTAGGATTGTTCCATAAACAATCATTTAATAGTATTAAATCCGAAATATCAACTTCTTTCCGTCCATTAGTATATGCTGATACTTTCAATAGTTTCGATATTTTCACAATTTTTCTATCTGAAATTTTTTCCGACAGTTCCTTTTCATTGTCATCTTTTTTATTTTTAAAATGATTCTCATAATTCTGAATCACTTTTATTATTATTCGTGATATTTTTTCAGGAATTTCTATTTTTAGACATTCTTTCTGAACTTTTTTAATTTCATTTACTGTCAGCTTAAACTCTTTTGAAATTGAAAATTCTGTATTTTTTAAATTTAATAATCTTATTTTCTTACTATTCTCAATATAGTCAACTTCTCTTTTTATTAAAAATCTATCATATAAAGCTGATAATTCTTCCTGTTTTGGAAATTCATTTGATGCTCCAATTAATGAAATCAATGGCACCTCTATTTCTTCTTTTCCATTATGATATTTTTTTTCATTAATTATTGTTAGCAAAGAGTTCAGAATTGAAGAATTTGCCTTAAAAACTTCATCTAGAAAAGCAACTTCTACTTTAGGTAAATACCCATCTACCTTTCTTGAAAACGTGTCATTTTTCAATTCTTTAATTGACAATGGACCGAATAGTTCTTCAGGTGTAGTAAATTTTGTCAGTAAATATTCAAAATAATTACCGCTATCAACAACTTGGGATAATCTTCTGGCAACTTCACTTTTTGCAGTTCCAGGAGGTCCTAATAAAACTATATTTTCTCCTGCCAATAAAGCTAAAAGTCCTATTTTCATTGTATTTTCCTTATCTACTAGACCTTCATTTAAAACTTTTAGTAATTTCAAAATTTTTTCTTTCATCTATTAAGTTTCCTTTCATAAAATTTTTTTATGTGATAATACTTATTATATGTTAAAGTAGTTTCTGGCTTCTCTTTCTTTTTGATTTCTTTCATAAACTGCATCTGTAATAGATTCTATTAATTTAGGATTATCTTCTATTTCTATGACAAAGGTATCAACCTGATAGTAATTTATAACTTTTTTATTATTTTCATTTTCTTTTTTTAATTTTTCAATAAGTTTTAT